>Ga0102924_1000264_pt1 | contig 65673 bp, 67 predicted proteins | sample PaiPotPPM11metaG_FD_80116 | JGI IMG/M metagenome (GOLD analysis project Ga0102924, IMG submission 80116) | Iron sulfur acid spring bacterial and archeal communities from Banff, Canada, to study Microbial Dark Matter (Phase II) - Paint Pots PPM... ... | reverse complement strand
TAGAGTTCGTGCGCTTGCCGGCGATAGAGCGCGACGGGACAACCCGCGTGCGTGCAGATCTTGGAGAACGCGACGTAGCCCGCCGCGGCAGCGCGGTCACCGGGCACGGCGCCCGTCACGAGCTCGCGCGGGATGCGGATCAAGACCGTCGGTGCTTCGGGGAGGTTGACGCCGTCCTGCGGGAACACCGTTTCGATCCCGCCGGCGGCCAACCGGTCGGAGCGGATCGGCTGATTGTTCTCGTCGACCAGGCGCAGTCCGGCGCGCCAGCCGGTGAGCACCCGCCGTCCGGGCCTGCGCGCGAGCGAGATCAGCGGCACCAAGCCCAACACGCCGAACGCGCCGAGCGCGGCGAACCACATCCGGCCGAAGACGCGCCGCGTGACGCCGTCATCGGGGACCGGCGAGGGGAGCGTCGGACCGCGTGCCCTGCGCGGTTCGTGCAGATCGTCCGGCGCATGCAGCGCGACGGCCGTGGCCCCAGCGGCCGCGGCCAAGCCGAGGAACGCCAGCGTCGCCGCTCCGGCGAGCAGGCCGGGCGGCGCCCCCGTCGCGGCGGCAGCGGTCGCGCCGAGCGCACCGAGAGTCGTCAGCGCGAGAAACAGCGCGACCTTCATTTGAGCAGAAAGATCGTCGCGTAGAGCGCGAGCCAGACCACGAACACGAAGTGCCAGTAGTAGGCGACGGCCTCGACGCCGGCGTGATGCTCGCGCGTGAACGCCGGCTCACGCAGGAAGATCGCAACGGCGGCGAGCAGCGCGACGCCCGCCAGGACGTGCGCGAAGTGCGTTCCCGTCAGGACGTAGTACACCGTCGCGTACGCGCTGTCCGCGATGTGGAAATTCGCCGTGTTCCAGTCGTGCAGCTCGAGGGAGAGAAATCCGAGTGCGGCGGCGATCGTGACGGCGAGCATGGCGCGGGCGAGCGCGCGTCCGCGCCGCGTCGCCGCGACCTGCGCGATCGCCATCGTGACGCTGCCGAGCGCGAGCAGCGCGGTGCCGACGGCCATTCCCGCGACGTGGAGTTCGGTCCCGCGCGGCGGCCACGACGCCGTCGCGCCGCGCAGGTAGAAATACGCGGCGAGCAGCGCCGCGAAGAGCATCGACTCCGAGGCGAGGAAAACGACGGTTCCGAACACCAGCGGGTGCGCCCGGATCGCGACGGATCGCATGCCGCTAGCCTACCCGCGTCAGGGTGCCGCAAACCGGGTAGCATGAGCGCGTGCACGCACCGACCTGGCCTGCGATCGGCAGTACGCAGGCTGCAGCATTGGCCGAGGACTGGCGGATCTTCGCGTACGGCGCGCTCGCCGTCGCACTGCTCGTCTGGGGACTGATCCTCTACGCCGCGGTGCGATTTCGGCAGACGGAGCGCAATGCCGAACCGCGCTCGCAGAAGGATACGAACACGCCGCTGGAAGTCGCGTGGACCGTCGCGCCGTTGCTGCTGGTGATCGCGCTGTTCGTCCTCACCGCGCACATCGAAACCGACGTCGAAGCGCTCGCGGCGGCGCCGCCCGTCGAGATCGCCGTCGACGGCTATCGGTGGGGCTGGACGTTCGCGTATCGAGACGGTCCGACGGTGCGCGGCACCGCCGCGAATCCGCCGGAGATGGTCCTGCCGATCGGAGAGGTCGCATCGATCCGGGTGACCTCGAGCGACGTCGTGCACTCGTTTTGGATTCCCGACATGCTCTTCAAGCGCGATGCCGTTCCGGGGCAAGTCAGCGCCTTCGACCTGACGCCTTCGAAGGAGGGCACGTTTCTGGGCCGATGCGGCGAGTTCTGCGGGCTGAACCACGCGCTGATGACGTTCCGCGTGCGGGTCGTCGCGCCGGCCGCGTACGAGCGCTGGCGCAAGTACGAGGCGACGCAGTGAGCGCCGCGGAGGCCGTGCGGGTCACCGCACCCGAACGCCACGACATCCTTTCGTGGATCACGACGACCGACCACAAGCGGATCGGCGTGCTCTACATGGCGACGACGCTGCTGTTCATGGCCGTGGCCGGCCTGCTCGCGATGGCAATTCGCACCCAGCTCGCCCGCCCCGACGGCACGGTGCTGGACTCGCACGCATACAACCAGATCTTCACGCTGCACGGCACGGCAATGATCTTTCTGGTCATCGCGCCGTTCGCGCTGGGATTGGCGAACTACGTGATCCCGCTGCAGATCGGCGCGCCCGACATGGCGTTCCCGCGGCTCAACGCCACCTCGTACTGGATGTTCCTCTTCGGCGGCCTGGTCGTCTTCGCCGGTGCCGCGACGAACGAAGGCGCGGCCTCGGCCGGCTGGACCGCCTACGCGCCGCTCTCCGAGATCACGATCTCGACGGGCTTGGGTCAGGACTTCTGGATCGTCGGCGTGGCGATGGTGTCGGTGGCCTCGATCATGACGGCGCTGAACTTCGTGACGACCACGTTCATCTTCCGCGCGCCCGGGATGACGATGTGGCGCATCCCGATCTTCACCTGGGAGATGGTCGCGACGTCGCTGCTGATCTTCATGGCGTTTCCGTCGCTGACGGCGACGCTGCTGCTGCTGTTCGTCGACCGGCGGCTGGGCGGGCACGTCTTCGACCCCGCGTTCGGCGGAAGTCCGATCCTCTACCAGCACCTGTTCTGGTTCTTCGGACACCCTGAGGTCTACGTCCTGATCCTGCCGTATTTCGGCGTCGTCAGCGAAGTGATCTCCACGTTCACCGGGCGTCCGCTGTTCGGCTACACGGGGATGGTGCTCTCCGCGTTCGCGATCGCCGGTCTCTCGATGGGCGTTTGGGCGCACCACATGTTCACGACCGGCGCCGTCAACAACCCGTTCTTCAGCTTCGTCTCGTTCCTGATCGCGGTGCCGACGGGCATCAAGTTCTTCAACTGGATCTGCACGATGTGGGGCGGTTCCATCCGCTATACCGCCGCGATGCTCTACGCGCTCGGGTTCCTGATGAACTTCCTCCTGGGCGGCGTCACGGGTGTGATGGTCGCTTCGCCGCCGCTCGACTTCCACGCACAAGACTCGTATTTCGTCGTCGCGCACTTCCACTACACGATCGGCGGCGGAAGTTTCTTCGCGCTGTTCGCGGCCATCTACTATTGGTGGCCGAAGGTGTTCGGCTGGCGGCTCGACGAGCGGCTCGGGAAGATCAACTTCTGGCTCACGCTCGCCGGCTTCAACCTGACGTTCTTGCCGATGTTCTTCATGGGCGTCTTCGGGATGCCGCGCCGCATCTACACGTATGCGAACGCCGGCGCGTTGCCGCTGCTCAACGCGATCGCGACCGCCGGAGCGTACCTCATGCTCGTCGCCGCCGTCGCGTTCGTTGCGAACGTCGTCGTATCGGCGCGCCGGCGCGAGCCGGCCGGCGACAACCCGTGGCACGGCTACACGCTGGAATGGGCGACGAGCTCGCCGCCGCCGGAGCACAACTTCCACCGGCTGCCCCCGATTCGCTCGGCGCGCCCGCTCTGGGACGTCGAGCATCCGAAAAAAGCGAAGGCCTCGTGAAGACGGGACTCCTGCTGTTCGCCTCCGCGGCGCTCTTCACCGGGACGATCGCCCTGGTCTATTGGTTCGTCGCGCACGAGCCGGCCGGTACGACGCTGCTTGGCGCAATGACGGCGGCCCTGACGGTGGTCGTCTGCTACATGGTCTTCGCCGAGCGCGACGCCGACCTGTACGCGGACAAGGAGGATGCGACGATGGCCGAAGCCGCCGGCGAGCACGTCGGAACGTACATCACGCACTCACCGGCGCCGTTCTGGATCGGCGTCGCGCTGACCGCGGTGATGCTGGGATTCGTCGTCTCGCCTGCCGCTGCGGGCCTCGGCATCATCGCGCTCTGTCTGCTCGGAGCGCTGCTGATCGTGCGCAGCCGCTAGCCCCCCAAGCTCGTCGAAGCGCGCTGCTCGTTCAACCATTCAGCCAGGATACGGTTGAACGTCTCGGGCTGCTCGACGTTGGCGAAATGGCGGGCGTCCGGAATTTCTTCGTAGCGCGCGCCGGGAATCAGCGCGGCGAGCCGCCGGTTCTCGGACGGCGGCGTCATCGGATCGGCAGCGCCGCAGACCACGAGCGTCGGAATGCGCACCGACGGCAGGTCCGCGGTCACGTCGAAATCCGACATCGCTTCGACGCAGCCTTCGAAACCGGCCGGGGTCGTGGCCAGGAGCGTGCTCTCGATCTGCGCCCACCGCGCGGGATTGCGCGCTTTGAACGCGTCGCTCAGCCAAGCGCGCATCATCCCGCCGCGGACCGGCGTGAGCGAGTTGGACTGCCGTATCATCGCGAGCGGCGCCGACCATCCCGCGCGGGCGGTGGCGGGCGCCGACGGCTGCGTGTCACAAAGCAGCATCGACGCGAGCTTCGCGCCGTAGCGAATCGCGAGCGTCTCTCCGATCATCGCACCGATCGAAAGACCGACGAAGTGCGTGCGTTCGAACTTGCCGATGTCGAGGAGCGCAGCGAAGTCGTCGGCGAGAGCGTCCATCGTATAGGGTCCGGGGATCGCCTCGCTGCCGCCGTGTCCACGGATGTCGACGCGCAGCACGCGAAAGCCGGCGTCCAGCGTGACCCCAACCTGCTCCGCCCACATTCCGCCGTCCGAAGCCAGCGAATGCGCGAAGCAGACGAGGGGCGCATCGTCCGAACCCAAGAGGTCGTAGTGCAGGCGGTGACCGTGGACGGAGACGAGCATCCTCAGGACTCCGCGATCGGGCCGATCACGGCGACGATCTGCCCGAGATGGATCGTGCATCCCCGCGGGTCGCGAGGCACCGTCCCGGCGGGCAGGCGCACCGGCACGTGACGCGACGACGACGGCTTGCCGTCCTGATAGTCGCGAACGATCGCGTAGGACGCGTCGTCGGCGAGGTAGATTTCACCGTTGCTCATGTGCAGTTCGTACGTCATGTGCGCATCGTATCATAGCGCCTTTGCGTTGCGGCGCTCGCTCACGAAGCCGAGAAAGGCGTCGAAGAGCGTTTTGGCGCTGACGGGCAGCGTGCGGTAGTAGTAGGTGCTCGAAATCATCGGCATGTCGTTCGCCTTCGTCACGGTGCGCTGCAGGCGGGCGAACGCGCTGAGCGCCGCCGCGACCGGCTTTTCGCTGCCGTCACTCCGAATGATCCCGAAGGTTCGCTCGTGCGGTGCGCGATCGAAGGGCGGCTGCGCGGCCAAGTCGTCGCCGTAGTCGGCCCAGCACCACCAGTACGCGCCGAGCCTGCCGTCGGCGTGGAGCCGATCGAGAACGTTCGTGCAATATGCGGCGAGCTCGTGCTCGGTCAGACAGGGGTAGATCGCGAACGCCGTATCGTCGGGGGAGATCGTCATGTTCGGCGGTTCGCCGTGCGCGGCGAAACGTTCGAACGCCGAGAATTTGTCGAACGGACAGGTGGGATTCCCGAAGCCCGTCACGGTCACGGGCTTGTAGGAGAACGATGCTGCGAGCATCGCCAGAAACGGGACGACTTCCGGGTCGAGCCGGCTGCGCGCGAAGGCGACCTCCACGGTGCGGCCCTGCATCGAAGCGAAGGCAAACGGCGCGCAGAGCGAACCGAGCCGGATGTGGCGGTCGCTGGTGAGGTCGCCTGAGTGCGTTCCCGCCGTCGCCGGGATCGTCGAGATCTCTGCGAGCACGTCGGTGAGCCGGCGGCTCCAGTCGGCCACGTCGCGTTCGGCTGCCGGCTCGGTCGCGTGTTCGCCCGAGACGACGCGGAGGGACGATGGCTCGCGCACGTTGGTGAACGCGTGGCCGATGTCCCAAGCCGCGAGGGCCGGATGCCCGCGCAAACGTTCGGCGACGGCGCGGGCGAAGAGAAGCTGCGCGTCGAGCAGCCGGCCTCCGTAGAGATCGCCGACGCCGAACGGCGACTCGCCGTCCGGGGTGACGGTGCGAAAGCGGGGGTGGCGCGCGGTGCGATCGAGCGACCAGGTCGCCAGCCAATTGACGCCGCTCATGTGCCCGCAGAACAGCGTCGGCACCGAGCGCAGGCCGGCGCCGGCGGCAAGCGTGACGACGGTCTCGAGGCGATCGAGCATCACGGGGTCGAGGCGATCCGGCGCAGGCTGAAAATCGTCCCAGCGCAGGAAGAACCGGACGGTGTCGAGTCCGAGGCCCGCGATCCGCGCGAAGTCCTCGCGAATCTCGCCGGCGTCGAAACGCTGCCACATCGCCATCGCGCTGCTCCGCGGCCAATAGTTGACCCCGAGGGAAAACCGCATTTGTTCGATAGTACCCTTTGCGACCTTTGCCCGATCGGATGACCCGTGTCACGCTTGTCCCGGAATGGATAGGCGCGAGGTCTGTGAAAAACAGCCTTCCGTGAACGTCATCTTCGCCGTTTTGCTGAGCTTCGCAACCGTCATCGCGGCGGCTGCGCCGAGCCGGACCCCTCGGGCTCCGTCACCAGCGGCGAAATCGCCGGCACCGCTCTCGAAGTATCAGCGCGAGCAGCTCGTCAAATACAACAACTCCGCTCCCGCCGATCGGTATTTCGGCCGGATGAAGATGAGTTACCTCGGCATCAACAACACGTTTCGCGATGCGGCGATCACGTCGGGCGATCACACGACCAATGCGTCCATCGTCAACAAGGTCGAGTTCGCGGACGACGCGCTGCAGCAGTGGGGGCGCCTTTTTCCGCGCGATCCGCAGCTCGCGCGTTCGTATTATCTGGCAATCCGCGCTCAGGAGAAGATTTGGCTGAAGCCTAATCAGGAACGAGCCTGGACCTACATGAACCGGATTGCCGCAGTTTTTCCGACGTCGTATTTCGGTAAGGTGATCAAGAAGGACATCGCGATCGGCTTCACCGAGCACTACTACGCCGATGCGTTGCCGTGCGCGACGCCGACGCCGGAGCCGACCGTCGCCGTCACGCCGGAGGCCGCGGTCGCCGTGACCGAGGCGCCGCGTGGGAGGGGTCGATCGAGGGCGACACCGACGCCGGAGCCCACCGCGACACCGACTCCCGAGCCGACCGCGACGCCCACGCCGACACCGCAGCCGTCACCCGTAGTGATCGGGAAGGGACTGAAGCTGCAGATCGAAACGCCCGGGTGCGTCCTGCCGCCGACGCCGAGCCCGTCGCCGACGCCAATGCCGACGGCGTCGCCGGTCGCGCCGTCTCCCGATAGTCCGGTGCCCTCGCCGATCGCATCGCCTGCGCTGCCGATCGCATCGCCCGCGCTGCCGGTCGCGTCGCCGATCGTTTCGGCAAAGCCGAGCCCGCGGCCGTGAACGGCGTCGCGCCCCTGCGGTAGGTGTCGCGAGCGGCACCGAAAAGAAGTGCCCATGAGCTCGCAACCCGTATCGCGACGAACCGCCCTCACCGCCGCAACGGCACTTCTCGCGCTGAGCGCGCTTCCGCGCGCGGCGCGAGCCGCGGCGGCGGCGCGCGTCGGGATGATTCCCGACGCCGGAGCGACGCAAGTTTCCATCGAGCAGAAGAAGCCGCTGCGGGACTACCTCGCCGCGAAGCTCGGTCGCGACGTCGAACTCGTCATCCCGACGAACTACAACGCGACCGTCGAAGCGCTCGGCAACGGGTCGCTGGATTTCGCCTATCTCGGCGGGCTGACGTACGCCAAGGCCCACGCGCTCTACGGCGTCATCCCGCTGGTTCAGCGCACGAGCGACCGCGAATTCCACTCGCTGTTCATCACGCAAACGGGCAGCGCGATTCAAGGACTCAAGGACCTGCGCGGCAAGAAGTTCGTCTTCGGCGACATCAACTCGACCAGCGGGCACCTGATGCCGTACTACGCGATGACGCAGGCCGGGCTCGATCCCGACAAAGACCTGACGTTTCGCTATTCGGGCAATCACCCCGCGACCGCGAAGGCGATCGAAGCCGGCGCCGGCGATGCGGGCGCGATCGACGAAAGCGTCTATCGCGCGATGATCGACGGCGGCCAGATCGACAAGACGAAGGTGCGCGTATTCTTCACCACGCCGCCGTTTCTCGACTACGTGTGGGTCGCGCGCAAAGAGACGGCGCCGGCGGATCGCGCCGCGTTCGCCGACGCGTTCCTCTCGCTCCGTGCCCCCGCGAACGCGCCGATCCTGGAGATTCTCCGGGGGACGGCGTTCGTGCGTGCGAACGACGCCGAATACGACACGCTGCGGGGAATCGCGACGAAACTCAAACTGCTCTGATCGATGCTCGAGCTTCGCGGCGTTCGCGTCGTCTATGGACCCGGCGCGCCGCCCGCGCTCGATGACGTAACGCTCCAGGTCGGCGCCGGCGAGTGTGTCGCGATCGTCGGCCCCAGCGGCGGCGGAAAGACGACGCTCCTGCGGTCGATCAACGGCTCCGTTCCGATCGTGGCGGGGACGATTCGCGTCGACGGCGTCGACATCTCGACGCTGCGCGGCGGCGCGCTGCGGCGCATGCGCACGCAGCTCGCCGTGATCGCGCAGCAGCACGACCTGGTCGACCGGCTGCTGGTGTACCAAAACGTCATGGCCGGCGCGCTCGGACGCTGGAGCACGCTGCGCGCGCTGCGGTTCTTGATCGCGCCGACGAGCGCCGAGATCGCCGAAGCGCGCGAGGCGCTCGGCGGCGTCGGCATCGCCGAGAAGCTGCGCGAACGCACGAGCGACCTCTCCGGCGGACAGCAGCAGCGGGTGGCGATCGCCCGCGCCCTCGTGCAGAAGCCGACGGCGATCCTCGCCGACGAGCCGATCGCGTCCGTCGATCCCCAGCTCGGCGAGCAGATCGTCGCGCTGCTCTGCAGCGTCGCGCGCAGCCGGAACATCGCCCTGATCTGCTCGCTCCACCAGCCCGACGTCGCCCGGCGGAATTTCGATCGGGTCGTCGCCCTCGACGGCGGACGCATCGCATGAGCTCCGCGGTTTTTCCGCCCGACCTCTCGCCCGCGTACCTTCGCGCGCTTACCGTTCCGGTCGCGCAAACGATCGGCATGGCGGCTGCGGGAATGCTCGTCGCGTTCGCGGCCGGTATCCCGCTCGCCGTCGTCATCGGAACGCGAGCGCCCGGGCATCGGCTCCTCGGCACGGTGCTGGCGTCGCTGCGGGCGATCCCCGACCTGACCCTCGCGATCCTCGCCGTCGTGCTGGTCGGACTCGGCCCCGGCGCCGGCGTCGCGGCGCTCGCGCTGTTCTATACCGCCATGATCGGGCGCGTCTACGGAAGCCTGTTCCTGGCCGCCGACGCCGCGCCGCTCGAAGCTCTACGCGCGACCGGGGCCTCGCGGATCTCGCTCGCCGCGTTCGGGCTCATTCCGCTCACGCTGCCGGACATCTTGACGTTCGGGACCTTCGCGTTCGAGTGCGCGATGCGGGCGTCGATCATCGTCGGCGCCGTCGGCGGCGGCGGCATCGGCACCGAATTGATCGGCGCGCTGAACGCGCTCGATTATCACCGCGCGCTGACGCTGGTGATCGTGCTGGTGGCGCTCGTCGCCGGCGTCGACGGCTTGGGCATGCTGGTCCGCCGCGATCCGCGGCTCGCGCTGATCCTCGTCCCGGCCGCAGCGATCGCGCTGTGGTTCGATTGGCCGCAGATCTTCGCGTTCCGGCACGCCCTGCACACGTTCGCCGGAATGTTCCCGCCGCAGCTGCGCGCCACGCAGATCGCCTCGCTGCCGCTCCTGATCGCGCAGACGCTTCTGATCGCGCTCGGCGGCACGTTGATCGGCGCCGTGCTCGCCGCTCCGATCTCGCTGATCGCCGCACGGGGGCTCGCCCCGCTCCCCGTCGTGCTCGTGGTCCGCCGCGTTCTCGACGTCGCGCGCTCGATCCCCGAAATCGTCTTCGGCCTGATTCTTGTGGTGAGCGCCGGAATCGGCCCGCTCAGCGGTGCGATCGCGCTGGGCCTCCACTCCGCCGGCGTGCTCGGCAAGCTCTACGCCGAGACGTTCGAGAACGTGCCCGCCGCGCCGATCGCCTCGCTCGCAGCGACCGGCGCGCGACCGCTCGCGATCGCGGCGTTCGGGTTCATCCCGCTCGCGCTCGGTCCCAACGTCGTGCACACGCTCTTTCGCTTGGAGTGGAATGTCCGCGCCGCAACGGTCGTCGGTTTGATCGGCGCCGGCGGCATCGGGCAGGCACTCTTCGAAGCGCAGCAGTTGTTCTTCTACAAGGAGATGCTCGCGTACGTCCTGGTGACGTGGGGACTCGTCGCCCTCTCCGACTGGTTCGGCGAGCGCTTGCGCATCCACATGGGCTGGCACTTCATCGCGGGCTAGGCGTACGCCGGAGCGCAGCCGAAACCGGCGATCCATGCGCAAGATCAACACCGACGAGCTCGAGGAATTGACCTGGTCTTCGCCGCGCGGAAGGTTCCGCGGCGCCGGAAAGCAGATCTCCGAGGCGCTCGGACGGCAGCCGCAATCGCTCGATCTGAACGAGCGCCATCCGTTCGACGTGGAAGTGGCCCGCATCCCGCCGGGGGCGACGCCGTATCCGTATCATTCCCACGGCGCGCAATGGGAGTTCTATCACGTCGTCTCCGGTTCGGGAATCGCGCGGCACGCCGGCGGCACGACCGCGATCGTAGCGGGTGACGCGTTCATCTTCCGGCCGGGCGAACCGCATGCGTTCACCAACGACGGTTCCGCGGATCTCGTCATGTACGTCGTTGCCGACAACCCGATCGGTGAGTCGGCCCACTTCCCCGACAGCGGCAAATGGAGGGTCCGCTCGCCCGACACGGCAAACATCCGGTCCGCCCCGCTCGACTATTACGACGGCGAAGAATAGTGCGGCGTCGAATCGCCCCTGCCGGCGTGCCGGACAAACCCGAGGCGTGGCTTCTCACGACGGCGCGCAGGCGGCTGATCGACGTCGCGCGGCACGCCCGCGTGCACGCCGATGCGGCACCGGCCTTGCTCGCCGCGGCCGAGGAAGGCCACGCGCTTGCGACGCTCGAGCCGGGGTTTCCGGACGAGTGGCTCGAGCTGCTGTTCGTCTGCGCGCGCCCGGCGATCGACGAGGCGGCGCGCACGCCGCTGATGCTGCAGACGGTCCTCGGGCTCGATGCGGCGCGGATCGCGTCCCCTTTCCTGGTGAAGCCGTCGACGATGGGCCAGCGACTCACGATCCGCGGCGCAAGGGCCTCGCCGCCGAGGCGACGGAACTCGGGCGTTTGCTCCACCAGCTCGCACCCTCCGAACCGGAAGTTCTCGGAATGTGCGCGCTGATGCTGCACTGCGAAGCGCGCCGCGGGGCTCGGCGTGCACCGGACGGCTGCTGATCGCCGCCTCGCGCGGCGGCATCGGCCGCTTCCAGCTCGAGGCGGCCATTCGATCGGCGCACGCGCAACCAGCGATCACCGGTGCGATCGATTGGGAAGTGGTCGCGGTGCTGTACGAAGGCCTCGTACGCCTCGCACCGGCCATGGGCGCGTTGGTCGGCCGCGCCGCCGCGGTGGCCGAGGCCCGCGCCGCCGCTGCCGGATGGGCCTTGCTCGAAGCGATACCGGCCGACGCCGTCGCGAGCTACCAACCATACCGGGCGCTTGCCGCCCACCTGCTCGCGCGCCTGCGGCGCCCGGCCGAGGCCGTTGCAGCCCGCGATCGTGCGGTCGGCTTGTGCGGAGACCCGGCACTGCGGCGATTTCTGCTGCGCCAGGCATCGCACGTCTTTTGTTCGGCGGGAGCCCTCGACGCACGACCGAGAAGGATCGGGCATGGAGTTCCGCTGCAAAGTCTGCAAAGAGATCAGGGACGTCCGCACGCTGCGTAACTCGATCTGCCCCGACTGTCAGGTCGAGCAGGAGCGCGCGGCGGAAGCCGTTACCGATCACGTCGCCGGGCTCCGGTATGCCTACGAGCAAGCGCTCAAGAAGGGTCCGCACTATGCAGGCGCTCCCGAGGCGTGGACGCCGAAGGACCCGGTGCTGCTCGCGGACGGCGAACACTTCATCTGCCCGGGCTGCAAGCGGGAAGCGCACCTCGTGCACGACCTGAGCATCCGCTGGAACAAGAAGCCATATCCGATCCCGAACAAGTACAGCCTGTGCGACCAGTGCCACCGCCGGGATTTCGAGGACGACGCTCCGCTCTACACCAACCGCTTCAACCGCGAGCGCTAGTCCTTCGGCCTGCCTCTCCCTGAGCTTGTCGAAGGGTCGTATCGTCCAGGCAACCGCCAAGTCGAAGCGGAAGTGAGCGCCGATGCTCCACGTCGTCGCTCACATCATCGCCAAGCCGGGCCAACGCGCCGCGCTGCTCGAGGCATTCCAAGCCAACGTCCCCGCGGTGCGCGCGGAGGCAGGCTGCATCGAGTATGCCGCGGTCGTCGATGCCGACGGTTTCGGCGGATTCCAAGCGCCGCTCGGTCCCGACAGTCTCATGGTGATCGAAAAGTGGGAGAGCGACGACGCGCTCAAGGCGCATGCGCGAGCGCCGCACATGGTCGCGTACGCCGCGCGGACGAAAGACCTCATCGCGTCGCGCGCGATTCACGTCCTGACGCCGGCGTAGCCGAAGTCCTCACGCCGCGGCGTCGCGGCGAGTGAACTGCATCGTCCAGTTCAACTCCCACGTCGCGCCGTCGTCGGCGGAAAACGCCTGCTCCCAGCGGCAGCTCTCGGGCGTGACGTCGCACCAGCGATATCGGCAGATGATCGGTCGACCTTCGAACAGCTCGCGGCTGAAGAAGTCGCCGACGCCGCGCTCATCGAACGCGCCGACGTTCGGAACCGGCATCAAACCGCGTGCGCGCGTCCCCCAGTACAGGCTCCACTCGCGCGTCTTCTGATCGTAGAGCCGCAGCGTCAATCCTTCGATTCGCCCGAGCGGGCTCTCGAAGTCGACTTCGTCGACGTTGGCATTCCCGCCCCAGACCGGACGCGCGATCGCGGTCCCGCCGAACTCGTACCAGCTCCCCGATCCGCTCAGCGGCCGCTCGAGCCGGCGGTTGTGAACGCTCCACGTCCCCATGAAAAAGTCGAAGTCGCGCTGTCCGTCGCGTTGCATTCCCGTATCCTTTTGGAATCATTCGTTTCGGAGAGCGTAGCAGTCCGCGGCTCGACACGAACAGTGCCACGTCACGACGGAACGTTGGAGCCAGTCAGGTGGCGAGCAATGCCAGCAGCTCGTCGACGATCTCGCGTTGCCGCCCGGTCAAGAGCGGCAGGGCGGCCAGCCGGATCAGGATGGCCAGATGCGATTCACCCGAGGCGTCGGCTTCGACGAGCACTGCTTCGATTGCCGTGTCGCGATCGCGCGCGTCGCCGATCGTGCCGAGCTCCAAGAAGGCCCGGTACACGGCCGAACGCGACGAAGACATGCCGCCGTCCCGCAACGCGTCGAGGTCCGCGATGAGACGGGCGAGCAGCGATTCCACTCCCCGATCCTACGTCTACGCGCCCCGCGGGGCATCGGGGATATCCCCTATCGCGGGGTGCCCGAGGCCGGACGGCCGGCGCGGACCGCGGCCCCGACGTGGGCGCGCCGAGTCACCTCGAGCTTGCCGAAGACCGAGGCCAGGTGGTTCTCGACCGTCTTCACGCTGATCACCAGCCGTTCGGCGATCTCGCGATTGGTGGCGCCTTCGGCGATGAGGTCGGCGACCTCGCGCTCGCGATTGCTCAGCGTGCGGAGTGCGTCCGGCTGGGGCCCCTGGGTCGGCAGCGAAAAGGCGATCTCGGCCGCGCGCTCGGTGGCGAGCGACGCGCCGATCGTGATATGCTCGCCGACGCGCCCGCCCAGCGCCGCCGCGATCGCCGCCCGCTCTTCACAAAAGAAGGCTTCGAACGCCGCGGAGCGGCGAAGGCCGGCGCGGCGGCGCTGTTCGTCGACGTAGCCGAGCAGTTGCGCGGCCTCTTCCGGGCGTGCGATCTTCAACGCCGCGAGCGCGGCATGTTCGAGCGGCAGCGCGGCGAGCCGGAGCGGCAGTCGCGGTGCGACCAGCAGGGCCAGCTGCTGGTGGCGGATCGCGCCGTACCAATCGCCGGCTTGGAAGGCGATCACGCCCAAGGCGTGCTCGACTTCGACTCGCCATTCCAGCCCGACCGCGGGGTCCGCGCACCGCCGCTTCGCGTCGGCGGCGAACGAGCGGGCCGCCACGAGCTCGCCGCGCATCGCCGCCGCGTACGCCCGATTGCGGGCGACGAACACCGCTTCGTTGCGGCCATGGTTCACGTGCGCGATCGACGCAAGACGTCCTTCGGCGCGGACCCAATCGCGGCGCGCGAGATCGACGGCGGCGAGGTTCATCACCGTTCGCGCGCGGTCGACGTCCATGTTGCGCGCGGTCTGCAGCGCGGCGACGCGTTCGAGCAGCGTCACGGTTTCGTCGAGCCGTCCGGTGTTGTAGGCGAGGATCGCGCCGTTGTGCCAGGCCTCGATGAGCCGCGCTTCATCCTGGCGCGGTTCCGCCAGCGCCAGCATGCGTTCGATGCCGCGCGCCGCGCGGTCGTTGTCGCCGATGGCGAGCGCATGGGTCGCGATCGTGCGCGCGACGGCGAAGGCCAGCGCCTCGTCGGCGCCGTCGAGCGCGCTCGCGTGCGCTTCGATTCGGCCCAGGCTCTCGGCCGCGGCGCCGCGCCACTCCCAGTACTTGCGGGTCGACGCGATCGCGCGCAGCACGAGTGAGGGATCGTCGCACCAGCGGTCGAGCACGCAGCAGAGCGCAGCATGCCGTTCGCCGAGCACTTCGGTCGTTGCCGTATCGGGAATCCCGTCGAGCCCGGGGGCGAGCAGCTGCTCCATGTACCAGCGCACGGCACGCGCGCGCGCCGCGCCGCGATCCGCCTCGTCTCCACCGAGCGCCACGCGGCGCACGGTCTCGAGAAACCGGTAGCGCACGACGTGATCGCGCGTTTCGGTCTGCAGCAACGAGCGTTCCAGCAGCCGCACCATCGCCGGCAGGACGCCGGCAGCATCGAGGCCGTCGCCGCCGCACACCGCTTCCGCCTCGGCCACGGTCCACGGTGCTTCGAAGACGGCGAGCCGATGGAAGAGGCGCCGCTCGTCGCGATCGAGCAGCTCGATCGTTACCTGGAGGGTCGCCTCGAGCGACGTCGGCGCGAAGTCGGCTAGCGCGACGCGTCGGGTCAGCTCGCGCAGCGAGAAAAACCGCAGCTGCGCGGCGGCGAGCTCCAGCGCGAGCGGCAGACCGTCGAGCGAAACGCACAGCTGCGCGAGGTCCTCGGCAAAGCGGTCGTCGTAGTGGAAGTCGGGTCGTGCGAGGACGGCCCGTTCGACGAAGAAGGCGATCGCGGGCGTGCGCGCGATGACGGGTGCGGTCGCTTCCGTCAGGGGCAGCGCGAACGGCGCGACGTCGACGACCGCTTCGCGCCGCACGCCCAGACGAATGCGGCTGGTGACGAGTACCGACGATCGCGGGTGAGCGGCGCGGAACCGTTCGATCGCCGCGCGCGCGTCGTCGAGCACCGGCTCGGCGTTGTCCACGACCAGCAGCGTCTGCAAATTCTCCGCATCCGCCGCCCGCGCGAAAAGCGCGGTGAGGTCATCGAAGGCGTGCAGCTCGACGTAGCGCACGTCGTCCGCGAAGGCGCTGCGTACCCGTTCGGCGGCGGCGAGCGCGAGGCGCGTTTTTCCTACGCCGGCGAGCCCGCTGAGCGTGACCAACGCACCCGGCGCGCGGAGCAGGTCGGCGACGCGCGCGGTCTCGCGCACGCGGCCGAAATATGGCGTGCCCGGCCGCGGAAGGACGTCTTCGGCACGAACCTTCGGCTGCGGTCGCCACAGCGCGCCGCGATAGGCCTCGACGACGCGATCGTCCGGTGTTTCGCCCAGCGCCGCGGTCCCGGCTTCATACCGGCGATAGAGCTCGATCGCCGCGACGCGATCGTCGCGCTCCGCGGCGGCATGCAGCGCGTCGACGACCTCCTCCGCGCGCAACGTTGCCGGAGGTTGAACTCCGCCGCCGGAGCTGGGTTCACCAGCATTCGCCACCGTGGACGGCTTCGGGAGCCGACCCGGGTTCCCCGCACGACAGGGATTACCAGCGTTGTTCGCTACGGTTCGGAAAACGGAAACGATGAAGGGGAGGCCGCTGATGATCGAGCTCCGGCGAGCGCGTGCGCCGATGCTGCTGGGGTTGGCGGCGCTCGTCGTCATGGGCTGGAGCGTCGCGCGAGCCGCGTCTGCGCCGCCGCCCCACGCATGGTCCGATCCGGCCACTTGGAGCGGCGCGCCGCCGCGTACCGGCGGCGAGGTGACGATTCCGGCTGGGGAGACGGTGCTGCTCGACGTCGACCCGCCCGCGCTGGCGAAGCTGAGGGTCGAGGGCCGGCTGATCGTCGCAGAGCGGGACGTGCGCGTGCGCGCCGGGGCGATCGAGGTCCGCGGCGTGCTCGCCGTCGGCAGCGCGTCGCGTCCGTTCGAGCATCGCGCGGAGTTCGTGCTGGACGGAGCGGCTGCCGGCGCCGGCGTCGTCTCGATCTCCGACGGCGGCCGTGCCGAACTGTACGGCGAGCCGCGGGTCGCGTGGACGCACCTAGCGAACACCGCCGAGGCCGGCGCGCGCGACCTGACGCTCGCGACGGACGGTGACTGGCGGCCTGGGGATCGCCTCGCGCTCGCGCCGACCTCGTTCGACGCGCACGAGGCAGAAGAAGTCGTGGTCTCTGCGGTCGACGGTCCGCGCGTCACGCTTACCGCGCCGTTGCGCTTCACGCACTGGGGCGCGATGACCGACGGCATCGACGAACGCGCCGAGGTCGGACTGTTGACGCACAACGTCGTCGTGCGCACCGATCCGGCGACGGCGACGCCCGGCATCGGCGGACAGGTCGTCGTGATGCAGGGCGGCCGGCTGCGCGCATCGGGAGTCGAGTTCGCGGGCCTCGGCCAGCGCGGCAAGCTCGGCCGCTATCCCGTCCACTTCCATCTCGTCGGCGACCGCAGCGGCTCGTTCGTCGTCGGCTCCAGCATCCATCACGCTCAGAACCGCTGCTTGACGATCCACGGCACGAGCGGCGTGCGCGTCGACCGGAACGTCGCGTTCGATACGATCGGCTACTGCGATTTTCTCGAGGACGGGGCGGAGACCGGCAACGTGCTGGCGGGAAATCTCGGTCTGCTGACGCGCGGGGCGACTCCCGGCGAGGCGATTCTCGACTCCGACGTGCAGCCGGCGACGTACTGGATCGCCAACCCCGACAACGTGCTGAAGGAGAACGCCGCGGCCGGCTCCGACGGCACGGAGTTTTGGTACGCCCTCGCGCCGCATCCGACCGGGCCGTCGGTCACGCGGGCCGTGTGGTCGCGACGCACGAACTTGCGCGGGTTCGTCGACGACGTCGCGCACAGCAACGAGATGAACGGGTTGTTCGTCGACAATTTGCGCAACCCGCCGGGCGTCGCGGAGGTGCCCAACTACAGCCCGGGTGCGAGCGCGGATTTCCGCGGTTTGCTCTCCTACAAGAATCGCCGCCGCGGCGCGCGGCTGCGTGGCACGAACCTTCGCCTCACCGCGGCGCACATCGGCGACAACAGCATCGACGTGACGTTCGCCGGCGCCGACGCGGTGTTGCGCGAAAGCCTCGTGGTCGGCGAAACCGGCAACCGGACGGGGCCGCCGAAGCCGAGCGATCCGCGCTTCCCGATCCGCGGCTTCGAGTTCTACGACGGACGTGTCGGCGTCGAGAACACGCGCTTCGCGAACTTCGTCCCGGACGAACGGCGCGAGGCCGGCGCGCTCGGCGCCGACGGCTTCCGCTCGACCGTCCTCCGCGATCTCGACGGCTCGGTCACCGGGCGGGTGGGCGCCTCGGTCGTCATCGCGAGCGCGTTTCTCGCGGGCGCGGGCTGCGCGGCTCGCGCGGAGTGGAACGCGGCGGTGTGCGACGGACCGTACGGCAGCCTGTTCGTCAACGACCTCGACGCGAAGCCGGTACGGCCCGGGCCGGTGCGTGTGACGCGACTCGGCGAAGACGCCGTCGCATCGGAGATGCCCGATATGCCGGCGGCCAGCATGGTGCTGCTCGGCAATCCGCGCGACGGTAGTAACACGAGCTTTCAGACGAACTTACGCGCCGGTGCGCGATATGACGTGCGCTTCGCAGGCGTGTTCCGACGCCACCTGCGGATATCGCTGCACCATCTGCCGGCCGGTCAAGCGATCGCGGTTCGCTTGCCGCAGGCACCGTCCGGCGCCGTGCTGTACGGCGCTCGCGATGCGCGCACGCCGCTTCCTGCGCTGCGCGACGCAGCCGGGAACCGCGCCCTACGGCTGGTTTCCGAGGGCGACGGCGACGCCTCCGCCGTGGTCGATGTTTGCATGGAAGTAGACTGCCGCTGAGGCGGACCCGGGAACGTGTAGGGGCGCCGCCGCTGGGTCGGCGAACGCCGACGACATGACGGACGACCTACGCCGAATCCCTCTGCGACGCATCGACGGCTCCCAGACAACGCTCGCGGAGTACGACGGCAAGGTTTTGCTCGTCGTCAACGTCGCCTCGCAATGCGGCTTGACGCCGCAGTACGGCGGCCTCGAAAAGCTCTATGCGCGCTACCGCGACCGGGGTTTCGAAGTGCTCGCCTTCCCCGCCAACGAGTTCGGCGCGCAGGAGCCGGGCGCGAACGACGAGATCGCGCAGTTCTGCGAAACGCAATTCGGCGTGACGTTTCCGATGTTCGAGAAGATCGTCGTCAAAGGAGCGGGCAAGCATCCGCTCTACGAGACGCTGACGCACGCGCAAGCGAAGGCCGGCGTGAACGCCAAAACCGCGTCGCCGGGTCCCGCGGAGGGCTCGGAGCCGGACGAGATCGCGTGGAACTTCGAGAAATTCATCGTCGGTCGCCGCGGCGACGTGGTGGCCCGTCTCGCGCCGACGGTCGTGCCCGAAGACCCCGACCTCATCGCGATCGTCGACGCGGAACTCGCCAAAGCGTAGTACGGTGGTCGTCGACGCCATCGAAGAGGCCTATCGGACCGTCGCTCCGCCGCGGCTGGTCGCCAAACTGGACGGTTAGTCCGAGGCTGAAGTGAACCAAGGCGGCGCGGCGAACGGGAGCGGTCGCTGCCTACTCATTTCATCGGAGGTCTGAATGCGTCTCCTTCCCGCGGCGATTCGTTTGGCGGGCGCCATGGCGTTGTTTGCCGGCGTGTCGGTCTTCGCGCCGCCCCTCGGCGTGCGCGCCGACGGAACGATCCCCGCGCCGTTCGACCTTGCGAGCATCGACCGCAGCAAGAACGCCTGCAGCGATTTCTTCGACTTCGCGACGGGCAACTGGCGCAAGGCGCACCCGATACCGGCGGCTTATCGCGAATACGGCTACATCGAGGCGCTCGTCGATCACACGCGCGACATCGTCCGCGGCATCCTCGAAGACGCGCAGCGCTCGCCGGGCGACGCCGGCAGCAGCACGCAGAAGATCGGAAGCTTCTACGGCAGTTGCATGGACGCCGCGGCGATCGAGCGGGCCGGGCTCACGCCGATCGCGGGTGAGCTGACGCGCATCGACGCGATCCGCTCGCGCGGGCAGTTGACCACCGCGCTCACGCACCTGCACGACATCGGCGTCGACGCGGGCTTCGCGCTGAGCCCGACGCAGGATTTCCGCGACAGCACCAAAGTGATCGCGGAGTTCGACCAAGCCGGCATCGGCTTGCCCGAGCGCGACTACTACCTGCGGGCCGACAAAGAATCGCAGACGCTGCGCTCGCAATACGCCGGGCACGTCGCGAAGATGCTCGCGATGAGCGGCGACATTTCGTCGCGCGCGGACGCGGCGGGGGTGGTTGCGTTCGAGACGGCGCTCGCCCGAGGCTCGACGCCGGTGGCGGGACTGCGCGACCCGGAAGCGGTGTACCATCCGATGAAGTCGCCGGGCGTCATGGCGCTGATGCCACACGTCGCGGTCGCAACCTATCTCGGCGCGAACCACGTGCTCCCCGGCAGCCTCATCAACGTCTCCGAACCGGCGTTCCTGCGCGCGTTCGACCGCACCGTTGCGACGGCACCACTGTCGACCTGGCGCGCGTACCTCCGCTGGCGCCTGCTCGATGCGTACGCGACGATGCTGCCCAAGCGCTTCGATGACGAGAACTTCGCCTTCCGCGGGCGCGTGCTCGACGGCCGCAAAGAACAGCTGCCGCGCTGGAAGCGCTGCGTCACGCAGACCAACTTGCTCTTGGGAGAAGCGGTCGGCGAAGCCTACGTCGCCAAGACGTTCCCGGCCGAGGCGAAACAACGCGCGCTCGACATGACGCTGCGTATTCGCGACGCATACCGCGCCGAGATGCTCGCGCTGCCGTGGATGTCGCCCGCCACCAAACGGACGGCCGTCGCGAAGCTCGACGCGATGGGGCTGAAGGTCGGCTATCCGGACGTGTGGCGGAGCTATGCCGGCTACGCGGTCGAGCCGGGAGCGTATTTTGCCAACGTCGAGCGCGGACGTGCGTTCGAGCGCAGCTATCAGCTCGAGCAGATCGGAAAGCCCGTCGACCGGAAACGCTGGGGCATGACGCCGCAGACGGTAAACGCCTACAACGACACGCAGCGCAACGAGATCGTGCTGCCTGCGGCGCAACTGCAGCCCCCGTTCTTCGACGTGAACGCCGATGATGCAGCGAATCTCGGCGCGACCGGCGCCGGTACGGTCGGCCACGAGATGACGCACGGCTTCGACGACGAGGGCCACAAGTTCGATCTGCACGGCAACGTGCGCAACTGGTGGACGCGGCAGGATCTCAAGGCGTTCGACGCGCGCGCGGCCTGCGTCATCAAGCAGTTCGACAACACCGTCGCCATCGGGACGGTGCACTATCAAGGGAAACTCGTCGCCGGCGAGGCGATCGCGGACCTGGGCGGTACGGTGATCGGCTATCGCGCGCTGCAGTCATCGCTGGCCGGCAAGCCGCAGGAGAAGATCGACGGCTTCACGCCGGAGCAGCGCTACTTCATCGCGTTCGCGCAATCGTGGACGGAGAGCGTCCGCCCCGAAGCGGCGCGGAACCAAGCGCTGACCGATCCGCACCCGATTCCCCGCGACCGCGTCAACCAGACGGTGCGCAACGTTCCCGCCTGGTATACCGCGTTCAACTGCCCCGCGCCCCCGAAGCCGGTCTGTGCTCCCTGGTGAGCCCATCACCAATCCCGTCACCGCGATGCATGGAAGGTTCCCGGATGGGTTTCCGCTTGTCGGCCGGGCTTAGACTGGGGAAATACGTGAGAAAGAACAACAGCGCCCCGACGTCGCCCTTGGTGCCTCTTGCGCTCCGTGACAATTGGACTCAGACGATCGGAACGGCGAGGTCCGTGATGAGGTCCGCATGCGCGACGACGTCCGGATCGTTGCGATAGAACTCCATGCACGGCGCGTCACGCAATTCAACGCAGTCGCGGAAGACCAGCTGGTCGAAGAGGCGATCGAACGCATGGCCGATCAGCGGGTACGGACCGACGAGGCGATGGATAGCGAAGCGTCCGCCGCCGATTTCGATGGGACGAAGAATCTCGTCGCCGCGGGCGTCTGGGGCGGCAGTGAAACACGCATCGTAGCGTTGGGCATCGAGATCGGCGCTCACGGGATCGTCGTAGGACAAGCCGATGAGCTGGGTCGTTTCGCTCAAGAGCCGCTGCTTGCACGCGTGATCGAACAGCTTCCGCCAGACGTCCGGGACGCTGGAATGGGGCCCGACGTGACGCGCGCCCAGAAGATGAAACGTAGGGAGTGCCTGGATCGTGATGTCCATGTTTGTTACGGGCGCAATCGGGTCCACTGCACTCGCACGAAAAGCCGTCGGGCTCATGCCGTATCGCGCACCGAACGCTCTGGTAAAGGCGCTTGGTGTTTCGTATCCCGTTTTCAACGCAATCTCCGTGATCGCGGTTTCCGATTCGCGCAGTTCGATCGCGGCTTGCTGAAGGCGGCGATTGCGAACGTAGTCGCCGACCGTCTCACCCACCGCGACCCGAAAGATGCGCTGGAAATGGAATGGGGAGAAGCCGGCACGCGCCGCGAGGACGGGTACGCTCACGTCCATTTCCGGGTGTGTGCGGACGTATTCGAGCACCGCCGCGACCCGCCGCAGGGGTCCGGTCCCGGGGCAGTGGCTTCCCATCACGCGCAGTTCATGAGCCATGGCGAGAGTCTACCTCGGCGGCGGCGCCGAAGCTTTCCTGAAAATGCGATGCCGGTACCCTCGGCTGGCGACGTCCGGGTTACCGATGGCCGAGGTGCCAGCCGTGCTTTTCGCACGGGTACGGCGCAAGGCCGGTCGTGGTGCGCGGGATCGCGCGTTCGGCGAGCTTCTTCGTCGCGAAGGCGGCCTTCGGCGATCCGCTCTTGTTGTAGCACGAGCGCTTCCCGCCGCGCTTGCGCGGTTTCTTCCCCTCCATGGTGAACGGGCTTCGCCGGGCGAGGGCGAAGTCCGGGACCCCAAAGCAATGGCGAAACTCTATTTCCGATACTCGGCGATGAACGCGGGAAAATCGACGGCGCTGCTCCAGGTCGCGCACAACTACGAGGAAAACGCCCGCGCGGTGTGGATTTTCACCTCGTCGCTCGACGACCGATACGGCGTCGGCAACGTGACGTCGCGGCTGGGTCCGCAGCGCATCGCGTTCACGTTCGACGAAGCGGCCGACTTCTACGCGCGGCTGGCGCAGGCCGAAGGGCTCTCGTGCGTGCTGGTCGACGAGGCGCAGTTCCTGAGCCCCGAGCAGGTGCGCCAGCTGCATCGGGCCGCGCACGTACTCGGGATTCCGGTCATCTGCTACGGCATTCGCACTGATTTCCAGGGCGAGCCGTTTCCCGGCGCGACCTATCTCTTGGCGCTGGCCGACAGCTTGGAGGAGATCAAGACCATCTGCGCCTGCGGCAAGAAGGCGACGATGAACCCGCGGATCGACGAGCGCGGGCAGCGCATCGTCGACGGCGAGCAGATCGCCATAGAGGGCACCGTGCGCTACATCCAGCAGTGCCCGCAGTGCTTCTATCTGCATCGCGTCCCGCCGCTGTTCGACCTGACATGACGGACGTACGCGGGTGGGTCGGGGTCGTCGCCGGCGCCTCGGGCGGAATCGGCACGGTGACGGTGCGCGCGTTTCTCGACGCGGGGATGTCGGTCGTCCTCGCCGCCCCGCAGGATGCGCAGCTCGACGCCATCGCGCGCGACGTGGAACGCTACGGCCGGCGCGCGCTTGTGGTGCCGACCGACGTCACGAGCCGGCGCGACGTCGATCTGCTGGTCGCGCGGGCGCTGGTGACGTACGGCCGCATCGACGCGCTCGCGAACGTCGCCGGCATCGGTTCGAGCCCGTCGTTCTGCGACTCCTCAGACGAGGAGATCGAACGCGTGCTGGCGGTCAACTTGCTCGGCGCAGCGCGGCTGATGCACGCGGTGCTGCCGGTGATGAAGGCGCAGCGGCGCGGAGCGATCGTGAACGTCGGCTCGGTCGCGGGCGAAGCCGCGGTGATGGGCGTCTACTCGGGCTCGAAATTCGGCCTGCGCGGGTTGAACGATTCGATTCGGCGTGAAGTGCGCAGCTTCAACGTCGGCGTGACGCTGATCGAGCCGGGATTCGTGCGCACGACGATGAACGCTGCGATGAACGGCCTGCCCGGACCGGAGATCGTCGCCGACGCGATCGTCGGCGCGCTGCGTCGGCCGCGCCGGACCATCGTCGTTCCGAGGAGCTATCGCGTGCCGGTGTTCTTGATCAACACGTTTCCCGGTCTCGCGGATCTCGTCTTCGGGGATGCGCGCATTCAAGAGCGCCTTAATCGCGACGCGCGCGCCGCGCGCTCACGGCCGCCGACATGACGGCGACTCCGTCCGAAGCGATCGTCGTCACGGGCGCGTCGACCGGGATCGGCGCCGCGGCGGCGGCCGAACTGGCGCGGCTCGGATACGTCGTCTTCGCCGGCGTGCGCAGCGACGCGGATGCCGCCGTCGTCGCAGCGTTTCACGAAAACGTACGCGCGCTGCGGCTCGACGTCACCGCCGCGGCGGACGTCGCGGCCGCGGCCGACGCCGTAGCCGCGAGCGGTCTGGCGCTGCGGGGCGTCGTCAACAACGCCGGGATCGCGGTCGCCGGCCCGCTCGAGTATCTGCCGGTCGACGAATTGCGCCGGCAGTTCGAGGTGAATCTGTTCGGTGCGGTCGCCGTGACGCAGGCGTTCTTGCCGCAGCTGCGCCCCGCGCGCGGCCGGCTCGTCTTCGTCGGTTCGATCGCGGGCCGGCTCGCCACGCCGTTCGTCGCGCCGTACAGCGCCTCGAAGTTCGCGTTGCGCGCCGTCACCGACGCGCTTCGGGTCGAACTCTCCCCGTTCGGGCTCTCCGTCTCGCTTATCGAGCCGGGATCCGTCAAGACACCGATCTGGCAAAAGGGACGCGACGGAAAGGACCGCCTGTTGCGTCTGTTGGGACCGGCCGCAATGGACGTCTACGGGCGGGCCATCGACGCGGTGTTCGCCGCCACGGCGCATGAGGAGCGCACCGGCATGCCGATCGAGCGGGTGACGGCCGCCATCGCCCACGCGCTCACCGCCCGCAAACCGAAGGCCAACTACCTCCTGGGTGGGCCCGCCCGAGCGGGAAGCATCCTCGCATTCTTCCCCGCCGGCCTGCGCGACCGCGCAATCAAAAAATCGATGCGGCTGCCCTAGCAACCTACTCGGCCGGAACTTCGGGGATCGCCCGCTTTGGGAAGCGAAGGAGCGTTCATGGCGCCGGCAGCAAGCGTTCCGATCCCCGAGATGCCCGACTCGACCGCGGCCTTGGCCGATCTCGAGCTGTGGGACATGCGCGTCGACGGCACGATGACCGGTGAGTTCCTCGACGCGTTGTTCGTCGAGTCGCCGCACCTGCCCGGCGTGATCGTGATGAACGGTGACGAGATCGCGACGCTGATCTCACGCCGCACGTTTTACGCGGTCGCCGACCGTTCGTTTTCACGCCAGGTCTATTGGCGCCGTCCGATCTCGGTGATGGTCGAGGCGCTCGAGAACACCGAATTTACCGTCCTCGCGGCGAAGATGCCGGTCGGTGAAGCACTCTGGGTCGCGCTCGAACGGCCGCGCGAGCGCGTCTTCGATCCGCTGATCGTCGACGACGGCGGCCCGCTCCACTTGCTCGAAGTCGACGTGCTGCTGCGCGCGTCGGCGGGCGTCCTGGCGGCGGCAAACCGCGAGAAGGAGTGGCTGCTAGACGAGGTCGCGCGGCTCAGCCTCGAGGTGTACGAGCTGCAGCACTCGCAGTAGCCGCGTGGTACTTCCGCGCGATCTCGGCGATGTCGACCGACGGCGGCGGATACTTCATATCGAGTGACTCGAGCGTGTCGACGACGATCTTCGCGATCGCGAGGTCGCGAAACCACTTGTGGTTCGCGGGGATGACGTACCACGGCGCGCGCTCGGTGCTCGTTTTCTCGAGCGCCGCTTCGTAGGCGCGCGTGTAGTCGTCCCAGTACGCGCGCTCGGTGTAGTCGGACTCACTGATCTTCCATTGGTGATGCGGGTCCTCGAGCCGGGCTTTGAACCGCCGCAGCTGCTCCTCCGCGCTGATGTGCAGAAAGAATTTGAGGATGTGCGTGCCGCTCTGGACGAGATTCTTCTCGAACTCGACGATACGGTCGTAGCGCTTCGACCACACGTCTTTGGGGACCAGGTCGTGCACCCGCGGAACCAGCACGTCTTCGTAGTGCGAGCGGTTGAAGATCCCCACTTGGCTGCGGGCCGGCGCGACGCGGTGCGCGCGCCACAGAAAATCGTGCGCCGCCTCCTCGTACGTCGGCTCCTTGAACGCATGCACGTACGCGCCTTGCGGGTTCATCACGCCCAAGACGTGCCGGATCGTACCGTCTTTTCCGCCCGCGTCCATCGCTTGCAGCACGATGAGCACCGACCGCTTGCTCTCGGCGTAGAGGAGATACTGCAGGCGCTGAAGCCGCTCGAGCCGATCCTGCAGAACCGGGCGCGCAGCGGCCTCGTCGTCGTGCTTCCCGGTATAGGAAGGATCGATCTCGTCGAGGCGGACTCGGCTCTCGGGCTCGACGAGAAACTTCTTGCGGTAGTCCATCGCTGGCTGAGCTCCTTGCTAGACCGACCGCCTGCGGTTCGGGCGCGGCGAAAGGTCCACCCTCTCGCCAGCCCCCTAGTCACCAGCGACCTTGGTCGGGATTGGCAGGGGGAGGCAGAAATGGTATCATCGCCTTTGCTGCCTCCGGGCGGCGCCGGCCGTCGTCTTTCGGACGACCCCGGGGTCGTGGCGCTCTCGAGCGCTACGTGTGTAGGGTCCTCAGCCCGGCGTTCGGCCTGGCGAGGGGACCGTTTTCCACCTACATCACCACGAGGTTCACCCCCATGCCGCCACCCAAGGGCAAGCGCGCCGCCGCGAAAAAAGATCGCCGGCCGAAGCGAAAAGTCTGTAATTCCTGCGCCGACAAGCAACACGAGTTCGACTATAAGGACACGACGCGTCTGCGCAAGTACATCAGCGAACGCGGTAAGATTCTGCCGCGCCGCATCTCCGGGAATTGCGCCTCGCATCAGCGCGCGCTGACCACCGCCGTGAAGCGCGCCCGCATCATCGCTCTTCTCCCGTTCGTAGTGCAGTAGGAGCGGCGTCGTGAAGGTCATTCTCACCAGCGACGTCAAGCCGCTCGGCTCGCGCGGGTCGCTCGTCGACGTCAAAGACGGCTACGCCAACAACTACCTGCTTCGTCAGGGTCTCGCCGTCGTCGCGACGCCCGGCGCGATGAAGCAGCTCGAGCAGCAGCAGCACGCCAAGAAGCGCAAGCAGGCCGAAGAGGTCGCCAACGCTCAAGACGTCGCCACGCAGCTCGAGCAGACGATCATCAAGGTGTCGGCGAAGGCCGGCGGCAACGGCCGCCTCTTCGGCACGGTCACGAATGCCCAAGTCGCGGACGCCCTGCACGAGCAGATCGGCGTCACGATCGATCGTCACAAGATCGAGATGAAAGACGGCATCAAGGCGCTGGGGACGTACCCGGTCGAGATTCGTCTGGGCAACAACATCGTCGCCAAATCCGCGGTGCAAGTCGTCGCGCTGAAATAGTGCGACTGAGCGCGGACGAGAAGCTGCGCCGCGAGATCGCGGCGCTGTACGACGTCCTCGCGGAGGCGCTGGGGACCGAGAAGGTCGTCATGCGCGCCGGCAAGCTCGGCACGCTCAAAGAGATGCGCTCGCAGGCGATCCCGGATCGCCTGCTCGCGCTCTCGCGTCTGGTGTTCGAGGATCCCGCCCTCGAGACGCGTCCGGCGAAAGCGCAGTACAAGAAGGTCATCGCCGAGATCGAGGATCGTCTGGGCGACCTCGTCGCGCAGCGCGCCGTCGGCGACCGGCTCGAGGCCAAGGTGAACGCGAAGATGGTCGCGCGTCATCAGGACTATCTGCGCGAACTTCGCCTGGAAGCGCTGCGCGAGGACGCCGGTCCCGAGACGCCCGCGACGCAGCAGCGCCTTCACGAACTCGAGGCGCTCGATGCGCGCGGCCTCGCTCGCGCCGCGCTCGACGTGCTGCGCCCGAAATCACTCGACCAGGTCGTCGGAGAGGAAGCCGCGATCAAGGCGCTGCTCGCCAAGCTCGCCTCGCCCTACCCGCAGCACGTCATCCTCTACGGTCCGCCCGGCGTCGGCAAGACGACCGTGGCGCGCCTGGCGCTCGAGATTGCGAAGCGACGCCCGCACGCGCCGTTCGCCGCGAACGCGCCGTTCGTCGAAGCTGCCGGCACCACGCTGCGCTGGGACCATCGGGAGACCACGAACCCACTGCTGGGCAGCGTGCACGATCCGATCTATCAGGGCGCGCGGCGGGACTTCGCCGAGGGCGGCGTCCCCGAGCCGAAACTGGGCCTGGTGACGCGGGCGCACGGCGGCGTCCTGTTCATCGACGAGATCGGCGAGATGGATCCGGCGATGCAAACGCGGCTGCTCAAGGTCCTCGAAGACAAGCGGGTCAGTTTCGAATCGTCGTACTACGACGAGCACGATCCCAACGTCCCGGCCTACGTGAAGAAGCTCTTCCGCGACGGCGCGACGGCCGATTTCGTGCTCATCGGAGCGACGACGCGCGATCCGGATGCGATCGACGCCGCGATCCGTTCGCGCTGTGCCGCGGTCTACTTCGAACCACTCACCCAGACGCAGGTCTCCCGCATCGTGCGCGAAGCGACGCAGCGCTTGGGCGCCAAGGTCAGCCGGCGCGTGGCGAACATGGTCGCGTCCTATACGATCGAAGGGCGCAAGGCCGTGCAGATTCTCGCCGATGCCTATGGGCACGCGCTCGAACGCAGCGGCGGCGGACGCGCGGCCGCCGTCCGTGACGACGACGTGCTCGAGGTCGTGCAGGCCGGCCGCATCGTGCAGCACACGACGACCCGCGCGCGCCGGGTCAAGGAGATCGGCAAGGCGCACGGGTTGGGCGTGCTGCAATACGTCGGATCGATCGTCGAGATCGAAGCTGCCGCCTTTCCCGCACGCGATCCGCACAAGGGCTCCGTGCGCTTCAACGATACGGCCGGGTCGATGGCGCGCGACGCCGTCTTCAACGCGGCGTCGGTGATTCGCGCGATCACCGGCACCGACCCGGCCGATTGGGATCTGCACGTGAACGTCGTCGGCGGCGGCAACATCGACGGTCCTTCGGCCGGCCTTGCCTTCTTTTTGGCACTGCACAGCGCTCTGGCCCGCGTCGCCCTGCCGCAGGACGTCGCAGTCACCGGTGAGGTCTCGCTCGCGGGCAACGTGCGCGCCGTCGGCGGCATCGTGGAAAAACTGTATGCTGCGCGACAGGCTGGGATGCGGGCGATCGTGATCCCGCGCGAGAATGCGCGGGAGATCGAGGCGACGCCCGAGGGCATCGAAGTCGTCCCGGTCGGCACGGTCGTCGAGGCGCTCGCCGCGCTCGGCCTGCGCGTCCCGGCCCCACCCGCGCTCCGCTCCCGATCCCGCACGAGGGTCTCCCGGTGAACGTCGCTTCGTTCGTCTCCAGCGTCGACCGCATCCCGCCCAACAACCTCGAGGCGGAGATGGCCTTGCTCGGCTCGATCCTGGTCGACAAGGAGATGATGGCGACGGTCAGCGAGATCGTGCAGCCCGCCGACTTCCACGCGCCGCTGCACGAGACGATCTATCTCGCCCTCTTCGCGCTGTACGAACGCGGCGAACCGCTCGACAAGGTCGCGCTCGCGGGCGAACTCAAGAATCGCGGACTGCTCGACAAGATCGGCGGGATGGCGTATGTCAACTCGTTGATGGATACCGTGCCGACCGCCGCGTCGGCCGAGTACTACGCGCGCATCGTGCGCGAGAAGGCCAGCCTGCGCGGCCTCATTCACGCGGGGACCCAGATCACGCAGCTCGGCTTCGAATCCGAAGACGACGTGCCGGGAGCGCTCGACCGCGCCGAGCAGGTCGTCTACGAAGTCGGCAACCGTAGTGACCGCAACGCGTTCGCGACCGTCCCGTCGCTGCTGCTGGGCGTGTTCCAATCGCTCGAACGCCGTCACGAGCAGAAGGGCGACCGCACCGGCGTCACGTCGGGCTATCGCGACATCGACGACTACACCGCGGGCTGGCAGCCCGGCAACCTGGTGATTCTCGCCGCCCGCCCCGCGATGGGCAAGACGTCGCTCGCGCTCAACATGGCCGTCGCCGCGGCGAAGGACGAGAAGAAACCCGTCGCCGTGTTCTCGCTCGAAATGACGAAGCAGGAGCTCGTCGAGCGTCTGCTTTCGTCGGAGGCGAGACTCGACGCCTCGAAGCTGCGGCGCGGCGCGATCGCCGACCGCGATTGGGAGAAAATCGGCCACGCGATGGGCGTGCTGCACGAGCTCCCGATCTATCTCGACGATTCCGGCGCCGTCACCGTCACCGAGATCCGCAGCCGGCTCCGCCGTCTCAAGAGCGCGCACGGCCTGGCCTGCGTCTTCATCGACTATCTCCAGCTCGTGCGCCCCGCGACGCTCGGCCGCCAAGTGAACCGCAACGAAGAACTCTCCGACATCTGCCGCACGCTCAAGGCGACGGCGAAAGATCTCGAAGTACCGATCGTCGCCCTCGCCCAGCTGAACCGCGCCGTCGAAACGCGCGCCGACAAACGCCCACTTTTGTCAGACTTACGCGACAGCGGAGCAATCGAGCAAGAAGCGGATATCGTGACGTTCTTGTATCGCGACGTGTACTACAACAAAGAGACGTCGGCGGAACCGGACAAGACGGAATTGATCATCGCGAAACATCGCAACGGGAAGGTCGGGACGATCCCGCTGCGATTCCAGCCGGAACACACGCTGTTCCTCGCGTACGGCGACGAGTCGCACTACCCCAACCCGTAGGAAGATGAGCAACGGAATGCATGCCACGAGCGGGATCGTCCCCGCCGAACTGACGCTCGGCGTCGCCGACATCGACACCACCGAAACGTTCTACCGCGACGTGCTCGGCGTCGATCCCGTCCGGCACGGCGATGCGATCCGCATCACGTTCGGCGACTTCACGCTCGTGTTCGAACACGCTCCGCCGACCGAGCGCGCCAAGTTCGAGCTCGGACTTCGCGTTCTCGACCCCGCGGCGCTCGAGGTGATCGCCGAGCGCGCCGGCGCCAAGACTTACGACCGCGACGGCGGCGGCCGCGCGATGTTCGTGACCGACCCCGACCACTACACGATCGAAGTCTTCGCTCGCTGACCGGCGCGTGAAACCGCCCCGCATTCTGGTCACTGCATCGCGCGGCCAAGACCCGGTCGAGTATTTTGAGGCGTTGCGCGAAGCCGGCGCTGATCCGGTGCGGATCGAGCCGGGCGTGGATGCCCTGAGCGCGCTGAATAACGCGAGCGGTCTGCTGGTGACCGGCGGTGCCGACGTCGATCCGGCGGCATACGGCGCGCTGCCGTCGCCGTTGGTCACCGGCGTCGAGCCGGAGCGCGACCGCCTCGAAACGGACCTGCTGCACGCAGCCCGCGAACGCCGGATGCCGACGCTCTGCATCTGCCGCGGATTGCAAATCGCGAACGTCGCGTTCGGCGGGACGCTGATCGCAGACATTCCGTCGGCGCTGCGCAATCGAGCGACGGTTCGCCACGAAGTGCGCCTCGCAGATGCGCGTACCGAGCGCGGTCTCATCGCCGAGCATGTCGTGCGGATCGAGGCCGATAGCCGGCTGGCCACGATCGTAGACGCGACGGAACTCGTAACCGGTGCGCGCCACCATCAATCGGCCGACGTCTGCGCCGCCGACTTGCGAATCGTGGGCCGCACACCCGACGGAATTGTGGAAGCCCTCGAAGCACGCTTCGCGTCCCGGTTTTGGCTCGCCGTGCAGTGGCATCCGGAGTCGACGCGAGATCTCGACGACGGCGCAAGCCGCGCGATTTTCCGAGGTTTCGCCGACGCAAGCGGGGTGTGAGCGCCGTCGAGGCTACCCGATCGATCAGCGTGACGCCCGGCTCGCGCTCGAGCCGGCGAATCTGACGACTGAGCACCGGCTGCGCGATGAGGCAGCTAGAGTCCGGTCAGCCGTTGCAGCGCCAGCGATGAGAGTGCGACGGCGACCCAGAGGATGAAGCCGAAGGCGAGCGGCCGGGCGCCGGCGCGCAAGAGGCGTTGGAGTTCCGTTTGCAGCCCGATCGCGGCGAGGGCGACGGCGATCAGGAACGTCGAGGCGATGCCGATGTCTTCGTGCCAGCCGGCTGGGATCAGGCCGGCGCCGCTGGCGAGCGCGGCGACGAGAAACCAGAGGATGAACCACGGCACGATCTGTTTCCACGGAAACGGGCCGCTCGTGCCTCGGCGGCGTGCGCGCAGCAGCACGATCCCCGCGACGATCGGCAGGATCATCGTCGCGCGCGTGAGCTTCACGATCGTCGCGTACGCGCCGGCCTGCTGGCCGTATACGTAGCCGGCGGCGACGACCGACGACGTGTCGTTGATCGCGGTGCCGGCCCACAAGCCGAATTGATCTTGCGTCATCTGCAGCGCGTGGCCGATCGGCGGAAAGACGAGCACTGCGACGATGTTGTAGAAGAAGACCGTCGCGATCGCGAGCGCGATCTCGGCTTCTTCGGGTTCGATGACCGACGACACCGCGGCGATCGCCGACGCACCGCAGATCGCGGTGCCGACGCCGATCAGCGTGCGCAGCGTTTGCTGCAAACCCAGCAGGCGGCCGACGAGAGGCGCCAGGATCAGCGCGACGGCGATCGTGCCGAGCGTCACCGGAAGCGTCCCGAGTCCGGTCCGGATCACGGCGGCGAAGGACAGGCCGAGCCCGGAGAGCACGATCGCGGCCTGCAGGACCGTGCGGGCGGAGAACGCGATCCCGGGTCGACATCGCTCCGGCAGCGGACCGAACGCGCGCACGGCGATGCCGAGCACGATCGCCAGGACGGGCGAACCCAGCAGCGGGACGTACCGCGCGAGCAGCGTCGCGACCAGCGCGACGGCTGCGGCGGCGACGATCCCTGGGATATTACGAGGCGACGTGCGTCTCCGCGATCTCGTGCATCTCGGGATCGCCGATCCCGTGCCGCAGATACGACCGCGAGAGGTGAACGTACTCGGGGCCGGCGGCCTCGACCCAATGGACCGCGGCTCCCTCTAGCGGCTTCTTCACGACCGCCGGCTGGCCGGCCGCGACGACGCGCGGCGGGATCTGCGCGTTGGCCGCGACGACCGCGCCCGCCGCGATGAGGCTGTACTCGCCGACGACGGCCCCGTTGAGGACGACGGCGTTCGAGCCGATCAGCGCGCCGCGGCCGATGTGGCAATCTTCGAGAATCGCGCAGTGACCGACGGTCACGTCCTCTTCGATCACCGTCGTGCAGTTCTCGCTCACGTGGACGACCGAGTTGTCCTGGACGTTGGCCCGCGCGTGGATGCGGATCGGGCCGTTGTCGCCCCGGATCACGGTCCCGAACCAGATCGAGGCTTCCTCACCGATCTCGACGTCGCCGATCAGCACGGCGGTCGGTGCGACAAACGCCGAGGACGCCACCTTCGGGCGTTTTCCGCGGTACTCGATGATCATGCGGCTCCTTCGAAGAACGGCGATGCTGGAGCGTTTCAATTGAGCGAACATCGGCATCGTACCCCCCTGCGCGGGACCAAGGTCACCCCCCGGCCCAAACCGGCCGACCCCGGCTACACCGACGTCAATTATCGGTATGCCGGCGTCGAGGGCCACATCCATGAGGTCGTCGAGATCGGCGGGCGGGAACTCGCCAAGGTCGGCTTCGACGACCGCAAGATCGTCTATTACTTCCTCGAGGATCTCGAGCGGGAAGAGGCAGCGCCGAAGCGGACGTTCCACGATCTCCCGCCCGAGGCGCCGGAGGGCTGAGGCTCAGCCGCGCTGCGCCGCCCCGTTCTGCACCGAGAGCTCCCAGCGGTAGCCGTCGGGATCGTGGAACCAGAGCCCCATGTGCGGCGATCCCGGCGCCTCGGGTCCGATCTCGTCGCCGGGGTCCTCGAGCACGACGCCGTTCCCTTTGAGCTGGCGCAGGGCCGCGCGGAGCTCGTCCATGCTCAAGAGATGGAACGACATGTGCTCGAGCACGTGCGGCCCGGGCGTGCCGGCGAACAGCGCGATCGTGATCGCGTCGTTGCTGATCCCGATCGCCTCGTCGAAGCGGAAGATCTCAGCCAGATCGAAGTTTCTGCGCCACCAAGCGGCGCTCGCTTCGGGATCCCGAACCGCCAGCGAGAAGTGACCGACGGTTCCGAGCTTGATCCGCATGACGGACGCAGTCGTACCCGCTCGCCGTGCCGCTGAACGACCTTCTCGAGTCCCGCCCGACGGAAGTCGGATGGTCCGCGGGGTCCGGGGTGCAATTCTTCTCTTCATGGTACCCCGTGTTGCCGTCGTCGGCTCAGGACCGGCCGGCTTGTTCGCCGTGGAAGCGCTCCTCAAGGGGCGCGCCGAGGCGCAGGTCGACGTGTTCGAACGCCTGCCCGCCCCCTACGGCCTGCTCCGCTACGGCGTCGCGCCGGATCATCTCAAGATCAAATCGCTCGAGGCGGGCTTCCGCAAGACGCTCTCCGATCCGCGCGTGCGCTTCTTCGGCAACGTCGAGCTCGGGGCCGACGTGCACGTCGACGACCTGCTCGCATCGTACGACGCGATCGTCTACGCCGTCGGCGCGCCGAGCGACCGCCGCCTCGGAATCGCGGGCGAAGATTTGCCGGGGAGCCTCGCGTCGACCGAGTTCGTGCGCTGGTACGGCGGTCATCCCGAGACGCGCACGTCGCCGGTCGACCTCACCCGCGCGCGCAGCGCGGCGGTGATCGGCGTCGGCAACGTCGCGATCGACACGGTCCGTCTGCTGCTCAAAGATCCGACGCTGCTGCACGAGACCGACATGCCGCGCGAGATCATCGACGCGCTGGCCGCGAGCGGGATCCGCGAAGTGTCGATGCTCGGACGCCGCGGCCCGCATGACGCGAAGTTCACCACGGTCGAGCTGCGCGAGCTCGGCGAGCTGCCCGGCGTCGACGTCGTCGTCGACCCGCGCGATCTCGCCGGCGTCGACGCGTTCGAGCTCGACGGACAGACGAAGCGCAACCTCGACGTGCTGCGCGAGTTCTCCGAGCGCACGCCGACCGGCGCGCCGCGCCGGCTCAACCTGCGCTTCTACGCGCGTCCCGACGCCATCGGCGGGGACGGGGCGGTCGAGTCGCTGCGGATCGAGCGGATGGCGTACGACGCCGACAAGAAACTCCACGGCACCGGCACGTTCGAAGAGTTGCCGGTCGACCTGGTCTTCCGTGCGGTCGGCTACAAGTCGATCCCCTTTGCCGGGCTTCCCTTCGACGAGCGCGCCTTCGTCGTGCCGAACGAGGGCGGCCGCGTCCACGACGGCTCGGGAACGCGGCACGAGCGCCAGTACGTCACGGGCTGGGTGAAGCGCGGTCCGCAAGGCGTGATCGGGACCAACAAGAAGTGCGCGACCGAAACGGTCACCGCGCTGCTCGAGGACATTCCGGAGGACGGCGTCCTCGGCGAGCGCCCGGACATCGCGACGACGCTGACGGAGCGCGGCGTGCCGTTCGTCGACTGGGAGGGCTGGCTGCGGGTCGAAGCACGGGAGCACGAGCTGGGCGTGGCCGAAGGCCGCAAGCGCGTGAAGATCGTCGACCGTGAGGAACTTCTCGCCGCGGCGCGTTCGCTGACGAATGTCTAGGCTCTAGGAAGCCGTTCTGCCAGACAAACGGTAGGAGATTAGGAGCCCCCACCACGATCCGAGGGCGAGAGGCGTGCCGAAGAGCATGACGAGTGCACCGGAATACATCGGATGACGCACGATCGCGTACGGTCCGGTTGAAACGACTTCTTGGCCAGGAGCCACCTCGATCGTCGCGGCAGTGAACGCATTCTCCGTGAACACGAGGAAGACGATGAGGAACCCGAGGGCGACGAAGAGGTCCCCGACGATCACTCCCCAGAGCAGAACCTCCGACCATGAAAAGCGATGGTCGAGCGAAGACAAAAGAAAGAGACCGATGAACGCAAGGGATGCTAAGCGCTGTATTCGCTTTTGCGTGGGTTCTTTCTCGGCTCCCGGGCCCGCGTTGACTCGGCGCTCCAAGAGTTTCGGATCTTGCCGCCAGAGATACAGCGTGATGAGCGCAGTCGACGCTGCAAACACCAGCAGGTAGACCCACGCCTCCCAGAAGTCGAACGTCCATGCTGGAGCAAAGAGCAAGAGCCCTAAGCCGCCGAGAAGCTCCGCGAAGCCGAGGACGGTTTTTCTGGCCAGCGCGTTCACGACGGCCTCGGGCGCAGGCGGGCGTGAATCGCGCCCGACTCGACCGTCTCGCGCAGGCGCGTGAGGAGGCGATGGAGTTCGGCGTGGTCGCGCGAACCGAGCTCGTCGGCGACGAGCTTTTCGATCATCAGGCCGCGCGCGACGATTGCGCGATGGACGCGGCGGCCGGCGGCGGTCAGCGTCAACATGACCAGGCGGGCGTCGGCGGGGTTGACCCGGCGCCGCACGAGCCGCTTCGCGACGAGCCGCGTGACTGCACGGCTTACGGTCACCTTGTCGAGCGCGGTGAACGCCGCGACGACGTTCACCGAGAGATCGCCGTGGCGGCCGACGTGCGCCATTACCCGCCACTCGGCGATCGTCATGTCGAACTCGGCCGAGTACGTCACCGCGAACAGCTCGCTCACGCCGGAGGCAGCGACCGAGAGCTGGTACGGCATGAAGTCGTCGAGCTGAAAATCTTCGGGCGCCGGGTCGTCGGCGTGCGGCTGCGCGTGCGACACGGGCGAGCGTAGCACGAATCGCCGCGCCCGGCCACCCGTTTGACAATCGTTGCAACTGTAACGATAATGGCCCCATGCGCAGCGAGGCCGCTCTCTCCCTGGCCTATCAGTCTGGTTTCGGCAACGAGTTCGCGAGCGAGGCAGTCGCCGGCGCCCTCCCGCGCGGTCAGAACTCGCCGCAGCGCGCGCCGCTCGGACTCTATGCGGAGCAGCTCTCAGGCACCGCCTTCACCGTGCCGCGCGCCGAGAATCGGCGCACCTGGATGTATCGGATGCGCCCTTCGGCGGCGCACCCGGCGTACCAGCCGATCGACCCGGGCCGTATCCGCAGCGGTCCGTTCACCGAGGTCGCACCGAATCCGAACCGGTTGCGTTGGGACGCGCAGCCGCTGCCGACGGAGCCGGTCGATTTCGTCGACGGGCTCGCGACGCTCGCCGGGAACGGCGCGCCGCTCGACCGCGACGGCTCGGGGATCCACGTCTATGCCGCGAGCCGGTCGATGCGCGCGCGCGTCTTCTGCGATGCGGACGGCGAGTTGTTGATCGTGCCCCAGCTCGGCGCGATCGTGCTCGTCACCGAGCTCGGCCGGTTGGCGGTGGCACCGGGCGCGATCGCAATCATCCCGCGCGGGATGCGCTTCCGCGTCGAACTCGCCGAGGCGCACGCTCGCGGCTACGTCTGCGAGAATTACGGCGCGCCGTTTCGTCTCCCGGAGCTCGGGCCGATCGGTGCGAACGGTCTGGCGAACGCGCGCGATTTCCTCGCGCCGGTCGCCGCGTTCGAGGAGATCGACGAGCCGACCGAGGTCGTGCTCAAGTTCGGCGGCGGGCTCTGGTCGACGGAGCTCGACCACTCGCCGTTCGACGTCGTCGCGTGGCACGGCAACTACGTCCCCTCCACCTACGACCTGGCGGCGTTCAACGCGATCAACACCGTCAGCTTCGACCATCCCGATCCCTCGATCTTCACCGTGCTCACCTCACCGTCGGCGACGCACGGGACGGCGAACGTCGACTTCGTCATCTTTCCACCGCGCTGGCTGGTCGCCGAGCACACGTTCCGCCCGCCGTGGTTCCACCGCAACGTGATGAGCGAGTTCATGGGCCTCGTGCGCGGCGCGTACGACGCGAAGGAAGAAGGCTTCGTCCCCGGCGGCGCGAGCCTGCACAACTGCATGTCGGCGCACGGACCCGATGCCGCGACGTACGAGCGCGGGAGCGCCGCCGAGCTCGCACCACAGAAGCTCGACGACACCCTCGCCTTCATGTTCGAATCGAGGCTGATCTTCGTCCCGACGGCGTACGCGATGGAGAGCCCCGCCCTCCAGGCCGGCTACGACACCGTGTGGGACAGTCTGCGCAAGAACTTCCGCCGCTAGCGGCGTAGGGCGAAGAGTGGGGTCATCGGGAGGACGGCTTGGTCGTCGGCGTGCCCGACGTGACCATCGAGGCCGAGCGCGTCCTCGAACGTCCCCAGCAGGCTGAAGTGATTGTATTCGGTTGGGTCGCTGACGCCACGCGGCCCGTGGTTGGTGATGACGATGGTCGGAATGTGGCCGCCGCCGGGGTTGTGCGCGTCGGCGAAGCAGCACGACTGCTTCGTTCCGGCGACGCGGTCGCCACCGCCGTCTTCGTCCCACGTGATGACGATCGCGGTATTGCCGGTCTTCCAGAGCGCTGACCTCTGGATCGCCGTGACGAGATCGCGCACGTAGGCGTCACCGCGCCGAATCACCCCGTCCGTGTTCGAACAGTCGGCCGGAACGCCGGGACCCGCGCTCGCGCCGATGCCGTGCATCTCGTTGCACTGGTTCGGCACGACGAGCGCGAACGCGGGCGATACCGTAGTCGCGGCGCTGAAAAGGAGGAGGGCGCACAGCGCTAGCAGCGGTTTTGGTACGCGCAAGCGGCGACGTCAAAAGAGAGCTTCCATGATTGTAATTGGAGGTGCGGCGTATCATCAGGGCATCTTCGAAATGCCGATCTTAAGTGCGGTTTAATTCACTATTAAGAGCGGGTGAAGTTTCGCGCGTGCAGCGGCACGAAAAGACGCCAGGGGCTCGGCTGACGCGCTTCGAACGCAACGCCTCGTGCTGACTTCTGCTGCCCAGCCCCAAGCCGTTCCCGTCTACGGCGGCTTCGATTACGTGACCGTCGACGCCCAACGTCGCCGCGTCTATGCCGCGCACGGCGGCTCGCGCCGGCTCCTCATCGTCGACGCGGACACCGGCGCGATCGTCGGCCAGGTCGCCGTGGGCCAAGTCCACGGCGTCGCGGTCGACCCGGCGAACGGACACGTCTACGTCGGGACGGGCGACGACGAGGTCGCCGAAGTCGATCCGGTCGCGCTCAAGGTCGTCAACCACGTCGACGTCGGCGGCGCGGTCGACGCGATCGCCTACGACCCCTCGAACGGCCGGATCTATGCCGACGAGGATGACGGAACCAAGATGTGGGTCGTCGACGCGAAGACGTTCAAGATCGTCAAGACGATCACGATCCCGGGCCACAAGCCGGAGTATCTCGCCGTCAATCCCAAGACGCACGAAGTCTATCAGACCATCGACAACCTCCACGAGGTCGCCGTGATCGATCCGGCGACTCTGAGCGTCTCGCGCACGTTCCCCACGAACGAACTCACCCACAACCATCCCCTGCAGTACGATGCGGCGCTCGATCAGATCGTGACCGGCGGAACCGATGCGGCCGATACGACGAAGGGCCTCCTGACCACCTACTCGCCGAACGGCACGAAGCTCGGTCAACTCTCGTCGCTCCGCTTCGACCAGTGCGACATCGACCCGACGCAGCACATCGTCGCGTGCGCGGGCGGCGCCTCGGTCTCCCGGTTCCAGCTCGCCAAAGGCGCGGCGCCGAAACTGATCGACGTCACGCCGGTCAACGCGGGCGTGCACACGAACGCCATCGATCCGAAGACGCACGCCGTGTTCATCGTGTGGGGCGACCGCGACGGCAAGGGCGACTTCGAGCAGAAGCTCCTGCCGTAAGGCCTCAAAGGCTCTCGAGCGACAGCGGTTCGTCGGCGTGGCGCCAAGCACGCCGAAACGACGCCTCGACGCCGGGAGCCTTTGCGGGGTCGGTCTTCGCGAGCACGCGAGCGAGACCGAAGAGCGAGCGCGGATTCCCGGGATTGCGTCGCAAATCTTCCTCAAAGACCCGCTGCGCGTCGCCATACCGGCCGGCGAGCGCGAGTCGGGCTCCGAGCGACTCGCGGATCGGATAGTACCACGGCGGCGGCTCTTTCGACGCAAGCCCATCTTCGAGCGCGACGGCGTTCCGCAGCTCGACGATGGCGTGATCGTCGCGATGCGCCGCCTCGTCGAGCGAGGCGGTCAAGAGGCTGCGCGCGATGCCGGTTCGCGGATCGTTGTCATGGAGCGAAGAGAGCCACGCCAGGGTCGCGCTCGCGCCGCCGAGGTCGTGGGTCCCCGCCTGTGCCATGCCTTGCGCCCAGCGCCAGCGCAAGCCGGGTTGCGCGGGCGCCGGAAGCGCCAGGACCTCGCGCCAGCGGCGAAAGCGCAGATACGTCTCGACGGCTGCGCCGTTGTCGTTGACTTGGCTTGCGACCGCTCCCGCGACCTCACGCGCCTTCGACCATTGCCCGGACATCATGTAGGCGTAGTCGAGCACCTGCAGATCGTGATGGTAGTATCCGTTGTGGACGTCGCTGTGCTGCTGACCGAGATAACTCTTGAACATCGCGACGGAGCGCAGACTGGAACGGATCGCGGCGTCGTAGTCGCCGGTCCGCATGAAGATGTGCGCCGGCATGTGCGCGAGGTGTTCGGCTCCCGGCGGCAGCGGCAGGTTCGTCAGGTGCTGCGCCGCACGGAGGGCGGCCTGCGGGGTCGGCGAGTCTTCGTACGCGTGGATCAGGTAGTGGTTTGCGCCGAGCTGATTCGGGTCTCGGTGCAGCACGTCTTCCAGCAGGGCGAGGACTTGCCGCGTGTAGCGGTTCGGAGAACCGTCACGATGCCACATGTGGAGCGGCGTGAGGTCCATCAAGCTTTCGGCGTACAGCGTCTTGGCGTCCAGATCGCCGGAAAAGCGCCGCGAGAGGTCCCCCATCGCGTTCGCGTACGCGATCTGCGCACCGGGAATTTGGGCGGCGTTCGCGACCGCGTATCGCGCGGCGAGCGCGTCGACGTAACCCCGCTCCTCATCGTTCGCGTGAGCGCTCGGCGCGCGCGCCGCGGCGATCGCTTCGCGGCCGATGTTCACCCGCTGCAGATCGTACGCCGTGTTCACGTTCGGTCCGGCGGCCAGCGCGATTCCCCAGTAGGCCATCGCGAGCTTCGGGTCGGCACGCACGGCTTGTTGGAAGTGGAACGTCGCTTCTTCGGGGTTGAACGCATAGAGTAACGTCAACCCTTGATCGAACTCGAGCTGTGCGGCGGGTTGCCCGGTGGAGACCGGATGATGCGCGAGGGCGTAGCGCGGCTCCGACGCGAATGCACCGGCCGCGAGCGTCGACGCGGCGGCAAGGGCAAGTGACGAGCCGATGGTCACGAGGCGGATGATGTTCGGGAGTTTTATGAAGCGAAGCGGGTTCCTCATGACTGCGGTGTCCGGTGCGACCGAAGTCGCGGTCGCCCCTGCCCGCAGCATCGCGCCGCCGGCACCGGTTGAGCGGCCGCTTTCGCCGTACGGTGCGCCGTCGCGGTTTGAAGCCGGCGTGATTCGGCGACCGCGCGGTGCCTCGTCACCGGCGCTTACTCCTCTCGCTCAGCAACTCGGTATCATTACGCCGAGCGGACTTGCGTTCGTGCGCAATCACGCGGGTACGCCCACGCTCGATCCCCGCACGCATCGAGTGATCGTGCACGGTATGGTGAGCAGCGCGCTTTCGTTTTCGATCGCCGACCTGATGCGGTTTCCGTCGGTCGAGCGGATGCATTTTCTCGAATGCAGCGGCAACAGCGGGCGCGGCTGGCGCTCGCTCGGGGAGGGCGTGCAATATTCTCACGGACTGCTCTCGTGCGCGCTTTGGACTGGTGTGCCGTTGCGCACCGTTCTCGACGAGGCCGGCGTGCGGCCCGGCGCCGGGTGGGTTATCGCGGAAGGCGCGGACGGCGCGCTCTACGATCGGAGCATCCCGCTCGCGAAAGCGCTCGACGATGCGCTGCTCGTGTACGGGCAGAACGGTGAGATGCTGCGCCCCGAACAGGGCTATCCGGTGCGTCTGCTGTTGCCGGGATTCGAAGGATCCGCCAACGTGAAATGGCTGCGTCGCCTCAAGGTCGTCGGAGCGCCGGCCTACTCGCGCGAGGAAACCGCGCAGTACACGCAACCCGGCGTCGACGGCCGCGTCGAGCTTTTCAACTTCGTGATGGACGCGAAATCCGTGATCACCTTTCCCTCACCCGGAGATGGTCTTCGCGAGCCCGGATTCTATGAGATCCGTGGCTTCGCTTGGAGCGGTCGCGGCCGAATAACGGGCGTCGAGGTGTCGACGAACGGTGGAGCAACCTGGGCCGCCGCGACGCTTGACGAGCTGCGCGGCACCAAATGCCTGACCCGGTTCACGTTCCCGCTGCGCTGGGACGGCACACCCGTCGAGTTGCAGAGCCGCGCGACCGACGAGGCGGGTGCGGTGCAGCCGACCCTCGCGGCGCTCGTCGCGGCGCGCGGTCCCTCTTTGCGCTATCACGTCAACGCGATCGCGCGCTGGCGCATCGCCGCCGACGGCACCGTCAGCAACCTCGATGCGTGAGACCTCAGGGATGGCGACGCTGGCGTTCGTCGCGATCGTCGTCCTCATCGCGGCGGGGTGCGCCCATACCGCGAACGGCGCTGCCCATACCTACGGCCTCGGACGCCCTGCGAATGCGGCCGAGATCGCTGCGCGCGACATCGACGTGTCGCCCGACGGGGCCGGCCTGCCCGGCGGCCGCGGCGACGCGGTCGCGGGGGCGCGAATCTTTGCCGCCACGTGCCGGCGTTGTCACGGCGAAGGGGTCCGGCTCGACCCGCAGCGCTGGCCCTACGCCACGACGCTCTTCGACTACGTGCGCCGTGCCATGCCGCCCGATCGTACGGAGCGTTTGCGCCCGGACGAACTCTACGCCGTCACGGCCTACGAGCTCGCGATCAACGGCGTCATCGACCAGCGTGACGTGCTCGATCGGCAGTCCCTGCCGCGCGTCACGATGCCCGGGCTTAAGTCGTTCTTCAAGAGTCCTTAACAGGCAGATAACTCCCCGACGATACGGTTGCGGCGTTCGTTACCAAATCATCTGAGAGGAATTCATGCCTGCTCGTCTTCGCGTAGTAGTTTCTTTACTATGCGCTCTTTCGATGCTCTCGACCGTCTTCGCTGTGGTGCCGGTCGCGGCTAGCGCGCAGACGCAAACGGCGGGCGCGTTGACCGGCTCGCTCATCGATCAGGCAGGCGGCGTGCCGATCGCCGGCGCCGACGTGCTCCTGTTCCAGGGCACGAAGCGGATTGCCGCGACGAAGTCGATGCGGGACGGAACGTTCGCGTTTCCGCCGCAGCCGCCGGGGATCTACTATATCGAAGTTCGCGCCGAAGGGTATGAGGGTGTGCGCAGCGGCGATGTCGCGGTCGTCGCGGGCGCGACCACGACGGCATTCAACGCGGTGCTCCAGCGCTCGGCGACCGGTACGACGCAGCTCAGAGAGATCGGCCGAGTGAATACGACCTCCGCCGCGAGCCGCGTCTCGACGGCGACGACGATCTCACAGACCGTCTCGGGAGACATGCTCGCCCGAGAAGGCTTCATCCGCATCGGGGACGCGCTCAACTCGCTTCCCGGCGTCAACATCACCGGGATCAGCTCGTCGATCGGCGACGATCAAGGCATCGATATCCGCGGCTTCGGTCCGTCCGAGACGCAGGTGCTGCTCGACGGCCACCCCGTGGGTCCGTTCGGCCCCGGCAGCGGCGGTTTCTCGTTCCAAGTCTCGCCGAAGTTTGCGATCGGTCAAACGCGCGTGACGTACGGTTCCGGCGCTCTCGGGCTCTACGGGACGGACTCGATCGGCGGTACGGTGGACATGCAGACGCTCGAGCCGACCCGCACGCCGCATTCGTCCCTCACCGAGGGAATCGGCAACATGGGCCATTCGTTTTCGAACTTCAAGGCGACCGGTACGGTCGGCCGTTTCGGCTATGCGATCGCGCATGCCGTCGAGGGAACGTACGGTCCGTGGAAGCCGGCCCAGCGCGTACAGGACTCGGCCCTGGCCTCGGGCAGCGCCGGACCCGATTTCAGCTCCGCGAACATCGCCGCGAACACGTATTCGACCAGCGGCAACTATCTGCTCCGCAACGACTTGCTCAAAGTGCGCTATGGGATCGACGACAAGACCCAGCTGACGGTGACCGCCTTTTCCGCCAACTCGTGGGACGACAAGAGCGGCAACGGCGACAACTGCTTCAACACGAACGCCATCCAGCTCTACAACGCGCAGCAGACGATCGCCGGCGGCCCGACCACGTACCCCAACACCGCAGCCCCGGGCGATCCAGGATCGATCACGTGCAACGGTTCGATCGCGGTGAATACGAACGCGGGCCCCGCGTGCTACACCGTCCAGCAGTATGCCAACGCGACTACCGGGCTGGTCCCGGGCGGACCGGGCCCGTGGCAAGCGCATCGCGTGTTCGACCTGCACGGGAGGCTTACGCGACAAATCGGAAGCCATTTCGTAACGCTGGACAGTTTCACGAACCGCTACACGACGGACTACAACCGGAACCTCGCGGGCGGTCTCGACCCGACCGGCAAGTTTTATACCGGTGGATTCGACAGCCAGTACTTTCAGACGACGGGACTGCTGCTCAGCGACGACATTGCGAACGATCGCAACGACTTCGGGTTCGGCTTCTACTCACAGCACCAGCGGATCACCGGCGACAAGTTCCAGTATACGCCGCCGACCTACACGGTGCCCGGGATCATCGATCCGGGCACGAACGTCGGGATGATCGTGCCGACGCAAGAGTTCGGCCTGGGCCTGACCAGCTTCTTCGTCCGCGACGACTATCGCATGTCGGTCGCCACGTCGGCGTATCTGAACGCTTGGCTCAAGCATTCGACCGTGACGAACAAGACGACGTTCGATCCGCGACTCTCGCTGGTGTTCCACACCTCGCCGTCGGACGTCTTGCGATTGACCGGCGGCCGGTCGGACGGCGAGCCGTCGCCGCTGCTCACGGCCGCCACCCCGAACCTCAACACGACCTTCCAGAACATCACCAACCCGCCGCGTCCGCCGGGCCTCACGTCGGTCGGCTCCAGCAGCAACCCGAACCTGCAACCGGAGTCTTCAACCGACCTCGAGCTCGCGTTCGGCCACAGGTTCAAGGATGACACGATCATCCAGCTCGACGTGTATTCGAGCTTCGAGAAGAACCGCATCTTCAGCGGTCGCCTACCGGCGTTGTCGGTCCTCGGTCCGAACGGGATCCCGCCGTACTTGCTGGCTGCCTACCTCCACCAGATCCAGCTCGCCTATCCGAACCTGGTGTTGGGGCCTGGTCCGGGTCAAATCGGGATACAGGATCTGGCCGTCTCGACGAGCTTCAACGCTGCGAGCGCACGCTTTCAGGGTCTCGAGCTCGCCGGTCGCTACCGTTTCAACCGACGCGTTTTCGTCGACTACACGTACGATATCCAGTCGGCCGTGTACTTGGCCGTTCCCGACTCGATCCTGATCAAGAACCCGTTGGTTACCAACGGCCAGCAGATCGCGTATCTGCCGCTGCACAAAGCATCGGTCGGGCTCGACTTCAACACTCTGGGCGGCTTTCAGGCTCGGCTCGACACCTACTACCTCGGCGAGAACAACGGGTTCGGCCGCGGCCAGTTCTTCTACAGCAACCTCGGCATTTCGCAAGACGTGTCCAAGCACGCGACGGTGAATCTCGGCGTCCTGAACCTCTTCAACAGCGGGGCGTCGACCGTAAACGCCCTAGGCATCGCGCCGTTCGTCGCCGAGAATCAGTACAGTAACGACGCCAACGCGTTGCAGCAGGCAGCGAACCTCAGCACAACGCAAAACGGGCCGCTTCCTTTCCAGTTCACCGCCTCGTTGACGCTAAAGATGTAGAACGAGAACGGTACCCGGAAAAGCCCCGCTGCGAAGTGGGGCTTTTTTGTTTTCGCCGGCGGGGGTTCTTTACGTGCCCGCGAGAGGATAATGTTCCCTTAAAATAGACTTAATATTGCCTTAACTATCGTCCTTGGACGGCTGGTGACGCATGAAATGCTGCGGCGTTGTCGTCATGTTCCTTGCCTGCTTGCTCGCTCCGGGCGCTGGTGCCCACGCAAACGAACGAGCAGCCATGCCGTGGTCACTCGGCGTTCCTCGGATCATGCCGCGCGGCGGCGCGACCGAGCAAGGACCGCCGGCGTCGGTGGTGCTGATTTCGGGCGTGGTCGGCGCGAAGGCGGCGTACGGCTGCGGGGTCATCATCGGCGAGGACCGTTCAACCGTCACGATCCTCACGGCAGCGCACACCCTGCAGATACAGCGAGCGACCTTCACGACGGTCGCCGGCGAGCGGCTGCGCGTCGAGCGGACCGCGGCCATCGACGGCCACGACTTGGCTCTCGTCACCGCGAGTCGGCCCTGGCGGCCGCATACGGTGGCGCGCTTCGCCGGTGAACCGCGAGTGGGCTTGCGGGTCAGCGTCTGGGGTCCGATCGAGGACGAACCGTTTACTCAGCAGGATGGCGTCGTGCGGGAGATGGACCCGCGCGTGACCGACCCGCCGGCAGGCGCCTTTGCGATCGACTGCGCTTCGTGCGGCCATGGCGACTCGGGCACCGGCGTGTTCAACGCGCGCGAAGAGCTGGTCGGAATCGTCGTCGCGGGCTACTCGGCCGGGCACCGAAAGCTGTTCGTCCTCGCCGAACGGTATCGCCCCGACGCGACCCTGGCGGCCGCACCTGACGCCCCTTAAACGGACGTCGCGCGACTGATAGATCCAGGTGGCGCGACCCTAATCCTTGACGGAACCGGCCGCAGTCTGATACGGTCGCGCCCATGGACCGCCGCACGGCTATGATGACGATGTGCTGTTCCCCGCGAGGGACGGTGTAGCTCGTCGTCGCCTACCGGCGCATCGATGAAGAACTGCAGCGGCCCTCGCCTCCCGGCGGGGGCCGCTCGTTTTCCCCGGCATTCGCTTCGCTCCACGCATTCGTGAGAGGAGACCCACGATGAGCAGCACCCTCGACCCGTCCGCGACGCGCGGCTTCGAGACCGTCGCCCTGCACGGCGGCCACGACGGCGACCCGACCACCAAAGCGCGGGCCGTGCCGACCTACCAGACGACGTCGTACAACTTCGACGATACGGCGCACGCGGCGCGGCTGTTCGCGCTGCAAGAGTTCGGCAACATCTACACGCGCATCATGAACCCGACGACGGATGTGTTCGAGCAACGCCTGGCGGCGCTCGAATGCGGCGTCGGCGCACTGGCGGTCGCCAGCGGCCAGGCCGCGGTCATCTACTCGATCCTCAACGTCGCGCGTGCCGGGGACCACATCGTCAGCTCGTCGTCGCTGTACGGCGGCACGTACAATGCGTTCGTGCACACGCTGCCGCGCTTCGGGATCGAGGTCACGCTGGTCGACGCGTCCGATCCGCAGGCCGTCGCCGCCGCGATCCGGCCCAACACCAAGGCCGTGTTCGCCGAGACGATCGGCAACCCGAAGGTGGACGTCCTCGACGTCGCGGCGTTCGCGAAGGTCGCGCACGATGCGGAGGTCCCGCTCATCGTCGACAACACGCTGGCCACGCCGTACCTGCTGCGCCCGATCGACCACGGCGCCGACATCGTCGTGCACTCGGCGACGAAGTTCATCGGCGGTCACGGCACGACGATCGGCGGCGCGATCGTCGATGCGGGAACGTTTGACTGGACGCGCGGCCGGTTCCCCGATTTCACCGAACCCGACCCATCGTATCACGGCTTGAAATACGTCGAGGCGCTCGGACCGCTCGCCTACATCCTCAAGGCGCGCGTCCAGCTGCTGCGCGACGTCGGTGCGGCGCTCTCGCCGTTCAACGCCTTCCTGCTGCTGCAAGGTCTCGAGACGCTCGGATTGCGGATGGAACGGCACAGCCAGAACGCGCTTCGCGTCGCGGAATTCCTCGCGTTCCATCCGAAGGTGCGGTGGGTGCGATATCCTGGCTTGCCGTCCGATCCGACGTACGCGCGCGCCCAAACGTATCTCCCCAAGGGCGCCGGCTCGATCCTCACGTTCGGCGTCAAAGGCGGCGCCGAGGAGGCGCGCGCGCTGATCGACCGGCTGAAGCTGTTCTCGCTGCTGGCGAACGTCGGCGACGCCAAGTCGCTGGTGATCCATCCGGCGTCGACGACGCACCAGCAATTGAGTCCGGCCGATCAGATCGCCAGCGGCGTCAGCGACGACATGATCCGGCTCTCGGTCGGCATCGAGTCGATCGACGACATCCTGGCCGACCTGCGCCAAGCGCTCGACGCCGCTTCGTGACCGTGACCGCCCAGGAGGTCGAGGTCGACGTTCCGATCGGAACGCTCGAACTCGCTTCCGGAGAATCGCTGCCCAACGTCGTCCAGCGCGTCACGCGGCTGGGCTGCGCGCCGGCGCCCGACGGCTCGAACGTCGTGTTCGCGCCGCACGCGCTGACCGGCTCGTCGCGGGTGGCGGATTGGTGGAGCGGGATCTTCGGACCGGGAGCCCTGTTCGACCCGGCGCGCTGGTGCATCGTCGGCGTCAACGTCGTCGGCGGCTGCTACGGTTCGACTGGGCCGACGACGCTCGCACCGGACGGCAAGCGCTGGGGCCCGCGCTTTCCGGTGGTGACGGTCGGCGACATCGTCGAGGCGCAACGCCGCGCGCTCGGCGCGCTCGGTATCGAGCGGCTCGCCGTGATCGTCGGCGGATCGCTCGGCGGATTTCAAGCGCTGCAATGGGCCCACGCCTACGGCGGCGCGGTCGATCACGCAATCGTGATCGGCGCCTACGATCATCTGCGCGCGCAAGGGATTGCGCAGAACGGCGCCGCGCGCGACGCGATCCGGCTCGATCCGGCCTTCCGCGACGGCTGGTACGACGAACCGCCGGTCGAGGGGCTTCGCCTCGCGCGCGCGATCGCGACCCTGACGTACAAGAGCGAACACCTCTTCGAGCAGCGCTTCCGCAACCGCCCCGACCGCAAGGGCGGCGAGCCGGGACGCCGGCTCGACGATCGCTTCGACGTCGAAGGCTACCTCATGCATCAGGGCGATCTGTTCGCGGCACGCATCGACGCGAACAGTTACCGCACGCTCACGCGGGCGATGGATCTCTTCGATCTGCGCGGCCGCGAGCGGCCGGCGGGACCGACGCGGCTGACGTTCGTCGGGATCGCGGGCGACCAGCTCTACCCGCCCGAGCACGTCTGGTCGTGCGCGGCACGCTGGGCCGAGGCCGGCTGGGACGCCGCGTACCGTCATCTGCCGAGCGATCACGGCCACGATGCCTTCCTGGCCGAGGCCGGGAATCTCGCCGACCTCTTGCGCGAGGGGCTCGCTCGTGATAGGGTCGATCAATGGCCGCGTCCCGCGTGATTACCACCACGATGACCATGACGACTACCCTCAGCGAGGGCGGGTCTGGGTCGACGTCGGCGTAACGCGGACGCCAGCGACAACAGACACGGCCCTCGCCACCCGGCGGGGGCCGTTTTCATTTCCCGGTTTACCGATCATGGAGGCACTCGTGCACACCGTTCCCAAGGTTCTCTGCTCGTCTGAAGCGGCGTCGATTTCGATTGCGACCGCCACGACGCAGCGCGTCCACGGGATCGGCCTGCTCGGCTGCGGCACCGTCGGGTCGAGCGTCGCGCGCCGGCTCCTGGAACTGCATCCCACCCTCCTGCGCGGGATCGCCGTGCGCGATCCGCACAAGCCGCGCGCCGTCGCGTGGGAAGACTTCGACGGCGATCCGTTCGAGGTCGTCGACGATCCGGCGGTGCGCGTCGTCGTCGAGTGCATCGGCGGCGTCGGTTTGGCGCGCGAGCTGGTGCTGCGCGCGATCGCCCGTGGCAAAGACGTCGTCACGGCGAACAAAGACCTGATCGCGACCGAAGGCCCGTGGCTGGCCGCGTTCGCCGCTCGCACCGGCGCGACGCTGCGGTACGAAGCCGCGGTCGGCGGAGCGATCCCGATCGTGCGTGCGCTGGCCGGATCGCTGGGGACCGAAGACGTGCTCGAAGTCGGCGGCGTGCTGAACGGGACCACGAACTTCGTGCTCGACGCCATGGACGCCGGTGCCGCGTACGACGAAGCGCTCGCGCAAGCGCAGCACCTCGGCTTCGCCGAATCCGACCCGCGCGCCGACGTCGACGGCCACGACGCCGCGCACAAGCTCGCGATCCTCGCCGGGCTCGCGTTCCGCCGTCCGTCGACCTCGGGCGGCGTGTTGCGCCACGGCATCGCGGCGCTCTGTGCCGACGACGTGCGCGCGGGTGCGGAGCGCGGCTGGCGGCTGAAGCTGCTGGCGATCGCGAAGCGGTCCGGCGGGGAGATCGAAGCCGGCGTGACGCCCGCGTACGTTCCCCTCGCGCACCCCTTCGCGCAGCCGCGCGGTGCCGGCAACGTCGTGCGGGTGGTCGGCCGCGGCTGCGGCGAGCTGACCTTCGCGGGTGCGGGAGCCGGCGGCGATCCGACCGCGTCGGCCGTCGTCGCCGACGTCATCGCCGCGCTGGCGGGCAGCGAACCCCAACTCGCCGCTCACGCCGGCGAAGATCTCGTTACGCGGCCGTTGCGCGCGCGAGTGCTCATTCGCTTCGACGGCGGCAGCGTCGTGACGCCCGAGCCCGTTCCGCTCGATCAGCTGGAGGCTACGGCGCGGGTCTACGGCGTGCACGGCGCCGTGCGGGCCGTCATTCCCGTCTGGAGCGACGCCGCCTAGCGCTCCGTTGCGGCGCGCCGGATGCGTTCTGGGGAACACTTCTGGAACGCACCCGATGGCATCGAGTTTCGCGCGGCACGCCGCCGCACCGGCACTATTGCTCGTGATTCTGGGCGCCGGCGCGCCGCAGGAGGCGGCGCGTGCCGCCGTCGATGCGGCCGCGTCGTTCGCGCCGCGCCCGACCGCCGCGCAGGTTCTGGCGCGCTTCACCGCGCGCGACGCGATGCTCGACTCGTATACCGTCCCGGTGCACGTCGACGTACATCTCCACAAGCTGATCACGCTTCACTTCGGCTTGAACGGCATGGCGTATTACAAGCGCCCCGACCACGTCGCGCTCGAACTGCGTGCGATGCCGGCCGCGTATCGGCACGTCTTCGCCGAGATCGGCTCCCCGCTCACCTGGGCCGACATCTACGACCTGCGCGTGCGCGACGTCGTGACGGACGACGGCCGCACCACGTACCACGTCGAGGGAACGCCGCGCCGTCCCGGCGAGATCGAGCGCATGCTGCTCGACGTCGACGCCGACGCGGACGCAGCGCTGCGCGGCCGCTGGTTCTTGAAAGACGGTACGACGATCGCGATGATGATCGAAGAATCCGCCGCCGGGCCGTACGAGCTTCCCAAACGCACCGAGGCCGATCTCGATGCCGGCGGGTTTCGCGTGCACGCGGTCTTGGACTACGGCGCGTATTCCTTCAACGTCGCGGTGGCCGACTCGGTCTTCACCGCCCAGTAGTCGCTTTCGCCGCGTCGGGCTCGTCGGTCACGACGCGATTCCGCCCCATCGCCTTGGCGATGAAGAGCGCCGTGTCGGCGCGCAACAGCATCTCGGAGGTCGTGCCGCCGACGGTGGGATCGGCGGACGCGGCGCCGATGCTCGCGGTCAGCCGTTGCGCGGGAACGGCGGGGTGCGCGATCTGCAGGCCCGCGATCGCCGTGAGCGCCGCTGCGGCGGCGCGCCGCGCGCCGTCGCGGTTCCGGTTCGGCAACAGCAGGACGAACGCATCGCCGCCGTCGCGCGCGACGAGGTCGCGCGGTTCGGTCGCCACGGTCGCGAGCGCCGTCGCCACGGCGCGCAGTGCGTCGTCGCCGGCACGATGTCCGTGCACCGCGTTGTAGCGGGTGAAGTGGTCGAGATCGATCGCCAGCACCGCGAGCGGCCGGCGATCGAGCCGCGCCGCGGACCAGGCGCGCGCCAGCGCGGCTTCGAGAGCGAGCCCGTTCGCCGCCGCCGTCACGCCGTCGACGTTCGGATCGCCCAGCAGCGGTCGCTGCACGGGCCGGGCCGCCGCATCGTCACCGGTCGACGCGAGGGCGGCGAGGGTGATCAGCAGCGCTTCGAGCGCGGTTCCGAGCCGCGGTGCGGCGGCGGCGAGCGTGGTGCCGTCGGGCGCGAAGGCGGCGACCAACGCACCCGCTGCCGCCACGCCGGTTCCGGCGAGGTATGCCGAAGCGCCCCGGACGTGCCGCCGGAACGCACGCGCGCCGAGCGCGACGAACGCGAGCGCGAGCACGACGTCGGTCGCCGCATCGACCGGTACGGCGTTCAGCGGGGCGGCGTTCAACGGCCAAAGATCTTGCCACAGGTCGGCGCCCGCCGTGATGAAGGCGCGAAACGCGACCAGCGCCCACAGCGCACGGCGTGCCGCGAGCGGAACCTGCGTCGCGCGCACCAAGCTCAATGAGACTGCGGCAAGCGCGACCAGCGCGACCGACAGCGCGAGCGCGTGAAGCGGCTGGCTGACGGACGGCGGCGGACGAACCAGCCCGAGCCACGGTGTCATGAGGGCGGCCTGCGCGGCGCCGAACACGGCGAGCCAAGCGAAGACCGCCGAGCGGCGCACGATCGCGACCAGCGCGGCGAGGATCGCCAGCCCGGCGAACAGACCGAAGAGCGCGGCATACCACCAGGCGCGCCACGCGTAGGTGCCGAGCGTTTCGGCGCCGACCAATACCGGCGGCGCGACGCTGACCGTGCTGGCGGTGAGTTCGATGCGATCGGCCTGCCACGCATCGACCGGCAATCGCACGCCGAGGAAGCGTCCGGGAAGGTCGTCGTTCGCCCTCAGCGTCCGCCGCCGTGCGCCCGGCCCGATGATCGTGATGGTCAAGTCGCGCGCGAACCACGGGCTGACGACGTACAGCGCGGTGTCGGCCGGCGGGACGCGAAAGACCGTGCGCATCGTGCTCGGCTGCAAGACCGATGCCGGCGGCGCCGAGTCCAGTTCCAGCGGCGCGCCGATCCGCGCAGGGGGTGCCGGGTCGGCAGCGGCGACCGTCGGAAACACACCGGCGAGGAAAGCCGCAAGCGCGACGCGTCGGAACACGAGGTTCGCGTTCGACGCCGGCCGCGCTCCGACCGGTCAGCGGCGCAAGGCGTACCCGACCCGGTGGATCGTGCGGATCAGCGGCACGAAGGGCGACCGGTCGAGCTTCGAGCGAAGCGTCGAGACGGTGGTGTGAAGGCGCCCGTCGGCGACGGCCTCCGCGTCTCCCCAGACTTCGCGCGCGAGGTCTTCGCGCTTCACCACGTTTCCAGGATTCCGCGCCAGCGAGCCGAGGACCGAGAACTCGGCCGGAGAGATGCGGACGACGTCGCCGCCTCGGCGCACGCTGCGCGCGCCGAGGTCGATCTCCAAATCTTCGACGTGCACGACCGCCGGCGGCGAGCCCGGCGTGCGCCGCAGCACCGCGCGAATGCGCGCGCGCAATTCCGAGTCGTCCCATGCTGCGCTGATCGCATCGTCGGCGCCGAGATCGAGCGCGCGTGCCCGCGCGTTGGCCGTCGTGTCGAGCGTCATGACGATCAGCGGGATGCGGGTGCTCCGCCGCGCCGCGGGGACGCTCCGGGCCAGCTCCCCCTCGTGGACGACCAAGAGCAGCGCATCGACGCCTTCGTCGAGCGCGCGCGGCGCTTCGGTTCCCGGCAGCCACACGCGCCGGATCACGTCGAGCTCGTCGTGCAACGCGTCGCGCACGTCGGCAGCCATCTCGGAGGGACCGACGACCGCCACGCGAGGACGCCTGCGCGCTGTAATCACGAACGTATCGTACCCTGGGGCGAACGCCAGCCGCATCAACGTTTCTCAATGCGAACTATGTACGGTGGGCGCAATCGAGGCAGCGAACGCGCAGTTCCGGCGGCGCCGGGACCAACGCCTGCCCTGTTCTTTAGGTCCCGAATTCGGAGCGGCGGCTCAGGCGGATCCGTTCCAGCGTCCGCAAATAGCGAGGATCGCAAAGCAGTTCGGCGCGGAAGAGCGGGTGTTCCGGAATGAACACCAGCCACGGATCGTGCATCGCCGCGCCTGCGGCGATCGCCGCGATCGCGCTCGGGATGTCGCGTTTGCCGAGCGCGACTTGCGCGCGGTTGAAGGCCGAGATCTGTTCGCCGCGTGCCGCGTAGTCTTCCACGACACGCTCGTATTCGCGTCCGCGTTCCAAATCGCCGAGCCGGTAGGCCGAAAAGGCGCCGATCGCGGCGCTGGCTTGCAGTAAGCCTCCCGAGGTATCGGTGTCGAGGACCGCGAGCGCGTCGCCATAGTCACCGCGCACGCAGAGCGCAGCGGCGAGATAGTAACTGGCGAGATTGAACGTCGGTTCGAGATCGAGCACGAAGCGGAGCTGCGTAACGCTGCCGGCGGCATCCCCCTCGTACATTGCGAGGACGCCGAGCGCCGTCTGCAGCGCCAGATCGTACGGCGCGTCTCCGAGCGCCGTCTCCATCTCGAGCCGCGCTTGCGCGAAGCGTCCCCTGGCCAGGCACAACCAAGCTTGAAACAGCCGGGCGGTCCCGTAGCGCGCATCGATCGCCAGCGCGTCGTCGAAATGCCGCTCTGCCTTTTCCAGATCGCGGTCGTAGAAGAACGCGACGTCGCCCAGCACCGTGTGGGCCTCGGGCTGTGCGGGATCGAGCTCGAGCGAGCGCAGCGCCTGCCGCCGCGCGGCCGGAAACGCTCGGTCCGAAAGTTCGTGCAGAAATTCACCCCGCAGCATGTAGGTGCTCGCGAGCCCCGAGTGCGCCGGCGCGAACGACGAGTCGAGCGCGATGGCGCGCTCGAAGCACGCTTGTGCTTCGCTCAACCCGCGCCGCGTGCGCTTTTCCCAATGATAGCGGCCGCGCAAGTACAGCCGCTGCAGGTCGGTGTGCGGGACGTCGCGGGCCGGCCGCACGTCGACCGGCGCGACGAATCGATAGCCGCGTCCCGGAACGGTGACGATGAACGCCTCGGCGGGAGAGTGCTCGCTCAACGCCGAGCGGAGCAGAAACACTTGCTGCGCCAGGTTTTGTTCGGTTACTTCGCCGTCCGGCCAAAGGTCGGCGATCAAGTCGCCCTTGGTCACCACCCGGCCGGCGCGTTCCAAGAAGCACTCGAGCAGTTCCAACGTCTTCGGCCGCAAGGGCACGTGCACGCCGTGCAGGGTTAAGCTGCGGCCGGCGGGGTCGAGGGCGAAGGGGCCAAACGCGTAGGCTGGCTGAACCTGCATGACAGTTGTATTCCTAAATTAATAGTAGACTCTGCGCTGAGCGTTCTCCTGCGCTCGTCGCGTTGATAACTGATCAAGACGTCGGTCGTGGTACGCGCTACGATTTCTGACATGAACCAGGTGTGGAGCTTTCGCCGGACGCGAGAGCTGTTGCGGAAGGTTCGGCACCCCGCGCAGCTCGAGCGCGACAGCCTCGGCATCGCGCTTCGTGCGGCGCTTGGTACTCCGACGGCTCGGGAAGCGCTCCTTTCCGCGATCGACGGCGCCCTGGCGGGGCCTGACGACGTTGTCCTGCGCCGCATCGTGAGCGGGGTCGACTTCGAAGGGCGCACCACGAGGGTCGTCGCCGGCGAGCTGCACCTCTCCGAACGCCATTGCTTCCGCCGCCGTGCCGAGGCGCTCGACGCGATTTCGAGCCAGATCGAGTCGCTGGTGCGCGAGCGCGCGCGCCCGTCGCTGGAAGCCTTGGCGTGGTACTCGCGCGGACGGCGCTTGTGGCGCCGGCGGACGCCGGATTGCGTGCGGTCCGCAATCGCCTGCTTCGTCGAAGCGCTGCAGCGTGCGCCGACGATGGCGAGGGCCTACTGCGGCATCGCCGACGCGCGCTTGATCGAAGCCGAATACCTGTTCGGCGAACCGCGCACCGCATTCGCCGCCGCGCTCGATTCCGTCCACCGCGCGCTCGAACTCGAACCGCATCTGGCCGAAGCTTACGCGGCGCTGGCCGACGTCCGGCTGTTCGGGCACCGCGACTTCCGCGGCGCGGCGCGTGCGATCGACGCCGCGCTCAGCTACGACCCGGCCTGCATCGACGCGCGCATCTTCGCGGTGTGGCACGCGCTGGCGCGCGGCGACATGACGGCGGCGTTCGAGCACGTCGGCGAAGCGCTGCAGCGCGCGCCTGAAGCCGTCGACGCGCTGACCTCGTTCGGCGTTGCTCGCGACTTCGAGGGCCGGTTCGACGACGCGGTCGACATCTTGAGCGGCGTGGTCGAAACGGATCCCGACTATCCGGCCGCGCGGTACGAACTCGCCCGCGCGTTGACCTGCGCCGAGCGGCACGCGGAAGCGCTTACCGCGCTCGAGGGATTTGCCGACGACCAGCGCTGGCCGCAGGTGCGCGCGCTGGAGGTTCGTGTTCGCGCGCGCGTGAGCGGACGCCGACCGCAGGCGTTCCCGATCGATCTGGCAGGACTGCCGCCCTACCAGCGTGCGGTCGCGCTGGCCGGGCTCGGGCGTTCCGACGACGCGATCGAGGCGCTGCAGCAAGCGATCGTCGATGACGATCCATGGGTCGTGTTCGTCCGCACGGATCCGCTCCTCGCGTCTCTGCGGGGCCGCTTCGGCTATCGCGCGGTCGCCGAACGGGTGCGCAGCGCCGTCGCGTAAGCGCACTAGGAGTCTGCAGCGGGCCGGTCGGCCGGGCACGCGTTCGCCGCGCGGGCGGTCGCGATCCGGCCAGCCGGCGGCGAGGGCGCAAGCGGGATCGCCCGCGTGGTACGAGTCGTGCGGCCGCGGGGAAGGGTCGAGCGCCCGCGTCTCATGCGGCGATTGAACCCGAAAGTTGTGAAGGTCCCGTGAAGTGCCTTGTTGCTGCCGCCTTTATTCGTCCCTGACAGGGTTCGAAAGCGTTCCGACGCCGCCGACTTCGACCTCGACGATGTCGCCGGGGACCAGGTATCTGGGCGGGGTAAAACGCGCGCCGGCGCCGGTCGGCGTGCCGGTCGCGATGATGTCGCCGGGACGCAGCTCGGCGAACGTCGAGACGTACTCGATCAGGTAGTCGAACGGGAAGACCAGGTGCGCCGTCGTGTCGTGCTGGCGCTGCTCGCCGTTGACTCGAGTCGTGACGCGCAGATCGCGGAAGTCGCCGATCTCGCCGGCCGGGACGATCCATGGGCCGACGGCGCCGGAGCTGCCGAAATTCTTCCCCTGCGTGACGTTGAACTTGGCATGCCGCACCCAATCGCGGATCGTCCCTTCGTTCATGCAGGTCAGGCCGAAGACGTGCTCGCGCGCCCGCGCCCGCGGGATGCGCCGTCCGCCCTTGCCGATCACCAGGACGATCTCTCCTTCGTAGTCGAGCTGCGGCGATTCCGGCGGGCGCAGGAGCGGCTGCAGGTGCCCGGTGAGCGAGCCCGGAGTGCGCAGAAAGATGCTCGGGTATTTCGGCGCGTCCGATCCGTCCTGGTACTCTTCGTTGCGGTTCGTGTAGTTGACGCCGATGCAGAGGATCTTCTCCGGCGCGAGGATCGGCGGCAAGAACACGATCTCGTCGAGCCGGTAGTCGGCCGGCGCCGAGCGCGCCGCGGAGTGCGCCGCCTCCAGGCCGTCGCGCGCGATCAGCGCCTTCAGGTCCGCGATGCCGTCCAGGCGCGGCGCGAGGTCGACGACGCCGCCGTCGACGACGGAGCCGAAACTGCGGCGGCCGTCGCGCGCCGCGAACGAGAGCAGCTTCATCGTGCGGCGTGCAAGTCGAAGAGGCCGCACCGCTCGAGCACGGCGTCCAAGCGCGCTTCGAGCTCCGTCGTCGCCGGGACCATCGGCAGCCGGTGCTCGTTGCGTTCGAGCAATCCCAGCCGCTTCATCATGTACTTGATCGGAATCGGGTTCGTGTCGAAGAAGACGGCTTTGTTCAGTTCGAGCAGGCGCTGGTGCAGCGTGCGGCTGCGCAGCAGATCGCCCGACCACACGGCGTCGCACATGTCGGCGAGGATACGCGGGTGCAGGTTGCCGACCGCGTTCATCAACCCGACAGCGCCGATCGCCATCATCGGGAAGCTCAGGTCTTCGAGCCCGACGAAGATGCGCAGCTCGGGCAGCGCGCCGAGGCACTCCGACACGAAGCCGAGATCGTTGAATGCGTGTTTCATGCCCACGAACGTCGGCGAGCGGCGCGCCAGCTCGACGACGGTCTCCAGCGTCACCTGCACCGCGGTGCGTCCCGGAATGTGATAGATCATCCAGGGGATGTCGTGGCGCTTGGTCAGCGCGAGGTAGTATTCGATGAGGCCGCGCTGCGGCGGCCGGATGTAATACGGCGTGACGATCAGCAGCGCGTCGACGCCCGCGCGGACCGCGTGCGCGGTGAGCTGCTCGCTCTCGGCCAGCGACTGCGACCCCGTCGCGGCCACGATCGGCACGCGGCCGGCGGAGCTTGCGACGGCGACGTCGACCAGGCGATTGCGCTCCGCGGTCGTGAGCGTCGATGGTTCCGCCGTCGTGCCGTTCACGAGGATCCCGTGCGATCCGTTGAGCACTTGGAAGTCGACGAGCCGGGCGTACGCGTCGTAGTCGACCTCGCCGTTCCGAAACGGCGTGACGAGCGGCGGAATGGAGCCCTTGAGATGCGCGTACGCGATCTTCATGCCGTGCTCCGGTTCTTCACGTAGTCGTGCAGGTTGTTCTTCTTGAAGCTCAGCTCGGGGTCGATCTCTTGGACGTCGAGCGAGATCCCCAGCGGCGTCGCGTCGAACGCCGGCTGCAGCACCTCGCAGACGGTCGCGAAGATCGCCGCCGCGGCGCGCTGCCTGGTGCCGAGGTCGCGGCCGTGCCCGATGCGCAGCCCGACGTGGACGAACGCGTTGGCCGGATCGCCGTCGGCGATTCGGTAGATCGCGCGCTCCGCCACCCGCGTTCGCAGCCCGCCGACCGGGAACACGCCGGTCTCGAGCGCCGTCGCGTGCACGCGACGGACGAGCTCGTCGAGGTCGACGATCTCGCGGACGTTGGCCGAGCATTCGATCGTGATGTGCGGCATCTACGCGACCGGGAACCAGAAGTTCGACTGTCCGGTGCCGATCGCGGCTTCGTAGTTTCCGTACTGCATCCCCGGCGTCGTCCAGTCCGCGCCGCCAAGCGCGCCGGCCAGCGCGAGATAGTGCGCGAACCGGCCTTCGGGCGCGCACTCCTTGCGGAAGTCGTCGGCGTTCGCCAGCACGCTGGCGTGGTCGCCGGCGCGCCACCAGCCCATGATGCGCTCGTCCCACGCGCGCAAGTTCTCGCCGTTGATGTCGGCCGGATCGGCACTCGCGCGTTCGCGAATCACCGCCAGCGGCCAGAAACGGTGCGACATCCCACCCGACGCGATGAAGAGCACGTTGCGCCCGCTGCGCGCGATGGCCCGGCCCAGCGCCTCGCCGAAACGCAGGTTCGCGTCGACCTCGGCGGTGTCGCAGACGCTGATCGGCAGCACGCGCTTCTTGTTCGGTCCGGGGTTGTAGTAGTGCATCGGGTTCAGCGTGCCGTAGTGCACCGGCAGGCCGCGGTGCGCGGAGGCCTGCGCCCACACGCCGGAGGCGGCGCACTCGCCGACGATGAGTGCCGCGAGCTCCGGATCGCCCGGATAGTCGTAGGCGTACTCGTTGATCATCCACGGGATCTCATCCGAGGTGTAGATTCCCTCGTGGCGTTCGTGCGCGTTCACGATCCACTCGAGCGTCGAGTGCCAGTGCGTGTCGATGACGACGAAGGTGTCGAAGTCGAGCGGCGCGATGCGCTCTTCGCGGATCTGCGGCAGGACGTCGTAGAACGTCGTCACGCTGTTGCGCATGTACTCTTTGCGCTTGGCGGGATCGAGGATCATCAAGCGCGGGACGTGGGTGGAGAAGAGGCCGGCGGCGATCGAACCCATGCGGATCGTCAGTACGCGATGCAGACGAGCTTCGGCTCGGTGAAGAAGTCCATCGACCACCGTCCGCCTTCGCGCCCCAGGCCGCTGTGCTTCATCCCGCCGAACGGCTGGCGCAAGTCGCGCAGGAAGTAGCCGTTGATCCAGCACATCCCGGCGCGCACCTGTTGCGCGAAGCGCAGCCCGGTGCTCACGTTGTTCGTCCAGATGTACGACGAGAGCCCGTAGCGCGTGTCGTTGGCGCGTGCGATCACTTCCTCCAGCGTCTCGAATCGGAAGATGGAGAGCACCGGCCCGAACACTTCCTCGCGAGCGATCGTCTGATCGTCGCGGGCCGGCGCGAAGATCGTCGGCTCGTGATAGTTTCCGCGCGCGAGCGCCGGATCGACCGGTCGCGCGCCGCGCAGCAGCGCAGGCGCGCCATCGCGCTCCGCTTGCGCGATGAACGATTCCACCCGCTCGCGATGCTGGGGCGAGATCAGCGGACCCAGATCCGAGTCCTTCGCTTGCGGATCGCCGACGCGCAGGGCCTTCACGCGGGCGAGATATTGCTCGACGAAGGCGTCGTACACGCCGCTCTGCACGTACAGACGCGTGCCCGCGAGGCACACTTGGCCGCTGTGTCGGAACATCGCGAGCACGCTGCCTTCGACCGCGAGGTCGAGGTCGGCATCGTCGCAGACGACGTTGGCCGATTTCCCGCCGAGTTCGAGAGTGACTTTCTTGAGCGTCGCCGCCGCCGCGACGTTGATCGAGATGCCGGTCGGCTCGCTGCCGGTGAACGCGACCGCGTCGACGTCGGGATGGGCGACGAGCGGCGCGCCGGCATCGAGGCCGAAACCGGTGACGACGTTGACGACGCCGTCCGGCACGCCGGCCTCGCTGCAGAGTTGCGCGAGCTTGAGGGTGGAGAGCGGCGTCAGCTCTGACGGCTTGAGCACGCAGGTGTTCCCCGCCGCGATCGCCGGTGCGATCTTCCACGTCGCCTGCATGAGCGGCGAGTTCCACGGCGTCAGCAGCGCGCACACGCCGACGGGTTCCTCGCGCACGATCGAGGCGATCTCGCGCTGCTCGCCAAGGAACGGTTTGCGGTCGAAGAACGCCTGCTGCTCGCGGTGTTCGATCGCGCCGGCGAAGAACGCGCAGTTGTCCGCCGCGCGCGGCACGTCGCGATCGGCCGTCTCGCGGAACGGTTTCCCGGCGTCGCGCGACTCCAAGCGCGCGAGGTCCTCGCGCTGCTCGATCAGCAGCTCGCCGAGCTTGCGGAGCACCTTCGCGCGCTGCGCGACGGTCGCGCGCGACCACGGCCCGGCGTCAAACGCTCGCCGCGCGGCGGCCACCGCCCGGTCGACGTCCTCGGCGCCGCCGGCACTGATTCGCGCGATCTCCTCGTTCGTCGCCGGGTCGACCGTGGCGAACGTCGCCCCGTCAGCCGCCTCGACGAACGCGCCGCCGATGAACAGCCGGCCCTCGAACGGTTTCGACTCGCTCTCGATCATCGCGCCGCCATCCCATCCTCGCCCGCCATCTCCGCCTCATGCTACCGCCCGGGAGGGTGGCCCGCCTGCACCGTCGCGGGGCGGAAGGGGGGTGAGGCGTCTGCGCGAACCATGGACGGTCGTGCCGGTCCCCGGCGCACGCCGACGTAGCTCAGTTGGTAGAGCAGCTGTTTCGTAAATAGCAGGTCGCCGGTTCGAGTCCGGCCGTCGGCTCCAGAATGACGCACAAAAAGCCGCACCTCTCCAGGCGGCTTTTTGCTGCGGGACGCGGCCGTTCAACCTCCGCCGGCGCTGACCGTAATCGTCGCGTGCATCGCTGGGGTGTAGACGTGCTGCTTACAGTAATAGCGGTAGGTACCGGGCTTCGTAAGCGTGACACTGAAGGTTCCCCCCGGTGGGATGCCGGGCGAGCTGACCCAGGTCCCGTCATCATGGTCTGAGCCACTGCTCGGCCGGCGCGATACGACGCCGCGCTCATTGCGATTTGGAAGTCAGAGGCGTGGTGGGACTTGCGCAAGTCCAGCGGCGCGAGATTCTGGAACAACATCCGAGCCACGTTGCCGTGGGGGGTCCTCGACGCATCGCACACGGCGTCACGCTAGATCGCGTCGATCGGTACGAAGCGGCTCAGCACATGAAGCGCCTTACCGCATCGCGGTCCCAGCGGATACCCGTGCCCGGGCGTTCGGAGCTGGCGACTTTGCCGTCGCGGACGAGCAGCGGGTCGCGCAAGATCGGGGCGGCCCAGTCGACCATTTCGAGCCAATCGCGGGTTGGCGATAGCGCGAGCAGGTGCGCGCTCACCTCGGGAAAGAGATGCGACGATAGCGGCAGGCGGTGATCCGACGCGACGGCAGCGGCGTCGAGCCAGCCGGTCACGCCGCCGATGCGCTGAAGATCGAACATCAGGAGATCCGATGCCCTCGCCTCTAGGGCCGCTTCGACGGCGTGCTTGCCGGCGAGATTCTCGCCGAGCTGCAACGGTGTAGCGATTCGCGCGGAGATGTCGGCCGCGCCGGCGTAGTCGTCATGAACGATCGGCTCTTCGATCCAGTGGACGCCCTCGTCGTCCAGCGCGATACACCGTCGCATTGCTTCCTCGCGATCGAGTGCCTGGTTATAGTCGACCAGCAGCCGGACCGCGTCGCCGACGGCGTGACGGACGGCGCGCACCACCGAGACATCCTCCGCCAGGGAGGGGTAGCCGACGCGAATCTTGATCGCATCGTAGCCCTCGTCGACGAGTTCCAACGCCTCGGTCGCCGCGGCTGCCGATCCGATAAGCCCGAGCCCATTGCTGTTGTAGCATTGCAGTGGCACAGGAGTCGCGCCGAGGAATTGCGCGAGGGGTTGGCCCGCTTCTTGCGAGAGCGCATCCCAGAGCGCCACGTCGATGCCGGACAAGGCCATGTCGACGGGACCCGCCGATCCGAAGAGGCGCCAGCGCTTGCGGAGATTGACGCGCAAGGCGCCGGGGTCGACGGCAGATCCGACGACGGCGTCGGAAGCCTCGCGCAAGACGTCGGCCATCATGCGCTGCCCCAAGGCGTGATAGCAGAAGAGGTACGCGTGCCCGTCGATTCCCAGGTCGGTCTGCAGGTCGACGAGCAGCAGCGGCGCTTCCCGGATCACCTGCGCGCTCGTCGAGAGCGGGCGGCGCATCGGCACCTGCACAGCCCGGACGAGCATGTTCGTGACGATCACGGCGCCGTTGCGGCCGGCGCGCCGTCGACGTAGAGGGCGAGCACGTCGCTGACAAAGTCGTTGGCCGGCGTGGCTACCGCGCGCGCTGCGCCAAGCCGTGCGACGGCACCTTGCAACCACGGAACTTCCAGGCGATTTCCCCGCTGCAGGTCGCCGTGCATCGATGACGTGAACGCTGCGGGCAGGCCGTCGCAAAATGCCAAACGATCGGCCGCGAAATCGTCGGCGAGCCTGACCCCGTATGACCGCCCCACGGCCACCGTCTCCGCGAAGAGCGCGCCGACAAAAGCGCGGGCGCGGGCGTTGGCGCGGATGGGCCCGATGGGTTGGTGCATGACCGCGGTCGCGCCGCTGAGGCCGACGAGGAACACGAACTTTTCCCAGATGGCCCGTTCGATGTCGTCGCTCACCGCAACGTCGATGGCCGCCGTCCGGCACAGCTCGGCGAACGCCTCGACACGTGGGGAAGGAACGCCACCAAATTCGCCCACGACAATCTTTGCCAGGGAACCGGTGTGTTTGATGACTCCGGGCTCCTCGATCGCCGCACCGATGTAGCAAAGGGCGCCCACGGTGCGGCTTGCGCCGAACGCTGCGCGGAGCACGACGTCTTTGTCCACCCCGTTTTGCAGCGAAAGCACGGCCGTTTCGGCGTTCATCAGCGGAGCGATCTGCTCCACGACCGCGGGAGTATCCCACAGCTTCACCGCGAGGATAACGAGGTCGACGGGACCAAGCGCGGCGGCATCCTGCTGCACCTGCACCTCGATGGTCGAATCGCCCAACGGACTTCGGATGCGCAGGCCGTGCTCGCGCATGGCGAACATCTGCGCCCCTCGCGCGAGAAACCTCACGTCGGCGCCGGCGACCGCGAGGCGCCCACCGAAGTATCCACCCACGCCGCCGGCGCCCACCACCGCGATCCGCATGCCTAAGCCTCCTCGCTCGTCGTTCTTGAACGGGCGTTCATGAATCGGCGACGTGCGTCCTGTGCGAAAGGGCGGATGATGCGCGTTCCGGAAACAGCGCGGATGGCGCGTCCCCGGGAGTTCAAAGAGGCGGCCGTCTTGGACCGAGCGGTCGACCTTTTCTGGCGGCGAGGGTTCGAGGGAACGGTCGTCGGGGACGTCTGCGACGCGACCGGACTTCATCCCGGAAGTGTGTACGGCGCGTTCGTCGACAAGCGCGGACTTTTCATCGCGGCGCTTCGCCGATACGCGGAACGCGTCTCGGCGAAGGCCATTGGCGTCTTGGACGAGACACCCGGAGGCGCGGACGCGATCCGGGGATATTTTGCCCTGCTCGTCGATGCGATGGTCGACGGACGTCGGCGTTCTGGTTGCCTGATGACGAACACGCTGGTAGAACGCCATGCGACGGACAAGACGATCATGGAACTCGTCGTCCGACACCTCGCTACTCTCGAGGCGGCGTTCGTGCGCGTCTTCGTACGCGACGGGATGGACCCTGCGGAAGCCGCCAAGCGCGCCGCGGGCCTCGTGTGTTTCGTTCAAGGCCTTAACGTCATCGCGAGGACGCGCCCGGGACGCGCGCGCCTCGAAGAGCTCGTTCGTAGCGCGCTGGCCGGCTTCGTAGAAGAGCGCCCCACATAAGCCGCGGCTACGCTCTTCATGGCATACCCCAGGCCGGGGTCGGCGCAGGAAGCGACGGTCCCGCGTCGCTGCAGCTGCTCTTGCGTGCACGAAACTGGCTCAATGGCGCCCCTTCGGACGCCGGCCTCCGCGGGAAAGTCGTGCTCGTCGATGTCTTCACGTTCGACCGCTACAACTGCAAGAACGTCACACCGAACGTACGGAACCTCTTGCGCTCCCGGCGCCGGGGCTTGGAGATCATCGGGATTCACACGCCCGAGACGCGCGACGAGCGCGATCGCGGCGAAGTCGTGCGACATCTAGCGACGCTCTTGGCTTCCCTGAAGACGCTGCGGCAATACCTCGGCCAGTCGACGTGCACCAAGGCCCTTCCCGAACCAGCTTCGCAAAGGGAGGTGCCCATAGCCTCAGAGGGCCTTCAGGCCGGAAGCGCGGTCCTCGAGGGCGTCACCTTCAGCAGCGGCACGTAGCGGCGCGAGAGTCACAAGTCGCCGTAGAGATCCTCATTTGCTAGAGCGGCTTTTCCGCGCTCGGCGTATTCTCGCTTCGCACGGTCCAGACTCCGCTCGGCCGCCGTTGCGATGCCGAAGACGAACGCGATGCAGAGGAGGCCGACGGTGATTTCCATGCCCCTCTCACCGTACGCCGCGGCGTGCCGCGACGGTACCCATCCTTTGGCCGCATCTTTCGGCTCAGTTGTCGGCTATCCCGAACGTGCGAATCGACCTGCGGCGGCTAGACTAGTCGATCGGGCCCGCCGCGCGCGCTGCCGTGACTCGGAGAGCCGAACTGCGAGCCTTTCGCCAGGTCAGCAATGCCGCTACCGTCATCGGCCGTCCGAAGAGATATCCTTGCCCGAAGGCGCAGCCGGCTCGCGCCAACCAGACGCGTTGATGCTCGGTCTCGATGCCCTCGGCGACGACCGTGCGCTCCAACGCTCGCGCCAGGCCGAGAATGCCGGAGACGATCGCCGCGTCGCTCTTCACGAACGGCAGCCCCGCAATGAACGATCTGTCGATCTTGACGCTATCGATCGGCAGCCGCTTCAAGTACGTGAGAGAAGAGTAGTACGTCCCGAAGTCATCCAGGGATATTCCGAGGCCGAGCGCTCGACACTGCTCGAGCACGTCTTGCGCCAGCGAAGCGTCCGTCATCGCGGCCGACTCGGTGATCTCGAGTTCGAGCAGATCGGCCGGAAGGTGCGAGGCCTCGAGAATTCGGTTCAAATGGTCGAGGAAGCCGCGGTCGTCGAGTTGCCGAGCCGAGACGTTGACGGCGATACGGGTCGGAGTACCGGTCGCGAGCCACGCTGAGGCCTGCCGCACCGCTTCCTCCATGACCCAGTAGCCGATGAGCTGCATGAGGCCGGTTTGCTCGGCTACCGGAATGAAGGCACCCGGCAAGACGAGGCCGCGCTCAGGGTGAACCCAGCGGATGAGCGCCTCGACCTTCTCCATCGTGCCCGTTCGCAGATCGAGAATCGGCTGGTACAAAAGGACGAATTCGTCGCGCAGCAGCGCAAGACTCAAGTCCTCCTGCAAGCGCCGGCGTGCGCGTGCTTCTTCGAAAAACTCGCGGCTGTAGCAACGCGTCGTGTTGCCGCCGGTGCGCTCCGCTTGGCGCGC
>Ga0102924_1000261_pt1 | contig 65913 bp, 33 predicted proteins | sample PaiPotPPM11metaG_FD_80116 | JGI IMG/M metagenome (GOLD analysis project Ga0102924, IMG submission 80116) | Iron sulfur acid spring bacterial and archeal communities from Banff, Canada, to study Microbial Dark Matter (Phase II) - Paint Pots PPM... ... | reverse complement strand
GCGTGGTAACGGGCGACTGGTTGTACCAGTACGTGCTGTACGAGTCCGTGAAGTACTGGCGGCCCTTCCAGTAGAACGTCTGCGCCGGTGTAATCCCTCCGTGCGAGCCCACCGGGATCATGTCGTTGGGAAAGAAGATCGGATGCGTGGGATAGCCCCCGTAGCTGATCACGTCGTTCTCCGGATCCGGATAGCGATACCGCACCGCTGTCAGCCGCGAAGCTCCACTCGCAAGGTCGACCTTGAACTCCAGCAGTCCCATGCTTCCCGGATTGCCGATCGATGGGTAATAGGCCCGCGTCAGATCATGCGGGTCGGCAAACCCGCCTCCGCCATATTGCGTCGGCCCGTACCAGGCGTTGAGGAATTGACCCGTCTTCGCGTTCCAGCGGCTGATGCGCTTCGGCAGATAGTCTTCTTCGGCAACCCACAGAACGCCCTTGGAATCGACGCACATCCCCAGCGGATGAGCCATGCGCTGTTCGTCGTAGTCGCCCAGTTGCGGCCCTCCCGGCTTGCCGATCGTCCGCACCTGCTTGCCCGATCTCGCGTCGAAGACCTTCACCTGGTGACTTGTTCCCCAATCCGTTACATAAATTTCGCCACCGGACTCAAGGATCTGCTTCGGCGCTTGCAGGCCCGCTGCGGCCACCACCAGATGCGGGTCGGTCAGACGGAAGGAACTCCAGTCGTTCTCCACCGTGTAGCGCACAATCGCGCCCTCGGTGCTCACCACCAGATGACCGTCCGGCTCGAAGGCGATCGCCCCCAACCGCGGCTGCTTCAGAGTGGCAAAGGGAGACGTTCGATCGCCGCGTACGTCAAAGGCAACAATCTCGTTGGCCGCAGGGTTCGCAAGCAACAGCAGTCCGTTGTAGGCTGCAAGGCCGGTGAGTTGGCGGAATGCATCATGTGTCTGAATTCCCCCTGTCACCTTGTCCAGCGGTTTCAGGCCGGACTTTGTGAGGATGTACGGCTGCAATGCGCCCGGATCGTTGATCCCAAAGTCACGGCTTAGATTGACGACGTAGACCGTATAAGCAATGTGGTCGCGATTGGGCGAGCTGCCGACATCGCGAGCGAGCGCGATGCCTCCATTCCATCCGCGAATCTTGGTGCCCGCAAGCTTTCGCCCATTCTCGTCGACCCACATCAACGCATTGCCGGCCTCCGCTGAATCCGCACCAAGCAGGACCTCCGGCTGCTCCGAGTGAGTCGGCCACGGGCTGCCTTCCGGCAGAAAGAGCGCGGAGGCGGGTGCCGTATGATCGGCCAGCCACGCTCCCGTGCCATCCGCTGTTGGCCACGGAGGCGTCCCGGGCGAATAGATCGAGTACTGCAGATGCGGCACGATACCTTTGTGGAACAGCCCTCGGACCTGGTAGCGACCCGGCGACGCAACTCCATTCAACGCTGTCCCATCCCACGCAAGGACGTTCGTGCCTGTGTGCACCGGATAGTCGAAGGCCAGGTTCTTGACCCTGTTCCCCTGTGCATCTTCGACGACGAGAGTGACGAAGCCGTCCTGCTCGGCTGTGTAATAGATCGGGATCCCCTGGCCGGCGTGCAAGTCTTTCGATTGAGCTGTACTCAAAACAGCGAGGAGTACAGGGGACAACGCGATCCCCAGGATCCCACTAGTCATCCTTCCCCAGCTGGGCGACACGAGACTGCTGCGAATGGCTCTCTCCAGGAACACCTCCCCACAATCGGCAAGCAGAACCCGGCGTCTGCCCGCCGCGCTTCGCTGCTAAGACCAAGCTATGCGACTTGTCAGCTGGAAGCCAACTCCCGTTCAGACCTCCGGAAACGTTTCATTCTGCGCGATTCGTCCGCTGCGATTCGGCAGATGTTTCGCCTGCTGATCAACGAGGGCAGAGCCGGTTGATCCGCAGCCGGCAAGCAATCGCGTCCTGTGGACACCCGCAGGCTTCTCCGCTTCCTGTTTCGCAAGAACGAGACGGGAGCCCCTGCCACCCGATCTCGCGATCGGACAAGGAGTCGCAAGGAAATTTCCTCGTATGCAATTCATGCTTTTTTGTCCTCCAACGTCTTGAACACGCTCTAAAAGCCGAGTCTTAATACAACAGGACTTGTGCTCCTAATGGAATAAGACTTATATTCTTAATTCAATAAGACTGAAATTGCGACCATCACGCTGGGTTCCAAACCTACGAATGTAGGGATATGGGAGTGATACTTTGCCGCGTTTGTGGACTTCTCGTGGGGCTTGTCTTTTTGCAACCGCACTGACGTATGGTGCCGGCGTGGTTCTGCGTATCTTCAGATCCAGACCCGGGAACAATGAAGCCTGGTTTGCGAATCCCGCGGTTGATCTGTTGGTCCGGCACAAGATGGGCACTCCTGTGGTGGAAGGAGTGGGGACGTGGCTGGCCGGAATCGATCAGCATACTTACTGGACGATGCCTTTGTACTCGCTGGTACAGGTGCCGTGGTACTGGCTCTTTGGCTTTAGTCTCCTGACCCAGCGGCTGCTTACTTCTGTTCTTGGGATTGGCGTTCTGTTCTGTGTGTATGCGTTGGTAAAGAAGCTCAGCACGGAGTGGGCAGCGGTACTTTCTGTCGTCTTTATCGGCTGCGATTATGAATTTATAAAGCAGTCGGCGGAGGGCAGAATGGATATGCTGTGTGCCTTCCTCGGGTTTGCGGGACTTGCCCTGTATTTGAACCTTCGGGAAACAAACTTCCGAAGGGCAGTTTTGCTTTCGAATGTGGCGGCAGCTGCAAGCTGCATGACACATCCGTGCGGCGTTCTTGCGATGACGAGCTTATGGGCGATCATGTTCTATTTCGATCGCAAGAGGTTGGGGTGGAAGGAAGTCGCCCTGGCAGGCGCGCCCTATGTGGTGGCGCTGGCGTTATGGGCAGCTTATATTCTGCCGGCGCCGGCCAGTTTTCTAGCCCAGATGAAAGGAAATGCCCGAGGTATACAGGCCGAGATCGGGGGAGGGAATCGGTTCAACCTGATGCTTCATCCCAGGTGGGCATTCAAAACAGAGATGGGCGACCGCTACATCGGCAACTACTTCTCGGCGGCGATGCCGGGAGTATATCTGATCGGCCTTCTTGCCATCGTAGTGCTGGCCTGGCGGACGCGAAGGAAGGACCATGTCGCGATTGCACTGATTGCCTCTCTTTACTTTCTGGAGTTGATGTTGCTGGAGGGAACCAAGCGGGAACAGTACCTGGTGCATTCAGTTCCGATGTTGGCGATCGCGCTGGCAGTCGTCTTGTGTTCGATCGAGTTGCCGCGGAGGTACAGGACGGCGATGGTAGTCGCCGCGGCGGCATTGGTGGTGACGATTCAAGGGGTGACCATGTTTCGCCATTTTCCGACGACGGTTGGGGTGCGGAATTACTTCGCGACGGAGAAGTTCCTCGAAGCGAATTACGTCCAGGGAACCACGCTTATTGCGCCTGCGGAGTTCGCATATCGATTTGGCTTTTATGGTGGCTTGATCGATGACTGGCGGATTGGGTATTACAGCGGGAAAAGTCCGGAGTTCATTGTTGCAGGACCGCTTACACTCACCGATCTTTGGTTGAAACAGCATCGGAACGATACTCCCGAGTTTGCGCAGTTTGTGACGAACCGGCTGGGACAGGAGTATGTCGTGGTGATGAGGAATGCCAACTACACTGTCTACGTGAGGCGTGAACGCGCCGCTTCACTTACGCCTGCTGTTTCGGATCCGGACCAACCTTCAATGGTGAGGATGGTTTTGGGGTTGCATCCGCCTCGGTAGCAGCGCATCGAACCTCCCGCTATTCGCGGGTTGCATCGCGGACTCGAATGGAATTCCACGCGCCCGGGGAAGTCACCGCGCCAAGAAAGCCCGGGCAAGGCTCAAAGGAGTCCATCTGCCACGATGGAGAGAGATCGTCATCCAACCGCATCAAACGTGGCGCCGCGCCAGGGCCGAACGAGACTTCGAAGCTATCCAGCGGGCGGCTGATACCTTCTCCAGTAGCCTTGATCACGGCCTCTTTGCGCGTCCAGCACTGATAAAACGCATGCGTGCGATCCCCCTCCGCGATGCCGGCAAGATGCCGCTGTTCGGCCGGTGCAAAGAATTGAGCGGCGATGGCAGGCATATCCTCCATCGGCCGAATCTGCTCAACGTCAACTCCGATGACGAGGCCGCTGGAGACGGCGCACACGAATAGATCGCCTGCATGGCTTACATTGAATTGCAGCCCTGCTTGAGTCGCAACGAATGGTTTGCCTTTATCCCCATATTGGAATTTGATTGAGTTAGCGGGAATCGCCAGATAGCCTGACAAAATGCGCCGCAACGTGCCACGGCAGAAGATGTAGAAAGCCGTGAGATGGTCAAATTGGAAATGGCTTGCGCGTGCCAATTCGTCCTCGGAAAGAAGCCCACTGTAGTCCGCGGATGAACCTTTGGCCTGGTGAAAGTCCGCGACCCACAGGTCGATTGTGCCCTCAACCCGGAACTGTCGGTCAGCTCTCGATGCCTCAAACGCGCGGTTGGCTAACACGATGGGTGTACGATCCTCACCAGCTTTTAGCTTAACGTTTTCACAAAATAGACTGATAATGGAAACAGAACCGATACTTGATGAGAAACAGACTGACGTTCAGCTCCGTCAACTAGTAGCCTATTGCAAGGGAGCACATGAAGTCTCACTTTGAGTTGATCATTCAGCCACGCAAAGGCTGGCAACCAATTGATTTCAAAGAGGTTTACCTCTATCGCGAACTGCTGGCGTTTTTGATTTGGCGAGACATTACAATTCGCTACCGCCAGACTGTTCTGGGGGGACTCTGGGCACTCCTGCAACCTCTGATCGCAATGTTTGTTTTCACGTTTGTCTTCCATAATCTGGCTGGGATGAAGAGTGACGGATCACCCTACCCATTATTTGCATTTGCCGGTGTAACCGCCTGGAACTTCTTTTCGACAGCAGTCTCCCAGTCGAGCAATAGCCTTATCACCAACCAACAGTTGGTTTCGAAGGTCTATTTTCCGCGATTCTTCATTCCCTTGGGCGCAATTGGTGCGTTCTTGATGGATATGGCTCTGAGCCTGATGATGCTGGCTGCCCTGATGCTTTATTACCGCTGGCCGCTCACCTGGGCAATCCTGGAACTACCGATTTTTATCCTGGGAGCAATCTTCTCGGCGGCTGGCCTGGGGTTTGCTCTTTCAGCGATCAACGTGAGTTTTCGTGATGTAAAGTACGCGGTCCCTTTTCTGCTCCAGATGGGAATCTTCGCGACCCCGGTCATCTACCCGATTCGATACATACCGGTGAAGTGGCAGGTTCTTATCGGACTGAATCCAATGGCGGGAGTTGTGGTGGGTTTTCGTCACGCTATTCTTGGCAGTCCGGCCTCTTGGTCCCTCATGGGCCTGTCGTTGGCCGTCAGCGTTCTTCTCTTCGTTGGGGGACTCTTTATCTTCCGGCGAATGGAGAGCGTATTTGCGGATGTGATCTGATATGGCGCCAATTATTGAAGTTCGTGATTTAGCGAAAGAGTATCGGATCGGTTATCAGGAGCATCACTCTGAAACGTTCCGCGAAATGATCACTCGCAAGATCAAGTCGCCTCTGCGCGTCTTCCAGAACAACTCCAGCAAGTCTGAGATTGATGAGAAGCCTCACTTCTGGGCACTCAAGGACATCAATTTCGATATCGCGGAAGGGGAAGTCGTCGGGATCGTGGGAGGGAATGGAGCGGGCAAGAGTACGCTCTTGAAGATTCTGGCCCGCATCACGTATCCGGCACGAGGGAGTGTGCACATCCGCGGACGCATCGCAAGTCTGCTGGAAGTTGGAACCGGTTTCCACCCCGAACTAACGGGTCGAGAAAACATCTATCTCAACGGCGCGACTCTTGGGATGCGTAAGGCCGAGATTGCCTCTAAATTCGATGAAATCATTGCTTTTTCCGAAGTGGAGCAGTTTCTTGATACGCCCGTCAAACGCTACTCCAGCGGCATGTATGTTCGGCTTGCCTTCGCGGTCGCAGCCCACCTCAATCCTGAGATCCTCGTAGTCGACGAAGTCCTCGCGGTTGGCGATATGGCCTTCCAAAAGAAATGTCTCGGCAAAATGAGTGAAGTAAGCCACACCGGCCGGACCGTGCTCTTCGTTTCTCATAACATGGCTGCTGTGGAGAACCTCTGCCACCGCGGAATTGTGCTGGAGAAGGGAAAGAAAGTATTCGACGGCTCCTCGAAGGAGGCCATCCAGTATTACGTGAATTATGCGACTGGCAACTGGAGCAAGATCCAGCACGTAGTCGAGTTCGAAGAGATGCCAAACCGTAGATCGTCGCCTGTCGGGAGGTTGTTGCAGAAGGCGGAGTTGTTCACGGATAATGACCGCCCACTCCATGAGGGGTTACCGCTCGGCGCCAGGCTCAAAATCAAATTACACTTCGATCTCCCGCGACTGACGGACAGCTTCGAGGTCGGAATCGGATTCAATAACAACCTCGGCCAGCGAGTTTTCACAGCCCATAGCTGCCTCGAACCAGAACGCACCCCTGGGATGAAATCCGGCAGGCAGATCTTTACTTGCGACATACCGAGTTTCACTTTGGTGCCCGGGGACTACAACACCTTTCTGTGGCTCGATATCAGCAACACGAAAGCGGATTCAATCGAGGATGCCATCCGCATCACCGTCATCGAGTCCGACTTCTTCGGCACAGGCAAAGTCCCCAGGGGCGCCTTCGTCCTTCCACAGCGATGGCAGTTAGAGACCGCCGAAGTCACGGCACCGTCGTTGTAGAGCAGCGGAGCCAAGGTTCATCCCCAGCGTTTCCTCATCCTGGTTACTCATCGGGAAGCTGAATCGCCTTAGGCTGAGCGGTCAACAGCTTCTTCAGTTGCGACTGCTTCTTCTGCTGCTTACCGGCATCTTGTTCAAGCCGCTCTTCCTCGCTGAGCATTTCCAGTGCGCTGAGACGCGTGTCCGGTAGAGCGGCCGCGTTGCTCAGCAGCGTTTCGAAATGGCGGGCCATTCGCTCGATCGTCGTCCTGTCAAAGAGGTCGGTGCTATAGAGCCAGTAGCATGTCAGATCGTCGCCCCCGTCCACCACGAAAACTGCCAGGTCGAATTTGGACCGAGTACTGGGCAACTCGAACGGTTCGAGCGTCAGCCCAGGGAGTTCCCGCTTTTGACGCGGCAAATTCTGCATGACGAACAGCACTTGAACCAGCGGGTTGTGGCTCAGACTTCGTTCCGGCTGGAGTTCTTCCACTAATTTGTCGAACGGCATCGCCTGATGAGCGTAGGCCCCCAGTGCAACCTCGCGAACTCGTCCCAGCAATTCTCGAAAGGTCGGATTGCCGGATAGATCACCCCTCAGTGCCAGCAGATTAATGAAGAAGCCAATCAGCCGTTCCGTCTCCGTGGTGGTACGGTTTGCCAGGTCGGTTCCGATGACGAGTTGTTCCTGGCCCGAATAGCGCGAAAGCAAAGTCTGAAAGCCAGCAAGCAGAGTCATGAAGAGCGTCACGCCTTCCTGCTGACCGAGCTTGCGCAGCGCTCTTGCGGTCTGCCCAGAAATCGAGATGGTCTCGTGAGCCCCCTGGAACGTCTGTTCTTTTGCTCGAGGCCGATCGCTTGGGAGTTGGAGCACGGGGGGAGCGCCTTTCAGCTGCTCGCGCCAATACGCCAGTTGGTGATTTAACACATCACCGCTCAACGCCGTCCGTTGCCATGCGGCATAGTCGGCGTATTGGATTGGTAATTCCAGGAGAGACGGCGCTCTGCCATTGCAGAAGGATTCGTAGAGTTCGCCGAACTCCTGAAAGAAAACACCGGCGGACCAGGCATCGCTCACAATATGGTGCATCGTAAGCAGCAGGATATGATCTTCAACTGCCAACTTCAGCAGAGTCGCACGCAATAACGGTCCAGTCGCCAGGTCGAACGGAATGAGAGCTTCCTCGCCTGCGATTCGCCGGGCTTCCGTGATTCGATCATCCTCGTGCAAATTGCAGAGATCGCGGAGTGCGACGTCGATCACGAGAGACGGCGCAATGACCTGGACTGGCGTTCCATCATGAACCGCAAAAGTCGTGCGCTGCGATTCGTGTCGCTCCACAATCTTGTTGAGGGCCGTGGTCAGCGCATCGACATTCAGGTTGCCGCGCATCCGCAGCCGCCGCGGAATGTTATACAGCGGATTGTTAGGCTGCATCTGATCCAGCACCCACAGCCGCTGTTGTGCAAAGGAAAGAGGCATATCCTGATCGCGCGGCGCTTTCGTAATCGGCGGAACCCCAGCCAACAGTGGGTCGCGTCGATGCCTGTCGATCTGTTCCGCGATCGCAGCGACCGTCGGAGTCTCGAACAAAGTTCTCAAAGGCAGATCAACGCTGAGTGCGCGCCGAATCCGAGAAATAACCTGGGTTGCGAGCAGGGAATGACCGCCAAGATCGAAGAAGTTATCTTCGGTACTGACTCGATCTCGCCGCAACACTTCAGCCCAGATATTACAGACAACTTCTTCGGTAGACGTTCGTGGCGCTACATACTGTCGAGCGGCTGCCTTCTCCGGCTCAGGTAAGGATTGACGGTCAATCTTTCCATTCGCCGTAAGTGGCATCCTCGGCAGCAGGATAATCGCGGCTGGCACCATATATTCCGGCAATTGCTCCTGCAGGTAGCGGCGCAGATCGTCGCTGGAGCTGGACCCCTCGATGCTGAGAACCACATAGGCTAGTAATTGTTTCTCGCCAGTCTCGTCTGCCCGAGCGAGAACGACGGTCTGCTTGACGTCGGCATGGGCTGCAAGGACCGCTTCTATCTCTCCCAGTTCGATTCTGAATCCGCGGATTTTCACCTGATCGTCAGCCCGCCCAAGAAACTCGATGTTGCCATCCGCGAGATATCGCACAAGATCTCCGGTGCGATACATCCGCGCCATCGGATCTTTCACGAACGGATTGGAGATGAACTTTTCCGCCGTCTTCTCTGGATCATTCAGATAGCCTGCAGTAACGCCATCGCCAGCAATATACAACTCGCCGGTCACACCCAGTGGCACCGGTTGCTGGACAGCGTCGAGTATGTAGACGTGAGTATTGGCGATCGGCCGGCCAATTGGGATGCTGGCCGCGGTCGATTGTCTCCAATCGAACTCACTGAGTTTCAATGTTAACGAGCCCACGGTTGTTTCCGTTGGCCCATAGTGATTCATAATCTCGCACGAAGACTTTAGATCCACAATCATCTCGACGAGCCTGGGGGTAAGCGCTTCTCCGCCGGTGATCAAGTAGCGACGTGGTAATACCTGTCTGGCCTCAGGTGCATGGAGCAGCGCCTGCAGGTGAGAGGGCACAATCTTCAGGACATCCACCGGATGTTGCCCGACGTACTGGGCGAACTTCTGCGCGTCCGTGGCGACCTCGTAGCTGATCAGGTGCAGGCATCCACCAGAGATCAAGGACGGGTAGATGCAGGTGTTTCCTAAATCGGCTGCTATCGTCGACACGGTTGCAAACTGTAGCCCTTCAGGGTGCTGCGCTACATTCAGACGTTTGGCAATGAACTCGCTGTAGTTCACCAGGTTGCGATGACGGACAGCTACGCCTTTCGGAACGCCCGTTGAGCCTGACGTGTACAGTACGTAAGCAAGATTCTCTGGCGTGCCCCGCAATTCCGGGGCACTGATCGGACGATCTGCCCAGGGCTTCTTTGGATCGTCGATGCAAAAAGTTTTACCCGCGGTCTCTGGCATCTGAGCTAGCAGTTTCTGCTCAGTGATCAACACCACAGCTCCACCCAGTTGCTGAGCCAGTCGCGGTTTCGGATTATCCGCGTTCAGAGGCACATACGCGCCACCTGCCTTAAGAATCCCGAGCAGGGCCACCACCAGTCCCACCGAGCGGTCAAGGCATAAGCCGACCAATGAATCGGGACCTACGCCGAGATTGCGGAGATAGTGCGCTAGTTGATTCGCGTGCTCGTTCAACTCCTGGTATGTCAGTTGCTGGTCTTGCGAACGCACCGCGGGACGCTCGGGTGTTAGAGCGGCTTGTGCTTCAAACAACTCAAAGATGCAGCGTTGAGAAGGGTACTCAGCTGCGGTCTGGTTCCAGTCCACCAGCAAGCGATGACGTTCCGGCTGACTGAGCAATGGCAAGCGAAGAATCGGGGTGTCTTCAGCGAGAGCGGCGGCTTCCAGTAGCGTCAGGAAACATGTGCTCCAGTATTCGACGGTGTTGCGATCAAGCCGAGCTGAATCGAAGTGGAACTCCAAGCTGAGGCGGTCTTCCTTGCGGCGTATGGACAGCTTGAGTTGAAAGCGCTCGCAACATGCTTCTTCGCGAACGGAACTAAACGTCACACTCCCATATTTCTGATCAGATGGGAGTGCAAAATAATCAAATGCGACAGGTAGGGTAAGGCTTTGATCACCCCCCCTTGGCGAGTTGGCATTCCACGAGAAACTGTCCTGCCAGTTTTGGAACTCAGCGCAATCACGCTCTACCTGCTGCAGAAATGCCCGAAAGGACGACGTATCGGGGACCGTGGATTGCGAAGGGATGTATCGGGAGAAGAGACCCAATGCACGGGAGAGCTCGTCGTAAGTTCTTCCTTCGAATTCGCGGGCGATGGTGATGGTTGATTTGCCCGTCATCCTGGCAAGGAATAGTTGCCAGCAAGCGAACAAGAAGTCTGCGCTGAAATCGTCGATCGAATGCGCAAAATCTATCTCTGTCGCGACCACATCTGGTGCGAAGTCACCTGTTGATCCGTGTTCGAATGGGGCGAGGAGTGACTCCCAGGAAGAAGCGTCCAGCTTCCTGTGATAGTCTCTCCAAAACTCGCGACCTGACTGAGTTTCCTCATTGGTCAGCAAATCCCGTTGCCACTCGGCGATGTCCGCATATTGCATAATTTCGTTGCTTTCGTCGAGTTCTCCGGCATAACTGTGACCGATCTCGTCTGCCAAATTCTGCATGGTGCGCAGATCCGCACATAGAGCTGGCAAACTCAGCACCATGATGTGTGTCTCGGGGGTTACCTCCGCCAGCACCACGTGCAATGCCGGTCCTTGTCCTAGGTCGGAGTCTGATTCGCGTTTCCGCACTAGGGCTTTGATCGCGGCCCGCTGAGCCGTCTCATTCAGGTTCCGAAGATCGCTGAACTGCCATGAGAATGAGCTGAACTCCCCAATTACCTGGAACGGGATCTTAAGGCCGGGCTGCTGATGAAACACCGTCCGGAGAATTTCGTGACGGCCGACGGCGGAACGGATGACCTCCTTGAGTCGATCGGCATCCAGGTGACCCGTGATCTGAATCTCAGACTCTGCCCAGAAGGGCTTTGTACCCTGCGCTTGTTGTGACCAGGTACGCTCCTGCTGAAGGGAGAGCCTGAAACCGTCAATAGTGTTCGTGCTCATTCGCCCAGTAATCTCCTAAAAACTAATCTCGGTTAATGACCTTGCGTTTGACGCTCTTAAGCTTTTGCAGGCCGACCGCTTGAAATTCCTTGTGTTGGGAGGCGCGATCTTGTTGTTCCGCCTCCCGGAGCGCATTGGTCAAGTCGCTCAACTTCATCGCCGGATTGGCGGTGGCTTTCTCTAGTCCCAATCTATAGAGCCCGGCCATCCTGGCTATGGTAGTTGCGTCAAACAGATCCGGGTTGTAGAGCCAAGTACCCGCAATTCCTTTGTCGGTTTCAGTAACAAAAACTGCCATATCGAACTTCGACGGCATCTCGAGCATGTACGGAGTCATGTCAATACCAGGCATGGCCGTCGCTGTCCGCGGAGTGTTCTGTTGGACGAATAGAACCTGCACAACAGGGTTGTGGCTTCGGCTGCGCTCCGGCTGCAGTTCTTCGACAAGCTTGTCGAACGGCAAGTCCTGGTGAGCGTATGAGCCGAAGGCCACTTCGCGCACTCGTGCCAAAAGTTCCTCAAAAGAGGGATCGCCGGAAAGATCGGTCCGCATCGGCAGCAAGTTCACGAAGAACCCGATCAGACTCTCGGTCTCCACGTTGGTACGGTTTGCTAAATCAGTTCCAAGGACGATGTCGGGCTGTTTGGTGTAGTGAAACATCAGACTCTGGAATCCGGCCAGCATCGTCATAAAGGACGTAGCACTGTTTTGCCGGCTCAGCGAACGAATAGCGTCGGCGAGCCCGGCTGGCAGAGCGAATTGGTGAATCTCGCCGCGAAAAGTCGGCGTCGCTGGGCGGGGACGATCCGTCGGGAGTGCCAGCAGCGGAGGTGCGCCTTCAAGGCGTGACCTCCAGTAATTCAGTTGTTGATCGAGAATATCCCCTTGCAGCCACTCCCGTTGCCATACCGCGAAGTCCGCATATTGAATAGGCAACTCCGGCAGGGAGGCCCCCTCGCCCGTTAACGCGCCTTTATACAAGGCCGTCAGTTCGCGCAGCAGAATCCCGGTCGACCAGCCGTCGCTGGCGATGTGATGCGTAGTCATCAGAAGTATGTGATCTTCTTCATCGATCTTCACAAGAAGGTTTCTGGTAATGGGATCCCTCATCAGATTGAAGGGTCTCGAAGCCTCTTCTTGCGAGATGCGCCGACCTTCCTCCTCACGTTTAGAACTGGGAATCTGACTCAAATCCACGACGGCAAGGGGAAGACTCAGTTCCGGAGCAATCACCTGGAATGGGTGTCCCTCGTCGGAGGAAGCATACGTTGTCCGCAAGATCTCATGGCGCGCAACAATTCCGTTCAGTGCTTCCTGAAGAGCATTGACGTTGAGATGTCCGGTCAATCGGATCGCCCGGGGAATGTTGTACAAGGCACTATTTGGCTCAAGTTTATCTTGAACCCACAAACGTTGTTGGGCAAAAGACAGCGGCAACTGCGCACTCCTTGCCACGGGGACTATCGGAGGCGCGACGAGCCCAAGCTTGCCGCGCAACATCAGCTCTATCGCTTGGGACAGAGTAGCGACCGTAGGTGATTCGAAGAGTGCCCGTACCTGCATTTCAATTTTGAAGCTCTGTCGTATGCGGGACGTGGCTTGTGTTGCTGAAAGAGAGTGTCCCCCCAGTTCGAAGAAGTTGTCATGAATACCAACTTGTTCGATTCGGAGCACATCGGCGAAGATCGCGGCCACGATCTCCTCCGTAGGCGTCTGCGGCGCGGTATAACCGCTTGGATCCTGGCCGAGATGTTGGTCAGGCTTCGGCAGCGCACGGCGGTTAACCTTACCACTGGATGTCAGAGGCATCGCATCCACCAAAACGAAGGCCGAGGGCAGCATGTACTCAGGCAGTTTGGCTCCTGCCCACAATCGAAGCTGTGGAACCAGCTTGACAACGGCTCTCTGTCTCATGGGGTTGTTCGCGTAGGCTGGCCAGAGCTGGGTCGAGTCGACCTCACCGGGAAAACGCGGCACTTCAAAATGAGCAACTTCTCCGCGCGAATTCACACGGCGGAAGACAACATCGAAGCAGCCATCCACAACCGCGGTCGAGGGACGGATCTCGACGCGATAGGGGAGGTTCTTCTCCATGTCCCACAAATCCTCAGGCTCGACGCCCTGCGATTCCACGGCTTTCAGCGTTTTGCGGAGTGCTCCAATCGTGATGGGGGCATCCTCTGAGGTCAGCATACGGAGTGCGTCTACTTCCGATTGCAGCCGAGCGTTCGGAACTCCGGTTACTCCCAACATCTCCGGTTCGGTCTTCTGGATAATCTCTCGCAGAGACTCCGGCGACAACCCCTGTTTTTTCCAGTCCAGCCACGCGCAGTCAATTGTGGGTGGAGGGACTTCACCGATGTGCAACACCACGTCGTAGCGGAAGCGTGTGAGTTCATTCGTCATGCGACCGCGCTTCATTTGAAGCTCGACATAGCTGATCTGCGGCAGCCTTCGACGCAACGCAGCGAAAAGAGCAGGATCGATCAGGAGTTCGCCCTCCTGCTCGATGCCTTTTTGAACGCGCTGTAGCAACTCCGTCCTGGTTAGCGAATCAGGCGCCTGAAAGAGTTGAACTGAGACATGAAATGCTTCGAGCAGGGATAGATTGCGTATGTCGCCGATGAAGACGGTGCCCCCCGGTCGGACGGATCTTACTGCACCACTCAGCACTTCCGTGAAGTAGTCAAGATCGGGGAAGTACTGAATGACTGAGTTCATCACTACGGCATCGAACTGTACCTCAGTCTCGTTCTCAAACTCATGAGCGGGTTTTCGTTCGAGAATCACTTGAGGGAGGCGCAACTCCGGCCTCAGTAAGCATGCCTGCAGAAAATCCAAAGCCGTCTGCGAGATGTCTGTACCTTTGTAGAGATCGGCTCCGGGAGCGAGACGAAATAGCAGCAGTCCCGTACCGCATCCGATCTCCAGGATCCGCTTCGGATGCAGCGCGCGGACGCGGTCCACCGTCGACTCCACCCAAACACGCATGTCGTCAGCGGGGATTGGTTCCAGGGTATAACTACTGTTCCAACCCACGATGTTGAAGGTCGCCTCTTCGGCTGTCCCGCCCTGGCGATACGCTTCGTCGAAGGCCATGGCCCATTGCGAGACCTGTTCCTGGCTCAGCTCTTCTTCAGTTTCCGATGGTCCCGAGCCGGTGTAGTTGAGATCGGGAACGACATAGGCTACGAGGCGCTTGTCGCCGGGTTGGTCCTCGCGAGCAAGTACGACACTCTGGCGAACACCCGGGTGACTGTCCAGAGTAGCTTCGATCTCGCCAAGCTCAATGCGGAAGCCGCGGATCTTTACCTGATGGTCGATTCGTCCCAGATACTCGATGGTCCCATCCGGCATCAGGCGTGCTAGGTCGCCCGTCTTGTAGAGTCGTGCTCCCGGCTCCGAACTGAATGGATCCGAAATAAACTTTTCAGCGGTCAACTCCGGTTGCTTCAGGTAGCCACGCGCCAGACCACAACCGCCAATGTGCAATTCGCCCGCAACTCCGAACGGCATGGGCTCCAGATAACGGTCGAGAATATAGATTTGTGTATTCCAGATTGGCCTGCCGATTGGCACCAGCGTGCGTCCGCTGTTTGGCTTGCACTCCCAGTACGTTACGTCGACCGCCGCTTCGGTCGGACCATACAGATTGTGGAGTTCGGCATGCAGCCGCTCGAAGAAACGTTCCTGCAGATCGTACGGCAGCGCCTCGCCACTGCAGATGACACGCCGCAGACTCGTACAAGACTCGACTCCTTCCGACTCCAGAAAAATACGAAGCATCGAGGGCACAAAGTGAATCGTCGTAATGTTCTGATCCGCGATCAGATTCACCAGGTAGTTAGGATCTTTATGGCCCTGAGGACGAGCCACCACAAGGCATGCGCCTGTCATCAGCGGCCAGAAGAACTCCCAGACCGAAACGTCAAAACTGTAGGGTGTCTTTTGCAGAACTCTGTCCGTGGCGTTCAACCCGTATTCGGCTTGCATCCACAAAAGGCGATTGACGATGCCTTCATGGACGTTCGGTACACCCTTCGGCTTTCCAGTCGAACCAGAGGTGTAGATCAGGTAGGCCTGATCTTTTCCGTTTGTGATGATCGGAGGATTCGTCGTGGGTTCACTCGACAGTGTGAGCCAATCACGATCCAGGCAGATTGTAGGGACCTCATGTTCCGGCAAAACATCCAGCAAACCCTCCAGCGTCAGCAGCACAGGAGGCTCGGCATCAGCCAGCATCACACCTAGCCGGTTGCGAGGATGTTCTGGATCGAGCGGGACATAGGCACCCCCCGCTTTCATTGTGCCGAGCAATCCCACAACCATCTCGATGGATCGGTTGGCACAGATTGCAACCAGCTTTTCCGGACCAACGCCAAGTTTGCGCAAACGATGAGCCAGTTGATTCGCTCGGCCATTCAGCTCGCGATACGACAATTGCTCCGACTCAAATACCAGGGCTGGTGCATCGGGTGTGAGTTCTACCTGCTGCTCAATGAATTCATGCAAGGAACGATTGCGGGGAAAAGCCTGATAGGTATCGTTGCTCTCCAGCAAAATCTGCTGGCGCTCCTCGGCCGGCAGCAAGGGCAATTCTCCAATCCGCCGTTCGGGGTCTTCGACGACAGAATCCAACAGAATCTGAAGATGGCAGAGCATCCGCTGAATTGTGGCAGCCTCGAACAGGTCCGTGGAGTACTCGACAGTACATACGAGGCCTTCAGGCTTCTCCACCATGAAAAGTCCAAGGTCAAACTTGGAAGTTCCATTGTGGATGTCCATCCCGGAGATCTGGATTCCGGGCAACTCGAACGCGGTACGTGGAGAATTCTGTAGCGCAAACCACACTTGAAACAGTGGAGTGCGACTCATATCGCGTTCGGGACGAAGCTCCTCGACCAGACGCTCGAAGGGAAGGTCCTGGTTGGAGTAGGCGCCCAACGCAATCGCTCGCACTCGATGCAACACGTCGCGGAACGTGGGATTGCCAGACAGATCGGTTCGCATTACTACTGAATTCACGAAGAAGCCGATCAGACCTTCAATCTCGGAGTGGCTGCGGTTCGCGATCGGAGATCCGACCGAGATGTCTTCCTGGCCGGAGTACCGGAATAGCAGCGTCTGATACGCAGCTAGCAACGTCATGAAGAGCGTTACCCCTTCGCGGCGGCTCAGCTCATTCAGCGTATCGGTTAACACACGCGGATAAATTATCCTGTGAGTCGTTCCGCGATAAGTCTGAACCGCTGGACGCGGATGGTCGGTGGGTAGTTCCAAAGTGTCGGCCGCACCTTCCAACTGTTGCCGCCAGTAAGAAAGTTGCCGCTCAAGAATCTCGTCTTGAAACCAATTGCGCTGCCAGACCGCGAAATCGGCATATTGAATGGGCAACTCAGGCAGGGATGTAGGCGTCCCGCTGAGGAAAGCCTCATAAAGGACCGCCAATTCGCGAACAAATTGCCAGATCGACCAACCGTCAGTGACGATATGGTGCATATTCAAGAGCAGAACGTGTTCTTCATCTCCGAGCCGCAGCAGACTGGCGCGGAGGAGCGGCCCCGTCCGCAGATTAAAGGTATGGCGTCCCTTTTCAATCGCCATGCGGGAGACAGCATCGTTCTGAGTGCCAGGAGGTAACGTGCTCAGGTCTTCCAGTTCGACTTCGATCTTGAGTTCCGCGGCGATGTTTTGTACTGGCCGATCATTCTGTAGGACGTAGGTCGTCCGCAAAATCTCGTGTCGTCGAATAATCTCGTTGAGTGCGTTTTCCAACAGTTCCGTGTGAAGAACGCCCTTCAGTCGAATTGCCAGCGGAACATTGTAGAGGGGGTTGTCTGGTTCGAATTGATCGAGGAACCACAGGCGTTGCTGGGCGAAGGAAAGGGGCAGCGCTTCATTGCGCGGTGCGCGCTGCAGTGGAGGCAATACCATCATCGAAGTGCCTTTGACCTCGTTGATGCGGTCTGCGAGTTCCGCTATCTTCGTCGCTTCAAACATGACGCGCAAAGGCAATTCAACTCCAAGGGAAGTCCGGATTCTCGAAATGACTTGAGTGGCAAGCAAGGAGTGTCCACCCAGCGAGAAGAAATCGTCGTAAATGCCGATCTTGGGGACGCGAAGCACCTCTGACCAGATGGCGACGAGATCCTCTTCGAGATGCGTTCGAGGGGCAACGTATGTCGTGCCATCGACGTGAGATTGCTGTGGCGCTGGCAGTACGCTTCGATTGATTTTCCCGTTAGGCGAAAGAGGCATGAAATCCAGCAGCACGAAGGCCGAAGGAATCATGAACTCGGGTAACTGTTCACCCAGCCATCGGCGAAGTTGCGGAATGGGATCGCCGTTCTGGGTGTCGTCGGGCTCGCGATGTTCCGGATTGAGCACGATGTACGCCACGAGGCGCTTGTCGCCCGGTGCATCTTCGCGCGCCAGCACAACGCTCTGTTGAACTCTCGGATGGCTATCCAGAGCATTTTCAATTTCGCCCAGTTCAATGCGAAACCCGCGAAGCTTTACCTGGTGATCCATACGCCCCAGGTACTCGATATTTCCGTCCGAAAGGTAGCGGGCCAGATCGCCAGTGCGATACATGCGTGCACCTGGTTCGCTACTGAAGCTGTTGGGTATGAACCGCTCGGCCGTTAAATCGGGGCGTCCGTAGTAGCCGCGAGCAAGTCCTTCGCCCGCGAGATACAGCTCTCCAGGCACACCGACCGGCACCGGGTTAAGGCGGGCGTCGAGTATGTAAGCCTGAGAATTTGTGATGGGGCTCCCGATTGTCACTGGAGTACCACGGCGCACCAGGGTATACGTGGAGTACGTTGTGTCTTCGGTCGGGCCGTAAAGGTTATACAGCCTCTCCGTCCTGGTGCTGGAGTAAATCTGCTCAACGAGAGTCTCAGGGAGAGCCTCTCCAGCAAGATTTACCGTTCCGACTGAGTCTGGCACACCTGCCATTCGCACCAGCTCAGCCATCGCCGAGGGGACGGTATTGATCAGTGTCACCTCGTTCTTGGCTGAAAGCGTCGGCAGATAGAGCGCATTTTCTGCCAGAATGATCTTGCCGCCCACGCTCAATGGCACGAACATCTCGAAGACAGAGAGGTCGAAACACATCGACGTCGAAAAGAGGACTCCGGACAACTCCTGTGAGGTGAAGATACGCTGCGCCCATTGAACAAAAGTCGCGACACTGCGATGCTCAATCGCTACGCCCTTGGGTCGTCCGGTCGAACCTGAAGTAAATAGCACGTAGGCCAGGTTCTCAGGAGTGACGGTCGTGACCGGATCCTCTGAAGGTTCTTGACAGATCGCGTCCCAGTCAGCATCTAGATAGATTCGCAGGCCTGCAAAATCAGGCAATTCATCTGCAATCGCAGCTTGCGTCAGCAGAATTGGCGCACGTGAGTCCTGCAGAATATCGGTCAGCCGCTGCTTTGGATATTTGGGGTCGAGTGGAACGTAGGCGCTGCCAGACTTCAGTATCCCCAGTATCCCGACCAACATCTCTGGCGAACGTTCCGCATGCATACCGATCAATACCTCTGGACCAGCACCACGCTGAATGAGGTAATGAGCTAGCCGATTCGCTCGCGAGTTGAGTTCACCATACGAAAGCCGCTCGTCGCCACACACCAGGGCGACTTCAGCAGGAGTACGCCCCGCCTGCCGAGCAACAAAATCGTGTAGGCATAGATTTCCGGTCTGCGTCACCGAGGTGGCATTGAATTCGACGACGACCTGGTTCCTCTCCGCATCGCTCAGCAGAGTTAAATCCGAAACGTGCCGCTCAGGATGGGAGACAGCGTTCTCCATCAGCGTCTCGAAGTGGTCCGCCATACGGCGGATGGTGGCCTCATCGAAGAGATCGGTGTCGTATTCCATGCGCACCAACAGTCCGTCAGCCGCTTCAAAGGCAAACCATGACAAATCAAACGCTGATGTAGATTGATGAACCGATGATCGTTCAATCTCGATATCCGCGAGCTTGAACGTCATGTTGGGAGATTTCTGTAGCCCAAGCAGCACTTGAAAGATCGGATTGTAGCTAAGGCTTCGCTCGGGTCTCAACTCCTCAACCAATCGCTCAAACGGAATCTCCTGGTGAGCGAATGCATCCAGCGCAATCTGCCGTACTCTTCCCAACAACTCGCGGAAGGTAATCTCTCCGGCAACATGAGTCCGCAGCGCCAGCGTATTCACAAAAAACCCGATGAGCGGTTCAATCTCGGTGTAGTCTCGGCCCGCAACCGGCGAGCCGACGACGACATCCTCCTGCCCCGAATACCGCGCAAGCATTAACTGAAAACCCGCAAGCAGAGTCATGAAAAGCGTGACCCCCTCTGCCTGACTAAGCATCTTCAGCTTGTTCAAAAACTCGAGCGGGAACACCCGAGCGTAAATCGCTCCGTGATGGCGCTGGACCGCAAGCCGCGGCCGATCGGTTGGCAGTTCAAGTACAGACGGCGCTCCACCCAGCTGCTTACTCCAGTAGCTGACTTGCGCGTCCAGAACTTCCCCTTGAAGCCAGCCACGCTGCCACACCGCAAAGTCACCATACTGGACAGTCAACTCCGGTAGAGGCGAGGTGCGGCCTTGCGAGAATGCTTCGTACAGCGTAACTAGCTCTGTAGCCAATAAACTTCCTGACCAGCCATCGCCGACAATATGATGCAGTGTGAGCAAAAGGACATGGTCGTGGAGGTCAAGCTTCAGTAGGGTCGCGCGAAGTAGGGGTCCATTGGCCAAGTCAAATGGTTGCAGTGCGCGTTGTTTGGCGAGACTTTGAACCTCCGCCTCCCGCTCTTGGGGAGGTACTCCGGTAAGCGATTCAATCTCAACCGGAATCCTAAGGGTGGGAGCGATTAGCGGTACGGGCTGGCCGTCGAGGATCTGAAAAGTCGTCCGCAGAGCTTCGTGGCGGCGGACGATTTCGTTGATGGCGCTTACCAGGGCTTCTGGTTGCAACTCACCCCGCAGACGATACATCTGCGGAATGTTGTAGAGCGGGTTGCCTGGCTCCAACTGGTCGATAAACCATAGCCGCTGCTGCGCGAAGGAAGGCGGCATTGGCCCCGTTCGAGATAATTTCGCCAGGGGCGGCTTCACGGTGACGGTATGTGCTCGCCGCACCGCCTCGATGCGGTGCGCGAAGCCTGCGAGTGTAGGTTCTTCGAACAACTCTCGCAGCGACATCTCCACTCCGAGGGCTTGCCTCACGCGTGAGATCATCTGCACTGCCAGCAACGAATTTCCGCCCAACCGGAAAAAATCGTCATCGATACCCGGGGGCGGCGTGCGAAGCAGGGTTGCCCAAATGCCACTTAGAATCTCTTCGGTGACACTGCGCGCTTTTAGAGAACTGGTCTCAACACCCTTGTTATCGGAAAACTGTTGAAAAGCTTTCGCGATGGCAGTTACGTCGCTCAATTCCGATGCGATCCGCGCCAGGTCTGCTCGCCGAGAGATTGGCGCGCTCGTGGGTTTTGGTCTGGACTCATAGGAGAGTTCGACACTGGTGACTGCTAACTCGTGAGCCGTGCTCGCATAGGCTACCGGAAAGCTGTACACGGACGCGTCGCCGTGAGTGCTTCGAAATTCTGACCCCAGGCTCTCGAGGAAATCGAGTGCTGGGCGGTTCTTTGCCGAGGGGACGAACATCACGTCCACGTGTTTCAACTCACGCTCCAGGGCGATCCGGCCGAGGTGCGCCAGAACATGGTGCTCCACTTTCCGTCCCAGGGCGCGGCAACTCATGAGCAGCGTGTCAACCAAAAGTGAGTCGAGTCGAACGCGGAATATCGCCAGGCCCACCAAGCCATAGTCGCCGAAGCGATCGCGCACCTCCACAACAAGGCACTCGGCTCCGCCTCCAACAGCAGCCGTGATCTCGGTTTCGGACCGCCGAATGGTCGTGCAGTTGAACTGGTTGGTGCGCTGCGTAAGCTGAGATGCGCGCGCAACATCCTCCGACTCCATGGGGCGTATTTCGATCTTCAGTTCAAGGCTGCGTAGGAATTGGTCGAGACCGCCCGCTGTATCACGCGATTGCTCGCGCTTCTGTTCCTGCTGGTATAGGTCGGTCCGTTGGCGATCTTCTTCAGTAACATTCCTATGGTCGAATGCCCACACGTGCCGCAAGATGGCCGGGATCCGTTCGGAATCGTTCGGTAGCTCCAGTACCAGCGCGCCAGGGCAGTTGGCGCGCACTTCAGCGCATTCCAGCGGGTTATCGTCTACAAAGACGAAGCTGTCAATGCCCAGCTTGAGTGCAAGCGAGAGATCTTTCAGATTTTCTGACTTAGACTCCCAATTGATGCGCGATGCGACGAAGTCCTCACTACGAAGCAACATTTCTGGGTTGCTGTCGAACACCGCGGCCACATCTGCTTCGGCATTCTTGCTGCACAGGCAGAGCAGCATGCCCGCCTTCCGCTGCGCCAGCATAAACTCCTGCAACGCTCTTCGTGGAGCATCGACCTCAACCCCAAGCGGACCCTCTTCGCCGCACACTCCCTTCCATAGCGTGTTGTCGCAATCGAGTGCAATCACCTTGAAGGGCGCACTTCTGAGGTTGTGGATTGTGCGCGCAATTACCGAGGCGAGTGCCACATAGAAGTCCTGGGTATATGGAATAGCGCCGACCGCATCGGCGTACTCGTCGCGATAGTTCTCGACCGGGTACAAGCCCAAAATCTCGTCGGGGTATACCATGTGGACGCCCGTCTGGCCCGACAGTTCTGCTGCGAGAAACTGTTCTTCGGCCGCTAATGCGGGTGGGCAAACGCAAACGATGATAGGCCCCGTGCCCCGTGCAACTGCGGTCTTAAGAGCTCCCGCCAGTTCACGCGCCTGTTCGCCCAATGGGCGTCCATCCCGCCATTGGACGAACACGATATTGATTCCTTCGGAATTTCGCGCGAGCAGACTGGCCGGATTCAGCAACTGCTGGAAGACTTGATCGAATGGAGCAAACTCGACCTTCGCGGGGATTTGGAGTTGCTTCATCCAGAATTCGAGTGGTCCCTGCACCGGCTCGGCAGTAAAGTTGGCGGCGATCGCGATCGTCTGCCGCGACCGGCGATACTCCAGGGCACGTTGGTTCAGGTCTTCTGGAACGCGTATCTGTACCAACTCTGTCGCAAGCAAGGTCGGCATCTGCGTCAACAGATCCACGTAAGCCGAAAGCAGGCTGTCGACTGTTGCCTGCTCGAAGCGTTCCGTGCTGTACTCGCAATCAATCTGGAGCCCTGCCGCTGTTTCCGCAGCGATGAAGCGCAGATCGAGTAAGCCTACCTCAGCGTCGAAGTTGACACTCTGCGCCTGGAAGCAACGGCCGCTAACGGCGATTGTGGGAAAGCTTTGTAGCAGCAGCGCGACATTAAACAGCGGATTGTCGCTGCTGGTTCGTTCCGGGTTGACAGCTTCCACAATCTTTGTGAAGGGGCAATCCTGATGGGCAAATGCGTTCATTACCGCGGTCTTCTCAGAGTCGAGAAGGCCAAGTATGTTCTGCCCATCCGTGATGGGATTCCGTATAGGAAGCGGATTAACAAAGCAACCGATCATCCGTTCTGTTTCGCTGCGGCTGCGGTTGCTCGCGATAGTGCCAATGACAAAGTCGGCCTGACCGGACCAACGGTAGAGCAGCACCCGAAAGGCTGTCGTAAGCACCGTGAAGAGGGTCGCGCCGTTCGACGCAGCCATTGCCTGGAGACGCTGCAGCGACTCGACCGGCATGGTGATGGATCGGAGACGCCCCTGCCTCGTGGTCCTTGAGGATTGCTCGAAATCTCTGGGCAGATCGACCGATGTAGGGGTTCCTGAAAGAACAGGCCGCCAGTACTCGAGGTCCTGCTCGATACGCGATTCATCCATCGATTGCCGTTCCCACGCAGCGTAATCGGTGAAATGAAGCTCCAGTTCTGGTAGCGGACTCGGGCGGCTTTCCGCAAACGCATCGTAGATTGCGCTAAGCTCGTCCAACAATATGCTGCCGGTGAACCCATCACTGACGACGTGGTGGATCGCAATACAGAGCAGGGAATCGTCGCCAGTGAGGCGGACCAAGCGCGCTCGCAGTACCGGTCCCGATTCAAGATCGAAGGGTTCGCGGACCGTCTCCAGGGCGATCTTCTGAGCTTCTTGCTCCCTCGCTTCTGGGTCCAGACTCGATAGATCGGAAACACCGATCTTAAGAGGCACCCCAGGATCGACTATCTGAACTGGACCGCCTGTTTCCTGCACGAAACGCACTTGTAGAATCTCGTGGCGGCTCCGCAGTTCGTTCAGGCTGCGTTCAAGAATCGTGGCATCCACTTTACCGCGAACCCGGAAGATGCGCGCAGTGTTGTAGATTGCCATGCCGGCGTTCTGTTGTTCGAGTAACCAGAACACTTGTTGGGAATACGACAATGGAAACTTGCGTCGTCCGGGAACTCGCACAATGGGAGCCGCAGCACTCTCTCCCTTTAGCTCGTCGGCCACGGCAGCGAGGTGGGCAATCGTCGGATCCTCGAAGAAGGCCATCAACGGCAACTCGATACCGAGGGTCTCGCCTGCGCGTACGATGACCTCCATCGCTTTCATTGAATCGCCGCCGATGTCAAAGAAGTTTGCATCGGTCGCGACACTGGGCAGGCGCAGCACCTCCGACCATATCTTCGCGAGTGCCTGTTCCGAAGCGCTTCCTGGCGCAAGTAGCGGTGTGTCGTTTTTCAATTCTTCACTCTCGGTTGGTCTCGTCATTGTTTCTGGCACCGTGTTCCAACTGGCGCTTGTCCGGCCTCTATCAAGCTCTGGTAGTCCAGCTTTCCATTTAGCGTGCGCGGCAGTTCGCTTACTACAACTACATTAACTGCTGTTCGTGGAAGCTCAAACATCTTGCAGGCAAGCTCACGAACAGCGCCGGGATGTTCACGATCGTTTACGGCGATCTGCAGCAGGTCGTCGTTCCCAAAGCATGCAACCGGCGAACCCAGATCGCGGCTGATCACTCTCTCCACGTCATCGAGATTAAAACGCTTCCCAAAAAGCTTTAGAAAGCGCTTCAGCCGCCCGGTAATGTAGACGTACCCATCGGCGTCAAGTCGGGCCAGGTCGCCCGTGCGCAATATGCCGTGCAACTCATCGCCTTTTGTAAGGTCCTCACGGCATTCCGCGTAACCCAGCATTACATTAGGGCCGGAATAAATCAGCTCGCCTGTCCGTTCGTCGGTGGTGAGCGCGCCGTCGGGAATGGCTACTCCAACCGACCCAATCTTCTGACTAAGGTTCTCGGACGGAACATAGGAGATGCGCGCTGTCGCTTCAGTCTGGCCATACATCACAAAGAATTTCCATCCACGCGCCTCTCCCAATTCAAGCATCTGCCGGACATGACGTTCGTCGAGCCTGCCGCCGGCCTGCGTCAATTGTCTCAAGGAGGCGCCTCGAGTCCTCAATAGCCCCGCCTGGAGCAAAAGCTGGTAAGTGTACGGAACGCCGGCAAACGAACTGCACCTGTATTGGTCAACTGCATCCCAGAACTCCCGGCGCAAAACGCCGTCTTCCGTGAAAACAATCCTTGCCCCGGCGTGGAGATGGCTGTTTATTACGGAAAGCCCATAGGAATAGGTCATGGGCAAGGACGTGATCGGGCGATCTCCCGCTGTCAATTGCAAATACTGTGCAATGGATCTCGCATTTGCTTCGAGATTAGCCAGCGACAGCCTAACCAGTTTCGGGCTTCCGGTTGATCCCGACGTACTTAGCAGCAGTGCCAGTTCAGGATGGATTTCGATCTCCTGCATTTGTTCAGCCACGAGGAGTCGGGGTTCGTTCGAGGCGCTCACTCGATACCCGGCCAGGTCAAGCCTGGGCTCGGCCGTGAAGACCCAGTCTGGTTTGTAGGCCGCAAGAAAATCCCCTAACAGCGTCGAATCGAGCGTCGAATCCAACAGGATCAAGGCGCTGCCACCCTGCAACGCTGCCAGGTAGGCTGCGAGGCACTCATACCGATTCTGGGCCAATATCAGACCTAGCGTCCTTCGTCCCAGAGCGGGGAAAGCTGCTTGGATTTTCGTAGCGTCAGCCCGCAGCATGGCATAACTCCACTCTGTGCCGCTGCGAGCGTCAATGACCGCCGACGCTTCATCCGGTTGAGCGAGATCCCAGAATCTCATCGGAGTTTCACCGTTCGCCGCTCGGGGCGGCACGTAGTCATTAGGGGATCCCCCGCACTACAAGATAGATTGGCGTTGTGTTTAACGGAATGTACAGATGATAGAGCACAGGCATGAGGCCCGGCACTCTGGAGAAACTCTGTTGCAGCACGCGTCACCGGCAGGGAACATACTCGTGACCGGCAGCAAGCCTCGGTATGCCGCAGGCCTGAGGAGGCTGGATCAATGGCGAACCTGCGCCTTACGGACAGGACAGGTCGGTCAATCTCGGCTCTAAGCTTTGACACGACAATTGGTCCCCAACGTGAATCAGTTCAACCTCTTATGCCTCTGCCGCCCAAATCAGGGTGTCCGAAATCCTGCCTCTGGCTGTTTCAGAGCTAAAGAGGCTGTTAGATTAGACCGCGGACCCTGTAATTTCAATTATTTTCCTCGGTGTAGAACTGAGCGTCAATCACTCAATGGTGGCACAGAACTATGTTCGGCGGGGCGACTCTTATTGCTTCCCGGGTTCGTGAGTAACCCTAGCGAAGAAGGTTGGCGTATATGACTTCGTAGTCAGAGGCCATGCGGTCCGCCGAATACAATTCCGTCACCAGTCGCCTTGCCCGTTTCGTCCGAGCTCCGCGATCCGGGGCCAAAATAGCCTTTTCCATCGCGGACAACATAGCATTGGGGTTGCCTGGCTCGCACACCCAACCGCTATCGGTATTCTTCACGACGGATTCGGTCCCTCCAACGGTGGTAGAGACGACGGGAAGGCCGGACGCAATTGCCTCCAGAAGGCTCAACGGCAGCGCTTCGAAGTCGGATGGCAGTACATAAATGTCCAGGCTGCTCAGAAAACCCGGAACATCGTGGCTGAAGCCGCAGAACTCGACCGAGTCTTCAACGCCGAGAGTACGAACTTGTTCCCTTAGTTCGGGTTCGAGGCGGCCTCCCCCAAGAAGCCGAAGACGAACGTTGCTGTATTTCTTGCGAGCCAATGCGAAGGCCTCGATCAGCATTCGGTGGTTCTTTTCGGGCATCATTCTCCCTGCGAAACCGAGCACGATCTCGTCCCGCGGGATCCTATCGGGCACTGCAAGAAACGAGGTCAGGTCGATGCCGTTATCCACCACAAATCTCTTCGTGCCCGGCAAAAAGAAGCGTCGGCGGAGCCATTCATCTTCTTCCTTGCACACCGAGACTAGCGCGTCCGTGAAAAAGGCTGCGATGCGAAACTTTGTTCTGCCCTCCCTGCCAAAACGCGGATGGTCGAACATCATCGTCAGATGAATTGTGTTGACAGTCTTGGTTCTGCGCGCGATACGAGCTGCCAGTGCGCCAAAGATGTAATAGTCGAACGGGTTGTGGACGTGGAGGATGTCGGCGTTCGCCGCGCCCAGGTATCCCTTCAGCTTGAGCAGCGAATACTTCTTACCATGAGCGAATTCGCCATCGGGACCGCGCCGCAGATAGATCACCCGCGCACCCGCCCGCTCCAACTCATACTGGAGCTCCGGGTGGTTGTTGTCGTTGTTCCAGGAACCAATGGTGACAGAGTGGCCAGCCTTGATCTGGTGCAGAGCAAGGAGCTGGACCACCTTCTGTAGTCCGCCATAATTGAGGTTCGGCACCAGGTGGAAGATTCGCATGAGATCAGATCTGCCCGTGCATACGACTAACACGCGAAGAGGCACACATCGGCAGTCGCATCACAGAACTCCGGGAGCACTCCCGGCGACCGGAGCGGCTCCTGCAACTAAAGGCAGGCTGATGCGCCTCTGATCGATCGCGGGCCCCTGGAACATGCCGAGCCGCGCGGAATAGAGGTCTTTCGGAAGGCCTTTCAGATTCAGTGCTACTTCGCGGATGATATGGTTTTCTTCCACGAACTGCAGCGTGATGCCCGGCGGCAATCCAGAGATGCCGAAGGTGTCGTCTGAAGTGCGTTCCAGCTGGAACGCCGGCTCATTGCCAATCAACACCATGAGTTTCCCGTCGATCAATCGTACTGATCCCTGGGCTCCCTTGATCAAGGTGGAGAGCGGCTTTCCGATTACGAACATCGGCATGAACTCGCCCGGTATACGGAAATCACAGATGAATCGGCGGAGATCGGCCTCAGACGCCGGCACGGCCGCGCGGGTCATGGATATGCCCTCAGCGCGGCGACGCGCAACGAAGTCTTCCGGAAAGAGGCTGAGAAGGTAGTCGTTAATCTGTACATCAATCACGATGTGAACGCGGATGATTTGGCTGTCGTTCTTGACGGAATGCACTCTCGAGAAGTCGCCGTACCAGAGTTCTCCAGCCTTCCAGTCCATCCGTTGTCCGTCGATGACAAAGGCTACGCCAGGATCGGTCAGAATCGGGATGTGCAGGCGAATCAGGCCAAACTGGAAGCTGGTATGGAAGTCGAAATGGTCTTTGATGTGGCCGCCGGGAGGAAGAAACAGAATTCGGACGACTTCCTTTGGGCATTCCAGCTCATCCAGAATCTTCTTGAAATACGTTGCCCGCAGCAGATTCTCCGTCGGCATGTATCGGTTCATGCCTGGAGCGCTCGGAAAGACCGAGTCCTTTCCGCCCATGGAGTGCAAAGCGATCCCGGTCCATTCTCCCTTGTGATAAGGGCCAGGCTGCGGCGCCGTCGGAACATCACTCAGCAGTTGGAGATCGCGCACCAGCAAATCGACGTCGTAAGTCTTTGGTAGCCGGACAGCCGCATCTGTATTTCCAGTCGTCATTGCTCACTCCAGTTCCCGACGCTGCATTGCCCCCCGCCAAAAATGCGGGGTTCGGCGGATTCAGCGTTCAGGTCGAAGACAGTTTAGCGCGAACCGTGCGTGACAGCTAATTCCGCAAGAACGCCATTCCTAGATCTTTGATATTGCACCCGGAGCTTGTCGCTATCCATTAACCAAAAGGGGGATTGTCTTGCCCGTTGCTGTGTGTTCAAGTGCTGAGTAAGGGCCGCGCTTTTGCCGGAGTGACGGGCCAGCAAAAAAGGTGCCGTACTATAGAGTCTTGCAGCAGAAGCCGCCGCGGTTCGGCGAAAACGGCACATGGACAAGATGACAGGAATGGAAACACAACCCACAGCGGGATACTTTCTCTCACCGCAGCAGAGCCAGCTCTGGCTTCTTCAGCAGCGCGCTGGCACCCAGTTCGTGTCGCAACTCGCCATTCTGATCGAAGGCCCTCTCGACCAATCGCAACTCCACAATGCGTTGCGTCAAGCCGTCTCTCGCCAAGAGATCTTCCGCACTGTTTTCCGCCGCCCGGCCGGCATGAAGACCCCATTCCAGATCATTCTGGAATCCAGTGAAGCGTCGTGGACGATCACCTCCCCTCCAAACTCAGAAAATGCGTCCAACGCTGCCGACGGAGTTCTGCGCGCTGACGCCGCGGACCCCTTCGACTTCGAACAAGGACCGTTGGTTCGTGCAACGCTTATCCACAGCGCGCCCGAGCAGAGCATCCTCGTTCTCACAGCCGCAACCCTCTGCGCGGATAACGACAGTCTCACCAATCTATGGAGTGAAGTCCTGGCCTTCTACACCGGAGAGTCGGCCGCCCTGAACCCCGAATCCCTCCGTTACGTTCAGTTCGCTCAGTGGCAAAGTGAGCTTCTCGAGAGTACGGACGAAGCCGCCACCGAAAGCAAATCCTTTTGGCAGAAACGTGCAGAATCCGGCGAGCAGCAGATCGAACTTCCTTATGAATCAAAGACTTCGACGGCAGGAGGACCCGGCAGATCGGTAGTGTGCGTTCAACCCGGAACCTTCAAGGATCTCCAGTCCTTAGCGGCTGCCTCAAATTCCTCGGTGAGCGAGATTCTGCTTGCGGCATGGCAAACGCTCCTCTACCGCCTTACGGGCAAGTCCCGTCTTGCCGTCGGTGTCACGCATCCCGGACGTGACTACGAGGAGTTGGGCGATGCAGCAGGCCTGATTGCCAAAGTGCTGCCCGTTCATGCTCGGTTCGAGGGCAATCCGCGCTTTCTTGAGATCGTGGCACAGGCAAAATCAGCTGTTGCGGACGCCGTGGGATCACAAGAGTACCTTGATCCCTCCAAGGCATTCGTAGAGGATGCTGCGGTTGCCTTTTCTTACACTTCCATGCCAGGCCTGAAGCGGGTTGGCGATCTCAGCTACAGCATTCTCCGTCAAGAGACTCGCCTCGACGCCGCCAAACTACGGCTTGACTGCATCGAGGCCGCTGGAAGCCTCGAAGTCCAGTTCAACTACGACTCCTCGCGCTACCGGCAAAACGACATCGAGGCTCTCTCGCGTCACTTCATCACCCTGTTGACAGCGGCGGTCACAAATCCGCAGGAAGAAGTCGCCCGCCTGCCTCTGCTTAGCAAAGCCGAGATTGATACTCAGCTATATGACTGGAACCGGACGGAATCCTTTTACCCCCACGAAACCCTTCACTCCCTGGTGGAACAGCAGGCGGCAAGAACGCCAAATCGACTCGCAGTCCGTTTTGGCGACCAGGTCCTGACCTACGAGGACTTAAATCGCCGTTCCAACCAGCTTGCACATCATCTTCGCGCGCTCGGCGTTGTGCCAAACGCACTCGTCGGCGTTTGCCTGGATCGTTCGGCCGACCTAATGATCGCTGTCCTTGCCATCCTCAAGGCCGGTGGCGCCTACGTTTCTCTCAGTGGAGATCATCCCAAACCTCGCCTGCAGCAACAGCTTCAGGGTGCTGTCGCTGTCGTCACCGAACAGCAACTAGCCTCGGTGCTTCCCGATCACTTCGGCGACCGGCCGGCAAGTGCTGTCCTTCGGCTCGACGCAGACGCCGATCAGTGGGCGAATGAGCCAGAGACCAATCCCGCCGCGACGGCTACCCCCGAAGATCTCGCCTATGTCATTTACACCTCTGGTTCGACCGGAACCCCGAAAGGCGTCGGGGTTCGTCACCGCAATTTGGTCAACTACTCCTGGTCTATTGCTCAGCTCCTGCATCTCGCCGACCATCCGGATGGGCTCCAATTCGCGACCGTTACCACCCTTGGCGCCGATCTGGGCAACACCTGCATCTACCCCGCGCTGATCAGCGGCGGCACACTGCACATCATTTCCTACGACATCGCGACCGACGCGGATCAGATGGCCCGTTACCAGGCCCAGCATCCGATCGATGTGCTAAAGATCGTTCCGTCCCACCTCACCGCCCTTCTCCGCGCCTCAAGCGGTACCGGCGTCTTGCCGGAAAAATTTCTGATCACGGGCGGCGAAGTTCTTACTAAGGCTCTCGTGGATGAGATTCGGGCCAGGGCTCCTAAGTGCCGGCTCATCAACCACTATGGTCCTACCGAAACCACCGTCGGCTCCTTGGTGCAACCCCTTGCCGGCTTCGACTTACAGCACAACCGCGCCGCGACGATCCCTATCGGACGCCCCTTGCCGAACACCCAGGTATACGTGCTGGATTCACTTCTCCTCCCTGTCCCGGAGGGTGTGACTGGCGAACTTTACATCTCCGGTGCCGGTGTCTCCGCCGGCTATCTCGGCCAACCGAAACTCACGGAAGAGCGGTTTCTCCCCAATCCCTTCATTCCTGCCACCACCATGTACCGCACTGGCGACCTCGTGCGCCAGATCCCGGGAACGGGGGGGGCCATTGAGTTCCTGGGCCGCGCCGACGATCAGGTCAAAATCCGGGGATTCCGCATTGAATTGGGCGAAATAGAGGCCGCGATTCTCAGTCACGTCGGTGTCAAGCAGGCGGTCGTTCTTGCCCGTGAGAGCAATGGCGGGAGCGAGAAGGTTCTGGTCGCCTACGCTGTCGTCGCGGGCGGTAGCCAGCTTACGGGTGACCATCTGCGGCAACAGCTCAAACAGCAACTCCCGGACTACATGGTCCCGTCTGCCGTTGTTTTGCTGGACAGACTTCCTCTTACGCCGAACGGAAAAATTGATCGAGAGGCTCTCCCGGATCCTGAGACCGCTTCCGCCCGGAAGCCTCGAATCGAGCCCTCGACACCCACCGAGCGAACGATTGCTGGAATATGGACAGAAGTACTTCATAATAAACAAATTAGCGTTGACGATAACTTCTTTGAGATTGGCGGCCACTCCCTGATGGCAACGCAGGTCATCTCGCGCATACGCCAGCAGTTCTCGATTGAGATTGCCTTGCGCGCTATATTTGAGTTGCCTGTACTTAAAGAACTGGCCCAGGCCGTGGACGCGTCCAAGACCTCTTCCGCTCCTGCCGTAGGCCCAATTCGCAGAGTGTCCCGCGAAGCCTATCAAAATTCTGGCGCCGCGTCAGCCAAGCCGACGAGATCCTAGCCGAGATTTCGCAGTTCGAACAATACGGTGCCCACGGCGAAACCCCGCCGCCTGATTGGGGTTTAAGCGGTCGCACGGCGGGCAGTTCACTTTTGAGTTATGTTGCGAACAGAAGTTGCAAAAAAACTCTCGTGAAATTGGCTTGTACTAATGCAAAAATCTTAGCAACGCTGTCAGCGAATCAGCCGGATCAAGTCACCGTCATTGCACCTTAGCCACAGACGAAGCGATTCAGGAGAATCAAGTGTCCACTTTGCCAAAAAAGAGTATGGGGACGATTCGACGCCAAGCCGTCGACCTGGCAAGTTTTAACCCAGTTCGGGAGAGCCTTCTCCAGTCTGATCAGCCGCTTCCGCTCATCATCGAGCCCGCGGCTGAACAGGTAGATCTGGCCGACTGGGCGCGCAACAACCGCGAGTTCATCGAAACGAAGCTCGCACAGCACGGCGGCATTCTTTTTCGCGGATTCAATCTTAAGAACGCTTCGGATTTCGAGCCCGTCGCCTCCTCGATTTGCGGCGAACTCTACTCCGAGTATGGAGATCTGCCCCGTGAGGACGTTGCCGGGAAGGTCTATACTTCTACTCCATATCCCGAAGACAAGCGGATCCTCTACCACTGTGAAAGCTCTCACATGAGTTCGTGGCCCGGCAAAATCAACTTCTTCTGCGTGACTGTCGCCAAGGAAGGGGGTGCGACTCCAATCGTCGATTGTCGCAAGGTCGTGGAGCAGCTCGATCCTGTGGTGCGCGACAAGTTTGAACGCTTGGGACTCCGCTATACCCGCAACTTTTCTGCCGGGCTGGATGTGAGTTGGCAACGGTTCTTCGGTACCGAGGATCGGCAGCTGGTGGAAGACTCCTGCAAGAAAGCCGGGATGACGTTCGAGTGGCATGGCCAGGACGATCTTCGTGTCAGCCAGAACTGCCAGGCGATCCTGACTCATCCCAGAACCGGCGAGAAGACTTTCTTCAATCAGGTCCAACTGCATCACGTACATTGTCTTGAACCCGAGGTTCGTCAGTCGTTGCTCTCAATATTCAAGCGCGAAGATCTTCCACGTCACGTGTATTACGGCGACGGATCACCCATCGAAGACGAGGTTATGGACCAGATCGGTGAAATCTACGAGCGCAATGCGGTTCGCTTCCAATGGCGTCAGGGCGATCTCGTATGTCTCGACAATATGCTCGTGGCACATGCCCGTGATTCCTATGTTCCACCCCGCAAGATCGTTGTAGCTCTTGGTGACATGATCCACTCGCAACCGCAGCCCTTGGCCGTCTGACGGGAAGAAAAATGGAACCGCAGCACAATAGTGCGCTTGACTATGTTGGCAACGCCGGCCCGACCTACGCGTTCCCGCTAACGTTTGCCCAACGCCGTCTCTGGTTTCTCGACCAACTCGCTCCCGGAGAGACCTCATATCTCATCCCGTGGGCTGTTCGAGTTCGCGGTTCACTCGACGCGGAAGCTCTTGCCTACAGTCTCAATCAGATCGTGGAGCGTCACGAGGTTTTCCGCACCACCTTCATCGAGATTGAAGGAGAGCCGGCGCAGCTTGTCTCCCCGCCGACGCGAGTTCCTGTTCCTGTGGTTGATCTCTCCCACCTGACTCTGTCTGCTGCGGAGAAAGAAGCCAATAGACTGGCGCGCATCGAAGCCGAGACACCGATCGACCTAAGCACAGGTCCAATCCTGCGCGCCAAATTACTTCTCCTCGCGCCTGATGACCACGTCCTCCTGCTTACGACCCACCACATCGCTTTCGATGGATGGTCGCGCAGTATCCTGGTCCGTGAGTTGAATGTCTTTTATGAGGCGTTTCTCTCCGGCACCCCTGCACAAATTCCCGAGCTCCCCATCCAGTACGCAGACTTTGCTGTTTGGCAGGAGGAGCACCTCCGCGACGAAAACCTAGACCGTCAGCTCGACTTCTGGAAACATCAGCTTCGCGACCTTCCGCTCAGCATCGAAATCCCGACTGACCGCCCCAGGCCGGCTGTCCAGACCTATAACGGCGTGTCGTTCCACTTCTCTCTGACACCAGCCTTATCTCAGCGAATTAAAGAAGTCAGCCGGCAACAAGGCGTCACTCCGTACATGACCATGTTGGCTGCCTTCCAGGTATTGATCAGCAGGTACACCGGCCAGGAAGACATCGCAGTTGGCACACCTACCGCCAACCGTAATCGCCCTGAATTGGAAGGCATCATCGGCTTGTTCGCCAACACGCTGGTATTCAGAACGCAACTTTCAGGAGATCCCACTTTTCACGAACTCCTGGCGCGCGTCAAGGAAACAGCGCTCTCAACCTACGCGAACGAGGAAATGCCGTTCGAACAGCTCGTACAGGAACTCCGTCCCGAACGCAGCCTCAGCCACAGCCCCCTTTTTCAGATATTGTTCTCGCTTCGCAACACCCCTTCCGGAAGCTTTCGGCTGGCAAACCTTGAGCTCGAGTTTTTCCTCGGGTCAGGTGAAACCTCGAAATACGATCTCTCGATGTACTTGGAAGAGCATCCAGGAGGGATTCACGGGAAGATTGAATACAACACCGACCTCTTCGACGCCACGACCGTCAAGCGAATTCAGAGGCATTATCAAACGCTGCTCGAGTCAGCTCTTGAAGCCCCAGACACACAGCTCTCCAAGCTTCAGATGCTTGAACCAGCGGAACGCACCCAACTGCTGGTTGAGTGGAACGATACATCGCGCGATTATCCACGCAGTCGCTGCCTGCACCAGGTCTTCGAAGATCAAGTCAAACAGCGTCCCGACGCCGTAGCGGTCACCTTCGGCGAAGAACGCATCACATACGAAGTACTGAATCAGCGTGCCAACCAACTCGCGCACCATCTGCAGCAGCAGGGAATCGCTGCAGGCCAGCGCGTAGGGCTCTTCGTAGAGCGTTCTATCGAAATGTTCGTTGGCCTTCTCGGAATTCAGAAGAGTGGAGCGGCCTACGTCCCGCTCGATCCAGCCTATCCGGCCGATCGTGTGCGCGCTACGTTGGAAGCCGCGGGAATTTCTCTCCTGGTTTCACAAGAACCACTGTTGCCCTCATTGCCGAGCTACAGCGGAAACATCATCTGCCTTGACCAGGATCGAGCTCTTATCGAGCGGCAGAGCACAGAAAACCCTTCTGCCGCAGTCACTCCTGACGATGCAGTTTATGTAATCTTTACCTCCGGTTCCACCGGTCGTCCGAAGGGAGTCGAGCTTGGTCATCGCGGAGTCGTCAACCTTCTCGATTGGATGCGCGAAGAACTCAACTTCGGCCCCGGCGACGTCTTCCCAGCCCTGGCGAGTTTCGCTTTCGACATGTCGATTCCGGAGCTCTACCTTGCCCTCGTCTCCGGTGGAACAGTCGCGCTGGCCCGTCGTCATCTCGCCGCAGACGGAGAGGAGTTGTCACGCTTTCTTCTTGAACAGCGTGCGACTCTGGTCCACGCAACCCCCACGACTTGGAGTTTGCTGCTGGACGCTGGATACACCGGCAGTAATGTCACTCGTTGCATCGGTGCCGAGCCACTCCCCACTGAGCTCTTCACTCGTCTCATGGACGCAGCTCCCGGGAAACCTCTTTACAACTTCTATGGTCCCACTGAGACCACTGTCTGGTCGACCTACCAGCGTTTGATCAGCAGGTCCGAGCGCGTCGTCATCGGCCGCCCTCTGGCCAACACCGAGATCTACATCGTAGATCGACACGGTAATCCCACCCCAATCGGTGTACCCGGCGAGATATTAATCGGTGGCGATGGCGTAGCTCACGGATATCTCAATGAGCCGGAACTAACCGCCGACAAGTTTATTCCCGACACCTTCTCGCGTCGGCCCAACGCGCGCCTGTATCGAACGGGAGATCTCGGCCGTTATCTGCCCGACGGTCGGATCGAGTTCGCAGGCCGCATCGATCATCAGGTCAAGATTCGCGGCTATCGTATCGAGCTTGGTGAGATTGAAACCACCCTGACCCAGCACCCGTCAGTCCGCGAATGCGTCGTTCTTGCCCGTGAAGACACCGCCGGAGACAAGCGACTCGTCGCCTACATCGTAACCGAACCTGGCGCAAATGTAGCCACGAGCGAGATGCGCGAATGGGTCAAGCGGAAGTTGCCAGAGTACATGGTTCCCGCAGCAGTTGTTGTGCTTGACCGCATGCCGCTTTCGCCGAACGGCAAAGTCGATCGTAAAGCCCTTCCTGCGCCCGAAAGAGGGGCTGCGCCCGTCGTCGGCACGATGAGCAATCCCATCGAGGAGATGATCGCAAATATCTGGGCTGAGATCCTCAACACGGGAGAAGTTACCCAATCCTCAAATTTCTTTGACCTCGGCGGACACTCGCTGCTCGCGACTAAAGTCGTGGCGCGCATCCGTCAGGCCATTCAAGTTAATCTTCCACTCAGTGCGATCTTTGAATCTCCGACCGTGGCAGGGCTCGCAGACCGCGTCAAGACGCTGGTTCACGAAGATAAAAATCCGTTCGAAACCCCGCTTCTCCCTGCCAACTGGGATCATGCGGCCCCCTTATCGTTTGCTCAGCAGCGTCTCTGGTTCCTGGATCAGCTCGAACCGAACAGCTCGTTTTACAACGTGCCGATGGCAATCCGCCTCATTGGTTCGTTCGACATCGCGGCGATGGAACGGAGCTTGAATGAAATCGTCGCGAGGCATGAGTCCTTGCGCACAACGTTCCAACTGCAGGGAGAGGAACCGGTCCAGATTGTTGCTCGCACCATGCCGCTGCCGCTCACCAGGGTGAGTCTGAGTCACCTTGCGCCGGACGAGCGCGAAGAAGAAGCCCGCCGCCTGGTCAGCAATGGCGCTCGCAGTCCCTTCAATCTCTCCACTGGTCCCCTCTTTCGCGCTCTCATTGTGGAAGTCACTCCAGAAGATCACATTCTTCTGCTCAACCTTCACCACGCGATCAGTGACGGATGGTCGCTGGGAATCCTGACAAATGAGCTCGCCGCTCTCTACGAGGCATTCGGAACTGGCAGCCAATCCCCGTTGACACCTCTTGCCCTTACCTATAGCGATTACGCGGTCTGGCAGCGAAACTACCTGGAAGCTGGTGCGCTCGAGAGGCAACTCAGCTATTGGAAGAAGCACATGGCAGGTGCGCCACTTTCCATAGAGCTTCCCACGGACCGCGCGCGCCCCCCTGTTCAGACCTTCAATGGATCGAAGCAGACCGCGTTTCTCTCGCCTGAGGTTCTCGATAACCTCAAAGCCCTGAGTCGAGCAGAAGGCGCGACGCTCTTCATTACCCTGCTCGCCGCTTTCAATGTTCTCCTATCTCGCTACTCGGGCCAGAGAGATATCGTCCTCGGTACCGCGTCCGCGGGTCGCCACCAGCCCGAGACTGAGAAACTGATCGGCTACTTTGCCAACACTCTGGTTCTGCGTTCCGATCTTTCCGCCGATCCAACCTTCAAAGACCTACTCCGCCAGGTTCGGGAAACAACTCTTAACGCCTACGCCAATCAGGATGTTCCGTTCGAAAAGCTGGTTGAAGAGCTGAATCCGCCTCGTGACATGAGCCGTTCGCCATTGTTTCAGGTCATGATCATCCAGCAGAACGCCTTCCAACGCTCAAACGTCTTCGGAAATCTTAAAGCAATCCCGTACAGCGCGTCCGGAGGGGCAGCCAAAGTCGATCTGCTGCTCAACGTCTCAGAGGACGCTGGCCGACTCCGTTGTGCACTGGAGTACAACACCGATCTCTACGATGCTCCTACCATCAACCGTATGTTGGAAAACTACGGAATACTACTGGAACTGGCCGCCCAAGATCCGACTCAGAAGGTTTCTCAGATAACCCTGGAGCGAGCCGCAGAGCGTCAGCAGTACCTCGTCGAATGGAACGACACCGCAGCCGAATATCCGACCGAAAAGCGTGTCAGCCAACTCGTCGAAGAACAGGCCGCAAGCACCTCCGATGCTACTGCAGTTATCTTTGGCGATCAGTCGCTTACATATCGCGAGCTGAATGCACAGGCCAATCAGCTTGCAAACTACCTGCACGCCCGAGGAATTCAACACGGCGACCGCGTGGGCGTCTACCTGGAGCGCTCTCTCTCGATGATGGTGTCGCTCCTCGGAGTGCAAAAGTGTGGCGCAGCCTACGTTCCTCTCGATCCCGCCTACCCTGCGGAACGACTCAAGCTCGTCGTTGAAGATGCGAAGATCGCAGCTCTCATCACACAACAGCAGCTTCTCGGTAGCATGCCGGACTATGCGGGCGCCGTTGTCTGTCTCGATCGCGATGCGGCGGCCCTCGCCTCCCAGAGCGATATCAATCCGACCGGCCTCGGTTCGTCCGAAGACCCAATTTATGTCATCTTCACCTCGGGCTCCACGGGCCGCCCCAAAGGGGTTGAAGTTTCCCACCGGGGAGTCGTCAACCTCCTTACATGGATGGCGAAAGAGTTGGTTGTGGGTCCGGGTGACATCATTCCCGCCCTGGCGAGTTTTGCTTTCGACATGTCGGTGCCCGAGTTGTACCTCGCTCTCGTCACCGGTGGTACCGTTTTGATCGCTCAGCGCCATCTTGTGGCCAACGGCGAGGAACTGGCCGAATTCCTGACTCGCCATCGCGCGACCGTGGTTCACGCCACTCCCACTACCTGGCGTCTGCTTCTCGACGCTGGCTTTACTGGCGCAAATCTTAAGCGCTGCATCGGCGCAGAACCACTTCCTCGCGAGCTCTTCGTGCGTCTGATGAAGGCTGCGCAGGGCACTCCGCTCTTCAACCTCTATGGCCCAACCGAAACTACAGTCTGGTCGACCTTCCACACGTTCACCAGCGCCGAGGAGCCCATTGTTGTCGGACGGCCCATCGCAAACACGCAGGTATACCTCCTGGATCAGAGTCTGCAACCCGTACCGGTTGGTGTCCGCGGAGGTATCTACATTGCCGGAGACGGCGTCACCCGAGGTTACTTCGGTCGGCCCGAACTAACGGCTGAGAAATTCCTGCCCAACCCATTTGCCCAGGATGGAAGAATCTATTCCACTGGCGACATCGGACGTTATCTTCCAGACGGACGCATCGAGTACATCGAACGCGCTGACAATCAGATCAAGATTCGGGGATTCCGCATCGAGTTGGGCGAGATTGAAGCGATCCTCGCCAGCCATTCCTCAGTGTCGGAATGCGTCGTTATCGCACGCGAAGATCAGCCCGGCAATAAATCGCTTACAGCTTACTTCGTCTGTCGAGATTCCCAGACCAAAGTCGATGCCGGAGAATTGCGCGCATTCCTCAAAGAGCGTTTGCCTGAATACATGGTTCCCAGAGGATGGATGCAGTTGGACCGGCTTCCACTGTCTGCCAACGGTAAGATCGATCGCAAGAATCTTCCTATGCCCGACGCTGTTGCGACTAGGTCTGCCGGCGGGCTGAAGCCAAGCACTCCGGTCGCAGTCGGGCTCGCTCAGATATGGGAAGAGACATTGAATGTCTCGAACATTAGTCTGGATGACGATTTCTTCAACCTGGGCGGTCACTCCCTTCTCGCGGTGCAAATGATGTCTCGAGCACGTGAGGCCTTTGGCTGCGAACTCCCGCTCACGCTGCTGTTCGGCTCACCCCGGCTAGGCGATTTGGCGAAGGTCATTCAAAGTGAACGCCAACACCAGCCCTTCAAGACTCTCATCCCCATTCGAAAAACCGGCCATAAGCCTCCGCTGTTTTGCATCTCGCGTCCCAACGTCAACGCGCTCGGTTTCGTGTTTCTTGCGAGGCATCTCTCACCGGACCAGCCTGTGATAGGTCTCCAGTCCCAGGTGGAAAAAGATGGCAGTACCTGGGTCTACGATCAGGCCGAATATGAGGCAAAGGCGAAGGAGTATATCAAGGCCATGCGCGAGCTTTATCCCGAGGGCCCATATCTCCTCACCGGATACTGCGAAGGAGCGCACATCGCGTTCGAAATGGCCCGCGAGCTCGAAGCCATGAATCTTCCCGTCGGCATGATAAGCATTCTCGATGCATGGCCGATCGAAAACACCGTAAGCCGGACCAAGTTTATTCTGCGTGGCTACCTGCGCGAGATGAGAAAGTTCCGGCGTCTGGACCTACGGGATAAATTCCACTACCTTACGCGCTATCGATTTGCAGGGGCGAAGCGGAACGTAAACGCGCCAGCCACTCCAGCTGCGATAGCCCTGGCCCAACAGAAGAAACTCATTGCCGAGCAGATAGAGAAGAGATATTGGCCGGGCGCCGGCTTCGTGCCCACGAAATACTCCGGTCGACTCACTCTCTTCCGGGTGAAGAAGCAGCTTAACGTCCGCATTAACGACTACAAGATGGGATGGTCCGAGCGAGCACTCGGTGGCGTCGACGTGATCACTGTCCCTGGAACCCACGCGCATCTTCTCCGTGAGCCTTTCGTCATCGACCTGGCCCAGAAGATGCAAGCCTGTATGGATCGTGCCCTTGAAGCTCATGCTGACGCAGCACGCAAAGTGAGCGAAGCCGAAGGCACGCTAAATGCCCCTGTAAACGTCACCTAGACCGAATCCCTGGAGAGTACGCGTCCTTCGCAAGGGACGCGCTCCCAGCACAATTTCGGCTTGTGCCCGCCGGCCTTCAGGCAGACCAGCGCGTCGCGGCGAGTTGATCCTGGCGGGCTTCCGCCAACCCTGCAGTGGCGGACTGACCGGCGTAGCGTTCGGCCGAGGTACGTAGTTCGCGAGGCAGAAGATTCTGGGTCTCAGGATCGCGTGCGACCACCAGCCAGGCATCGCGAACGTTACGCAGACACGAGATAACCTCCAGGAACTGCTTGCACGAGGCGACGTGCGAGGCTTCGAGCGTCATGGTGAACATGGCAGTGTAGAAGTCGGCCAACGCTGCAGCGGGCTTGCCTCCAATATCCGTGCGCAGACGGGCCTGCAGGTACATGATGATGTCGACGGCGCGCTTGACGGCGACCCGGCGGCCAATCTCATCGCGTTCTTCAACGCACTGAATCGCGCGATACAAAAAACGGATCGCCCCGTCGTAGAGGGCGATGACGAGTTCGACACCGTTTGCGCTAAGAAGAGCCTGTTGCTGATATGCAGTTTCCATCGTGCCCTGACTATCCGGAATTGGTGTTGTAGCCCGTGATGGCGCTGTACAGCTGGTTCATTTCGTCGAGTTGCTGCGGAATCGACTGAAGAGTCTCGTTCGCGAGGTTGAGTTCTGCCGTCAGGCTTGTCTTCTGAGTCGCAATGAGCGCCTCCTGAGCGGTGACGTCATTATTGAACGTCGTCTCCTGGCTCGAGTTGGCGGCGAGCGCGAGCGTGATCGCGCCCGTGACACTCTGATTGCCGAGTTGGTCGAGAGAATTCTGCAGCGTCATGCCAAAGCTCTTGGAGTTTTGCAGGTAGCCGACGACGTCCGAATAGTTCGCATTCAACGAGTCATCGAGAGTTGACGAATCGAGAGTCAGAGTCCCGTCCCGGTTCACGGAAATTCCCAACTGATACAGGCTGTTGATGCTCCCGCTTGGCGCGCCCGAGGTGAGTGCAAGAGAAAGTGCGCTCTGAATCTGAGAGAGGACCGGGTTTGCGAAGAGCGGTTCGGGCTTGCCCGACGAGTCATTGCCCTCCTGGGTCTTAAGGTCCTTGACGATGGCGTTGTACGCCGATACGAACGTGGTGAAGGCGGTCTCCACCGAACTGTTGTCGTTCGCGATCTGCACCTGAACGGTGGTAGAGGGATCGGCCGAGACAAGCTGAAAGGTTACTCCCGAAATGGCGGTGTTCACGATATTCGAGCCGCTGTCAACTGAGATTCCGTCGACAGTGAGTTTGGCATCCTGCCCGGTTAGGCCGGTATTCACCGCGATAGCAGAGGCAGTGGTGACGTCGGTGAGCTTGCCCGTTACGGTGAGCTGTCCATCTGCGCCATCGATTGAGCTGACGAGGGAAAGACGCGAGCCCGTGTTATCCGAGATGACTCGAGCCGTGATTCCGATGCCGGCGGAGTTGATCGCCGCGGCATAACTTGCCATGGTGTCGCTGCTCCCGCTGACCACGTTGATCGTTTGTGGCTTGCCGGAGGCTCCCACCTTGATGGTCAGGCCGCCACTCAGAGTGTCGCCGGCGGCTACAGCGGCCGAGTACTCGGAGGATGTCTGGGCCAACTGACTCACCACCACGGTGTGGCTACCCGCAGCCGCGGTCGCGCCGGCAGAGCTCAACGACAGAATATTCGGATCGGAGCTTGAACCCAGCTTCGATGCCATGACTCCCTGGAAATTGGTAAGCGCGGAGACGCTGGAACTGAGCGCGGAAAGGTCAGTGCCGAGCGACGTAAAGGCCGTATCCTGCGCCTGTAACGAAGTGAGTTGGTTCTTCCACGGCGTCTCCACCGCCTGGAGATTCGAGACAATGCTGGCAACTGTGCTGGTGACGTCAAAGCCGGTTCCGCTGGTGATGGAACCGAAATTGATTCCTACCGCTCCCATAGCCAACTCCCGAGCGTGCGTGATATTGGGACCATGCCTGCTGACGCTTTGAGCAACTGGGTGACCACACAAGGCGGTCGCGCATTAGGACGACTTCACAATCGGGTCAGAAAATCCGGACGGCTCCTCGTCGAGAAGCCGTCCGTTTGCGATGGTCCTCCCGAGGCTATTGGAGGAGTTTGAGGACTTCCTGCTGGACCGTATTGGCCTGGGCCAAAGCGCTGATGCCGGTCTGCGAGAGGATCTCGTACTTGGACAAATCCGAGGCAGCCTGACCGTAGTTGGTCGCGCGAATGGACTGCTCGGCGGACGTGAGGTTGACGCTTTCCGCGCTCGCAACGTTGGAGGCGGAAGTGAGCTGGTTGATGTCGGCGCCGATGGTGCCGCGCTGATAAGCGACGTCGGCGATTGCCGCGTTGACGGTGGTGAGGATCGTAGACGCAGTGGCGGAGGTGAGCTGAGATACCTGCGCCGTGGTGAAATCGGCCCCGGCTCCTGGCGCGCTCGAAGTGGAGTCTGTGATGCTGTTGCCGGAAAGAACCGTCAGTGCATTCGCCGCACCGATCGGCCCAGTCAGGGTGAGAGTTCCAGCGCTGGCGTTCCATGTGGCTGTGATGCCTGCGGCGTGGAACGAAGCGTTGTTGGTGATCGCAGTGGCCAGAGCGCTCGATCCGACGCTCCCGGTTGGGAGTACCATTCGGGCAATCGGGCCGCTTCCCACCTGAATGTCCAGGGTGCCCGAAAGCGTATCGCCTGCGTTGCTTGGGGTGATGACGATGCTCCCGCCCGCCGCGTTCGCAATGGTGGGCGCGGTGGAGACAATGGCACTGCTGTTGGCGAGGATCGACGAGTCAGGGGTTCCGCTTTTATCCGTGAGGCCAGTGGCGGAGAACGAACTGAAGGCGCTGCCATTGGTCGGGCCGGAGATGACCAGTTGATGATTGCTGTTGAACGTGGCCGAAATTCCGGTCCCACTCAGACGAGCATCCGTGGAGATCTTTGTTGCGGCAGCTGAACCCTGAAGTCCATCGAGCGTGATGGCGTTGCCGTTGATGGTGACTGTCGAGCCGGTACCGAAGGTGTCGGTTGCCGATCCCATTGCCGTAAGAACCTGTGTCTCTGGAGTGGGAGGGGCGCCGATCGCACCACCGTGAACAACGGTTGCCGTGGTGCTGGTTGTCGTGTCGGCGAAGCTGCCCGACACAGCGATGGCGGTGCCGCTGTTTGCACCGGTAAAGTTCAGCACTGGATCTACTGAGGAGCCTCCATCGGTGGCCAAAGAGAAGCCGGAGCCCTGGATCTGAGCGGTGATCTGCCCTTCGATGGACAACGGATCCGTTGCGAGGCCGAAGGTTGAACCGGCTGCGATGGTGATGGTAACCGGAGATCCCGTAGCTCCGGCCTGGGTCAAGATGATGGTGCCAGCGTACGTGTCCGTCGTGGCAGCGGCGCCCTGGACGGTCAGCGTCCCTCTGGCAGGCGTTCCGAGGTCGGCGCCGACGCCCTGCGTGAAGCTCATGCTGGAAGCAACCGCGGCCGAATCCGTCAGGGATGTTCCCCCAAAACTGACCGAGTCTGCAGCGACCGTGGAGCCGCTGGCGGGACCCGTAATCACCAGCTTGGTTCCATCACTGCTGACTGCCGCAGTAAGGCCGAGGTCGGTACCGGTCGTGCCGTAGAAGCTGGCATTTCCCATCAAGGTGGCCGCAATCTGGCTGAGGGTCGACCCAGGCGCAATGGTGAAGTTCTTGGCCGTACCGCCTCCAACCGAAAGAGACAAGGTGCCGGCAAGTGTGTCCGTTGCTGTGGTCGGAGTGAGTGTGTAGGTGCCAGGCGTCAGGGTTTGCGAGGGAGCCACTGGAGTAAGAGTGAGTGTAGTAGCGACGACCGCCGCTCCCGCGGACGTTCCCACGCTTCCCGTATTCAGCACTCCGACCGTATCCGCATAGGTGTTCAGACCGCCCGACGTGCCATCGGTAACGACAATGTTGGTGGGATTGGCGTTGAAGACCGCGGAACTGTTGAAGTTGCTGGTTGCCCCGATGTTGCCGATCTGCGACAGAATATTTTGATACTCCTGATTGGCAGAGCTGACCTGGGCGGCGGTGAGCGTGCCGTTGGCCGATTCAGTGGCCAGTGTAACCGCTCGATCGAGCAGGTTGGTAACCTGGGAGAGCGAGCCATCAGCGGTCTGCAATAGACCAATGCCTGCGCTGGCGTTCTGTGCTGATTGGGTCAGCGCCGCCTCGTTGGCGTGCAGACCGTCGGCGACTGCCAGGCCCGAGGCGTCGTCCGCACCGGAGTTGATCCGCGAGCCGGAAGACAGTTGGTTCAGAGTGTTCTGCAGGCTGGACTGCGTCGTATTCAGATTGTTCTGCGCATAGAGTGCGGCGATGTTATTGAGGATGCTTAGGGACATGAAGTAACGCTCCTGTTTGAAGGTGCAAAATAGGTTGCCAGCGCACTGCCCGTCCTGGTCTCGATGCCAATGGCCGGAAGGCTCCGCGTTCCCACACCTCATCGGCGCACCCCGCGCCTACTTTAGAAATGCGGAAGTATTTGGAGTTACTCGCGGTTTGGTTGTAAGTCATACCCTGCGACTTACTGCCGATAACCACTAAGAAGGCGGGCCTAATCTTGATCGAACTAACCCGGCTTAATGGGCAGAAACTATTCGTCAACTGCGACCTGCTGAAGTACGCGGAAGCATCGCCCGATACGGTGCTGACGCTGCTCACGGGCGACAAGCTCGTGGTGCGCGAGTCCTGCGAGCAGGTTGTTGCCCAGGCGCTGAACTATCGTGCACACATGCTCGGTATTGCGTGGCCGGATGCCGCAGTCGCGATGCAAGCCTTGTTTTCACGACCCGAACTCAACGCGCCGCACAAGAAAGACCAACCGTAATTGCTCGGCAGGGGCTGAGGGATATAGATGGACTTCGCCAGCATAGGCGGCGCACTCCTCGCAGTCCTCGGAATTCTCGGGGGCTTGATTCTCGAGGGCGGCAGCATCGCCCAGGTGACCCAGCCGACTGCGATGATGATCGTGCTCGGAGGAACGATGGGTGCAGTGATGTTGCAGTTTCCGCTGAGCATCTTTTTCGCCGCGCTGAAGCAATTTATGCGTGTCTTTTTCTTCCGCAGCAGAAAGAACGAAGCGGTCATCGAGCAGATCGTGGCCTTCGCAGTCCAGGCGCGGAGGAGCGGCATCGTCTCCCTGGACGACGAACTGAACACGGTCGAGGACCCGTTTCTGAAGCAGGCGTTGATGCTCGCGATCGATGGAACGGAACCGTCCTCGGTTCGCCAGATCATGCAGCTTGAGTTGGACAACAAGGCGGAGTTCGAAGAGCGGATTCCGCAGGTTTTTGAATCGGCGGGTGGCTTTGCGCCCACAGTTGGAATCATCGGCGCGGTGATCGGGCTGATCCAGGTGATGCAGCATCTGGACAACATCGCGGAGGTGGGACGCGGCATCGCCATTGCCTTTGTCGCAACGATTTATGGTGTCGGCCTTGCCAATCTTGTTTTCCTGCCGGCTGCGGGCAAGCTGAGGATCCGCCACCAGCAGGAGCAGTTGATCAAGGTGATGATGCTGGAAGGCGTGATCTCCATCCTGGAAGGAATGAACCCACGCATGATCGAGATCAAATTGCGGACCTTTCTTTCCGAAGGCGATATCGAAGGCCCAGTGGAGGAGCAGGAATGAGGCGAAGAATCAGGCATAGGCACGTGAGCCACGAACGCTGGCTGGTGTCGTACGCGGACTTCATTACCTTGCTGTTTGCCTTCTTCGTGGTGCTGTTTGCGACCGGGCAGTCGGACAAGAGGAAGAAGGCCGAGCTCGCGGTTTCCATTCAATCGGCGTTCAACGAACTGGGGATTTTCGATGCGCACACGAACCTGCGATTGCTGGAGCATGCTGCGGGCAACAGCGGCTATTCGCCCTCGCAGCCGGTGATCCAGTCCGCGGTACCGCTGGATGAGCCGAAGCTGGTGTTAGAGCAGCAACTGGAGGCGGCGGCGCGGGCGGAGATCAGCAGCGGTGTCATTGCGATCCACGACTCGCCGAACGGCCTGGTCGTCTCTTTGCAGGAGGCGGGATTCTTCGATTCGGGCGCGGTGGGCATCCGGGCATCGGCGGTGCCTGTTCTCAACCGCATTGCGGCGGTTCTGCCGGAGTCGGCGTTGCGGGTGGAAGGGCACACCGACGACGTTCCGATTCACACGGCCCAGTTTGCGTCCAACTGGGAGCTGTCGAGTTCGCGCGCCAGCAGCATCGCGCGCTTGCTCTTGCTGCACCCGAACATTCATGCCGACCGGATGTCGGTGGCCGGCTACGCCGAGTATCATCCCGTAGCGAGCAACGCCACCGCAGAAGGCCGCGCCAGGAATCGGCGGGTGGACATCGTGCTGCTGACGGAGAAGCAGTGAGCGGCGCTTACTCCCACTCGATGGTGCCGGGCGGCTTCGACGTGATGTCGTAGACGACACGATTGATGCCGCGAACTTCGCTGACGATGCGGCTGGAGATAGCGCGGAGCACCTCGTAGGGCAGTGGCGCCCAGTCAGCGGTCATGCCGTCTTCCGAGTGCACGGCGCGGACGACGCAAGTGTAGCCGTAAGTGCGCTGGTCGCCCATGACGCCGACGCTTTTGACGGGCAGCAGCACCGCGAACGACTGCCAGACCTTGCGGTAGAGGCCGGCCGCCTTGATCTCGTCAACGACGATGGCGTCTGCGGCCTGCAGCAGGGCCACGCGCTCGGGCGTGACCTCGCCCAGAATGCGCACCGCGAGACCGGGGCCGGGAAACGGCTGGCGATCGATGATGTCGTCGGGCATGCCGAGGTCGCGGCCGATGCGGCGGACCTCGTCCTTGAAGAGGTCGCGCAATGGCTCGATGAGCTTGAGCTTCATGTTCGCGGGCAGGCCGCCGACGTTGTGGTGGCTCTTGATGGTCTGCGACGGACCTTTGACGCTGGAGGACTCGATGACGTCGGGGTAGAGCGTGCCCTGGACGAGCCAGGCGATCTCTTCGCCCTTATGTTCGGGCGAGTCGAAGATCTTCTTGGCTTCGTCATCGAAGACGCAGATGAACTCGTTGCCGATAGCCTTGCGCTTCTGCTCGGGATCGGTGACCTCGGCGAGCGCGTTGAGGAAGCGCGCGCTGGCGTCGACGGCAACGACCTTGAGGCCGAGCTGCTCGCGCATCGCCTTCTGCACTTTGGCGAACTCGTCTTTGCGCAGGACGCCGTTGTTGACGAAGATGCAGGTGAGGCGGTCACCAATGGCGCGGGCGACCAGCACGGCGGCAACGCTGGAATCGACGCCGCCGGAGAGGCCGCAGATGGCGTGGCCGTCGCCGACCTGGGCGCGGACTCGGTCGACCGTGGTCTGGATGAAGTGCTCGGGTGTCCAGTCCGGTTTGGCGCCGCAGATATCGAGCACGAAGTTGCGGAGCAGTTCCATGCCCTGGCGCGTGTGGGCGACTTCAGGGTGAAACTGGACGGCCCAGATGCGGCGCGACTCGTTGGCGATGCCGGCGAGGGCGTTCGAGGTCTTCGCGGTGAGGACGAAGCCCTCGGGGAGCGTCTTCGCTTCGTCGCCGTGGCTCATCCAGACCTCAAGCGTGCGCGGCAGGCCGGAGAAGAGCGGCGTCTCGGCGATGACGTCGACCTGGGCATGGCCGTACTCGCGCGCTGGGGCGGGCTCAACTTTGCCGCCGAGGTGGTGCACGATGAACTGCAGGCCGTAGCAGATGCCGAGGATGGGCACGCCCATCGTGAGCAGCGCGGGGTCGGCAGCGGGCGCGTCGGCGTCGTAGACCGAGCTGGGGCCGCCGGAGAGAATGAGGCCCAGCGGAGCGAGGGCGCGGATCTGGTCGAGCGGCGCGGTGCAGGGAAGCACGACCGAGAAGACGTTGAATTCGCGGATGCGGCGCGCGATGAGCTGGGTGTACTGCGACCCAAAGTCCAGGATGACGATTGTTGAGGTGTCCACTCAGCCGATTGTAAATGGGGCGGCGGGACTCCTGCCCCTCCCCCCGGTATATGTGATCCTGGCTGTAACATGAATGGTTTCAATCGGTTAGAGACATGGTATGTCCGTAAATACAAGAAACAAAATCGGTTACTGCTAAGATCGTCACTCCAAAGGGGATCACTCGGGCGGGGCCTCCGCGGGTCCTGCGGCGGTGTCCCATGATCGTGCGGCCGACGGTTTGACTGGAGACGTCACGGAATTAAATTACCCCCTATTTAAATTATATGGCTTGGGGCATAACTCCCATGACATCTCTATGTCCAGTTGTTTGTGATAGTTATGGCAGATTTGCTTGACAGCCAATGAGGTGAGTCGAGACGAACGACGGAAGGTGCGGGCCGCATGCCATGCGGGATTCTTCGCCTCCGGCTCAGAATGACAGATGAGGATGTTGGGACGCGGCGCTAGCTGGGATCCTTGGAGCGGGTGGCCTGTACGCCGGTTACGATGCCGATGCCGAAGAGGATGATGGCGACCGCGATGATGTAGTGGTCTGGAATATGCATCAGGTGGGCCAGGTAGGCGACGCCAATGATGAGGATGAGGTAACCGAGGGCATAAATTCCAAAGGACATGGCACACTCCGAGGCGAAGCTGTGGGATGCCTCCCTTACTAAGATGCGAAATTCTCTTGTCCCAGCCCGGAGATTTGGGGAGTTAAGCAGGGTGCTGAAAAGGGCGACGTGGCAATCGAAACGAAGGCCCGGGGTTAAAACCCGATTGATTTGACGTCAGTACCGCGCGCTAAAGCGCGCTGCTACTCCGAAATACGGCGCGGCACGGAGTCTTTCAGCATCCTCCGAAAAGGCGGGGTTGCATCGAAACGAAGGCCCGGGGTTAAAACCCCGATTGATTTGACGTCAGTACCGCGCGCTAAAGCGCGCTGCTACTCCGAAATACGGCGCGGCACGGAGTCTTTCAGCATCCTCCGAAAAGGCGAGGTGGCAATCGAAACGAAGGCCCGGGGTTAAAACCCCGATTGATTTGACGTCAGTACCGCGCGCTAAAGCGCGCTGCTACTCCGAAATACCCCGTGCTGGAGCGGGCCGCTACTCCGAAATACGGCGCGCTGGAGCGTGCTGCTACTCCGAAATGCTGGAGCGGGCTGCTATTCCGAAATGCGCGCGGCACGGAGTTCTTCAGCAGCCTCTTAAGCTGAAGCGAACTTCTTCAGCACGCTTGTTATAGCCGCGACCTTCTTTGCGGCCTGGTCGAAGCTGCGACCTCGGGCAGCTCGTTGGCCTGGCGCAGTTTTTGCGCGACGAAGAGGGAGCCCGCGTTGGTCAGGTGGGAGACGTCGAAGATGAGGGGAACATCCGGGGCGACGTATTCGATGCATTGGCCGGACGGACACAGCAACTGCCGCAGCGACAGGTATTGGGTGGCACCGCTCGCTAAGGATGCGGCGGACATTTGCTCATCCAGCGACTTGTAGCTGACATCCGGCTGGACCAAATGGCGCGTTGGAAGCGTCGAGTCGTGGCTGCGGTCTGCCCGGATGAGGAGGCTGGAGAGCGCCTGGTCATATTTCTGGTTAGGCCCGACCACGTACACACGCAGGTTGGCGGCGTGAAGGGCGGCGATTGTCTTGCTCAGAGCCGGAATATCCTGCGCCTTCCAGTCGGCGGAGAGGACCACTCCATCCACGCGATGGCTGCGCAGAAAGCCGGAAACGGTAGCGATGAGTTCTCTGCAGAAACCGTCCCGGCTTGTGCTGGCCGAGAGCAGCGGCGGACACTGCGATGCGGTCGCTTCGAGCCAGTGGACCTGGGGAAAGATGGTAGAGAAGCCGTACCAGAGATGAGCAGCGTGACTGTCGCCAAACAGAAGATAGTTTGGCTTGTCCCTGGACTCAGCCAGGCACTTCGACCAGACGGGGGCATGATCGGTTGAGGCGAAGCAGCCCTTTCCCCACTGCGCATCCAGGGGGCCGCGCTCTTCCGCGCGCGCGAGATTCAATTGGGCTGAAGAAAAACGTGAGGGAATTCCTTTGGCTCCAATCCCCCAGAGGTTGAGCACGGCCAGCACTGCGACCGCGGCCGTGGCGGCGGCAAAGAGTTGCCGCCGGGGTAGTTTGAGCACTCCGCTGCGGAACGGCTGTTCCACAAACCGCCAGGAGAGTGTGGCGAAGACGAGCATGACGAGGACCAGTAGCGGCTTCGAAAAACGCACCTCGTCGAAGTACTCGTACTTGTTAATCAGCAGGAGCGGCCAATGCCACAGGTACAGCGAATACGAGATCAGCCCGATGACGACTACCGGCCGCCAAGAGAGAATGCTCCCTACCAGCGAAGATCCATTCCGATGCGCATGGATGAGCAGCGCGGCTCCGAGGCACGGAGCCAGCGCCGCGGCGCCGGGAAACAGGGTCTCCGGGGTGTAATGCAAAGCCGCGTAGAGAATCAGCCCAAGGCCGCTCGCGGAGAGAAGATTGCGTGCCCATGGGGAAGTTGGTGACCGAACCAGGTCCAGAGCCACGATGGTGCCCAGCAGGAGTTCCCACGCACGGGTGTGGGGAAGATAGAACGCAGCGACAGGATGGCGATGCACCAGCAGAACGCTGGCTGCGAAGGAGCCGATCGCCATCAGAACGACGCCCAGTTTCAAGTAGGTACGTGCGAAGCGATGCAGCAGAAGCATGAGGACGGGAAAGACCAGGTAGAACTGCTCTTCGACGGCCAGCGACCAGGTGTGGAGCAGCGGCTTCTGCAGCGAGGACAGGTCAAAGTATCCGGAGGTGTTCCAGAAATAGAAGTTGCCCGCAGAGAGCGCTGCCGCCAGCATGGACTTGTTGAGGTCCAGCATTTCCGCCGGCGGAAGGGCAAAGTAACCGACGAGCCAGGTGAAGACAAGAACAACCGTAAGCGTGGGAACGATTCGCCGCACGCGCCGCTCGTAGAACTTCGCAATCGAGAAGGTTCCAGTTTGCAGTTCGCGTAAGAGAATGCTGCTGATGAGGTAGCCCGAGATCACGAAGAAGATGTCGACGCCGACGAAGCCTCCCTGTGGTCCATGCATGACACTGCCGGCAAGCGTGTTGGAGACGTGCTTGCCGATCCAGCGCGTCGCGCCCTCCGGCAATCCCAGGCCTACATGGAAGGAAACCACCAAGAGCACAGCTACGGCGCGCAGGCCGTCTATGTCGGCTCGATATCGGATCGGACAGACTCCTCAGACCTGGCGTTGCTCCGGTCTGGATTCTCTTCGTGCAGTGAACAAACGAAGCCGCAAAAGCACGCAAGCTTACCTCGCGCCTGCTTTGCCTATGCCCCTGCGGATTCGGGCTTATGGCTTCTACCTGGATTGTGAGCTTTCCGGTACCTCAGGGCTTCCGCGAAATTCGATCCGTGTATGCCGGAAGCGCATCGTCCGCTTCACGCCAACACTGTCAGGGCTCATCGAAGTCCTCAGGATGGAGCTCGAGTTCCCCGATTCAATCTTCCCTCAGCGACGTTTGACGTCAGCCGAAGCGCACAAGATGTCAGCCTGAATGACCCGTCCGCAACCTGCCTTTGGCGAGAGTGCATCCGGATTCGACGGTGTCGCAAGTGTTGTGAATCAAGGGGTGGCGAGGTCGATCTGGTAGACGCTGCCGCCTTTGGCACCGCTGGTCGCGAGCAGCATGTTGCCAGAGAAGGCGAAGCGCTGCGGGTTGGAGATGTCAGGGAAGGTGGATGCGTGACGGATCTGCGAAGGATTGCTGACGTCGAGCAGCTGGACGGTGCCTTCGGCGTAGCAGCCGAGGTAGGCGGTAGCATCTCGCGCGACTACGGGGATGGGATGACACGTCTGACTGGAGGTGGTGAGCGAAAAAGTCTGGAGCGGTTGGAGGCTGGCGGGGTTGGAGATGTCGATGGACTCAAGCTGGGCTGCGTCGAATATGGTCGCGTAGAGGACCGTGCCCTGAATGGTGAGTTGCTGGGGCGAGTGGGGGACGACCAGCGGCGTGCCGACCAGTGTCATGGTGGCCTCGTTGAGGACCTGGATGGTGCTGGAGGTGTTCAGCGGGTCGGCTTCCGATCCGGCGGTGGTGAAGATATATCCGCCGGAGACGGCGAGGTATCCGGCATTGGAGATTCCGCCGGATGAGGGACTCGCCAGCGTAGTGGTAGCGAGGAGGACGGGGGTTGCGGGCGACGCGATACTGACCTTCGCGATGGCGCCGTTGGTGGTGCCTGCGCCCAGGAGTGGGACGAGGACATCGGTTCCTGCGAGAACGATGCCGGGATATGGCATGGGTAAGCCGCTGAGGGAGCCGAGTGGGGCGAGGGAGCCGTCGGGGTTGACGGTCAGCGTCAGCAGCGATGCGGTGTCGTAACAGACGACGGCCATCACGGTGCGGTTGGAGATGGTGGTGATGACCATGCCGCTGGGGTCGGCGCAGGGAGTCGCGTAGGGAGAGCCGGCGAGGACCTGGGAGCCGCTGGAGAGCTTGTAGGTGAAGATCTGGCCGGTGCCCTGAACGGAGACGAATTCGAAGCCGGCGAAGGAGGTGACGGAGTTGGGAATGCCGGTGGGCGAGGGGGTGACGCTGGTGATCGGGGGAATCGTAATGGGCAGCGGCGTTGCGCAGCCAGAGAGAACTGCCGGGAGGCCCAGTATCCAGAAAACAGCGTTCTTCACGAGGGACTTCTCTGGGTTAGCTCGAGGCACCGCTGGCACATTCCTTACGTTCACTCGGAAGGATACGTTGCCGGCGCGGATCGCTCAATAGCCAAAACGGGGTGGATATTGGGGGTCAGTAGATGGAGGGTTCGCCGGGGGGGCGGGTCTTCCAGCGGCGATGCATCCAGAGCCACTGCGACGGGTACTGGCGGATGGCGTCTTCGAGGACGGCGGTGAAGCGGGCGGTGTTGTCGGCCGTGTCCGCTTCGGTGTCGCCGGAATCGGCGAGGGCGATCTCCGGGTAGAAGTGGAGGACGTAGCGGCGCTCGGACTCCTCCCAGAGGAGAAAGCCGGGGAGGACGGCGGCTCCGGTCTTGAGCGCGACGCGGGCGAGGCCGGAGGCGGTGCAGGCCTCAATGCCGAAGAAGGGGACGAAGAGGCCCTGCGGCGGGGTCATGTTGGTGTCCATGAGGATGCCGACGGTTTCGCCGGCACGCATGGCGCCAAGGAGGCCGCGGGCGAAGTCGTCCTTGTGCAGGACGCGGTTGCCGTGACGACAGCGGATGTCGTTGACCATCGCATCGACCAGGGGATTGTCGAGGCGGCGGATGACCATGCCCATGGGATAGCCGGCGAGGGAGTGATAGAAGCTGGAGAGTTCCCATGCTCCGAGGTGGCCGGTGAGGACGAGGACTCCCTGGCCGCGGTCGCGGGCGCGCAGGTAGTGGTCCAGGCCTTCGTAGCGGACGAATTGTGAGGCGTAGGCGGGCGTGTAGCGGGACATCTGGCAGAACTCGGCGAGGAGCCAGCCGAGGTTGCGGTATTCGAGGCGGAGGATGTGTTTGCGCTCCGAGAGGGGAAGGGCGGGGAAGGCGAGTTCGAGGTTGCGCATGCCGACCCGGCGGAGGCGGCCAAGAAGGTGATAGGCGAGGCCGGCAATCAGGACGCCAGCGGCGCGGGCGATGGTGCGGGGGAGGATGCCCAGGCCGTGGATGAAGAGCCAGGCGCCGATGAATTCGAGGGTCTGGCGGAGGGTAGGCCGGGCGGGAGGGTCAGGCTTGGATTGGCGTTCTTGCGTCAAGGTTCCAGTTTAGTGGATAGACGCTTGGAATCGCCTAAGGACGCGAGAGGCGAATCAGGGAGAGCACAGGGAGGGAGCACGCCGTGAAAGACGAAAGCCGCCAGCGGAGTGGATCCGCGGGCGGCTTTGGAGGAACGGCGGCTGTGGTTAGTGAGCTTCGTTGGCTTCGTGGGCGTCGTGTTCGTTCTTGGAACTGACGAAGTAGCGGGCGACGGTGCGGACGAAGGGTTTGGCGTTGTCCAGCGTCGCCTGGTTGCCCTTGAGGACGGTGTCGAAGGGGATATCGGCTCCGTACTCGGTGCGCATGTCGTCACCGTTCTGCGACAGTTCCGTGCCGTCGAGGTCAAGGCCGGCAAAGAGACCCTTGGAGCGCGAGTAGGTGAGGAACTCGGCGTTGAGTTTCCAGTCTGTGCCCGCCTGCGCATTGCGACCGACCGGGCCTGCGGAAGCGGCTGCATCTGCGCCCAGCTTGATCTTGTTCTTGAGCATGTCCTGCAGGCCGTGCTCGTTCATGGCAATGAGGACGAGGTCGGTGGACTGGCCACCGATCTGCCAGCCGAAGCTACCGCCAGCAAGCCTGACGAAGACCGGCGCGCTCCATCCACGGGCGGTGCGGCAGGTGGCGACACCCTGACCATATTGTGCGCCTACGACGAAAGCGCCCTTCTTATAGGCGGGGATCACGGTGACGCACTTCGCGCCCGCGAGGATTCCCTGGGGGATGCCTTTGTCCGGGGTCGCCATGATCTCGTTCATCACGTCCTGGGCGGCGGTAAGGCGTTCGGAGAGCTTTTGTTTGTCCTGATCCTGGGCGAAGCCGGAGAGTGTGGCGGTCATCAAGGCCATGCCGCAGATAATTCCTGTCATGCGTTTCATTGTTCGAACCTTTCCTGTCTGAATTGATTCGCCCTCGTACAGAGGTAACCGCTCGGTAATTCCATTTATAGCCGCGCGCGACCGGTGCCGCGCATGACTGTACAAGTCCTTATGATGGGAGGATGGGTGGGGGAGTTGCACACGGCTGCGCAAGGGCGTTGGATTCGTTGGGATTAATCCGCTTTGCTGCAGCCTATTGAAAAAGCGAGGGGTGATAACGAAGCGGGTTCCGGTGGGAAAAAAAATGGGGCTGCAAGAGCTACGCAGCGTGAGCCGCCCAGCCTTGTAGCCCCTCTCCCAGGTCTGTGTTGCGAGATCATCATGGTCTATCAGCCTGAAGGCAACAACGGTACGAAGGTCTAGAGTCCTTCGTAACCAGTGAAGATAACGAAGTAGTAACTAGAAAAACGGGGACGAGGGGCGTTGGCGAGGTCTCGCGGGAAGCTATTGAATCTGGGTGAATGGGTGGATGGTGAGGGCGGTCCGGTTGCTGACGCCGACCTTGCGCAGGAGGCGGCCGATGTGGGCCTTGACGGTGCCTTCGTCGATGCCGAGGGCGAGTGCGATCTCGCGGTTGGGCTGGCCGGCGCGCAGCAGGTTGAGGACCTGGCGCTCGCGGGCGGTGAACTGCGGAGGCGTGGTGGGGGATTTGTGGGTGTTGCGCTGGCTGTCCAGAAGGCTGGAGAGAACTTTACGGGGCGCCCAGACGGAGCCGTCGCGCACCATCTCGATGGCCATGCGGATGTCGGATTCGCGGGCGGTGAGGGGAAGGTAGCCCTTGGCGCCGGCGCCGATGACGCGCTCGATGTAGTCCGGGGTGGTGTCGTTGCCGAGGACGATGAGCTTGAGCGAGGGATGCACCTGGCGAAAGGTGCCGATGAGTTCGAAGAGGTGGTCGGTGCATTCGGCGTCGATGAGGACGAGGCAGAGGTCGCCGTCGTCGAGGGCGCCGGGGATGGAGAGGTGGACGATCTCGAGTTGCAGGGCGTCGAGGAAGATGGATTTGAGGCCGAGAACGCGCAGGGGATCGGTAGCGACGACACCAACCCGTTCTGCGTTCTTTGTAGGAGTTTCCATCGACCTTAGGCCTCAACTACTCGGGTTGGCCGCTAATGTGACTGGAATACGACTACCGTACACGATTTTTAAGGATGGCCCATTGCTAGAGTTTAGGCAACACGATGCCCTGCTGATTCTGATATTTTCCCTTGCGGTCGGCGTAGCTGATCTCGCAGATCTCGTCAGACTGGAAGAAGAGGATCTGGCAGAGGCCTTCGTTGGCGTAGACACGCGCGGGCAGCGGGGTGGTGTTGGAGATCTCCAGGGTGACGAAGCCTTCCCACTCGGGTTCAAACGGAGTGACGTTGACGATGATTCCGCAGCGCGCGTAGGTGGATTTGCCGACGCAGATCGTGAGGACGTCGCGGGGAATCTTGAAGTACTCGATGGAGCGGGCGAGGGCGAAAGAGTTGGGCGGGATGATGACGCTGGGCGCCTGCACGGTGACGAAGGAGCGCTCGTCGAAGGCCTTGGGGTCGATGATGGCGGAGTTGACGTTGGTGAAGATCTTGAACTCGTCGGAGACGCGGAGGTCGTAGCCGTAGGAAGAGAGCCCGTAGGAGATGACGCCTTCGCGGACCTGTTTCTCGCTGAAAGGGACGATCATCTTGTGGTCGATTGCCTGCTGGCGGATCCAGCGGTCGCTTTTGATGGCCATGCGTGTGTTGTTTGCCTCTTTGGCGGTACTGCCCAGAGTCGTTCCCTGGTGGTTTGTTGGGTAGGGGAAGAGGACGGGGCTCCGCATTTCTTAGGATAGCCAAATCTTACGGCAGGTATCCCACATTGACAATCGAGGGCTTAGTTCCTAACATCACCTGAACGGGACAGTGTGCGCTAGAGACATGCTGTCAATGATTTATGCGAGAGAGGCGGCCCAAATGATCAAACAGGACCTTATTCAAAGGGTCGTTGAGCGGACCGGACTTCCGAGGACAAAAGCGGAGGACGCGGTGGACGCCATCTTCGACAGCATGAAGAAGACGTTGATCGCCGGCGACCGGATTGAGTTGCGCGGGTTTGGCGTGTTTACAGTGAAACCGCGGAAGACCGGCATCGGGCGCAACCCGCGAACCGGCACCGAGGTGAGCATTGCGCCCGGCAAGGCGGTACGGTTCAAGCCGGGCAAGGAACTGCACCTTCTGGACAACGCCGGCTAACAACGGCACGGCAACAGAGGGTAGGACACGAAGGGCTGCAACGATTTGCGCGCATTGGGCGCGCGCGTTGCAGCCTTGTTCGTTTCTGCGAGATTGCGGAAGCGGACTGCGGGTTTGGAAAAGAGGCACGAATGATGCGGAGGATGAGGCGGGCGATGGAAGTTGGAATCCTGGGTGTGGCGACGATGGTGGCTGGGGCGCAGAGTGCGGCTATGCATGATCCTCTGCATATTTGGGTTGGCAATCCGGACGCGGCGCAGGCGAGAGCGTGGGCGGATGCGCACCTGGCGGCGGGACAGGCGCAGGTGGACGCGTTGCTGGCGGTGAAGGGGCCGCGGACGGTGGAGAACACGCTGCGTGCGTACGACGAGGCTGTGCGCGAGCTGGACCTGGCGGGCAGCGGTGCGAGCCTGCTGACGAATGCGTCGCCAAACAAGGAACTGCGGGATGTGGGCGAGGAGGTTTCGCGGAAGGCGGCCGCGGCGGCGACGGCGCTGGCGCTGAATCCGGAGGTGTACAAGGCGCTGCAGGCGGTGGACGTGACTGGCCTGGGAAAGACGGAGGCGGATACGGCGACGCGCTACTACCTGGAGCACACGCTGCTGCAGTACAGGTTGAGCGGTATCGACAAGGATCCGGCAACGCGGGAGCATGTGCGCAAGCTGCATGAGCAGTTGACCGCGGAGACGCTGCACTTTCAGCGGAACATTGCGGAGAGCCAGGGCAAAGTGACGGTGACAGACAAGGCCGAGCTGGATGGTCTTCCGGCTGACTACCTGGCGAGGCATCCGGCAGGCGCGGACGGCACGATCACGCTGACGACGGATGAACCGGACTACCGGCCGGTGATGACGTACGCGAAGAGTTCAGCACTGCGACACAGGATGTTCCTGGCGTACAACGGGCGGGCGTATCCAGCGAACAAGGAATTGTTGGGGCAGATTCTGCAGACGCGCGCTGAACTGGCGCGGGTGCTGGGGTTTGCGAACTGGGCCGAGCTTTCGACGGTGGACAAGCTGATCAAGAATCCGGCGAACGTAAAGGCGCTGCTGGCCGAGCTGGACAAGGCAGCCAAGCCGGTGGCGACCAAGGAGTACGCGGAGATTCTGACGTTTGCGCAGGGGCGTGAGCCGGGGCTGAAAGAGATTCCGGCGTACAGCGCGGCCTACTGGATGGAGCAGTACCAGCGGGAGGCGTATGGGTTCGATTCGCAGGCGGTGCGCGCGTACTTCCCGTTTGCGGAGGTGCAGCAGGGCGTTCTGGATACCGCGGCGCGATTGTTCCACGTGAAGTTTGTTCCGGTGAAGGGGCTGGAGTTGTGGGATACGTCGGTGGATGTGTTCGACGTGGTGGATGGACTCGATGGCAGCGGCAAAAAGCTAGGCCGAATCTATCTGGATATGCATCCACGGGCAGGGAAGAACAAGTGGTTCAACGCGGGCACGCTGGTGACCGGCGTGGCGAACCGCCAGTTGCCGGAGGCTCGGCTGAACGGCAACTTTGCCGGTGGGTCCGATGCTTCGGATCCGGGATTGATGCAGTATGCGGATGTGGTGACGTTCTTCCATGAGTTTGGGCACATGATGCACGCGGTCCTGGGCTCGCACCAGGAGTGGGTGGGTGGGTCGTCGTTCAACGTGGAGTGGGACTTTGTCGAAGCGCCGTCGCAGATGCTGGAGGAGTTCTTCCGCGACAAGAAGCTGGTGGATGAATTCGCGAAGCATTACAAGACGGGCGAAGTGATTCCCGATGACCTGTTCGCGAAGATGATGCGCGCGGATGCGTTCGGGCGCGGCCTCGGGTACGAGCGGCAGATTTCGCTGGCGAACTATTCGCTGGAACTGCACGATCGGACACCGGACAAAGTGGATATCGAGGGCATGTGGAAGCAGACGGCGATCACGGGCGGACCATGGACCTGGGTCGACGGCAACCACGGGTTCACGACGTTCACGCATCTGACGGGCTATTCGTCGAACTACTACACGTATTCGCTGAGCAAGGTGATTGCGCTGGATTTCTTCAACCAGTTCGACAAGAACAATCTGCTGGATGGACCGGCGGCGATGCGGTATCGGAAGACGGTGCTGGAGCCGGGCGGGTCCATGTCGGCGAATGACCTGGTGAAGAATTTTCTGGGACGGCCGCAGAGTTACGAGGCGTTCAAGGCGTGGATGAACGAGGAGTTCGCGCCGGCGAAGAGTGACGGTTTGTAGCCTACGCGGGTGGCAGGACGACGGGACCCTGGGTGAGGCGGAGGACGTAGGAGGTGACGTCCACACCGCCCTTGAGGTTCTTGTAGATGACCTGCGGTGTGTAGATGAAGCCCCAGGGAATGCCCCACCAACCGACCAGGAGAGACAGCAGCGTGAAGGGAAGACCCTTGACGGTGGCGCTCTCGCCTGCGCGCACGAACTGCACGGAGGAATTGCGTTTGAACGTCATGATGAGGGCCGAAACGCAGTATTGGTAGACGACGAAGCGCGCGCCGCGGCTGACCTCGAAGGCGATTTCGCTGGCGGACATTCCGGCGGTTGCGTTGGCCGTGTTGAGTGGGGTGCCTGGCATGGGAGGCAGAGTACCAGAGAAAATTCAGCTACGCGTTACAAAGTTCGACGATGCTGCTGCCGAACTTGGCTGCTTTGTCGGGGCCGATGCCGTTGATGGTTTGCAACTGGGCGACGGTGCGCGGTCGGATGAGGACGATGCTGCGCAGGGTGGAGGAGCCGAGGACGAAGAACTGCGGCAGGCCGATGCGGGCGGATTCGGCCTTGCGCCAGTCGCGGAGACGCTGGTCGAGGAGTTGCTGGTCGGGAGTGAGGTCGGCGGCGGGGTCGGATGGGGTGGTGCGGGTGCGGTGGAAGAGGGTGGTGGCGGAGTCGGAGTAGCTCGGGCGCTCGGCGTTTCGAGCCGATGCTGCGAGGGTGACAGGTTCGTTGTGCGTTGGAGTAGCGCGGGCCGGTTTGGGGGAGGCCGGCGCGGCAAAGAGATTGGATTCGGTAGAGGCGTCGGAACGGCAGAGCGCGATGATGTTGGCGCCGTAGGTGTCGACGATCCGTTGACCGATGCCGGAGACTTCCAGCAGCGAAGAGATCGTGGTGGGATTTGCGAGAACGATTCCGCGCAGCACGGAGTCGGAGAAGACGATGAAGGCGGGCTTACCGGTCTTGGCGGCCTCGGCTTTGCGCCAGGCGCGGAGGCGGGTCTCGAGATCGAGTTGCGCGGGAGTGTAGGCGGCGCTGGTTTGTTCGCGGTCGGCTTTGAGGGATGCTTTCGACGGGCGGGACGTTGAAGTTTTGCGGGATTTGCGGGAGCGCGCGGGAGCTTCGGGCTGCTCCTCGGGGAGGACGACTCCGGTTAGTTCGTTGGCGTCGTCGCTGCGGCCTTCGTGGGTGAGGGCGGCTTTTTTGTAGGGGATGACGTTGCCTTCGGGGTTGGTGAAGGTCTCGCTGGTGAGGGCGATGAGGCCGGCGCGGGCGAGGGCGTCGAGCAGGACGTCAAATTGTTTGCGATCGAGGGGCAGGGCGAGTTCGGTGTGGAGTTTGCCGGTGGACCGCGACGGTGTGTGCGCGAGCGCGGTGAGGATGCAGCGGAGGTGGCGTGCCTGCTCCGTGGTGGGGCCGGAGAAGGTTTGCGCGGTGGTAGAGTCGGGTGCGCAGAAGTCGCATTTGCCGCAGGGGCGGAGGCCATCGGCGGTGTCGCCGAAATGCTGGACGAGGGCGGACATGCGGCACTGCTGCGTTTCGGCGAAGGCGGCGATGCGGTCGAGCTGGGCGCGGCGGAAGGCGATCTGCGCGTCGTACCCGGCTTGCCACGAGGCGCGGGTGACGGTTCCCGTGCGGCGAACGTTGCCCGCGACGTCGAAGGTGGCGGCGCCCTGCGCGATGAGTTTTTCGACGGCCTTCTGGAATTGGTAGGGGTCCATCTTGAGTTGGCGCGCAAGCGGCTCGGGCGGCGTGAAATCGTCGGTGAGGATCTGCGCGACGCGGGCGAGGTCGGTGGCCGGCGGGTAGTCGCGTTCGAGGAAGAACTCGTGCATCTTGCGGTCGGCGTAGCTGTGGAGCAGGACGGTGCGCGAGGGCAGGCCATCGCGGCCGGCGCGGCCGATCTCCTGGTAGTAGGCTTCGACGGAGGCTGGGAGCGCGGTGTGGACGACGGTGCGGACGTCGGCCTTGTCGATGCCCATGCCGAAGGCGATGGTGGCGACGACGACCTGGAGCTTGCCGGACTGGAAGGCGGTCTGGACTTGCTCGCGGACGCTGGATTCGAGGCCGGCGTGATAAGCGGCGGCGGAGTGGCGGCCGAGGGTGTGGTTCAGTTCGGCGGCGAGTTCTTCGGAGGCTTTGCGCGATGGCGCGTAGATGATCGCGGGGCGGGTGCCGGGGTCGCGGAGAAGTTCAGCGGTGAAGGCGTGGCGGCGCGGTTTGGACATCTCGACGACTTCGATGGCCAGGTTGGAGCGGCGGAAGCCGTGGATGAAGAGCGAGGGAGTTTGTAACTGAAGTTGAGCAACGATGTCGCGTTGCACGGTGGGGGTTGCGGTGGCGGTGAGGGCGACGATGGGCGCGGGGCGAAGTGCCGGCAGGTGCTCGCCGAGGGTGCGGTAGTCGGGGCGGAAGTCGTGGCCCCAGGCGCTGATGCAGTGGGCCTCGTCGATGGCGACGAGGGAGGGCTTGCGGCGGGCGAGCATCTCGGGGAAACCGGGGACGCGCATGCGTTCGGGCGCGACGAAGAGGAAGTTGAGGGTGCCGTCGAGGTAGTCGCGGCAGGCCTGGCGGGAGTCGTCGCGCGACAGGCCGGAGTGGATGCGGCCTACGCGCAAGCCGTGTGCGGTGAGCTTGGTGGCCTGGTCGTCCATCAGGGCGATGAGCGGGGAGATGACGAGGGCAGTGCCTCCGCGGGCGATGGCGGGGAGTTGGTAGCAGAGGGACTTGCCGGCGCCAGTCGGCATGACGAGGAGGACGTCGCGGCCGTCGGTGGCGGCGCGGCACACGGCTTCCTGGTTTGCGCGGAAGGCGGGAAAGCCGAAGGTGGAGTGGAGGAGCGTTTCGAGATTCATGCGGGCCTACGTACAGCAGCAGAACTAGTTTCGCATGATCTTCGCTGGGCGGGATTGTGCAAAGCGCAGGGTATACTTCGTGACAATGACAGGAGATTTGCGAACGCGCCGAATCCAGGTCCTCACAGCGATTGTGATGATGCTTTGCTTGGCGACGCTTATCGTCTCTCCGGCCACAACCCACTGCGTCTTCCTTGCCTGTGTCCTGTTCTTCCCGGTGTTTCTGTTCGGCCTGTTGGAACTTCCATGGTTACAGCGTGCGCCGTTGTACGCGGACGCGGCGCTGCTGCCGGTGGCACCGATCCTGAGCACACTGTTTCAGCGCCCTCCTCCAGTACTCGACTAATCCCAACTGTGGTGCCCAGCGAGTAAGTTTCGCGCGGGCACTCGTCTGTCTGGCGATTCTGTCGACCGAAATTCTGGAGAATTCCTATGGGACTTCTAGGGCTAATTCTTGCCTTGAGTATGGGCGCCGTATGTTTACAGAGGGCACGTTGGCAGTGGCGAAACCGGAGAAACAAGAATCGCGGAAGGTATCGAGGTGGAGCGGCGTTAGGGAACGCTTTGCAGGCTCTTCAGGCAATTACACAACCTCACGTAAAGCACGTTATCGAGGCAAGGCTGGACGAAGCGGCAGACGAAGATGACGATGGAGCGCCCAAGGACCCGATGGCTCATCTGCTGCGGCAGGCGAAACGAATCCGCAGGGGGGAGGAGATTGACCGGCTGACCGTACTTCTTCCATCCAGAGACAAAGATTTCTGAGGTTTGCGGATTGATGTATCGTTTTCTACGAGGAAACTTCCAATGAATCGAACGATGCAGTGGGCGATGCTTCTGGGTGTAGCTGTGTGTGCGGGCGCCGTGGCGGTCGAGGCGCAGGGGCCGGCTACGCTGACGATCCAGACGGACAAGCCGGTGGCCAAGGTCAGTCCCACGCTCTATGGGCTGATGACGGAGGAGATCAACTACTCGTACGAAGGCGGATTGTATGCGGAGATGGTGCAGGACCGGACATTTCTGAGTCGGCCGAACGACACGGAAAACTGGTTGCCGGTGCCGATGGGCGATGCGAAAGGAACAGTGACGCAGGACAAGGCGACCGGTCCGAGCGCGGCGTTGCCGGCGAGCGAGAAGCTTGCGGTGGAGAAGGCCGATCCGGCGAATGCGTTTGGCCTGCGCAATGGCGGATGGTGGGGTGTGCTGGTGAAGCCGGACACGACCTATACCGGATCGGTGTGGGCGAAGGCGGATGGGGCGGCGGTCGCGGGCGTGAGGGTGAGCCTGGTCGCGAATGCGACGGGCAAGGTGCTGGCGAGCGCGTCGCTGCCGGCGTTGACGGCGAATTGGAAGCAGTACGAGTTCACGATGAAGACGGGCGGCGGGTTCGAGCCGTCGTCGGAGAACCAGATCCTGCTGACGGTGGAGCATCCGGGGAATGTGTGGTTGCAGTTGCTGAGCGTGTTTCCGCCGACGTACAAGAATCGCGTGAACGGCAACCGCGTGGATCTGATGGAGAAGATGGCGGCGATGCATCCACAGTTCCTGCGCTTTCCTGGCGGCAACTACCTGGAAGGCAACACCATCACAGAACGGTTCGACTGGAAGAAGACGATTGGGCCGCTGGTGAACCGGCCGGGACATCCGAGTCCATGGCGGTATCACTCGACCGATGGATTGGGGCTGCTCGAGTTTCTGGAGTGGTGCGAAGACCTGAAGATGCAGCCGGTGCTGGCGGTGTATGCGGGCTACTCGCTGCAGCAGGAGCATGTGAATCCAGGGCCGGACCTGGTGCCGTATGTGCAGGACGCGCTGGACGAGATTGAGTATGTGACCGGCGACGCGAGCACGAAGTGGGGCGCGGAACGGATTAAGGACGGGCATCCGGAGCCGTTCAAGCTGACCTATGTGGAGATCGGCAACGAGGACTGGTTCGATCGCTCGAAGAGCTACGACGGGCGGTATACCCAGTTCTACAAGGCGATTAAGGCGAAGTACCCAGAGCTGCAGCTGATCTCGACCGGAGACACCGGCCAGAACAGTCGCGGCAATGAGGTGACGAGCGTGAAGCCGGACATGATCGACGATCACTACTACCGGCGGGCGGAGGAATTTTTCGCGACCACGCACCACTATGACACCGTGGATCGCAAGGGGCCGAAGATCTTTGTGGGCGAGTGGGCGACACGCGAGGGGAATCCGACCCCGAACATGGGCGCGGCGCTGGGCGATGCGGCGTGGATGACGGGCATGGAGCGGAACAGCGACCTCATCCTGATTTCGAGCTATGCACCGCTATTGGTGAATGTGAATCCGAATGGGATGCAGTGGCAGTCGGACCTGATCGGGTACAACGCTGCGTCGAGCTATGGCAGCCCAAGCTACTACGCGCAGGTTATGTTTGGCAGCTACGTCGGGACGGAGATAGTCGCGTCGGAGTTGAAGGGTGCGGGAGATCGCCTGTTCTACTCGGTGACACGGGATGCGGCGAAGGGGATTGTGTATTTGAAGCTGGTGAATGCGTCGTCGGTACCGCAGGAAGTGAGGATCTCGCTGGACGGCGCGCAGAAGGTCGGCAGCACAGCGAAGCTGGTGCAGATGACGGCGGGAACGACGGCGGCGACGAACACGATCACGGATCCGACGCGCGTGGTGCCGGTGGAGAGCACGGTGAAGGGCGTGGGCAAAGTGTTCACGCGGACCTTGCCGGGGTATTCGATCGATGTGCTGGAGTTAATGGTCCAGTAAAAGGGGGGGCTGACAATTGAGCCTGCGCCTACCTTTCTGCGAGGTCCCGCGTCTTACTGCGAGAACTCCAGAACGGAGTTCAGAGGAGATTCATGACACCACAAGAACAGCAGATGTTGCAGGGGTTGGCCGACCGCGTAAACGGGACCGAGTTGCCCGAGAAGGATGTGGACGCTGAGCAGTTGATTCAGCAGACACTTGGGCGCAATCCGGATGCGCAGTACGTGATGGCGCAGACGATCCTGGTGCAGGGCTACGCGCTGGAGCGGGCTCAGAAGCAGATTGCGGATTTGCGCGCGCAGCTGGACCAGGCGCGGCAGGCGGCGCAGCAGCCGAAGCACGCGACGAGTTTCCTGGGCAACCTGCTGGGGCATCGGGATGAGCCGGAGCGGGTTGCGCCGCCGCCGCCACCCCCGCCTCCGCAACCGCAATACTTGCAGCCACAGTATGTGGGAGCGCCGATGTATGTTCCGTCGGGCGGTTACCCGATTGCCGGGCAGCCGCAGGGCGGTGGATTTCTGCGGTCGGCGATGGAGACGGCGACGGGCGTTGCCGCGGGTGCGCTGGCGTTCGAGGGAGTGGAGAGCCTGCTGCATGGGTTCGGGCACTCGGCGGGGTATGGTCCGGCGTTCGGGACAGCGGGCTTCGAAGGGCTGGGCGGCGGACGGCCGGAGGAAGTGATCAACAACTACTATGGAGACGCGTCGCCGCATGAGCATGGCGACACCAATGTGGGGACCGCAGAGCATGAGCAGATGTTCACCGACCATCCGACGGATGCTTCGCAGTTCAGCAACACGATGGATTCGCACGAGGGCGGCGCGCTGCACGATGCGTCTTACGTGACGAGTGGTGCGGGTGGGGCGGACGATTCCGGAGTCGGGCTGAACGACACGAGCGACTATTCGGACACGGACGACTCCATCACGTCGGATG
>Ga0102924_1000260_pt1 | contig 66429 bp, 71 predicted proteins | sample PaiPotPPM11metaG_FD_80116 | JGI IMG/M metagenome (GOLD analysis project Ga0102924, IMG submission 80116) | Iron sulfur acid spring bacterial and archeal communities from Banff, Canada, to study Microbial Dark Matter (Phase II) - Paint Pots PPM... ... | reverse complement strand
GATCGTATGAGGGCGCTTGTGATATGTACGGCTCGCTTACGGCTTTTCCGTTTACGTAGACGGTGCCGCCGCTCACGCGCAACGTGTCGCCAGGCACCGCGACCACGCGTTTGATGAAATCGGTTGCCGAGTAGATCGGCGGTTTGAAAACGACGATATCGCCCCGCGCGGGAGCATGCACGCGGTACTCGAATTCATTGACGAGCAGGATGTCGTTCTGTTGCAGCGTCGGCACCATTGAGTCCGACGGAATGTAGAACGTTCGGATCACGAACGTGATCAGAAAAAGTGCGGCAAGACCTGCAACGATAAACGCATCCAGATATTCGCGCACCGCAACCTTCGCGCTGTCGGCTTTGAAGCTGAGCGCAACGCGCGCGACTGCAAAAACGCAAATCAGCCCCAGCAACTGGAGCGGAGAAAGCGCGAGGTTAGCGGGCAGCTTTCTTCTCTTTGATGCGGGCGGCTTTGCCGATTTTTTCGGTCAAGTAATACAGGCGGCTGCGGCGAACCGACCCGCGCTTGCTGACTTCGATGCGCTCGACGCGCGGGCTGTGGAGCAAGAAAGTCTTCTCGACGCCGACGCCGTGCGCGACGCGGCGAATCGTTATGGATTCTTGCGCACCGCCGCCTTTGCGGACGGTGACGGTCCCTTCGAACATCTGCGTGCGCTCTTTGCCGCCCTCGATGACCTTCGAATAGACCTTAACGGTATCGCCCGGACGAAATTCCGGGACGTTTTCCTTGCGCTGCTCTTGATTGAGGACATCGATGACGTTCATGGCTTGGGGATTTTATCACGGGCGCTCGTCGTTCCGCAATGACGGCCCGTTGAGGTCGGGGCGCTTGGCGCGCGTCCGCTCGCGCGAAGCCTCGCGCCGCCAGCGCGCGATGGCGGCGTGATTGCCCGAAAGGAGCACCTCCGGGACGTGGACGCCGCGGAAGACCGGAGGCCGCGTATAGCTTGGGTAGTCCAGCCCGCCGCCCGTGAACGACTCGTTCTCCAGGGAGGCGGCCGTCAGCGTTCCCTCGAGCAGCCGGACGGTCGCGTCCATCATCGCCAAGGCGGGCAGCTCCCCGCCCGTTATCACAAAATCTCCGAGTGAGTACTCTTCGATCGCATAGAGGCTGCCGAGCCGGTCGTCGATCCCCTCATAGTGTCCACAGATGAAAATCACCCGATCTTGCTGTGCAAAGCGTTGCGCGTCGGCCTGCGTGAAACGATTTCCGCCGGGTGACGGCACGGCGAGAATCCGTCGTTCCTTCGCGGGTGCGGTTGCTTGAATCGAGTCCAGAATTCTTGTCAGCGGCTCGAGGCGCATCACCATTCCCGGCCCGCCGCCGTAGGGCTCGTCGTCGGCGCGTTCGTTGCTTTGCAGCGCGTCGAGCACGTGATGGTAACGGATCTCCACGATGCCGGCTTCGACCGCGCGGCCGACGATCGACAAGCCCACGAACGGGGCGAAGACCTCGGGAAAGAGCGTCAGCACGTCGATCGTGAACATAGGGCGAGTGTTCAACCTCCAACGCTTCCTCGCTCCTTTGCGCCGCAAGCCGCTAACGCCGTACGAACTGGCGTTGCGCGCGCTCGCGCACGGAGAGTACGGCGACGCGCTTCAGCGGCTGGACGCGTTATTAGAAGAAGAAACGCTGCGCGACGAAGAGCGCGCTGCCGCTTCGAACAAACGCGGCGTGGCGCTCATGGGCTTGCAGCGGCGCGACGACGCGCGCCGGGCTTTCGAAGCTGCGCTCGACGTGCGGCCGCGCTATGCGCCCGCGCTCGTGAATATCGGCAACCTTCATTTAAAAGACGGTGAGATGGAGGCGGCGGTCTCGCGGTACGAGACAGCCATCGCTGCCGACGATCGCTACGGACCCGCGCATCACAACCTGGCCGTCGCGTACAAACGCCTGGGACGCACCGAGGACTCCGTGCGCGAGCTGCGCCGCGCCGGCAAACTACTTCACTAAGTCAGTATTCGTAATCTCTTCGAGGTATTCGAAGAGCTGGGGGAGCGTGATCTTTTCGAGTGCGGTGCCATGGATATCGCCTTCGCCGTCCTCGCCCTCGTCGCGCAGATAGCAGCGCGATTCCACGCCGCCTTCGCTTTCGCTGATGAACGACACTGCGAAGCCTTTGCCGGGCATTTCGTCGTAAATCCGCATCGTCGCAGGGTTGAGGATCTCGATTGAGTGCGTCGCGTTGTGCGCATCGAAGATCGTGATCGTCAGGTAGTCCCGGTTTACGATCTCGATCGATCCGACCACGAAGATATTTTTCGCCGAGAAAAACTCATGCCCGCGCTTGTTGCGGCTGGAGACTTCATAGAAGACCCGGTGCGCGACAAACCGATTGAGAATTTTGCGCAACGTCGAAAGGGAGGCGAGAGTCTCCGTCCGGTTGCCCCGCGTATAGATAATCTTCACGGGCCGCGCAACCTTGCACAGGGTCGCGGGGCAACCCTCTCAAAAATTCCCGAAGTGCTCTCAATACCGGATATGGCGATTCTCGGCGTGCTCGCGCTGCTCGTTTTCGGCGAGAAGAAGCTCCCAGGCGTGATGCGCCAAGCCGGCCGCATGATGCGCGACGTGCAAAATACCTCGCAATCGTTCTTGCGGGAAATGGATCGTGCCGCGGATGTCACCGAGCCGGTTCCGCCGCACGACGTTTCGGCGGCCGCGGAGCTGCCCGACATTCCGGCCGAGCCGAGCGCGATCGAGCCGGCCCCGCCTAAAGATGTGTCCTAGACGTTAAAGTTGCGCCGGAGTTCGCTGATACGCTCTTGCAAGAGCTGCCGTGCCTGCGATTGCAGGCGGCCCTTCTGATCCTCGGGGAGCCGCTGGAACACTAAGTAACCCGCGGCCGCGGCCAACCCGCCCAGCACGCCGACGAGCAAAGCTTTGCCCGCCTCATTGCTTGCGGCGTTGTTGCCGTTATTCTGGCTTCCGGTCCATTGCTGCTCCGCCGGCGGCGTGCGAAAAGTCTCTGTCATGTAATTCTCCTGATTGAGGGGTTCGCGGCCGGAGCCGGTCCCTCACTCTTACCCGGTGGGTTAGGCTTCTGTTTCCTCGATAAAGGTAACGTGGCGTGGATACTGCGAGGCGATTTGGGCGATCGCGAGGCGCGCCGTGTCCACGATGGCTTGGACGCGCTCGTCCTCGCGGCAACTGCTCGGCCAGCGCAGCGAGAGGGTGCCTGAGCTTTGGGTCGCGTCCAGCGGAACTTTGACGTGCGCCTCGAGCCCGAGCCGGGCAGCCTGCAGAATGCCCGAGACCGCCGCGCAGACCAGCGAGAACTCGTCCGAGCTGGTTTCGGGCAGCTCGACATGGCCGTCGGCAAAAAGCGAGGACAGCCGTTGCCGGCTGTCCTTGCGAAACGTGACGTTCATCACCCTGAAGCTAGGGCAACTCGATCTTCGTGATTTGGACTTCGGCGAAGCGCTGGCGGTGGCCGGTCAGTTTGCGGACGCGCTTCTTGGGCTTGTATTTGAAGACCAGAATCTTGCGGTCTTTATCTTGGCGCAGCACTTTGCCCGTAACGGAAGCGCCCTTCACGAGCGGCGAGCCGAGCGTAACTTTTTCGCCGCCTTTGCTCGCGAGGACGACGCGGTCGAAAGTAACGTTTTTTCCGACCTCGCCCTCCAGCAAGTCGCAGCGGATAACGTCGCCTTCAGCGACCTTATACTGCTTGCCGCCGGTCTCGATAATCACGTACATAACTTTGGAACATTAACATCCGCCCGCAGGCATGTCAACGCGGCCGCACTTGACGCGGCCGCACTTGACCCTCGGGGGGCACCGTGCTATATTATGCAGAGAACTCTATAAAACGGAGTAACCCAGAACGGAGATTTGGATGGATAGCCTTACCGCTTCGCAGGCGCGTGACCACATCGAAATGGTCGATCGGATTCTGTCTCGCTCGGAGCGTTCGCTCCACGTGGGCGGAGAGTTCTTTCTCGCGTGGGGGCTCTTCTCGACGGCCGTGACGCTGACTGCGCAGCTCGTCGTGGATCGCCGGATTCCCGCGAACTCGCTGTGGGTCTTGCCCGTGCTGCTTGCCGCCGCCATCGCTTTTAGCGCGATTCGCGGACGCCAGCTCGGCAAATGCAAGGACGGACTCTCGCTCATACAGCGCGAGTTTTTCGCGGTTCTCTGGATTTCGCTGGGTGTCGCAATGTTCACCGACATGGTAGCTTACCGCATCTTCACCACCTGGGCGAGTTCCGCGATCTGGACGGTTGCTGCCGCAGTCGTCTTGTTTTTCATCGCCTCGCACGGAAACCGTCGCGCGCTCGCGTGCGGCATCATTCTGCTCGGCTCACTGGCCGCGGCGAACCTTTTGCCGGCATTTACCGGATACGCTCTCGCTGCCGGCATGTTGTTCGGTTACGCCGGTTTCGGACTCATCAGCCTGATCGCACGCGACTGACGTGGACGAACTCTTGCTCTCCAAGATCCGTTTGGGCGTGATTGCGGAGTTGCTGAATGCCGAGTGGGTCGCGTTCAGCGATCTTCACCAAGCGACGCAGGCGACGCACGGCAATCTCGGCGCGCATCTCGCGAAACTCGTTGAAGCGGGATACGTGGCCGAGGAAAAAGTCTTCGTCAACCGCCGTCCCCAAACGCGCTATCGCTTAACGAAAGCCGGCCGCTCAGCGTTCGTGCAGCACGTTCGCGACATGCAACGTCTGCTTAAAGGAGAAAGCGCGTGACGTCGCCGTGGTGGTACCGCGAGCGGACGTGGGTCTTCGCAGCAATCTATTTTGCCGGGTTTTTCATCGGCGCGGCCGTTTCGGTCGCAGCCGACGGAAAATATATTCCGGTGGCCGGCGGCTCGGTAGCCCTGATGGCGCTCGCAGCGTTTTGCGCCGTGTTGTGTTACGGTCTGCGCGTTTGGGGTTCGAGCTATTTGCGCGCGGGAATTGTTTGGAATGCCGACGCGCGCAGCGATGCGCTGCTGATCGCCGGACCTTTCTGTTACGTGCGCAATCCGCTCTATCTCGGAAACGTTTTTCTGGCAATCGGCGTCGGCCTCATGGCGCCAATCGCGGGCTGCGTGCTAATCGTCGTTGCGAACGTAATCTTTACCATCGCGCTCGCACGCCACGAAGAAGCGATCCTCGAGGCCGCTTACGGCGAGCGATTCCGCAACTATGCCGCGCAGGTCCCGGCACTGATTCCACGGCTGATTCCCGTCGCCGCGCAAGGCAATGCGCAGTCCTCACTCGTCCAGGGTTTATTGTCGGAAGTCTTCACCGGCGCGATTCTGATCGGCATTATCCTTACATTCGTCGACAAGCGGCACGGAGAGTTTGATTTCTTCGTCTTGTACGCCGGCGGCATCATCGCGCAGCGGCTGATCGCTCGCGCGCAACGTCCTGCCTAAGAAAGTGAGTCTCTCGTGTTTGCGACATTAATATTAGCGGCCGCGACGGCCGTCATGCCGGCGGTGCCGGCGAATTGCACCAAGCCTGTAACGTTTACGGGCACGATCTGCGCGCCGGCCACGCCCGGAAAGCATCCCACGATCATCTTGCTCGGCGGCTCCGAAGGCGGCGACGCGATGGCAAACGCCGCGCCCCAATTCGCCAATGCCGGATACGTCGCGGCATCGGTTGCGTATTTCGCATTGCCGGGTCTGCCGAAATTATTGGAGCTCATTCCCGTCGAAACGGTCGGCGGCGCTTTGGCCGAGCTTTCGAAACGGCCCGACGTCGATCCGAACCGCATCGCAATTTTCGGCATCTCGAAAGGCGGCGAGCTTGCGCTGCTGGCAGCTGCGACGTACCCGCAGATTCACGCGGTAGTTGCCGACGTGCCCAGTCCATTCGGCTGGGAAAGCATCCCGAACGGACCTGTCTCCATGCCGCAATCATCCTGGACGATTGCCGGCAAGCCGGTTCCATTCGTTAGGTATGGCATGGCGATGGCTCAAGCTGTGGGGGCAAGCTATACGCAGCATAAGCCTTTGGATTTACTGCCGGGTTATGTCGCGGCGATGGCCGACAAGAACGCCGTATCCGCTGCGATGTTTCACCTGGAGAATATTCACGGGCCGGTTCTGTGTTTGGCCGCGCAGGACGATCAGATCTGGGATTCGCCCGCACAATGCACCATCGCGACGTCGTATTTACAGGCACAGCACCACGCTTACGCCGACGTTTCCCAAACCTATCCCGGCGCGGGACACATCTTTTTGTTCGCAACGCTCGAGCGGCCGCTGATCCAAGCTGGGCAGAACGGCATCCAGATTCTGCTCGGGGGCACGGCGCAAGGCAACGTCGCGGCGGCGCAGCAAGCGTGGCCGAAGATCTTTTCGTTCCTGCATTCGGTACTGCAGGCGGGCGCTTCACCCTAGAACAATAGCCTAGCGCCATGCGCGCATCGCGAACCGGTTTGATCGTGTGGAGCGCCGTCCTGATTGTGACGGCGCTTCGCGCGTTCTTCGATGCGAAGCTGCCGCTGACGGGCGATGAAGCGTACTATTGGGAATGGAGCCGGCGCTTAGCGGCGGGTTACGTCGACCATCCGCCCGCCGTGGCTTTTGCAATCGCCGCGTTTGCATGGTTGGGGCGCACGCCGTTTGCCGTGCGCCTGCCGTTCGTGCTGTGCGGTTTGGGCGCCGCAATTGCCGCGGCCGGTGCGGCGAGTGCGCTGAGCGGCGATCGCCGCGCGGGATGGATTGCGGCGCTGGCCGTTTTACTGGCGCCGATGAACATCGTTGCATTCGGGATGGTCAGTCCCGACGGTCCATTTGCGCTGGCGTGGGCGTGCAGTCTGTACTGCGCGGCGCGCGCGTTCCGCAGCCGTGCGTGGCCATGGTTTGTTCTCTTGGGCATCGCACTCGGCTTGGCGCTGCTTTCGCGGTTCTTTGCGGTCGCACTCGTCGGTGGTATAGTCGCTGCGGCCTGTTCGAAGCGATATAGAAGTGCGCTGCCGGGCGTTGCGGTCTCCGTAGCGATCGCGTGCACGGTTTGGTCGCCGTTTCTCTTTTGGAACGCGTCGCACGAATGGATATCGTTTACGTTCGCGCTGGTGCAGCGTCATGCGCTGAGAATCCAGCTCGCGGGTCCCTTCATTATTTATGTGCTCGGCACTATTGGATTCTCGCCGGGGTTGTGGATAGCCGCAACGGTCGTTGCGGTGCGGACGAAGGAACCGCTGGTGACGTGGACCGCGCTGCCGCTCTGCGCTGCGCTGCTTGCGCTCGCGCTGCGCGAAACGGTTGAAGTCTATTGGTTCATCGGACCATTTATTTCACTGGCCGCAGGCCTCGCGCTAGCCTTCGTCCGCTGGGACGCCGGGAAACAGCTGCGCCGCGGCGCATGGATATTTGCGCCCGCGATCGTGCTCACGGCGCTGGTTTTCTTTGCGGGAATTGTACCCGGAGCGGTATATGCGGGCGTTCGTCATGCCGGTCTGAGGTTGAATGAGGGCGGTCCGTTTGAATTGTTCACCTACCCGACGCTCGCGCGCGACGTACGCGCGCTGGCGCAAGCGCATCGCGCCGATGTGATGACCGACGGGTACGGGTTTTCGTCGCTGATCGATTTTTATGGCGATCTGCGCCCGATACTCATCGGATACGATGCGCAAGGACAAGAAGCTCGCCGCTGGTTCACCGATGCCGGTCATCCGCGGCTTCTGCTCTTCCTCGATAAGGTTCCGCTGCCAAAACGCCCGGATTTTACGAGACAACTTTCGTTTGCATGCAAACGTGTGACGCCCGGACCGGTGCTGAGCTATCCGTTGGCTGGAAACGATCTGAGCGTTCCGCCGCGCCGCTATTACACGACTTGGTGTGCGGGCATGAAGCCGGACACGATCGCGACGCTGCGCTGGGCGAATACGCCGTTAGGGCTGCAGCGTTAGCGTGACGCGGGCGGCCGCACGCACGGCTGCATCGCTAAACGGCAGCGGCACTAACCGCTGCGCGATCCACACGGGGCTTTGATCCGTGTAATGCCCCGAACCCGGCTGGCCGGACTCGCCGCTTGGGACCGTCATTCCACCCGCATCCCAATTACCGACATCCCAGACTGCCCGGAAACTTTGCGAGAACGTTGGCGATTGCACGTGGACCGAGTAGCGGTCTCCGTCGCCCGGAAGTGTCGCGCCGTTCAAAAATGAAAAACCGAGCGAAGCAAGTGGGTGGCGTACCGTAACTTTTCCGAATTCGCTCCAAGGTTGAAGCAAACGCGGACCGTCGGTTTCGATGGCGCTCCGGAGAGACTTTACGAGCAACGCATCGAGCGCGGGTCCTTGGCGCAACAGGCGCATCAACAGCATGAGATCCGAACCGCCCGCGCTGGCTTGGTAATCTTGGTAGCGACTCGGCACGAGCGCGCGGGCCAAGCGCGCTACTGCGATTCGCCGCGTTTCCCAAACGATCGCGGCGCCGCGCGAGGCCGGATCGAAGCGCCCGTTCCAACGCGCCAGCGCGGCGACGTAGGGTGAAAGCGCGCGGTCATTGCCAAGACCCTTGTGCCGCACTGCGGCTAGCGTTGCGCGTGCGAGATCGCGCTCGGCCGCGGAGAGCGTATCGGTTTGAAAGGCGGCCATGTCCGTGATGCTGAGACGCTTCTTCGAACCGAGCAGCACTTTTATCCGCGCCGCGCGATAGGGCGGCGCAAAACTTGGGCTCAGACGGTAGGGATATCCGTCACCGTAGGTCCGGTTGTTCGCGGTAAACAGCAGCGCATCGCGCGAAGCTGCCATGTGCGGCATATTTTCAAATCCGATATACGGATAGTGGGGATCGGTGGCCGCGTGCACGCGCAAACCCCAGGACGGATCGTTTGGAATGAGCCCGGCGACGTGGTATGCGGCCGCGCCGCTGCGATCGGCGATAACGAAGTTTTGCGGCGGCCCGGGATACGTTCGCAGAGCGGCGAGAGCTTCGTTCACCGAGCGCGCGCGATCGAGCCCGGCGAAGGCGATGACGGGCGAGCGCGGCCGCGTTACGGCGTTCCAGTCGACCGAATACGCGATGGCGCCGTTCGATTGCGCGACGAAACCGTGAGCGGTTTCTTTATATGGCACCCGCGCATCGCGGCCTAAGCGCACTCGAAAGGTTTCCCAGCGCGTTCGCGCATTCTTGAGCGTGGTGCGGTAGACCACTTCGGTAACCACCGTTGCGTTGGTGGCACCCCATGCAATGTTGTCGTTATGTCCGAGGATCACGCCGGGAGTTCCGGGCAGCGTGCCGCCCGCGACGTGCATGTGCGGCGACTGCAAATCTACTAAGTACCAAACGCCCGGAATACCCAGGCGCAGGTGAGGATCGTTCGCGAGCAGGGCGCGCCCGGTTGCAGAACGGTTTGCGCCGACGGCCCACTCGTTGCTGCCGACCGGGGCGCGCTCTATTGAAGCCGCGCTCTGCAGAGCTTTATCGATGAGCATCGGCTGCAAAGAAGGCACGGGCATCGGGCGCGGCGGCGCAATCGGCGCATCGTAGGCGGGATCGGTGATCGTGTACAGGTCGGTCATGCGCAGCGGCCCCGTCAGATGTGTGGCTACGCCGCCGCGCCGGATCACATCGTCCCAGGTATCGATCAAATCGAGAACGGTCGCCATTCCGGCGGCGAGTGAATCTTGCGGTTTCCACGGTTCGGGGAGGTACAGCAGAAGGCGGAACTCAACGGGCAACGGCTGTTGACGCATCGCAGCGTTCACCCCGTTTGCGAAGGATTGCAGCATGGCGCGATCGTTCGGACGGAGCGCGAGCCATTGGCGCTGCACGATTCCGCGGATGTCGACGATGCGCGCGTTTTTATCGGTCTCCAGCGCCGGCGATCCGACGACTTCGGAAAGCCGACCATAAACGAAACGCCGGATGAAATCCATTTGGAAGAGCCGGTCCGAGCCTTCGGCAAAACCCTGTGCAAAGAACAGATCGCCGTCGTTGCGCGCGCGAATGTGTGGAATGTCGCGACCGTCGCGAACGATCTCTACCGGCGCGCTCAGTCCTGCGACTCGAAGTGTTCCGGTCGTTTGTGCGGCGGCGCGCATGCCCGCGAAAGCATTGATCGCGTAGGCAGCCACCGCCACTAAGACAATCGCGACAACGAGCGCGGCGATGCGAGCGACTAACCGCACGCGCTGCCGCCTAGACAGTGACGTAGATGTCGTCTCCGTCGATTCGCAGCGGATACGTCGGCAGCGGCATGACGGCCGGCAGCGTCAGCGCTTCGCCGGTGCGTACGTCGAAGGTTGCGCCGTGCCGCGGGCAAACGATGCGCGCGCCCTCGAGTTCGCCTTGATCGAGCGCGCCGCCGTCGTGCGTGCAGATGTCCTCGACCGCGTAGAACTCACCGCCGACGTTACAGAGCAGCACTTCGGTACCGTCGACGACCACGCGGTGCGCTGCGCCTTCCGGTATCTCGGTTTTCTTAGCGACGAGTTTTTCGGCCATCCTTTGTAGTCTAGTCTCGTCCGTTCTTTCGAAAGTGAATAATGAACGTGTTGCCTTCGGAATCCTCGGCGAAGCCCATCTTGCAGACCGGCGTATCCTCGGTTTCCGGCGCAATCTTCACGCCTCTCTTCCGATAGCCGTCCACAGCCGCCTCGAAGTCGCCGACGGAAAACATGACGCCATTCCCCTGCGTCCACGAACCGTCATCCATCTTCCACAGACTGAACGTGGTATTGTCGGGCATCACAAACTCGCAGCCCTGATCGCCGAACTCGCTGGTAAGCGGAAGCCCCATGACGTCGCGGTAGAATTTCTTGGCGCGTTCGACGTCCTTTACCAAATACGTCGTTGTATCTATTCCTAGGATCGACATAATTAACTGCTCCTTTAAAGCGCGAACCTTGCCGTTCGTTCCCGGCATTCGCGCGTCCTTATTTCGCTCCCATGGGAGATAGGAGGTGTCACGAAAACGCGCCGAATCGCGCTCCGGACTGGCCTCGGCACATTCTCGATCTGATTGCCCGCAACGAACCGGAAAATGGAATGACGCACGAGCAGCTTGCTTGGACCTTCGGTTATCCGGCATATTACGGCACGCCGATGAGTCTGAACCGTTTACGGACGTGGCGCTACGACAACTTGCCGCCGTTCAACTGTTGGGTGACCTTCGATTCGAATGGACGCGTAACGAAATTTGGAACCGATGGGCGGTTGCCTTAACCGACGGAGCCCTGCAAAATGAAACGGAGCCGCCCTTTCGGGCGGCTCCGGTGATACACAGCCTCAGACGACGCTAGCGTATCACCTTAGACCCTTTGCCGCAACGGCGCGGGTCTGGTGGAGCGTGCGAGAATCGAACTCGCAACGCGCCAGCGTCTGAGGCTGTGCGTCGACGCCATCGAAACGCCCCACCAAACGTCTTTCACGCTATCGAAGACAAAATGAAAGGACCCTCGATTACTCGGGGTCCTTTGACGGGTTAGACGATCAGACTTAGCCGACGGAGCCTTCCATTTCCATTTTAACGAGGCGGTTGAGCTCGACGGCGTATTCCATCGGTAATTCCTTGACGAAGAAGTCGAAGAAGCCATTGACGATCAGCGCGGTCGCATCGGCTTCATTCAAGCCGCGGCTCATCGCGTAGAAGAGCTGCTCTTCACCGATTTTGCTGACGCTGGCTTCGTGCTCGACCGTCGAACGCTGCTCGTGAATTTTCATCGTTGGCTTGGTGTCGCTCGACGACTGCTCGTCCATAATCAGCGCGTCGCATTTGACGCGCGTCTTTGCGCCGACCGCGCCCGGAAAGATCTCGACCAATCCGCGATACGTCGTCTTGCCGCCGTGCGTGCTCACCGACTTGTTGGTCACCATCGAGGTCGTATTCGGAGCCGCATGAATGACTTTGGCGCCCGCGTCTTGGTGCTGGCCTTCGCCGGCGAACGCCATCGAAAGCACTTCGCCGCGCGCACCCTCGCCCATTAGATAGATCGACGGATATTTCATGGTCAGACGCGAGCCGATGTTGCCGTCCACCCATTCGACCGTCGCATTTTTGTGCGCGATCGCGCGTTTGGTGACGAGATTAAAAATATTGCGATACCAGTTTTGAATCGTCGTGTAGCGGATGGACGCATCTTCGTGCGCGACGAGTTCGACGACGGCGCTGTGCAGCGAGGTCGTTGAAAACTTCGGCGCGGTGCAACCCTCGATGTAATGAACTTTCGAGCCCTTGTCGGCGATGATAAGCGTGCGCTCGAACTGGCCCATATTTTCCGCATTGATGCGGAAGTAGGCTTGCAGCGGCTGCTTCACTTCGACGCCCGGCGGAATGTAGATAAACGATCCGCCCGACCACACCGCCGAGTTGAGCGCGGCAAACTTGTTGTCGGCGACTGGAATGATCGTCGCCAAATACTTCTGCACGATCTCCGGGTACTTCTTGACCGCGGTGTCCATGTCGCAGAAGAGCACGCCGAGTTTCTCGAGCTCTTCGTTCACGTTGTGATAGACGACCTCGGATTCGTACTGCGCGGAAACGCCGGCGAGAAACTTGCGCTCGGCTTCGGGAATGCCCAGGCGGTCGAACGTCTTCTTGATGTCGTCGGGAACGTCGTCCCACGAGCGTTCAGCCTGATCGGTCGACTTCACGAAATAATGGATGTCGCTGAAGTCGATCTCGGAGAGACGCTCCGTGTCGCCCCACGTCGGCATCGGTTTGCTCAGAAAGACGTCGAGGGCTTTGAGCCGGAACTGGCGCATCCAATCGGGCTCGCCCTTCATCTCGCTGATGCGCTCGACGATCTCGCGCGTCAGGCCCTTCTCGGACTTAAAGACGTACTTGTCCTCGGAATCGTGGAAACCGTGGCGGTATTCCTCGATGAGGGGCTGGGCGGGCTTGAGTTGCGTGGCCATGTCTTATAAAGGTATGTCAGCGGTTAGCGATAGTCAAGATAGTGAAGGCCTATCTTCATTATCTATCGACCCTCGGAAACTGCCAAACGGTTGCATCGGTATGGGCGCCGGGCGAGCGACCGCTTCCAATTTGTACCGCTGGACGGGTGTTTTTGGGCGGATTTGCAGTCCTTATAGCTGCGCTTGCCAGCTAGCATTTTATACGGACGCAGAATTTGCGAATAAATCCTTTACAGTCGGGGCGATAGGGGCTATTCTACTCCCGAGCTCCTTTTTTAAAAGGCAGGAGCTCGCGGTTATGGGAGGCGCGCCCTTACGCGCTATAGCGGCGAGTCGCACGCGCACCGAAAGCGCCGGCAAGAGCTCGCCGATAGGTCGGGGACGTGACTGCACTGCAGGCGCCAGCCGACATGTCCGGAGGTGGGATTCCCCCAAGGCGAGGAGAGCGCAAAAAATTGAAAGCACTCGGTACGCACATTGTGTGCGAACTCTCGGGGTGTGACCCGGTGGCCCTTTCGGACCTGGACGGCGTCCAGAATATGATGATCGCAGCCGCGAGAATCGCGCATGCGACCATCTTGGAGAGTTCTTTCCACCGGTTCGAGCCGCAGGGCGTTTCGGGCACCGTCATCCTGGCAGAGTCGCATCTTTCGATTCACACCTGGCCTGAAAAAAAGTACGCCGCGATGGACTTTTACACGTGCGGCGACCACACGGATCCCTGGCTCGCTTGTCTACACGCCGCCAAGGTTCTTTCCGCGAAGCGAATGTTGACGACGGAATTCAAACGAGGGATCGAAGCGAAAAACGGAACGTTCACCCACGTTGTAACCGCAACCGAAGCAAAAGATAGACAGCGAACCGCGTAACCCGCGGTTTTTATTTCGTAAGCGATGCCGAAGACCGAACGTTGGCAGTGGTATGTCGAGCAATTCGCTCCGACCGAACAGCATCACCACGCCGTCGATCGCGTGTATTACGCCGGGCGATCGCAATTTCAAGATATCGGAATCATCCAAACGCCAGTCTTCGGCAAAATGCTGATCCTCGACGGCGACACCCAAAGCTCGCAAGCCGACGAAAAGATCTATCACGAGGCGCTGGTGCATCCCGCGATGGCGGGCACTCCCGATCGATCCGAGGTGCTGATTCTCGGCGGCGGCGAGGGCGCGACGCTGCGCGAAGTTTTGCGCCATCCGGCAGTGCGGCGCGCGACGATGGTCGACATCGACGGCGAACTGGTCGAACTTTCCAAACAGTACTTGCCCGAATGGTCCACCGGCGCATTCAACGATCCGCGCGCGCGCGTGATCATCGGCGACGCGCTCAAGTTTCTGGCTGAAGACAAAGACCGCTACGGCGTGATCGTTTCCGATCTGACTGAGCCGCTGGAAGATTCTCCGAGCAATCCATTATTTTGCGATGCGGTTTTTCGCGACATCAAAAACCGGCTCGCCCCGGGCGGGATCTACGTGCTGCAAGCCAGCACCGCGGGGTTTCACAACCTCTCGCTGCACGCGAAGATGGCGCGCACGCTGCGCAAGTACTATAAACACGTCGTTTCCTACTACACGCACGTGCCGGCGTTCGATAACGATTGGGCATTCATCGCCTGCAGCGATGCGGTCGATCTGGCGCGGCTGGACGAAGGGCAAATCGGGCCTTACTACAGTGAGTTGCGCGGAGAGAACTTCTTTTACGACGCGCAAACCCATCGCCGCATCTTCGCGCTGCCGCTCTATTTGCGGCGCGCGCTCGCGCAAAGCGGCGACACGTTTTGAGCTCGATCGATCAGGATTCGGTTCGGCGGCAATGGGATAAGGAGCGCTCGCATTTTGTAGAGCTGCTCGATCTCAAGCTCGAAGGTGTTGAAAAAGGCCGCGCCATTATGCGCATGCCTTACCGCTCGCAGATTTCCAACGGCACCGGTGCGGTGCACGGCGGCGCAATCGTGAGCCTATGCGACACGGTCTTTTACGTCGCGCTCGCTTCAATTTACGGGCGCGACCAAGACACGACGACCGTTTCGCTGCAGTGCAATTTCTTGGCTCCGGCGGTTGGGCCGGACGATCTCGTGGCGGAGGCCACCGTGCTGCGGGCCGGACGGCGCATCTGCTACGGCGAAGTGATCGTGCGCAGCGGCGAGAAAGTAGTCGCGCACTCGACGCTCAACTATTTGAACACCTACCCGGGCGAAAAACCGAAGAAGAAATGAATTTAAGGGGACCGCGTTCATGGACATTCCAGCATTTTTCATTGGTGATGGAAAGGGGCCGAAGGCCGGGGTGCCCTACCGCCCTTCGACAAGCTCAGGACGGTAGGGGGCGTGTAGCGCGCTTCGACTGCGCTCAGCACAGGCTCCGCGCGGATACGCCTCTTAAAAAGAAGGAATGAAACGCACCGCCCTCTACGACGAGCACGTAAAGTTGCGTGCCCGGCTCATTCCATTCGGCGGCTTCGATATGCCCGTCCAATACGCGAGCATTCTCAAAGAGCACGAAGCGGTGCGCCACGCGGCGGGTCTCTTCGATCTTTCACACATGGGTCAATTCATTTTGGAAGGCGACTCGGTTGCAGAATGGGCGGACCGGCTGACCGTCAACGCGGTTCCGACCATGAAACCATCGCAAGCGCGCTACAACATTTTCACCAACGAGCGCGGCGGCGCGCACGACGATGTGATTTTCTATAGACTTCCCGATCGCTGGCTGCTGGTCGTCAATGCGGGCAACGCCGACAAGATGTGGCAGCTCCTCAACGAGAGCGCCGGATCTTCGGGCGTAAAACTTACCTCGCTGCACGGCCGTAACGCGCTCATTGCCGTCCAAGGACCGCGCTCGGCGGCAATGCTCAAGCCGCATGCCGACCTGGATGTGAACGCGCTCAAGTCTTATTTTTGCACGGAAGGCAAAGTCTACGGCAAGAAAGCGGTGATTGCGCGAACCGGCTACACCGGCGAGGACGGCTTCGAACTCTTTGTCGACGGAGCCGATGCGCCTGAGATCTGGACCAAGCTTTTGGCAGATAACGCGGTCGCAGGTTTGATTCCGGCCGGGTTGGGCGCGCGCGACGTGCTGCGTTTAGAAGCGGGCATGCCGCTCTACGGACACGAGCTGACCGAAGAGATCACGCCGCTGCAAGCCGGCTTGAATTGGGTCGTGAAAATGGACAAGGCCGACTTCACCGGAAAAGCCGCGCTCGAGGCGCAGGAGCGTGCGGACGATTATCCGCGCATCGTGGGGATCGTCATGGACGGGCGCGCGCCGGCGCGCGAAAGCTATCACGTTTTTCTGGGCGAGAGGCGCGTGGGCGAGATCCGCAGCGGATCGATCGGACCCTCGGTCGGGAACAAGAGCATCGGAACAGCGCTGGTGGAAAAGGAAGCCGCAACTCCCGGCACGGACGTAGTGGTTCACATTCGCGGGACCGCCTACGGCGCGAAAGTCGTAGAGCTTCCATTTTATAAGAGGAGCTACAAAATTGGCGCAGCCTGAAGGCCTGCTTTACAGTAAAGAGCACGAATGGGTGAAGATCGACGGCGATCGCGCGACGGTCGGCATCACCGATTATGCGCAAGATTCGCTCGGCGACATCGTCTATGTCGAGTTGCCGAAGGTCGGCGCGCAGGTGGCGCAATTCGGCCCGGTCGGCGTGGTTGAGTCGGTGAAGGCCGTCTCGGATCTTTTCACGCCGGTCGGCGGCGAGATTCTTGAAGTCAATACGAGCCTCGAAAACGATCCCTCGCTCGTCAATCGCGAGCCTTTTGAAGGCGGCTGGCTCTTCAAACTCAAGCTTCCGGGCGGCTCGCAGAACGCCGGCTTGCTGTCGGCCTCCGATTACGAAAGTTTCGTCAAAGAGAGCTGACCCTTGTACACGCCCCATACCGAGCGCGATATCGCGCAGATGCTGCAAGCGGTCGGCGTTGATTCGCTCGACGCGCTGCTGCGCGTGCCCGATGCGGTCAAGCTGCGCGAAAGGCTCGACGTCGTGCCCGCGCTTCCGGAAACGGAAATCGTGCGCCGCTTCGAAGAACTCGCGCGGATGAATGCCGGCGCCTCGTGCGTTTCTTTTTTAGGAGCGGGAAGCTACCGTCATTATGCACCGCCGGCGATCACTGCGCTCGCGATGCGCGGCGAGTTTTTGACGGCATACACGCCGTATCAAGCCGAGGTATCGCAAGGCTACTTGCAAGCCATTTACGAGTGGCAGACCTACATCTGTTTGTTGACGGGTATGGATATTGCCAACGCTTCGGTCTACGACGGCGCAACAGCGCTCGCCGAGGCGGCGATCATGGCGATCAATGCAAACGGGCGGCAGAAGATTTTGGTGTCGCGTGCGGTTCATCCGAACTATCGCGCGGTTTTGAAAACATACTGCGACGGCTTGGACGTGGCGATCGAAGAGCTGCCGATTGCGGAAGACGGCACGACGGATCTCCGCGAACTCGCGCGGCTGGCGGCGAGCAAAGAATATGCGTGCGTGGCGCTGCAGTCGCCGAACTTTTTCGGCGTCATCGACACGCCCGGCGCGGCCGAGCAAGCTGCATCAAAGGCGAGCGGCACGGTGTTGGTGGCGGTGGTGGCGGAAGCGCTCTCGCTGGGCGCGCTGCAAGCACCTTCGCAGTGGGGTGCGGAGATCGTGGCGGGCGAAGCGCAAAGCTTCGGCGTGCCGATGGCCTACGGCGGGCCCTACGTCGGGTTCATCGCTTCCACCAAAGAGCATTTGCGCCGCATTCCGGGGCGTTTGGCCGGCAAGACCGTTGACTCCAACGGCAAGGAAGGGTACGTCCTAACGTTGCAGGCGCGCGAGCAGCACATTCGACGGGAACGCGCCACGTCCAACATTTGCACGAACCAAGCGCATTGCGCGCTGATCGCGACCATGTATCTCGCGCTCGTCGGAAAAACCGGGTTGCGCGACGTGGCGGCTGCGAATCTTGAGCGCACGCGCGAGTTGGCGGAGGCAGTCGATGCGATCGACGGCTGTTCGCTGCACTTCACGGCGCCGCATTTCAACGAAATCGTCGTGTGCGTGCACCAGCCTGCGAAACACGCGCTCGCGAAGCTCGAGCAGCGCGGGATTTTGGGCGGAGTCGATCTCGGGCGCTACTATCCCGAGTATGCGAATTGCATTCTCATGGCGGCGACGGAGATGACGACGACTCAGGACATTCAGCTGCTCACCAAAGCTCTGCACGAGGTCGTACATGTCCACGCCCGTGTCTGACCAGACGGCATCCCCTCTCATCTTCGAATCCGGCCAAGACGGCCGCGCGAACCGCTATTTTTCGCGCGGAAAACAGCTGAGCGAATTTTTGCCGCGCGAAGCGCTGCGCGAGGATTTGCCGATCCCCGACAACAGCGAGATGGACGTCGTGCGGCACTTCACGCGACTCTCGCAGCGCACGTTTGGTATCGACGTCGGTTTCTATCCACTCGGCTCGTGCACGATGAAGTACAATCCGCGCGTCAACGACGCGATGGCAAGTTTGCCGGCGCTGCGCGATCTGCACCCGTACACGCCCGACGCGTTCGCGCAAGGCGCGCTGCGCATCATGTGGGAGCTGGAACGCAGTCTCTGCTCGCTCTTCGGCATGGCGGCTTTCTCGCTCAACCCGGCGGCGGGCGCACACGCCGAGCTGGCCGCGTTGCTGATCGCGAAGGCGTATTTCAAGAGCCGGGGTGAAACACGGCGCGATAAAGTCATCGTTCCGGACACGGCGCACGGCACCAATCCGGCTTCGGCCGCGATGTGCGGCTTCAAAGTCATTTCGCTCAAGAGCGACAAGCGCGGGCGCGTCAGCGTCGACGAGTTGAAGAAGCATCTGGGGGCCGACACAGCCGTTTGCATGATGACCAACCCCAACACGCTCGGCTTGTTCGAGGATCACGTGCACGAGATCACGCGCGCGGTGCACGAAGCCGGCGGTTTGTGCTACTACGACGGCGCCAACGCGAATGCGCTCATGGGCAATGCCCGGCCGGGCGACATGGGCTTCGATCTCATGCACCTGAACCTGCATAAGACGTTTACTATTCCGCACGGCGGCGGCGGCGCGGGCGCGGGTCCGCTGGGCGTCGTAAAGCAACTGGTGGATTTTCTGCCGACGCCGTACGTGCGGAAGAAGAATGACTCGTTCGTTTTGGATTTCGACGTGCCGAAAAGCATTGGGCCGATGCGTTCGTTCTGGTCGAACTTCGCGCACATCGTTCGCGCCCTGGCGTACATCTATGCGAACGGCGCCGAGGGACTGACGAAGGTCTCGCAACTCGCGGTGCTCAACGCGAATTATTTACGCGTAAAGATTCGCGAGTTTTTGGAGACGCCGTACGACGAGACATGCCGCCATGAGTTCGTGGCCTCGGCGCAGGAGCTGAAGAAGGCGACCGCCGTGCGCGCGTTGGACATCGCCAAAGCGCTGCTCGACCGCGGCTACATGGCGCCGACGATCTATTTTCCGCTGATCGTTCCAGAGTGCTTGATGATCGAGCCCACCGAAACCGAATCGAAAGAAACGCTCGACGCATTCGTGGATGCGTTGCGCGACATCGTGGAAACGGCCAAGCGCGACCCCGAACAAATTTTGGCAGCGCCGGTAACAACGGTGGTCGGCCGTCTGGACGAAACGCGCGCGGCGCGCCAACCCGACCTGCGCTGGTATCCGTCGCCATAGCTGGCAGTCGCCGAGGGGCGTCACATGCAGCAGGCGCAGGTAGTTAGCCCTTACATGGATCTAGTAATCCGCGCAAAGACGCTCATTGTCTCTATCGTTTGTGTTTATTTGCTCGTCCCGCAAGCGGCGCTCGCCGCATGTTACGAAGGGACCAGACCAACCTACGACGACATCTCCGCGATTGAAATCGATCGCTGTCAGCCTGTAAACGCTCAGTATCCTTGCTTCCACGCGTGCGCTTCGAGACGCAGATTTTTTCAATTTGCGGGTCTCCAGTCTGAGTGGTCTCGTCGTTCACGTTGATGCGTCCCTTAACCAAGTCTCGGTTGTACAATGCCATAGCCACTTCGGAATTGATGGAAATTGGACTTACGATCCCAATTCGCCGGGCTGGCGCCGCCTGATTGCCCTAGCGGAGCGCCTAACTCAGATCGCGGCTGGCCTCCAGTGGCAAAAAAGGGGCAATGATGTAAAGATTCGTGATGTTATGCAACACTTCACGCCGTAGCCGATTTGGGTAGCCTGCCTCTTTCCAAGTCCTCCCGATGGCGTGATATGCTAAAGGGGAGATGAACCTACAATTGGATCTCCCGCCGCCGCCGACGGGAGTACGCCGCATGTACGCGATAGCTTTTGACCTGGACACGGACACGCTCAAGACCGCCTATCCGACCGCGTCTTGGAATAATGCCTACTTCGACGTGAGAGCGGTGCTCGAAGAGCATGGCTTCAGCTGGCGCCAAGGTTCCGTTTATTTTGGCGACGAGCGCGTCACGCCGGTAACCTGTGTTCTTGCAATCCAGGAGCTGTCCAAACGGTTCGACTGGTTCTCATCCTGCGTCCGGGATATCCGGATGCTGCGGATCGAAGAGAACAACGATCTCTCTCCCGCGATTGAGTCCGCCTAGCCCGTAGCAGCGGGCACCGCGCGTTGCATGCACGGGCAGCGCGGAATGACGCTCATCGAAGTGCTACTCGTTGCCGCAATTCTTGCGATGGTTTCCGCCGTCGCGTTTTTTAGTTCGGGCAGCCGCGCGTTCGAAACGCGATCCGCCGCGACGATTTTCGATGCGCAGCTCGCGCACGCGCGCGCGATCGCTGCCACGAGCGGCGCAACGGCTACGCTCGCTTTCGCGACCGCGCCGAGCGGAAGTGGAACCATCGTCACGCTCTCGCCGCCGGGGGACGTGCCTCCGCAGACGCTGCGGGCCGGCGTTTCCGAACCGGCCTTGGGGAAGCCGCCGTTTTCGATTTCGATCGACCCCTACGGCCACGCGACGGCCCCTGCGCCCTGCCCGCCCGCCGGAGGCTACGCCCTCACGTTCGCCGCTGGAGCCGCCTCGGAAACCCGGTTCTTGCCGTGCCCGGCCGTGGCCGCAGGGTCGCCCGAACCTGTCGGGACCGTGCCTCCGTAGCAGGCTCTTCTTGGGCCCGTCGGCTATAATCGAATTAATAGGAGGGCGACCCCAAGGGGACGCCTTTCCGGTCCTCTAGGGGGTTCTTTAGGGGCTTACGATGCGAATCAAATACGAGGTTTCCGCCGGCGGACTCGTGCTTCGGCGGCGCGAGTCGGCCTACGATGCTTTGCTGATCGGGCGAGGCACGCCGCGCATTTGGACGCTGCCCAAAGGCCATGTTGAGGCCCGGGAATCCCACGAGCAAGCCGCCCTGCGCGAAGTCCGCGAGGAGACCGGCTGCTGGGGCGAGATCGTCACCAAACTCAACGACATCTCGTACTGGTTTTACCTCAATCATCTCAAGCACAAGAAGTCGGTGACGTTCTATTTGATGCGCTATCTCTCCGGAGACACCGCCAATCACGATCACGAAGTCGACGAGGCCCGCTGGTTCGACGTCGTGGCCGCGAAGCGCTCGCTCAAGTACGTCAACGAGAAGCGGCTGATCGACATGGCGCAGGATTACCTTTTGGCTAATCCCACTGCGTTCGGCGATATTCCGGTTGTCGCGAGGGTTGCCGAGCAGCGAACATCGTAACCTAGCCTGGTGAATGAATCGGGCGCCCCGGCCATCTTACAGCCTGAAGTAAACGAACACGCGCTGCGCGTCAGCGTAGAAAATTTTGACGGCCCGCTCGATCTGCTGCTGACTCTGGTAAAAGAACGGCAGCTCGATATCGCCACCGTACCGCTCGCGTTGGTGGCCGAACAATATCTCGCGTACGTTTCCATGATGGAAGCGATCGATGTCGAGGCTGCCGCCGAGTACTTGGTGATCGCCGCGACGCTGGTTTTCTTAAAATCGCGCGCGCTGCTGCCGCCCATTCCCGCCGAATTCTTGGAAGAAGGCGAGTCGCCCGAAGAGGTCGAGGAGCGCCTGCGTCAGCGCCTCATCGCATATTCGAAGTATCGCGAGGTCGGCGAAGATTTGCGGCAGCGGCAGTTCGAGGCGTCGTCCTATTTCTTTCGCGATCTCGGCGACCCGCACAGCGAGCTTCGCCAGAAGTATCGCGTCGATCCCAATCGCTTGACGCACGCGTTCTTGACGATGCTGCAGAGCGCGCGTCCGGAGAAACGCACGATCGCGCGCGAGCGCTTGACACTGGTCGCTTCAATGGATTACATCATGCGCCGCGTTCGCGAGCGGCGCGAGGTGCTGTTCTCGGTCCTCTGCAAGGAGTTGGGCATGTCGCGCGAATCGATCGTCGTGACCTTCCTGGCGATCCTGGAATTGATCCGGCGCAAGCGCCTGGCTTTCGATCAGAAGGCGCCCTTCGACGACATCCGCCTGTTCCTCGTGGCGAAGACGTGAACGCCCTTCGACAAACTCAGGATGACATAATCGACCAGCTGCGCCGTCCGATCGAGGCGTTGCTGTTTGTCGCGGGCGAAGCGCTTCCGATCAAAGAGATCGCGAAACTCACGCGCGCATCGGAGACCGACGTCGCGACTGCGTTGCAGAGGATAGAGGCCGACTATGCCGAGCGCGGCATCGTTTTGCGTGAAGTCGGCGGCGGATACCGTTTCGCGACGGCGCCGTCGGCGCGCGAAGTCGTCGAAGCCTACCTGTTGCCGCCGCGGACCAATCTCTCGACGCCCGCATTGGAGACGCTCGCGATCGTCGCTTATCTCCAGCCGGTAACCAAAAGCGAGATCGAATCGATCCGCGGGGTGGCGTCCGACAGCGTCGTTTCAACGCTGCTGGACCGCACGTTCATCGCGGAGGCCGGACGCAAAGACGTGGTCGGCAGACCGCTGCTGTATAAGACGACCCCCGAATTTTTGGAATCGTTCGGCCTACGCTCGCTCGACGATCTTCCGCCGATGGAGTTGGAGCAAGGCCAGCCGCTCGAACTGGGCCTGCTGACGGCGAACCTAACCGCAAGCGTTCCCGCGGAATAAGCGCGCATGCGAATCGGCGTGCACGTGCGCGTCTCGGCCGGCTACCCCGCCGCGATCCAATACACCAAGCGCGTCAAGGCCACGGCCATCCAAATCTTTTCGAGCAACCCGCGCAGCTATCGTACGAGTCCGATTAATAGGCCGGCACTCGAAGCGTTTCGCGCGCTGCGAACCGAGGCCGGGATCAACCCCTGCGCGATCCACACGCCATACCTGATCAATCTCGCGAGCGAGAACGAGAAGATTGCCAACGGCTCGCTCGCGTTATTGCGTTACGATCTCGAGGCGGCTGAAGCCGGCGGCATTGCGTACGTAAACACGCACCTTGGCTCGTACGGAAAGCGCGATCGCAACGAAGGCTTCGCTTCCGCGTGCCGGCTGCTGGAAGCGGCGCTCGAAGGCATTGCGCCCGGCGTGACGCTCGTGATGGAAAATTCCGCGGGCGCCGGTTCGCTCGCCGGCGGGACGCTCGAAGAACTCGGACGATTCATCAAAACGATCGACCATCCGCAATTAGGGGTCTGCCTCGATACGGCGCACGCCTGGGCGGCCGGTTATGAAATAAATTCACAGCGCGGCGTGGATGATTTCATCTATGAGGCCGCCGAACAGGTCGGCCTCGATCGCATTCCGATGTTTCATTTCAACGATACAGAAGTGCCGCTGGGCGGGAATCGCGATCGCCACCATCACATCGGCGAAGGTAACATCGGTTTCGACGGCTTTCGCGCGCTTGCGGCGCGGCCCGAGCTGCGCGACAAAACTGCGATTCTCGAAACGCCGGGCGAAGAAGCCGACGACGCGCGCAACGTCGCAACGATTCGCGCGATATTTAAAGGCGCCGGCCACGAAATATGATCGCGCACTTTGACGTCGACGCTTTTTATGCGAACGTTGAGATTCGCGACAACCCGGAACTGCGCGGCAAGCCGGTCGCGGTTGCCGGGTCGAGCCGGCGCGCTGTGGTGCTCACGGCCTCGTACGAAGCGCGACCCTATGGTGTGAAATCCGCCGTTCCGCTGTATCGCGCGCTCGAAGCTTGTCCAGAGTTGATCGTCGTGCCGCCGAACATGCAGAAATATCGCGAAACATCGCATCAAATATTTTCCATCCTCGAACGCCGCGGACACGCGGTCCAGGGATTATCGATGGACGAAGCGTTCGTGGATTTTGGCGATTGCACAACCGAAGATGCGGGCGACTTGGCGAAAACGATCCGAACAGAGATCTTCGATGAAGTCGGATTGACGGTGAGCGCCGGAGTCGCTAGCGGAATGATGGTCGCGAAGATTCTTTCCGATTCGTGCAAGCCGAACGGCTTGCAGACGCTCGCGCCTGGGCGCGAAGCGGAATTCTTGGCGCCGCTGCCGGTCGGCCGGCTGTGGGGTGTGGGCCCGAAGACGCAAGCGCGCCTGCAAGAACGCGGCATCAGCACAATCGGCGATGTGGCCGCACTTTCAGATGAACGCGTGCGCGCGATTTTCGGATCATGGGGAATGGAATTGCGCGACTTGGCGCGCGGCGTCGACCGTCGTAAAGTCGAGCCCGAACGTGAAACCAAATCTATCTCCACCGAAGAGACGTTCGAATATGACGTGCGCGACGAAAAACAACTGCGCGAACTCTTGCGCGAGCAGGCTCTGGAATTAGCTCAGAAGCTCGAAAAGGAAGGGCTGTCGGCCTGCACCGTCGGCATCAAAATAAAACGGTCCGATTTTCGAATCATCGTCCGGCAGACGAACCTCGCGGAACCGACGATGGACGCAAAGCAGATCTTTGTTTCAGCGTTGCACTGCTTGCGCCGCGCGGAAGTTGAGCGCGCGCCCGTGCGGCTGCTTGGGACACGGGTCGCTTCACTGGTACCGGGCGAACCGAAACAACAAAGTTTATTTGCAGGTAGTGCACCGTTAGGAGGCTCAGCATGATCGTCGCAACGACTGAGAACATCGCCGGGTATCGCATCAAAGAAACCAAAGGGCAAGTCTTCGGCGTGGTTGTCCGCAGCCGCGGCCTGGGAGGCAATATCGTAGCCGCCCTGCGCTCGATAATGGGCGGTGAAATCACGGAATACACGCAGCTCGTGGAAGAGACGCGCCGTCACGCGATCGACCGCATGGTGCAAAATGCGCAGGCGATGGGCGCCGACGCGGTTGCCATGATGCGCTTCGACTCCTCCGAAATGGGCAATACGATGACCGAAGTGGTCGCTTACGGTACTGCCGTCACGCTGATGCCGGCTCAATAACGATGCTGCGCGCAATTGTTATCATCGTCGGACTGTGCGCACTCGCGTTCGGGCTGTACATGTTTAGATTTGTCGGTTTTGCGGCGCTGCCGCCGATTATCGTAGGCGTGGCGTTGCTGCTCGGTACAGTGTTTGAGGGACGCTATCGTCCGCGCGTTCCGTCGAGCAGCGACGGCTGGGAGCCGACCGGCGAACGCTTCGTCGACCCGGGCAGCGGCAAACTCGTAGACGTCGTCTACAATCCGAAAACCGGCGAGCGCGAATACAAGGAAGTCTCGCCGTAGCGAGTTGTCGCGCGGGCCTCGACTACGCTCGGCCGTGGTTCGACTGGCGCATCAAAGATGCGCCGCTCACCATGACACTAGTAGAGGTGCGCCGCTTACGATGATACCTTCAGGAAGCTCACATGACAACGCTTAAATATGGTCCGTCGACCAAACACCGTCCGCAGCGCCGGTCGTTCTTGCCCGCTCTAAGAAAGTTTTTCCTCGCGAGCTAAGCGGCGCGATCATCAGGATCGCGTCTTTGCGTTTCCGCACGCTGCCGCGCGGCAAGAGACTGCGTACGCTGTCGGGCGGCAGCCATCCGGTAATCCGCCGAAGATCGCCCGCCGCGGCGCGCAACAGCGGGCCGACAAGTTCGCGATCTTTTTCGGATGCAAATCCGAATTCGTCCAGGACGTAAGCGTCGTGCGCCGGCTCGCGCTGACCAAGGACGTAAGCCGCGATCGCGCGCCCGCGGCGCACGACCAAACGCGCCGCTTGCCCGAACGCGTGCTCCGAACCGTGTCCGATCCGCGTTTGCAGCCATTTCCAAAAAGCCGGCCCGCGTTCGAAACCCCAGTCGCGCCGGGCTTGCGTAGCATCGAAACACCGTCGGACGGCGGCCCAATCTTTTGGCGAGAGCGTTGCGACGTCGAGCCGTTTTTGCGAGAGGGAGTCGGCACGGAATGAAATCAACCGCGATGGCAGCTCCACGAATCCCAGCGTCTTATAGAATTGCGGGTGGATGTCGGAGAAGAGGTACGCAAAATCAAAGCGCTGCGTCCTCGCGTTGTCCAGCGCCATCGCAAGCATTGCGCTCGCAAACCCCCTCCCGCGATATTCGGGAGGCGTGAAGACCGCGCCGATGCCGATCCCCGCCAACCTATTCGAGCGGAGCCACGCGATGCGTTCGTAACGTTTGAACGACGCGACGATATTTTTGTTCACCCGCAAGCCGAGCGTTTGATAATGCTTCCTGCCATATTCGCTTCGCGCGAGTTCGAGCGTCTGCGAAACGTACGCATCGAACGTGCGTCCATTCGCCCAAAGGGGAGCCGTGAGCGGAAGAATTCGCTTGGCGTATGCTTCGGGAGCGATGGCCGTCAGGGATTCGGTCATTTCGCGCGCTGAATGTTATTCGAACGCCATTTGTCGGACAGATCCACGGCGCCCGGAAGCCTAGCGGCTTGCAATTCGGCCAAGAATTCCGGCGCCGCGACGCCACGCGTCGCCTTTTCGTGCGCGCTCACAAGCGCTGATCGCTTCGCGCGGCGCAGCGCGTAAACAAACGCCCGGCGCTCTTCGCGATTATACCGCTCGCGCGTTTTGCTTCTGAACATATAGTAGGTGAATTTCGCGGTGCGCGCGGCGCGGGCTTCGCCGACGTTCTCCTTTGCAATCATCCCGAGGCTTGGACTGTAGAGGAACGCATCGGGCACATAGTAGCGCGGAAAAGCGCCGGCGCGAACGTTCGGCACGATGACGTGATCGAATTCATGCCCCGTCGATGCGTCGATGCTCAAGATGCGAACGGCGTCGCCGCTTTCGACGGTTTCACACGATTCGAACTCGCTGTTCATGCGGTGCTCGGCATATTCCAGAAACTCCGCAAGCGATGCTTCCGGATTCTCGGCGGCAAACTTTTCGATTCGATCGTGCAAGCGCCGCAGCGTCAGCTGCTGATATCGCGCGCGCGCGCTGCCGGATTTGCCCGTTCCGGCGAGTCCTTGGCTCCAGATCAGGCGTACGAGCTCGGGTAGCGCGAGCGTCTTCATCGAAGCGAGCCACTCTTTGCGCAGCTCGCGCAAACGCATCAACCGGTCGCGAGCGAGGTCGGGAAGACTTGCATCGCGGTCGCCGCGCAACGCGTTCCATCCCAGCCGGACGTCCCGCATCGGATCCCAGCGCGGCGCGTGCGGTCCGCTTATTACAAGCGGCTCTTCGGTAAAAAGCAGCGTTTGAGAGTCATCGGGTTCCGCGCACAGCGCAGCCACCGTTGAATCCGAAAATGCGACGGCTTCCCCGGAAAGCACGCGCAGCAAGTATTCGTGCCGGAACGGATCGTGCACGAACCACAGGATCGCGAGTGCATCGATCGCTTCGGGCTCGCCAAACACGTTAAGGTCGCCGGCGATTTGCACGGGGATGTTGCGATCGAGCAGCGCGTCGCAATAGATGCGCGCGTTGGCGACCGACCGCAGCAGCAGCGCGATTTCGCCCGGCTGCGCGCTGCCGTCGAGCAAAGCCGCCACGTGCTCGGCGATGAACTGCGTTTCGGCTTTGCGCGTTGTGGCGCGAAAGAGCGTGAGCCCGACCTGCGGATCGGTACTCACCGGCGGCGATCCGCCGGCTCCCGAGAGATGCCGGCAAGCCACGTCGACCGCAAATGGGCTGCGGCGCTGGTCGCTGAGTTCCAGACGCTCTCCAGGCACCGCAAGCACGCGATCCGGCCGCGCGCCGCGGAACGTGGACGTCGCCGAAGCTTCGTCCAAAGCAAAACAGACCGCGTCGAGTTTCTCGCCATAAATTGCCTGCAGCAATTGCAGCTGCGCCAGCGTCAGCTGCTGCGCATCGTCCACATAGACTGCCGGGTACCGAGCTCGCAACTCGCCGGCGATCGCCGCATGCTCGCGGACGATCTTGACTGCTTCGGCAACCGCGTCGCGCGCGGTCAGGCACCCTTGTTTCACGGGATGATCCAGATACGAGCGATAGAGTTTGGACAAGATTTTCGCAAGATCGATTTCGCGCCGGCGCTGCCGCTCGAGCTCGGTGTTGTTGACGTCGAGCGAGCCTTGATGCGTTTCCTTGGTGTAATACAGCAGATCCGGGTGCGCGAAATTCGGCGGCTGCGCGTAGAATGAAGTCGCGCCGCGCAAGGCGCTCTCCAGGAATTGTTCGGGCGAGACCAGCGCGTCGCGAAATTTAAGGAAAAGATGAAAGGCCGCATCCAAGAAGCGCTGCGGCGCGCGCAGGCCCGGCACTTCGGGATCGACCTGCGCCTCCATGAACTCGGTCCATTCGAGCGAGAGCAGCGGCTGCGCCGCTTCTTCGAACAGCAAAGCTGCTTGCACATCGTCGATGAGCGACGGGCGTGATCCGAAAATCTCGAGCGCGAGTTCGTCGAACGAACGCACAGTAATGTTTTCGTTTTCGGAACGCCCTTGCAACACTTCGAGCGAAGCCCGCGAAGCTGCCGTCAGTAGCACCGGGCCGGCAGCTTCGTTCGCGCGCCGCAAGAGCTCGGTGGTTTTTCCGGTGCCGGCTGCGCCCGTTATGAAGTAACTCACCGGCCGAACCGTTGGTCTTCGGGATACGGTCGGTGCGCGCAGGCTATCTTATAGGCGCAGTACGTGCATGCCGACGGGTCGGCCGTGACGGCGAACGCGGTCGTTTCTCCGGAGGTGAGTTCTGCACACAATTCGATCATGCGATCGCGCGCGCGTTCCAACTCGGAAAGCGGAATGACGCCGGTTGCGCTCGCGGAGCGTCCGATTTGCGACGGAACGGGAACGACTTCCAAGACGATCGGCGCGACGTCGAGCAATGCGTCCTTGAGCGGAAGCAGGGCGAGCTTCCAAACGCGATCGCCCTGCGCGGTCCGCGCCCAATAATAGAACGGCAGCTGGAAGTCTTTGAACTGGCGTATTTTTTCGCGATACTCGGCCGCGCTGGTTGCGATCGTGCCGGTCTTGTAATCAATCACGGCGACGGCTCCGGTTTTATCGTCGCGGTCTAGGCGATCGATGTAGCCGATGAATTCATAGCCTTCCATCTCCAGCTCGGCCGACAACTCGCAGCCCACTACGGTGAACGAAGCGCGTTTGGCTTCCGCCAGCAGCCACTCGACGTACTTTTTCGCCGTACGCTGCGCGCGCCGCCGCTGAAGTTCGTACTCGACGGGCGTTTCGAAGTCGTTGCGGTGGCGATCGAACGCCGCGTTTATCAGACCTTCGAGTTTGAGTGAGAGCTGCGCCGGGTCGGCGTCGCCCGGGCGCGGAAATTCGCTATGGAGATTTTCCAGCGCCGCGTGAAACGCGGTACCGTAAAAGGAAGCCGAGGAACCCTTGTCCTCAACGGCGCCGCACAGATAGCGGTAAAACCACTTCCGCGGGCACTCGACGTACGCGTTGAGCTGCGAGGCCGAGAAGCGCGGGCGCGTTGCGCGCATGCCCTTGCGAGGTTCCGGTGTGGCCGGCTCGCATAATGCGAAGCGTCCGTCATGCGGCGCGGCTACTGTCGCCGGCGAGGCGTCATCGAGCTGAAAGCGCCGCACGATCTCTTGTCGCGCCGCGCTTTCGTCCGTAATTTTCGACAGTTCGGCAAGGGCGGTTCCAAACGGCGCGAGCAGACGTTCTTCCGCGACGCGATCCAGCAAATGGCCTTCGCGCGCGGCGAGCGCCGCGTGCGCGGCGCCGAGCTCTTGCGGCACTCCGGAGAACGGAGAGTGCAGCATGCGCGCCGCATGCCGTTCTTCGGGCCTGCGCGTCCACGCCAAAGCCGCCGCAAGAAAAGCACGCTGCTCCGCCGACTGCACGTGCTCTCTTTGGAAAACGCACGAAGGCGACCCTGCTCGCAGCGTATAACGGCGAGTCATGCGGCGAATCGTGATCGGAGTAAGCGGAGCGAGCGGCAGCGCTTATGCCTACCGCACGCTCCAGGTTTTGCGCGACATTCCCGATGTCGAGACGCATGTGGTCGTCAGCCGCCAAGCTGCGCGTACGATTGAGCTGGAGACCAAGAAGACCGTCAAGGATTTCGAAGCGCTGGCCGACGTCGTGTACGACCACGACGATTTAGCCGCCGCCATTTCCAGCGGCTCGTTCATCACCGAGGGAATGCTCGTCATCCCATGCTCGATCGGGAGTGCCGCCGCGATCGCGTACTCGCTAAACGCGAATCTGCTGGTGCGCGCCGCGGACGTGTGTCTAAAGGAAAGTCGGAAGTTGGTGCTCGTCGTGCGTGAGACGCCGCTGCATGCGGGCCATCTGCGCACGCTCACACAGCTCGCCGAAATCGGGGCGACTATCATGCCGCCGATGCCGGCACTGTACGCCAAGCCGAAAACGATCGACGACATTATCGCGCACACCGTCGGTAAAGCGCTCGATCAATTCGGAATCGAGCACAAACTCTTCGAGCGCTGGCACTAGCCGGTATATTTCTCCGCCAGAGCGATATCGCTCACGCGATCGACGTTAATCCCGATTTCGGCGTAAGGCGAGACGATCGCGCGGACTTTTGCGCCGATGACGTATGAAGCCCGCGCTTCCGCCTGTGGGATGGTCAGCCGCCCTAACGCGTAGCGCCAAAGGATTCGCCAGCCGAAAAGCGAGGCGAGCTGCAAAGGATTCTTGCGAGCCTCGCCGAGCCGTTCGATCACTTTCTCCAGCGCCGGCCATACGCGTGGGCGCAGCGTAATCAAGCCGGTGCCGCAGTAGATTCCGTCGCGCAGGCGCGCCCAGGTGTGCGGCGCTTCCGGATATTTCGCCATGTGCGTCGCCTTTTCGAGGCACCCGTACGTTAGGTCGGCGTCGGCCGCTTTGGCGCGCGAAATGAAATCATCGATCGACTCAGCGCTCAGCACCGGCAAATCCGAGGCGCTCACCAAAAGATCGGCGTTCGGATCGAAATCTGCAAGCCCGCTGCGCAAACTGTCCCGGATGCGCACGCCGTCCGGGCGCATTTCGTCGGCGAGCGTCAGCGCCGCAGCGGTGCGCATGCCGGGCGGCGCAACGACCACGATGCGTCCGATGCCCGCAGCTTCGCGCAATGCCCGCAACGTGCGCTCCACGAGCGTCACGCCGCGAATTTCGACAAATGCTTTGTTCGGAGCGCCCGCGGTGTGTGCCGCCAGCTCGTCGTGCGGTCCGCCTGCGAGTACTACCGCGTCCATACCGCGCCGCTCCGAAAGGCGCACGGAAAAATTTCAAACTCGGGCACGGCCGCGATCCGGCCTGCAAGCGAGTCGCGCTCCGCGGCGGTGCGCGCAAGTGCATACACTGCCGAACCCGAGCCCGTCAACATCGGTTTGGTGGCCCCCGCGTCTTTCAGCATCGCGAGAGCTTGTGCGATCTCCGGCGTCGCCGAAAAAACATCCAGGAAATCGTTCTGCAGTAACTCGACGACGCGGTCGAACTGCGCGCGCTGCAAAGCTTCCCCGAGCTCGACGCTGGCCGACGCGTTGCGCGGGCGCGTGCCGCGCTCGCGTTCGTCCAAGGCGGTATATGCTTCTTTGGTGGATGTTGCAACGGGCGGTTTGACGATGACCGCGTGCCAGTCGGGCACGCGCCCCAGGGCGGTGACGCGCTCACCGGTGCCCTCAACCAGGGCGGCCGTTTCGACCAAAAAGAACGGGACGTCGGAGCCCAACTCCAAAGCGGTCGTCAGATAATCGATCGGCGGAACGGCTCCGAAAGTTCCGCGTTGCGCGGTCAGCAAAATCATCGCCGCATCGCTCGAACCGCCGCCGAGCCCGGCCTGCACCGGAATATTTTTGCGTAGTGAGATCGTAGCGCCCGTTCGCAGCCCAAGCGCGCGGTAGGCTCGCTCGACCAAGTTATCGTTTTGCAGCGCCGGGTCGTCGCAGAAAAATTGCAAGCCGTCGCCGCCTGGAACGATCTCGATCTCGTCGCAGAGATCGATTGGAACCATGACGCTGCGTATGCCGTGCAATCCGCCCGCGACGCGACTCAGTACCTCCAGCGTCAGGTTCAATTTCGCCGGCGCTTGCAATGTAACGCTTGCCTTCATTCCTTCGGGCGGTTGGGCTTGGATTGGCGCTTCCCCTGGTTCGTCTTGGGGCGGGACATCGTATAGCAAGGTCGTAGTCAATCGCCAATGCGGGCGAGCTACGACGCACAACACAACGAATATTGCGCTTATGTTTTGCCGGAAGCCCAGACGCCATACGGGCTGCTGCTGGGGAATTTTAAGACATACGCGCAGTCGACCGCCAAAGGTGGGGTCCGCGGGCTTTGGGATGCGGACACCGACCAGATTATCTTCGGCACTCATCAGATCGCCTATCGCCTGCGCGAGCTGAAGCAAACAATCTTTCCGCACCAGATCACGCGCGAATTCACGTTTCTTCCATACGCCCAAATATCCGAATTTACGCTCGCCGATCGCCTGCACGTTACCGAAGCGTTCTACGTTCCGCACGGACCCAAGCACGAACGCGCCGTCAGTTTCGTCGTGGACGTGACGCTCTACAATCCGGGCGGCACGCCAATCGAGATCGCGGCGTTTCCGTGGGCGCTGCTGGTCGGCCAACGCTTTTACGGCGAACCGGAACACGAAGTGCGCGCATTTGTTGAGGGCGGCTACATTTGCTCGCAGAACCAGCAAACCGGTGCCGAACGCTGGTGGGGCGCGTCGCACTCTCCGCACGCGTCGGTCGTCGGCGTACGCGAACAAGTCATGCTGCACAGCATGCGCGTCGGCTCGCTGTGGCCGGACGAACATTTAGACGAAGTGACGCCGCAACTGGCGGAGTGCGTCAGCCGCCGGATTTTCGGGGCGTTCGAATATCGCATCGTCGTGCAGCCGGGCGCACGCGAAGCGTTGCGCTTGGCGGTCGTCTTTCACAAGGACGGGCGCGAGAAGTCCCGGCCGGTCCTCGAGCAGCTGCTGCACGATCCCAAGGCGCTGCACGAAACGCAGCGATATTTCGCCGTCAAATTGCGCGACGCGCGCTTCATTTGTCCGTCGCCGGCGATCAGCCGCGGGGTCGTGTGGGCGCGCGCAAATATGCTGCGCGTCATCAAACATTATCCGAACGGATGGGGTTCGACGAACTCGCCTCCGTCCGATATCCTCGTTTCGCGCGATACGTCGTGGTTCGTTCACGGGTTCGACTATTTCTTGCCGCATTTCAGCCGCGACGCGATCGAAGTCTTCAATAAGTTCGCCGACGAGAGCGGCGAGATGATCGAGTACGTGCGCGGCGTCAGCGGCTTCAAAACGTCATATGATTTGAACATCAACGACGACACGCCGCTGCATCTGATCGCTTTGCTGCACCACTACAACGCGACTTTGGACGACCAGTGGGTGCGTCAGTGGTTCCCGCTCATTTGCAGGATCGCCGATTATATGCTGACGCAAAAGGATCCCAACGGCTTGATATTCTGCCGCGCGGGCGGCGTGGACATGTTCGGCATCAGCTCGTGGCGCAATATCATCCCGTACTATACGCTCGACGGCGCGGTAACCGAGATCAACGCTGAAGCGGTCTTTGCGCTCGATGCGGCCGCCATGTTATCGGCCGTTGTCGGCGACAACGAACGGTGGAGTAAATACTCGCGCGAAGCGCAAGCGCTGCGCGAAGCCATGATGCAGTATCTGTTCAACGACGATACCGGCGCGTTCGTGCTGAACTACGATCAGCAGCAAAACTATCAAGACAACTTTACAGCTGACGAGATTTTTCCGGTGCTCTTCAATGTGGCCGAAGCCGATCGCCGCCGCGAAATTCTGGGCCGGCTCTGCGAGGCCGATTTTGAAACGCCCGTCGGCATTCGCACGATCTCGACGGCCGACGCGTGGTATTTCCCCTCGCATGGTTTCGGCTTGCTGGGCGGCGTGTGGCCGGACCTCACGCTCTGGTTCGCCGTCGCGCTCGCGCACAACGGGTCGCCCGACGCCGCGGTGCGTTGGCTCGAAGCCGTCTACGATACGATGGAAGCGGGCGCGGTGCGCAACACCGTTCCGGGCGAGTTCTGCGAGTGGTTCGACGGCGGTTCGTTGACCAACCGCGGGATGTACTTGTCGCCGTGGACGAGCGCAAAATATTTATGGGCGGTCGCGGAAACGATCGGCGGACTGAACGGGTATCGCACCAGCGGAAGACCGCACCTGGTTCCGCTGCGCATCAAGAACTGGCAATGGGTGGCGGCGGCTCGCGTGCAGTGGGGAGGGAGAAGCTGCACCTACGTGATCGATTTCTTGCGCAATCACATTTACGGCGACATGCGCGAACTTTCCGCAGAGGAGCCTTTTGTGTGTTTGTATGCGGGGCGCGACGTCAGCGACGAAGTCACAACCTCGCCGGTTGAGGTTGCCGCCATCGCGTTCGAAGACGACGAAGGCGCCGTGCGCATTTTCGTCTGCAATTTGATCGATCAAGCCCGTCACGTGTCGGTTGAATTTCGCGGCTTTACCGAGCGCGTATCGCTCGCGGCCGGCGAATTGCACGAGCTTCAGTTGCTCGGCAAGCCGGCCGACCGTCAGGCGCGCGCTGCGGCGCGCGACGTCGCGCCGCAGGCGCTGCAGCATGTATAATCGTCCGATGCAAGATCCGTCGAAGCGGTTCGCAACGATCGTCATGGCGCTCGGCATCGTCGTGCTCGTTTCAGCTATCGCGATCGGCGAACGCGCGGGCGATCGCGCGATCGGCCAGGTCACGGAAAAGCGCTTGGAAAGCATAGCGCCGGTCTCGGTCGCGCCCGCCGCTCCGGACGCGACGGTTGCGCCCTACGGTCCGGATTGGAAACGCACCGACGTCATGGCGGCTGCGCCGGATCCCGGTTTCCCAGACCCGCGGGTTCCCCCCGCAGCGCCGCCGCCGCCCACGCCGATTCCACAGTTCACGCCGCCGCCGTTCGTGGCGCCCAAGGCCATTGCTGCGCCAAAGGCTACGCCGAACTTGAGCCTGCCGATCTGGCGGCGCAACGCGCCGCTGCCGACAGCAGCGCCCTCGGAGGCGCCCGCCGCTCAACCGACCGCCGCGTCTCCGCAACCGGAGCAAACGTCCCGGCCTTAGAAGGTACATCAGGGAGTTCTTTTATGGCCGAAACCGGCACCATCACTGTTAAACGCGGACTAGCACAAATGCTCAAGGGCGGCGTCATCATGGACGTCGTCACACCCGAACACGCCGTTATCGCGCAAGAAGCGGGCGCGGTCGCGGTCATGGCGCTCGAACGCATTCCGGCCGATATCCGCGCCGCCGGCGGCGTTGCGCGCATGAGCAATTTGGAACTGGTGCGCTCGATCATGGACGCGGTGACGATTCCGGTTATGGCGAAGTGCCGCATCGGCCATTTCGCCGAAGCGCAACTGCTGCAAGAGCTCGGCGTCGACTTTATAGACGAATCCGAAGTGCTCACACCGGCGGACGACCAGCACCACGTCGATAAGAGCCGGTTTACGACGCCGTTTGTCTGCGGCGCACGCGATCTCGGCGAAGCGCTTCGCAGAATCGCGGAGGGTGCGGCCATGATTCGCAGCAAGGGCGAAGCCGGCAGCGGAAACATCGTCGAGGCCGTGCGCCACATGCGCGCGATCACGGAGTCGATCAAAGAATTGTCCGCGGGCGGTGATGTGGCAGCGCACGCCCTAAAATTGCGGGCGCCGCTCGACCTCGTAAAAGAAGTGGCCAAGAACGGCAAATTGCCGGTGGTACTTTTCTGCGCGGGCGGCGTCTCGACGCCGGCCGACGCGTCGCTGATGATGCAACTGGGCGCCGAAGGCATCTTCGTGGGCAGCGGGATCTTCAAGTCGAATAATCCGCGCGCGTTTGCCAAAGCGATCGTGGACGCAACCACGCACTTCAACGATCCGAAGATCGTCGTCGAAGCCAGTTTGTCGCTCGGTAAAGACAGCCGCGCGATGGAAGGGCTCGATCTGCGCAAGATTCCGGAATCGGAAATGCTCGCTCCCCGTGGCAACTAAAGGGACATCCGTCGGCGTACTCGCCCTGCAAGGCGACGTTGTCGAACATTTGAGCGCGATGCGCGAATCGGGCGTCGATGCGCTGCCCGTAAAAACCGTTGAAGATCTCGCACGCGTAGATGGCCTTGTGATTCCAGGCGGCGAGTCAACCACAGTGATGAAGCTCCTCGATCGTTTCGATCTTGCTGAACCGGTGGTTGCGCGAACGCGCGAAGGCATGCCGCTATGGGGAACGTGCATGGGCATGATCGTCATTGCGCGCGACGTCACCGGCACGCAGCAGCCGACGCTCGATCTCATGGACATTTCGGTACGGCGCAACGCTTTCGGCCGGCAAAATGAATCCGCCGAGGTTTCGCTCGCAATCCCCGCCCTGGGAGACAAGCCTTTTCCGGCGGTTTTCATCCGCGCCCCGTGGGTCGAGCGCGCCGGCCGCGCCGTGGAAACGTTGGGCGAGCGTGACGGGCACGCGGTCATGGTCCGTCAAGAAAATGTGTTGGCCACATCGTTCCATCCCGAACTTACCGGCGATCGCCGCGTGCACGAGTATTTCATACGCATGGTACACGACGCCCTTGTAGGGAAGCGGCGCAAAATCGCTTAAGTCCCGCTCTGGGAGGACGTTGTGACCGACGTACTGGTGCTGAACTTCACCTATGAAGCGCTGAACATCACGAGTTTTCAGCGCGCTGTGAAGATGCTCTTTGCGGGCAAGGCCGAGCTGGTGCACGGCCGCGAGCGCCTTATTGCGTCCACGTCTTTCGAAATGCGGATGCCCTCGATTATTCGCATGCTCTACTACATCCGCCGCCCGATGCAAAAAGTCGCGCTGACGAAGAAGAACATTCTCATTCGCGACGACCACTCGTGCCAGTATTGCGGCATCCGCGGCGACCGGCTGATGACCGTCGACCACGTTATTCCGCGAAGTAAAGGCGGCCCGTCCACGTGGGAGAATCTGGTATGCGCGTGCATGCGATGTAACAACCGCAAGAACAATCGCTCGCCGCACGATGCGAACATGTCGCTCAAACGCAAACCGCGCCAGCCGAAGTACATTCCGTGGATTCAGATCAAGCGCAACACGCTGCCCGACGAGTGGGGTAAGTTTCTCTTCCTCTACAACGTTTCGATCGAAGAACGAGTCGAAGCTTAGCGCCATGCGCAGAGCGCTATCCGCGGCGCTGCTTCTCGCGCTTGTTTTAAGCACGTCCGGCTGCGTGCACGCGCGCTGGCCGGCAAAAGTGCTGGGAGACGGCGTTCCCATCTCCGCGACGCCGATCGATGGCACAATCGCGCAGTTACGCGCAATGCCTCGCCCAGCCGGAGTCGATGGTTTCAATGCGCCGCGCGTACCGCTCGAACGGCAAGTGTACAGAGTGCGCGCAGAGCTCTTGCGGTTCACGCTGGCAACCGATGGTGATATTCATCTCGCGATAGCGCAGCCCGGCGATCCGGCGAGCACAATGATCGCCGAGATTCCCGATCCGGCGCGTATGACGGGCGCGCCCGCGCAGTACCGCATCGAAGTCGCGCAGGCGCGCCGGAGCTTTATAAGAGTTTTTGGCGCGCCGTCATTGGACGTGTGGCGCCCGGTTCAGCGGGAAGTCGAACTCACCGGCCCGATCTTTTTTGATATTGGGCATGGGCAGATCGGCGGCAACGATGCTGGAGCTCCCAACGCCATCGAGATCCATCCGGTGCTCGCGATTAAGGAGACTCCGCCCCGGCGTCACGCCGGCCCTAAGCGTCGCGTTGGCTCACCATGACCTATCGAACGGCCGCTCTTTTCCTTGTGGCGCTGGCCGGCTGTGGCGTGGCACCTCGCCCGGACGACATTACGAAGATCGTCCTTTCCACTACTCGTTGCCAGCCCCAATGCATATCTAAGCAGATCGTGTTTTATCGCGACGGCCGCGTAGAATACACGACGGCCGCGCCCCACGCGTACGCCGGCCGCATCAACTCGAAATCTTGGCAAGATCTTACGTCGTATCTTGGTAAGCTGCCGGAATACGGCGAGAACGCTGATTATCTCGACAACTCGCCGATGCCGGCCAGGTACGTTTGGATCGAGCGGGGAGCCGTGCATCGGCAATTCGCATTTCCGGCCGAATTTTCAAATGCCGCCTTCCGTAACGATGCAGTGGAAGCGTGGAATCGCTGGAGCGATATGGCTGAGAACATCGGGACCGACGCATACTACGAGCAGCGTAAGGAGATTATAGCGCACTTAAAGCGCCTGGACTTGCTCGAGAGTTTTACGTTCGTTAGCTATGGCTGTTACGGGACATGCCCCGCCTATACGGTAACTTTTAACAGTGACGGCATAGCGAGCATCCAATACATTCGCTTTGTTCCACAGCTGAAAAAACTGGGCGGCAAGGGTTCTGCTAATGTGCCATTTGCGAAGGTCCGAGCGTTGCTTGCGTCTTCGCAATTCGCGTCGCTGGACCCGAATTATCCGCGGCATGCAATGGATACTTGGGGTGTTTCGTTGGATTGGCGATACCGTGACGGCTTTACGTACGATGTCCTCGCGCCCGACGAAACCGTCTGGCCAACCTCGCTAGGGAGTCTGATTGGCGCGGTCATGCAGCTCGTCCGGGACACGGATTGGCACTAGCTTATCGTCTTGCAGGGAAAACGTAAGATTCTTGGCATTTTAACGGTGAATGATGCTTTCAAGCGTCGGTATCGCGCTACGGATGGCCGCCTGGCTCATCTCGCATCATAGCGCCACGGCAAAGGAACATTCGCAGATCTAGCTCTGTTGTTTCGTTCTTTTCACTCTCCGATGAGGGAGTATCGCCGTGGACCAATCTAAGACTCCGTACTTTCAAGCTCTGCTCGATTATGTCGACGCGGGCGTCATTCCGTTCCATACGCCGGGCCACAAACAGGGTATCGGGATGGATTTGGCGTTCCGCGAGTTCGTCGGCGACAACTTGTGTGCGATCGATCTGACGCCGATGCCGGGCATCGACGACTTGCTGCAGCCCACCGAATCGCTGCTCGAGGCGCAGCAGCTCGCGGCCGAGGCCTACGGGGCAGACCGCAGCTATTTCCTGATTAACGGATCGACCAGCGGCAATCAATGCATGATGATGGCGGCGATCAATCCCGGCGACAAGCTCGCGGTGCCGCGCAATTCGCACAAGTCGATGCTCGGCGGATTGGTGATGAGCGGCACCGAGCCCGTCTACATGCAGCCGGTGGTCGATGAGTCGCTGCACATGGACCACTGCGTCACGCCCGAGGTGGTCGAGCAAACCTTGCGCGAGCATCCCGACGTCAAGGGTGTGTACCTCGTCACCCCGACCTATTATGGCGTCGCGGCCGACCTAAAGGCGATTGTGAAGATCGCGCGCGCGGCCGGCAAACTCGTGCTCGTGGATGAAGCGTGGGGTCCGCACTTTCACTTTCATCCCGATCTGCCGCTCTCGGCGACGGCGGCCAAAGCCGACCTGGTGATCAACTCGACGCACAAGATGCTTTCGGCGTTCTCGCAGTGCGCGATGCTGCACCAAATAGGGCCGCGCGTGCGTGTGGACCGCCTCGAGGGCGTGCTCAAGATGTTTCTCTCGACCTCGCCCAACCTGCCGATGATCGCCTCGCTCGACGTCGCCCGCAAGCAGATGGCCATGGACGGGTTCGAGCTGCTTTCGCGGACGATCGAGCTGGCGCAAGAGACGCGCAAAAAACTGAACGCGATCGACGGCGTCTACTGCTTCGGCGAGGAGATGAAAGGCCGGCCGGGCGTCTTCGATCTCGATCCCACCAAGGTCACGATCACCGTCAAAGACCTCGGCTACACCGGCTATGAAGCTTCTGCAATTCTGCGCCGCCGCTACAACGTGCAAGTCGAACTTGCCGATCTTTTCAATGTTGTTGCACTCTTTACAATCGGCACCTCGCAAGAGGCCGCGGACCGGCTCGTTCAAGGCGTGGCCGAAATGGCGCGCGAGGATCGCCCGGTCGATATTTTCTCGCCATCGGGCATTTTGGAGCGCCGACTGAAGACCGGCAGCTACAAACTGCCGAAGATTCCGCCGATGCGCATGCTGCCGCGCGAAGCATTCCTGGCTGAAACCGAAGCCGTGCGCTTCAAGCAAAGCAAGGGCCGCATCTGTGCCGAGACGATCTCGCCCTATCCGCCCGGCATTCCCGTCATATCGCCCGGCGAGGAAGTTACCGACGAGATTATCGAGTATCTGTCGCTCGAGATCAAAGCCGGCGTCCGGATGCAAGGTCCGTACGACCGCGAGCTCAAGCGCATCCGCGTCGTCAAAGAATAGGTTGGGCGCTTAGTCCGTTCCCCGGAACCACTGGCAAAATTACCTCCATGTAATTTTGCCGTTTGACTGCTTTTTCGAGAAAACGAAGTTTTGAAGTCGACATCCTGTCGAGCTCGAAAAAGTCAGACATTCCGGGAACGGACTAAGCGCCCAACCATTCTGCAGGGCCTCGCGCCTGACGCGTAAAAAATACACCAAACTGAAATCTTAGTGAGGATTGGTATTGGCGGTTAAAGCCGAGTCCATGGCTCCTAACTTGGAGCTGACGCAACTCCTCGACATCTTCCCCCTCCCCATACGGCAATCGCTCGTTCGTCTGCCCAATCTCGAAGACATGATCGAGGTTGTGCTCGATCTTGGGCGTCCGCCCGAAGCGCGATTCGAAAACGATTTCGTCTATCTTTCCGAAACGCCGGTTTCGACCGAAGACATCGCGCACGTCTGCTCGCGCCTTTCCGCGTTCGGCGCCGACAATCGCGCGGGCATCGAGCAAACGCTGCACCGCATCAGCGCGATCCGCAACCGCACCGGGAAGATCGTCGGCCTGACGTGCCGCGTCGGCCGCGCGGTCTACGGCACGATCGATATCATTCTCGACATTTTGCGCAGCGGCCAGTCGATTTGCTTGCTGGGACGGCCCGGCGTCGGCAAGACGACGATGCTGCGCGAATGCGCGCGGGTGCTTTCTGAGGATAGAAAGCGAGTGGTGATCGTCGACACTTCCAACGAAATTGCCGGCGATAGCGATATCCCGCATCCGGGCATCGGCACCGCCCGGCGCATGCAAGTAACCGACCCGGCGCTGCAGCATGCCGTGATGATCGAAGCGGTCGAGAACCACATGCCGCAGGTGGTTGTGATCGATGAAATCGGCACCGCCGCCGAGGCCGAAGCGGCGCGCACGATCGCCGAACGCGGCGTGGAGTTGATCGGAACCGCTCACGGCCAAACGCTGGAAAATCTCTTGATGAATCCGACGCTGACCGACCTCATGGGCGGCATCGGCGCGGTCACGCTTTCAGATGAAGAAGCGCGCCGGCGCGGCACGCGCAAGACCGTGCTCGAGCGCAAGGCTCCGCCGACGTTCGACGTCATCGTCGAGATTCACGATCGCGACCGGCTGGCGATTCACAAAAACGTCGGCGAGGTCGTCGACGCGTTGCTTCGCGGCTATCAGCCGCAGCCCGAGATCAGGCAGCGCACGCCGGCCGGCGTTTCGATCGTGCAGGAAGCCGATACCGAATCGATGCCGCACATCGCGATGGCGTCCTACGACGTGCCCGAAGAAGACCGCGAGAAGCCGCTGATGATTTTCCCGTACGGCGTATCGCGCAACAAGATCGAGCGCGCCGTGCACAATTTGCGCGTGAATGCCTCGATCGCGCGCAAGTGGGACGACGCCGACGTTGTGCTTACGCTCAAAGCGCTCGAGCGCAAGGAGCAGCCGAAGCTCAAGCAGATCGCATCGGAGAACATTCCGATCTATGCGATCAAAACGAACACGACGACGCAGATTCAGACGTGTCTCAAAGATGTTTTCAACCTGCCGTCGCTCGATAACGAAGAGATCGCGTTGCGCGAAGCCGAGGAGGCGGTCTACCAGGTGCTGCTCAACAGCCAAGCCATCGAGCTGACTCCGCAGACGTCGTACGTTCGGCGCATGCAGCATCAATTGGCCGAGAAGTACCGCCTGCAGTCCCGCAGCACTGGATTAGAGCCCAATCGAAGGGTCCGCATCTTCAAGGCGTAAACCGCCGCTAGGTGTTCATTTCGTTCGAAGGGATTGAGGGAAGCGGCAAATCGACGCTGCTCTCTGCCGTGGAGGCGACTCTTCGAAAAGAGGGCCGCGACTTAGTGGTAACGCGTGAGCCCGGCGGAACGCCGGCCGGCGATGCGATTCGGCGCGTCTTTATCGAACCGCACTTCGAATTGAGCCCGATGGCCGAGACGCTGCTCGTAAACGCGTCGCGCGCGCAACTGGTCGCCGATGTGATCGAACCGGCGCTCAAAGACCGTAAGTTGGTTCTGTGCGACCGCTACGTGCATTCGTCGCTCGCATATCAAGGGTATGGCCGCCAACAATCGCTCGATGCGGTGCGCGCGATTTGCAATGCGGCGACCGGCGGCTTAATGCCCGATCTGACGCTGCTGATCGACGTGTCGTACGAAACGTCGCGCGAGCGGCTGCACCGGCGCGGCAAGACCGACGACCGTTTGGAGAAAATGGAAGAAGCCTTTCACCGGCGCGCGCGCGCGGGCTTCTTGGAACTCGCCAAAGCCGATCCGCGTATCGTCGTGATCGACGGCGAGCAAAGTGAAGAGCGCGTCTACGAGAGCGCAATGAAAGCGATCGCACGGGCGCTCACATGAGCGAGCTGCACTTTGACGTAGTGGGGGCCGAAGGCCCCAAGCATTTCTTTGGGCGGCTGACCAAAGAGACTATTGCGCACGCGTATTTGTTTACTGGCCCGCCGGGAGTCGGGAAGAAAACCTTCGCGCGCCGTTTGGCGCAGTCGCTCTTGTGCGAAGCGCCAAAGGATCAGGTGCTCGGCTACGACGGCACGTGTGCTTCGTGTAAGCTCATCGGCAAAGAAGAAACGCGCCATCCGGACTTGCTGGAGAGCATCGGCGCGCTGAAGATCGGCGAAGCCGACGAGCCGATGGCCTTCCACGAGGCCGATGCGACCACATCGCGCGATCTCGTGCGGCAGCTTTCGTTACAGTCGTATTCGGGCGGATTCCGCATCTTCGTTTTGGGAGACGTGGATTTTGCGTCGCCGGCGGCGGCGAACGCGCTCCTAAAATTCTTCGAAGAGCCGCCGCCACGCGTCGTGCTGTTGCTAACGACCGCAACGCCTTCGCGGCTACTAGCTACGATTCGCTCGCGATTAGTGGAAGTGCGCTATCCGTCGCTGCGGCAGGCCGAAGTCGTCGAAGTTCTTCGCGACAAAGGTTATGACGAAAAACAAGCACAGTTGGGAGCAGCTCTTTCACAGGGCTCCGTTACGCGCGCACTTTCAGCCCTTTCCGAGGACGAAGAGCAACTGCGCGATCAAGTAGCAAGCTGGTTTTTCGGCGTTGTAAAAGGCGAGACGCCCGAAGAGGTATGGGCGTCGCGCGAGACGCTCGATGAAGGGCTCGAGATCGTCAAGACGCTCGTGCGCGATTGGATCGCCTTGCGATCTGAAAGCGGAACCCCCGGTACGGCGCTTGCCGTCGACTACGCGCCGAAGCTGAAAAAACTTCCGAAGATCAATGCCGCGACGGCCACGAACGCGCTTACGAAGATCGGCGAGGCGCAAAAACTCGCGCGCACCAACGTATCGCCGGCGCTGGTGAGCGAGCTGGTCCGGATGTCACTTTCCGGCACGGCCGCCTAATATTGTGTCATGGTGAGCCTGTCGAACCACGGCCGAGCCTGTCGAGGCCTATTACCAATAAGGTCTAAAAGCTAAATCGCTGTACTGGCGCGCTACGACGAGCGCGATGTAACCCATTGCGATCGCTCGCAGAAGCGCCGCCGCAATTTCGTTGCCGATGTCGTTGAAGGGTAAGTAGTCGGTCGCGTAGATCGAGAGCAGCCACCAGACGAACAAGCTCACGATCACAAGAATGGTTGTCGCCAGTGGATTTCTCCGCGCGGCTTGTAGCGATGCTGAGGGCGCTGCACTGCCCGGAGTCCCGCCGATTGCAGCCGCCGGAATTGCATAGACGAATGCCCATATCGCCAGCGCCCCGAGTGCCAGCGCAATGTACGCGCTGCCGCTGATCCCGCCGATCATGTGCGCGATCCATACCAGGAACAAAAAACCGATGACCGCCAGCAAAATGTTGCCGGCTTTTCGCCGGGCGTCATTCCATGCGGACGAGAGGCTTGCGCGGCCATGCCGCCACGCATCGTCGGCGAAGATTACAGAAACGCCGAACGCAAATCCGTACATAAAGTTAATGAGCAGATTTATGAGTCCGCCACCGGCTCCGCTCATCGCCGCAAAAAACCAACCCGAGAAATAACTCAACCCGACCGCGATTAACGCAACCACCAGCGGCGGAAAGAGTACGCCGAGATTGCGCGCATAGAGCGGCAGCGCGCGAACGTACATGGAGAGATCCAGGCCGCGCGTCACGCGCGGGCGCCCTGGAGTGCCGATTGGCAAGCGCACGATGCTTTGATATCGGTTTTATCGATGATGCGGAAGATCGCATCCTTGACGCGCGCGTTGTTGCGGTTGAACACCTCGATGACCTCATGGTGCGATACCGGCGTCCCGCCCTCGACGCCTTCCAGCCCGACGTCATAGTCGGTGATCAGCGAGATATTTACGTAACACATCTCGAGCTCGCGGGCGAGGTAACACTCCGGGTACTGCGTCATGTTGATGACTTCCCAGCCGGCCGATGCGTACCACTTCGATTCGGAACGCGTCGAAAAACGCGGGCCTCCGACGACGACGATCGTGCCGCGCTCGTGCGTGTCGATCTTCAGCGACTTGAGCGCCTCGATCGCGATCGGCCGGAGCGTCGGACAGTACGGGTCGGAAAAACTTACGTGCGTGGTGATCGGACCGTCATAAAATGTATCGATGCGGCCGCTGGTGCGGTCGACGACTTGGTCGGCCACGACCATCGAGCCCGGCTTAACCGCGGCTTTCAGCGAACCACATGCCGTCGGACCGATGATCCGCTTTACGCCGAGCGCTTTCATAGCCCACATGTTGGCGCGGTAATTAATCATGTGCGGCGGAATGCGATGGGCTTTGCCGTGGCGCGGCAAGAACGCCACGCGTTTGCCGGCGATTTCACCCAGGGCAAAAGCGTCGCTCGGTGAGCCGTATGGGGTCTCCACCTCGACCTCGCGCGCGTTTTCAATAAGCGAATAAAAACCCGAGCCGCCAAATACGCCGATGTCGGCGCGTTCCTTTGTCTGCATGGCGGGCGCAGTTCTGGGAAAACGTTCGGGCCCCTCGAAGGAGTCCTCGTGACGATGACGTTGCGCGCCGATGCCATGATTTTTTTGCGAGGGGCGAGGGCGGCTCTCTAGCCGATCAATTCGATTCTATTTCCAAAAGGGTCGTGGACGAACGCCCGGGACACGCCGGTTGCAGTATCTTCATTATATTCCAGTCCACTTTCGCGAAGGCGCCTGAGCAGATTCGCGAGATCGTTGCACTGAAGACCCGGATGCGCCTTACGCGCGGGCTGAAACTCCGAATCTACACCGAGATGAATTTGCACGGCATCACTTTGAAACCAGCAGCCGCCTCGTTTCGCAAGCTCCGTCGGCTTTGGAATCTCAACCATCCCTAGAAGGTCACGAAAAAATGCTCGGGCCCGATCCTCTCCGCCCGCCGGCATCGCCAGTTGAACGTGATCGATTGACCGGAAAGGCCCCGCCATCAGCGATTAAAGTCGCTCGGTTTTAGATCTTCAATAAACTTCTTGAAGTTCTCGGTGTCGCCTTCGTCGGGTTTTTGGCTGGAGATCGATTCTTCGAGCACGATTTTGTCGGAGACGTAGATCGGCGCGCTCATGCGCAGCGCCAGCGCGATGCCGTCGGAAGGCCGCGTGTCGACTTCTTGCAGCTCGCCATTCTTGCGCACGACGAGTTTGGCAAAAAAAGTCGATTCGCGAATGTCGTGAATGACGACTTGCTCGAGGCGTGCTTCGAGTGTTTCGAAGATCGTGCGGATCAGATCGTGCGTCAGCGGACGAGGAACGGGTGCGCCTTCTAACGCGAGCGCGATCGCGGTAGCTTCGAATGGGCCGATGAGGATCGGAAGAAACCGTTGTCCGTCGACGTCTTTGAGGATGACCACCGGATCGTGCGTGAGCAGATCGATCCCGAGTTTATCGACCTTCATCTGGCGCATGCTCACCTAATCCTACGCGCTCGGCTTGCAATCATGCCTAGGGAAGAGGCCGGCCTGCCAGGTCGCCGCTCCAGCCCGGCCGAACGGAGCGCGGTTCCATGGCGCTCTCCTGCGGTATCGTCGGCTTGCCAAACGTCGGCAAGTCCACAATCTTTAACGCGCTCACGCGTTCGGCGCAGGCATTGGCCGCCAACTACCCGTTTGCGACGATCGAACCCAACATCGGCGAGGTGCCGGTTCCGGACGAGCGGCTCGACGTGCTGGCGGAGCTGGAGCATTCCAAACGCATCGTTCCCGCCACGGTGCGCTTCGTCGATATCGCCGGGCTGGTGCGCGGCGCGAGCTCCGGCCAAGGGCTGGGCAACGCGTTTTTGAGCCACATCCGGGAAACCGACGCGATCGCGATGGTCGTGCGCTGCTTTCGCGATGAAAACGTCGTGCACGTGGAGGGCGTGGCCGATCCGGCTCGCGACATTGAAATCGTCGGCATCGAGCTGGCGCTGGCGGATCTGGCGACCTTGCAGAAGCGCGTGGACAAGCTCGCGCGCGAGGCGCGCACCAATCCGAAGATACGCCATAAGGCGGCGGCCGCGGAGAACCTCGTAGTTGCGCTCGAGGCGGGCCGTCCCGCGCGTTCATTTCCGCCCGGCTCAGCGGAAGCCGAAGTCGCCGCGGAGTCGTTCCTGCTGACCGCCAGGCCGCTGCTCTACGTCGCCAACGTGGACGAAGAGCAGCTCGTGCAGCCTGGGCCGCTCGTGGAGGCAGTGGAGGCGATTGCCAAGGCCGAGGGGAGCCGCGTCGTGGTGCTGTGCGGCAAGGTCGAGGCCGAGCTGGCCGGCCTGACGGCAGCCGAAGCCGCGGAGTTCCGCGCCGAGCTGGGCATCGAACGCAGCGGCCTGGACCGCCTGGCGGCCAGCGCTTACGATGCGCTCGGCTTGATGACGTTTCTGACCGCCGGGGAGATGGAGAGCCGCGCCTGGACTATTCCGCGCGGGACCAAGGCGCCGCAAGCCGCCGGTAAGATTCACGGCGACATCGAGCGCGGCTTCATTCGTGCAGAAATCGTAGACTACGCCGACTATGTGCGCTATAAAACGATGGATGCGATGCGCGCGGCGGGCAAGGTGCGCAGTGAGGGTAAGGATTATGTGATGCAAGAAGGCGACGTAGTGGACTTCCGGTTTAACGTATGAACCCCCCGACTGTGGCCACAACTGCGCGCGACGTATCGGTGTTCGGCGACGGCATCACATATTTCAACGAAGCGGCCGCGTTGCTGCAACTCGAGAAGTCGATGCGCGCGATTCTCACCCACCCCTCGCGCCAAATCATTTTTTCGATTCCGTTCCAGCGCGACTCGGGCGAATTCGAAGTCTACACCGGTTATCGCGTGCAGTACAATTTCGCGCGCGGGCCCGTCAAAGGCGGCATTCGCTATCATCCGGGCGTGACGCTCGACGAAGTAACCGCGCTTGCTTTTTGGATGACATGGAAGTGCGCGGTCGTCGATCTGCCGTTCGGCGGAGCCAAGGGCGGCGTCACCTGCGATCCCTCAAAACTTTCGGATAACGAACTCGAACGGATCACGCGCCGGTACGCGGCGGAGCTCGTGGAGGTTGTCGGGCCCGACAAAGATGTGCCCGCACCCGATGTCGGCACAAATTCGAAGACGATGGCATGGTTCATGGACACGTACTCGATGCACATGCGCCAAACTGTGCCGGGCGTCGTAACCGGTAAGCCACTTGCGATCGGCGGATCGAAGGGGCGCGTTGAAGCGACCGGCCGCGGCGTGACGATCGTGGCGATGGACGAGATGGACAACATGAATATCAAGCCGTCGCAAGCCAAAGTTGTGATTCAAGGATTCGGCAACGTCGGTATGTGGGCCGCGCGTTTATTCGCGCAGCGCGGTTGTAAGATCGTCGGCATCTCGGATGTTACCGGCGCCTATTACAACAACAAAGGCATCGATCTCGATAAAGCGATCGAATTAGCGGAGCAGGATCACAACCTGGCGGCATTCCGCGGCGGCGACAAAATAAGCAACGCCGAGCTGCTGGTGAGCGAATGCGATGTGCTGGTGCCGGCCGCGCTCGAACGGGTGCTCACATCGGAAAATGCGCCGCACATAAAAGCGAAGCTCGTGGTCGAAGGGGCGAACGGCCCGACCACGCCGGACGCCGATCACATTTTGAACGAGCGCGGCATTACGGTTATCCCGGACATTATGGCCAACGCCGGCGGCGTGACCGTTTCCTACTTCGAGTGGGTCCAAGATAAGATGGGCTACTTCTGGAAGCTGAACGAAGTCAACGAACGGCTCGAGGACACGCTCATCACGAACTTCCACGAACTACGGGGGATGAGCACGCGCCACAAAATCCCATATCGCACGGCAGCGTACATGGTTGCGATCGATCGCGTCGTGCAATCACTAAAACTTCGAGGAGTTTACGCCTGAGTTCTTAGACCAATCCGTCGGTTACGAAATGGATTTTGGCTCAACGCTGTTTTTCTCTCCAGAACGGTGGAACTTCTGTCTTCCCGTTCGCGATGGCATAGCCCAAGTGATCCCGAATGGTGCCGTATCCGATGCTCGGAATGAAGATCGTACCGTCTTTAGAAGCTGTCATGTCAACTGTTATATCTGCTCGGAGATCCTCAATCTCTATCCGCAGAGTGTATTTTAGTGGCGGTATGTTTTCACCATAAAATGCCTGGTTGTCGAGGTTCAGGGCGCGCTTCCCTCCGCGGTCGGTCAATAGCCAGACATTCGAAGCTGGAATCGGTAAAACGCCGGCAATCGCCCGGCGCGACGTGAAGTCCACGACGTTTTGCGGATCTGTCGTGATACTCAGCGTGCGCGGCATGCTCCGAAGTACCGATATGGGGAAGGTGCGCGAACATACGCCGCTCTGAACATGCAACAGATAATGCCCCGGTCTTAAGTATAGGGACACACGGTACAGTCCAGTTGCCTCCTTTGTAGATCGGCTCTGGAACGGCATTCGCCCTTTGATTCCGATAAGATTACCGGAAACTGTTGGGGTTTTATGCGCGTCTGTATTGCAGGCATTGACCCAAACGGTTACGTTGTCTCGTATGCCGGCTGATGCCCCGGTGAAACCGAACGCGACCAGCGCTAGCATAAGCCCGGCCAGTTTATTTTTCGGATACATTTGATCACGCTCCCGGTTAATGCGCCCTTCGATACGCGCTCCTAGGGAGCGCTACTCAGGGGTCCTTCGACCGGCGCGCTCTCGCGCGCCGCTCAGGATGACTTCAAAATTACCACCCGCTTACGCTAGAGGTTCGGTCGGGAGGCCCGCCGATTGCCACGCTGCGTAGCCGCCCTCAAGAGCTTCCGTGTTGTAGCCCTTTTCGCGAAGCGTCTGCGCGACGCGCGAACACGAATTGCCGCTGCCGCAATACAGCACGACGTGCTCGTCTTTCGAGAATGGCAAATCGATGGCATGTTCCAACGCCTCGCCGTCGGCGCGCACCGAGCCCGGCCATTCGACAGGCTCAGGATGACACCTTATGGTGGGTTACTTGCGGATGTCGACGAGCTTCAGCGAGCCTGGCGGGGCTTTCTTGACGTCGTCGACGCTAGCCATCCGTTAGGGGAGCGGATACGGCCACGCCGGATTGATCGCCCGGATGACATACGGATTGTATGAATCCGTTTGCGCGATCGCTCCGATTTGCGCATTCGACAGCGGCGCTATCGCGAGGTTGTACTTTGCGTCCAACGCGCCGATGAAGACGTTTGCGATGACCGCGTAGCCGGTGTTTGACGGATGCAGGCCGTCGTAGCTCAGGATTCCGCCGCCGAATTGCATCGTCAGCGTCACGCCGGGTGCGAGCGTAAGTCCCGTGGCGGCCAGCGTTCGAAAGTTCGTCGTGATCGGTGCAAGCGCGGCGCCCGTGCCGGCCGTAGTCGCGTCGATCACTTGATTGTAACCGGCATTGAGCGCGATAACCGTCGCCGAAAACGCGGAGTCCAAATATGTCGAACCGTCGCCGCTGCCGGCGCCGTTCGGATCGAGATTCGGCGTGACGGTCGGGCTCGATGATCCCAGCTCAGCGAGAACTCCGAAGAATCCCGATTCCGTCAGGAAACCCGTCGCGCCCGTATACTTGGCGATGATGTAGGCTTGCACGGCTCCGGCGAAGGGTGCCGGCACGCCGAGTTTTTGCAAGTCCGCCGAGATCTTCGCGGCCGGGAAGAATTGCGGAACCGGCGGTTCGCCCGTGCCGGGGTTGCCGAGAATGTCGGGCAGATCGCCGACGACCACTTGCGCGCCGCTCGCCTGCAGCGTCGTGATGATCTGCGTGAGGTCGGTGCCCATCTGAGCGGGCGAGTCGGTCGCCGGTGACTGGCCATGCGAGAAGATGAACTTCAACAGGTCATTCGCGCCGAGCCAAACCGTCGCGATTTTGGGTTTGAGCGAAACAGCCGCGTTGAGCATCGTCGGATTTGCTAGCGTCGCGCCGAATTGGCCGAGCACCGGATAGTAGAGTTTGCTTTCATCTTGGATGAGCGATTGCAAACCCCCCGAACTTGCGTCGCCCGGAAGCGTGACGTACGAAGGGCAGCTCGTGCCGACCGGTCCCGGCGGCGCGCCCGTTATCGGCGCATTCATGGCGACTGCTTCGTGCATCGTCGCTCCCGGAATGCCGAGATCGGCGATCGGGGCAGCCGGATTTAAACGCGTGAACTGCCAGGTCGCCGGCGAGTACGCCTGCGCATTGAAGGCATCGCAGCCCAGATGCGTTGCAAAAAAGCCCGCGGCCAAAGTTGAAACGACGAGTTGTCCGCCTAGACCCGGTTTTGCAATAAGCGGCAGCGCGCCCGTGACGGCCGCATTCTTACCGGAGTACTGCTGATAGACAAGCGCCCAAAAGCCGTTCTCCTGAGTGGGCGGAACGGCCGCGCCCGGCAGCGCGGAGATTCCCTGCGCAGTGGCCGTCGGATCGCCCAACTGGCCCGCGGATTGCTCCCCGAACGTCAGGCTGTCGCCCAGACCGACGAGATTCTGCTGCGTTAGACCGCCTCCGGCCGGCAATGGCGATGCGAAAAAAGGAGGCGGATTCGCGGTGCCGCCGTTGCAGGCCGCGAGAGCGAGGATTGCGAGCGCGGCGAGCGCACGATGAGTTGATTTAAACATTAAAGTGATCCCCGTTAGAACTGAATGACGCTGGGCGAACCGATGCCTATTTGTATCTGAAGCTGCGTGGCCTTCAGGCCTCCTACCGTCGGAACCGTATTCTGCGAACACGGCAGCTGCAGACAGTTGAGTTGCTTGATTCCATAGGGCGTGTAATTGGTCGGACCGCCGCTATTGAGAATCAACTGCACGAACGCGGTTGGCCCTAAGCGTTGAGCGATCCCGGCAAAGTAAGCGATCACATGCTGCGCGTACGGATCGGCAGGCAAGTAATCGCGCGAGCTCTGAGGCTCCAGGAAAATCTTTGTGCTGGGCGTGGGGCTGTACTCGAGATAGAGAATCTGGTAGAGCTGCGCGTGATTTACCTGGTTAAGGCCCGCGGTGTGCACCAGCCAAGACGGCGCGACCGTAAAGGTGCCGAACATCTTGGGCGTTTTTAAGAACGGAATGGTCACGGCCAACGAATAGACTTGCGTGGTACGCGTGCTGATCCCGAAGTGCGGAACGCCGTTGAAATCGACGAACGGAACCACATCGCCGTTGCCGCCCGATGCATTAACTTGCGACCAGCGCGAAACATACGTGGGCGTGACGACGATCGGGATCGATCGTCCGCGGAATTTTCCGACGTTGATCAGATTCTCCCACAAACCGAGGAAGAACTTATCCTTGGTCGTGACATCGACCGGAGCGCTGATGCCGGTGCACGTGCTCGACGTCGTGCCGCTGAGATCGACGCAACTGGGATTCACTCCGGGCGTCGGCGGAAAACCGGCGGGCAGATAAAACGGAACTTGTCCGCTATTAAAGCCGACCGGATAGTGTTGCAGCTCGTAATAGTTGGCGATGAGGCTCATCTTGGGGCTGAAGCCCCAACCCGCGACGAGGTCGGTGCCGCCCTGCATCCATTTGCTTCCAAAACTTCCTATGTTGCCGTATGGGCGAGCAACAGAGAAATCGATCGTATAATTGAAGCCGGTCGGCAGCCCGATTTGCGCCTTTCCCCCGACCGGAACCTGACCGACGGGCGGGACTTGGGCCACCGTGCCGCCCGGCAACGTTTGCATGTTCTTCTTGACGGCTTGGGCATTAATCGCGTTCTTAATCGCGGTATTCGCGCCGCGAACTACCGTACCAAAGGGTCCAGTCACGTCAGCGAGCGCGGGCGCCGCAACCAGTGAGGCGGCAAGCGCAAAGACAGCACAAGCACGATAAAAAGAACGAAGCATCAAATCGATCTCCAAGAGCGTGGATGCGCGGACTTAGGCAGGAACCGGGGGTTCGCCTTCAGGCAGTCCGAGTTCCGGCAAGTCCTGAGGGAAGACTCGCGCGCGCTTGCGGCGCAACACCCACGATTTTACGATTACGTAAAGAACCGGCGTAATCGCGAGGTTGAGGATTGTGGAAACGACCATGCCGCCGAATACCGCCGTGCCGAGTGAATGGCGCGCCGCGCTTCCCGCGCCGCCTGCAAAGACGAGCGGCGTAACCGCGATGATGAACGCGATCGACGTCATCAGAATCGGGCGCAGCCGCGTTTGGGCGGCGCGAGACGCCGCAGTGATCAAGTCGGCCCCTTGCGCCAGCTGCTGATTTGCGAACTCGACGATCAGAATCGCGCTCTTGCTCGCCAGCCCGATCAGCATGACGAAGCCGACTTGCGCGTAGGCGTCGGTTGCGATGCTGCGCACGTCTAAGAAGACCAGCGCGCCCAAAATCGCTACCGGCACCGCAAGCAGCACGATGAACGGATCGACGAAGCTCTCGTATTGGGCGGCCAGCACCAGAAACACGAACACGATGCCGACGCCGAAGATCAGCGCCGATAGTATGCCGCCCTCGATCTCCTCGCGCGAGATGCCCGACCATTCGTAGCTGACGCCCGGCGGATCGATCTGCGCGGCGAGTTTTTCCATTGCGGCGATGGCTTGTCCGGAACCTTTGCCCGCGGCGGCCGAACCGTTGATTTCGATCGAGCGGTAAAGGTTATAGTGGTTGATGATCGGCGCCGATAGTCCGAGTTTGGCTTGGGCGATCCCGCTCAGCGGAACCATTCCGCCGTCTTTCGAGCGCACGTAGAGATACTGCAGCGATTGCATCGTGGTGCGGAACGGTTCTTGCGCTTGTACCATCACGCGGTACGAGCGGTTGAGATAGTCGAAGTCGCTGACGTAGAACGATCCGAGGTCGGTCTGCATGGTGTTGAACACGTCGGTGAGCGATACGCCGATTGATTTCGCCTTCTCGCGGTCAACGTGAATCTGCATCTGCGGCGAATTGATGCGAAAGGTCGTGAAGACGTTGAGCAGATCGGGATTCCGGTTTCCGAGCCCCATGTAGCCGAAGGCCGTGCCCATCAATGCCGGCAATCCGACGTTCCCGCGATCTTCCAATTCGTATTGAAAACCGCCGAAGTTTCCGACGCCTTGAATCGCGGGGAGATTGAATGCGAAGACCTGCGCGTCGGCGATGCCGAAAAACTGCATTTGAAGACGCTGCACCAGCGCGTCGAGCGAATGTGCCGAGCCGCCGCGCTGCGACCACGGCGCCAGCCGCGCAAACATGATGCCGCGATTGGGGCCGCTGCCGGTGAAGCTAAAACCGGAGACGTCGAAGACGTGCACGATCTCGGGCTGTTTGCTGAGGATCGCTTCGACGCGGCGCGCCACGTCGAGTTCGTGCGCGAGCGACGATCCCTCCGGCGCCTGAATCGTAACGACAAAAAAGCCCTGATCTTCGTCGGGAATAAATGCGGTCGGCGCCGTGCGGAAAAGTATGAACGTTGAAAGCAGCGCGCCGAGGAAGAGCGTGGCAACGATGTAGCGCGCGCGAAACAGCTTCGGGAGCGTGTCGCGGTACCAGCCGCGGAATGCGCTTAAGCCGCGATTGAAGACCACGAAGAGCGGAAAGTGCGAGTGATAGTCGGTGCGCAGCATGCGCGCCGACATCACCGGCGTGAGCGTCAGCGAGGCAAAGAGCGAGATCGATATCGAGGCGGCGATCGTCAGCGCGAATTGCCGGTACAGCTGTCCGGTGGTTCCCGGGAAGAACGCGACCGGAACGAAGACGGCCAAAAGCACCAGCGACGATGCGACGACCGCGCCTTGCACCTCGTGCATGGCCGCGGCGGCGGCTTCGCCGCCGCTCATCCCTTTCTCTTGAACGAAGCGCGCGATGTTTTCGATCACGACGATCGCGTCATCAACCACAAGCCCCGTAGCCAGCGTTAATCCGAAGAGCGTAATCGTGTTGATCGTGAAGCCGAAGAGCTTCATCACGAAAAATGTGCCGATCAGCGAGATCGGAAGGGTGACCGCCGGGATAATAGTGGAGCGCGGATCCTGTAGGAAGAGATAGATAACTGCGATGACTAGGAAGATCGAGAGCAGCAGCGTCAAGATGACTTCGCGGATCGACTCGTTGACGAACTCCGAACTGTCGAAGGCCATCTCCCAAGTCACGCCGGGTGGGAATGATTTCTGCAGCTGCGCCAGCTCGGCGCGCACGCCTCGCGAAACTTGCAGCGCGTTGGCGGTGGGTAGTTGCAGCACGCCCATACCGACGACGTTTTTGTTTCCGTCGAACGCGATGACGCTCGAATAATCTTCGGCGCCGATCTCCACACGCGACACGTCGCCCAGGCGCGTGAAGCCGCCGCTCGGATCCGCGCGCAGGATAATGTTGCGGAACTGACTGGGATTGCTCAGGCGGCCCTCGGCATGCACGCTGATCGTGAACGGCTGATTGCTGGGTTCGGGCGCACTGCCGATGCTGCCGGCGGCGACTTCGACGTTTTGCTCTTGCAGCGAAGCGATCACGTCGGAGATTGCGAGGCCGCGCGCTTGCAGCTGCTGTGGATTCAGCCAGATGCGCATGGCATATCGCCGCTGTCCGAAGATGATGACGTTGCTGACGCCGGCGACGCGTTTGAGCGAGTTGACGACGTTGAGTTCGGCGTAGTTGCTCAGGAAGAGCTGGTTGTACTGTTTGTTGCTCGAGCTGATCGCGATCGCCATCGCAAACGTGCCGGAATTCTTCGAAACCGTGACGCCGGTTTGCTTGACTTCGTTGGGGAGGCGTCCCAGCGCGGACTGCACCGCATTCTGCACGTCGCTGGCGGCGATGTCCAAATTCGTGCCGAGATTAAAGGTCGCGGTAATCGAGCTCGTGCCGTTGTCGGAACTCGTCGAAGTGATGTAGCGCAGTCCCTCGACGCCGTTGATGGCTTGTTCGAGCGGAGTCGTGACGGCGGACTCGACCGCTTGCGCGTTCGCGCCCGTGAAGTTCGCATCGACCGAAACGACCGGCGGCGCGATCTGCGGATATTGCGCGATCGGCAAAGTCGGGATGACTATAAGCCCGGCGATGAGGACAACCAGCGAACAGACGGCCGCTAAGATGGGCCGCTTTAAGAAGAACGGAGTCATCCTTCGGCTTTAGGCAAAAGCCTGTTCGGCGTGATACGAACTGCGCGAGAGCGGGCTTGAAACCACTTGATGAAAGCCTTTCGATTTCGCGAGCGTGCCGAGTCGGGCGAATTTCTGCGGATGGATGAAGGTGTCCACCGGCAAGTGTTTCTTGGTGGGCTGCAGGTACTGGCCCATCGTGAAGATATCGACGCCGGCCGAGCGCGCGTCGTCCATCGTTTGCTCGATCTCTTCATCCGTTTCACCAAGCCCGAGCATGATCGACGTTTTGGTGTAGCGTTCAGGCGCGCGCGATTTCGCGTGCTCGAGAATCCGCAGCGACTGATCGTACTTGGCGCGTTTGTCGCGCACGCGCGGCGTCAGCCGGCGGACCGTCTCGAGGTTATGCGCGAAGACGTCGGGCTTGGCATCGAGCACGACGTCGAGCGCGTTCAGGTCGCCGCGATAGTCGCCGCTCAAAATCTCAACGCGCGCGCCCGGCACGCGTGCGTGTATCTCGCGCACGGTGTTCGCGAATATCAAGGCGCCGCCGTCGGCCAGGTCGTCGCGGTCAACTGCCGTTACGACCAAATATTTCCAGCCGAGATCGCGTACCGCCTCGGCCACACGCAGCGGCTCGAGCCAGTCTACTTCGCCCTTCGGGTTTCCGGTCTTAACATTGCAGAAGCGGCACCCGCGCGTGCACGTATCGCCGAGAATCATGATCGTCGCCGTGCCGGCGCCCCAACACTCCGCCAGATTCGGACAGAGCGCTTCTTGGCAGACCGTATTCAGACGCAGTGCACTGACTTCGCTCTTCACGCGTTCGTAATCGTCGCCGTGCGGCAGGCGCACTTTGAGCCATTCGGGCTTCGGCTTGCGGACGAGATCGACTTCGATCATGCGACGGCCATCAGATCAAATTGTCTTGTAAATGCTTCCAGCAGCGCGTCGCGCGCTTCAGCGATCGAAACAGCGCGACCCGTTTCGCGCGAAAGGCTCGTTAGGCCGCGATCGGTTAACCCGCACGGGTTGATGAGCGAATCGTACGACAAGTCGTTTGATACGTTGAGCGCAATGCCGTGCATCGAAGTCATTTTCCGAACCGCTAACCCGATCGCGCACAGCTGATTAGCGCCAACCCATACGCCGGCATGTTCCGCGCAGCGCTCGCCCAAAACCCCGAAACGCGTGCATGCGTCGATGACGGCGCTCTCAAGCGCCCGCACCAAAGGCACGACTTCACGAAAGCGCTCCAAGCGGCGAATCGGATAAACCACAAGTTGCCCGGGCGAATGATAGGTGACATCCCCGCCGCGCTCGATCTCCACGAGCTCGACGCCGCGCTCCGCCAGCGCTTCGCGTGAAAGCAAGACGTTTGCATTTTTGGCGTTGCGGCCGAGCGTAATGACCGGCAGATGCTCTACGAAAATCCAGGTCTCCGGGTCCTGGCCGCTGCCGACCCGTTCGTGCAACTCCCGCTGCAGCTGCCACACCTCACGGTAAGGCCGCAGCCCGAGGTCGAGGATTCTAGCCGTCATTCAGCCCCTAGAACCCGGCGGGTATGGCGTTTGTTGCGCTCACTTCGCGCCGGTGGCTGCCGGTTGCGGTGCCTTCGGCTTGGGGTTCACGATATGGATCGCTTTGCCGTGGGCGGCCTCGGCGGCTTCCATGATGCCTTCGGTCAGCGTCGGATGCGGATGAATGGAGAGGCCGATGTCTTCGAGCGTGGCGCCCATTTCGAGCGCGATAACGCCCTCCCCGATCAACGATTCCGCCTGCGGCGCGCAGATATGCATCCCAAGCAGCATGTCGGTCTTGGCGTCGCCCACGAGTTTGATCAGTCCGTCGGTATCGTTCATCGTGCGCGCGCGGCCGCTGGCTTTCTGCGGAAACTTTCCGATGCGCACTTCGTAGCCGTGCGATTTGGCCTCTTCCTCTGAAAGACCGACCGTCGCAACCTCCGGATCCGTATAGACGCAATTGGGAATCGCGACCGGATCGAAGGCCGCCGAACGATCGCCGGCGATGACTTCGGCGGCGATCACGCCTTCTTTCATGGCTTTGTGCGCGAGCAACGGCATGCCGCTGATGTCGCCGATTGCGAAGATGTTCTTCACGTTGGTGCGCCGCTGCGGATCGACGTCGATGAACCCGCGATCGTTGGTTTGCAGCCCGGCGGCCTGCAGATTCAAATTATCGGTGACGGGCCGGCGGCCGACCGCAACCAGCACGCACTCGAACTCGCGCGTTTCATCTTTGCCGTTGGTGCCCTCGCCGTTGAAGGTCGCCTTGACGGTCTTTCCGTCTTTTTTCACGGCGCCGACTTTCGTGTTCACCATGATCTCGACGCCCTGTTTTTTGAGAACGCGGCCGAGTTCTTTGCTGATGTCGAGATCGGTGCCGGTCAGAATTTGCGGCATCATTTCGATGACGAGCACTTTTGCGCCCATGCGCGCGTAGACCGTCGCGAACTCCAAGCCGATCACGCCGCCGCCGATGATCAAAATAGTCTTCGGGGTGTTTTTGAGTTGCACGGCGTCGTCGGAATTAATGATCGATTCGCCGTCGCGCGGCCAGGCTTTCACATCGACCGGGACCGACCCGGTTGCGATGACGGCGAACTGCGCTTTGACCGTGTCCGCGCCGCCCTCTTTTTTCTTAACGGTTATCTCGGTCGCGCTTTTAAAAGAAGCTTCACCGTATATGAATTGCACGTTGTTGAACTTGAACAACTGCTTGACACCGCCCACATTGGCGTTGACGACCTCGTCCTTGAACTTGGCAACGCCGCCGCGGTCGATCTCCGCCTTCGGGACTTTCAGCCCGAGCGCGCCGGCCTGATCGATCTGCCTGACGATTTCGCCTACATGCAGCAGCGCTTTGGTCGGAATGCAGCCCCAATTCAAGCAAACGCCGCCCACCTCGTCGCGGTCCACGCAGATCACTTTTTTGCCGAGTTGTCCTAGCCGGATCGCGGCGTGGTAACCGCCCGGGCCCGCGCCGATGACGACGGCGTCGACTTGATGTTCAGCCATAAATTTGGCTTCGACGGCCTCGCGGCCGCCTCCGCCGAAGCTAAATGATAACTCCCGCGGTTACAACTGGTGCATCGGCCATTGAGTAAGGAGCGAAGGCATGACCGTTATTTCCGTAATCATCGGAAGCACTCGAGAAGGCCGATTTTCCGAAAAGCCGGCCGCGTGGATTCTCCAACACCTGAAAAAACGCGCCGACGTTGACGCGCGGCTGCTCGACCTTCGCGACTTTCCGATGCCGTTCTTTGACCAGCAGGCGACGCCGGCCACGCCGGGTCGAGCTCCCTATGAAAATGACGTCGTGAAGAAATGGACCGCCGCGATCGGGCAGTCCGACGGCTTCGTCGTCGTCACCCCTGAATATAACTACGGACCCGCGGCGGTGCTGAAGAACGCGCTGGACTGGGTGTATCCGGAGTGGAATCGCAAAGCGGTCGGCTTCGTGAGTTATGGCTCCGCACTCGGCGCGCGCAGCGTCCAGCAGCTCCGCTTAACGGCGATAGAGCTTCAGCTGGCTCCGATTCGTACAACGGTTCACATCCCTGTCGGCGCCCTATGGGCGCACTACAAAGGCGGCGATGTCGACGCTGAGCTGGCCGAGCTGGAGGATCGTGCCGGCGCGATGATCGACGATCTGCTGTGGTGGACCGAAGCTTTAAAGGCGGCTCGCGCGGCGTGAGCCCAATTCAAAGACGTTTGCTCGCGTGGTATGCGCGAAACGGCCGCGCGCAATTGCCATGGCGAAAGACGCGGAATCCGTACCGCATTCTAGTGAGCGAGTTCATGCTGCAGCAGACTCAGGTCGAGCGAGTGCTGCCGAAGTATCGCGCCTTCATTAAAAGGTACCCAACGCTTGAAACGTTGGCCGCCGCCTCGGTGGCCGATGTCATTCGCGAATGGCAGGGTCTGGGCTACAATTCCCGTGCACTGCGATTGAAACGCGTCGCGGAAACGGTCGTAAAACAATTCGACGGTGTGCTGCCGCGCGATCTCGAATCGCTATGCTCTCTCAAAGGAATCGGCCCCTACACCGCCGCCGCATTGCGCGCCTTCGCATTCGAATGTGATGACGCCGCCGTCGATACAAACGTGCGCCGTGTCATTCACCGCCTGATGCACGGAGTAGAACATCCGCCGAAAGTGTCCGGCGCGCAACTCGACGCGCTCGCGCAAGAACTCGTTCCGCGCGGGCTCGGACACGATTGGAATTCGGCGCTGATGGATCTCGGAGCGACGATCTGCACGGCGCGGGCGCCGAAGTGCGGCATCTGCCCGCTGCGAAAAGTGTGTGCAGCGGCGCCGATCGATCCCGCTTCGCTCGAACGCGCGCGACCCAAGAGCGCCGCGATTCCGTTTGAACGTACGACGCGGTTTGCGCGCGGCCGCGTCATCGACCGCTTGCGCCGGCTGCCGGCAGGCCAAGGCGTCCCGCTGCTCGTTCTGCACCGCGAGCTGGCGATGCCGGACCGCACGCCGAGCGACCTCAAAGCCATCGTCGAGTCGCTCGCGCGCGATGGGCTGGTGAGAGTGCATCGGCGGCAGGTCGCGCTTGTAGAGTAGCGGTATTTTGGCTTCGATGCGTTTCGCAATAATCGCCGCGGCATCGATCGCGGTACTGTTTCCTGTGACCACCTCTGCGCGAACGATTGACTTCTCGGATATTCGCCGGCTCACTTCGGTAAGCAGTCCGCAGATCTCACCCGACGGCAAACGGATCGTGTTCTTGCGCGGACATCCGGATTTCGTGAAAGACCGCTCGCAAACCGATCTGACGCTGATCGATATTAAGACGAAGCAGGTTCGTCAGCTGACTTTCGATCGCCGCGGGTTGAGCTCGCCGCGCTGGTCGCCGGACGGATCGCGGATTGCGTTTTTGATGTCGACGACCGTTGAGGGTGTCTCCGGCCCCCAAGAAGAGGTCTTCGTTCTTCCGATGAACGGCGGCGATCCGCGCCCGGTCACGAAAGCTGCGCGGGGCATCGCCGGATTCGCGTGGAGCCCCGACGGCACGCAGTTCGCCTTCATTACGCAAGACCCCAATCCGCATAAGAAACAAGTCGCCGCGCATCTCGACGCATTCGAAATCGGCGCCAATGACTATCTGCACACCGAAGCGGCAATTCCGTTGCACCTGTGGGTAATCTCGTCGAGCGGCGGCACGGCCAAACGGCTGACGAGTGGTTCGTGGAGTTTAGGCACGGTCGATCCGGGCGCGACGTCGGAGCTGACGTGGTCGACCGATGGAAAGCAGATCGCGTTCGTACATTTTCCAACTCCGCTGATCGGTAATTCGCTCGGCGCCGTTATCGACGTGATCGACGTGCGCACCGGAAAACGCGCGCCGCTCACCGGCAATTCCGGGCTCGAAGGCGGCCCGGATTTCGCGCCGGCCGGAAACGCAATCGCCTATTCGCGCAACACGAACGGCGACGACACCAACGGCAATTCGATTTACGTCACGCACGTCGGCGGCGGACCCGGCAAAGACATCCGCGCGCAGATCGATCGCAACATCAACGGCACCGCGTGGGATCCCAGCGGCAAAGCATTGTGGTTGTTCGGGCCCGATGGACCGCGCACGGCAGCGTGGTACGTAACGCTCAACGGCGCGACCAGGCGCGTGAATCTTGGAAACGTGGCGCTTTCACAAACGGGTCAGACCGCGCGCAAAACGGGAGCGTTGGCGTTCATAGGAACGACAACGGGTCACCCCGGCGAGCTGTATTACCTTGCATCGCCCGCATCCCAACCGGCGCGCCTTACCAACTTCAACGGGTTCGTAACCAAACTCCAGCTCGGGCGTGTGGCCGAAGTCAATTGGAAGAACGACGGTTTTTCCGAAGACGGCGTGCTCACCATGCCGCCTGATTACAATCCGCAGAAGGCATACCCGCTGGTGCTCGTGATTCACGGCGGCCCGCAATCGGCGTCCACGCAAGCCTGGAATAGTCAGAACCAGCTCTTCGCGGCGCACGGCTATCTGGTTTTCAATCCGAACTACCGCGGAAGCACGAACCTCGGCGATCGCTATCAGCACGCCATTTCGCGCGATGCAGGCGCCGGGCCGGGTCGCGACGTGATGGCCGGCATCGCGAAGGTTGAACGTTCTTATAAGGTAGATAAGAGCCGCATCGCCGTTTCCGGCTGGTCGTACGGCGGTTATATGACTTCGTGGATGACCGGCCACTATAACATTTGGAAGGCGGCGGTCGCCGGCGCGGCGCTCAACGATTGGTTCGACGATTACAACGTCGCGTTCTATGTGTACACCGACGTGCCGTGGTTCGGCGGTTCTCCGTGGAATCCGAAGTATTCGGCGATGTGGCGCGCCCAGTCGCCGATCACCTACGCGCAAGCGATTCGCGCGCCCACGTTGATAATGGGCGACATCGGCGACAACAACGTGACCATCACCAATTCGTTCAAGATGTATCACGCGCTCAAAGACAACGGCGTGCCGGTACAGTTCGTGGCTTACCCCGTGCACGGGCATTTCCCGAGCGACCCGGTTCGTTCGGAAGACGTTACGCGGCGCTGGCTGGCCTGGATCGACCGGTACTTGAGGTAATGATGAAGCTCTTCGGTTTTGTTTTGGCGCTCGTTGTCGCAACTGCGGCTTCCGCTTCGGCGCGCACGATGGTCTTGGACGACGTTAAGTTGCTGTCCGGTATTTCGGAGGCGACGATCTCGCCCGACGGCAACGCGATTGCTTTCATTCTCTCCAAGCCCGACTATAAGACGGATCGCAGCTCGCGCACGCTGATGCTCTACGATCTGCGCGACTCCAGCACGCGCCCGCTGACATCGGCGCGCCGCGGCGTCACGTCGCCGGCATGGTCGCCGGATGGACGGCGTTTGGCGTTTCTCTCCATCACCGGCGAGGGCAACAAAGCTGCCGAGCAGATTTTTCTGTTGGATATGCGCGGTGGCGACGCGACGCAGCTTACGCGTTCGGCGCTTGGCGTCGAACAGTTTACGTGGCGTCCCGACGGCAACGCGATCGCCTATGTGACGCCGGATGAAGCGCCGAATAAAAAAGATATTAAGCATCACCTCGATGCGTTCGTGGTCGGCGATCAAGCCTATCAAGAAAAAGCGGCGCCGACGCCCAATCATATTTGGCTGATCAATTCCGACGGCACGGGCGACAAACGCTTGACCGAGGGCACGTGGAGTTTGCCGACTGCCACGCCGCCGGGTTCGCCGGCTTCGCCGCTTTCATGGTCACCCGACGGAAGATCGATCCTCTTCACGCGCATGCCCAACGCGTATGACTCCGATGGTTTCTTGGCGACGGTCGACGTGCTCGACGTGCAAACCGGATCGATTCGCGCGCTTACCTCGCACGGCAAATACGAAGGCTACGGTGATTTCTCACCTGACGGAACCAAAGTCGCGTACTGGTATCCGTTTGCGGGCGATGTGGCCGCGCAAAACGATGTCTTCGTAACGTCGGCAAGTGGCGGCAACGGTACGGACTTTACCGCAAACGACATCGATACGAACGTGGTCCGCGCGATCTGGATGCCCGATTCGAAATCGCTATTGATTGCCGGGCACAAAGGCACCGATGCGGCGCTGTGGGTGAAGGCGCTCGACGGCGCCGCGCAGCGTTTGCAGCTGGGCCCAGTTCAACCCGTGCAACCGTTCTGGCTGGATGCGAGCGTCAGCAAGACGGGTGCGATCGCATTTACCGCCAGCGAGGCCAATCATCCGGTCGAGCTCTATTACATGAGCTCTGCGAGCGTCGCACCCAAACGATTGACGTCTTACAACGATGCGGTCGCGCAGCTCGACTTGGGCAGAGTTCAACCCATTACATGGGCGTCCGAAGGCTTTTCCGAGGACGGTACGTTGACGTATCCGCCTGGTTATGATGCGAGCAAAGCCTATCCGCTCGTGCTGGTCATTCACGGCGGTCCGAACTCGGCTTCGATTCTTTCGTTCAACACGCTCAATCAGCTCCTGGCTGCGCGCGGCTTCCTGGTTTTCAATCCTAACTATCGCGGCAGCGACAATCTCGGCGAGAAATATTGGCGCGCGATTTTCAACGACGCCGGCGCCGGGCCGGGTCGAGACGTAATGGCCGGGATTGCGACGGTCGAGCAAACTGCGCACGTGGATACTTCGCGTATCGGCGTTTCGGGTTGGTCGTACGGCGGCTACATGACGTCGTGGCTCGAGGGTCATTACACTATTTGGAAAGCGGCAGTCGCAGGTGCGGCCGTCAACAATTGGGTCGACGAGTACGCGCTCTCCGACAACAACGTCACCGTTGCGTTCGGCTTCGGCGGCTCGCCGTACACCGGCAACTACATGCAAGCCTACCGCGATCAATCGCCGATCACATACGCCTGGAAGATCAACGCGCCGACGTTAATTTTGAGCGACACCGGCGACGTGCGCGTGCCCATCACGCAGTCGTATGAAATGTTCCGCGCCTTGACAGATCACGGCGTACCGGTTCGTTTCTTTGCCTATCCGGTTGCGGGGCATTCGCCCGGCGATCCGGTGCGCGCGCTGGATGTAAACCGCCGCTGGATTGGCTGGCTAGTTCAGTATCTCAAGCCTTAAGGCGGCTGCGCTGAGGCCACTTCATTGTGACATGGTGGCCTCTGCGACTCTCGCCAGCATCGTGTTCGCCATCATCCTGATCTTCGTGCGGAAGGTTGTGGCCGCGCTGTGATATATCAGGCATGGCGTGAGGATACCTCGGGCGCGGCGGCAAATCCGCTGGCGGATGCCGAAGATTCCGTTTCCAAAACGCAAGGTGAGCAAGGCCATCGCCGCGCGCGAGCTCGCAATTCTCGAGCGAACCTATCCGCAGGCGGTAACGGCGCTGCAGTATTCCAATCCGTTCGAGCTGCTGATCGCCGTGATTCTTTCGGCCCAATGCACCGACGCGCGCGTAAACATGACCACGCCCGTGCTTTTCAAGAAATATCCCACGCCGGAAGAGCTCGCGAAAGCCAAACAAAGCGATGTCGAGCGCATCATCCGGTCGTGCGGATTCTTCCGAATGAAGGCAAAGAACATCATCAATGCCGCGCGCGGCTTGATCGAGCAGCACGGCGGCAAGGTTCCGCCCGAGCGCGAGCAGCTCGAAGCGCTGGCGGGAGTCGGCCGGAAAACCGCCAGCGTCGTGATGTCGGTCGCGTTCGGGGAGGCCGCCATCGCCGTCGACACACACGTCTTCCGCGTCGCGCATCGTCTTGGCTTAACGCTTGGAACGACTCCGCGCGCCGTCGAACTCGATTTGCAAGCGATCGTGCCGTGCGAAAAATGGCGGCACGCGCATCATTGGCTGATCCTGCACGGCCGCGCGATCTGCAAAGCGCCGGTGCCGCTTTGCGCGCAGTGTCCGGTCAATGCGATCTGCCCGACGCCGAAGATTATCGCTAGAAGCTTAAAGGGCCAGGACCTTGCAAGTGCGGCGGCGGCTCCAACTCGGCGTCCGCGGCGATCAGCTTCAATAAGGAAGGAGCGGTGAGCGCTTCACCATAGCCCGCTTCGGTCGAGATCTTCGAAAGATTGATCAGCGACGGCACCTGCGCGCCGGGATCGAATTGCCATTCTCCTTCCAAGCCTAGGCCCGCGACGCGCACGAGTTGATGTACTTCGTCTAAATCCAGACTCACGCGCTTGTGCGCGAAGCGCAAGCGCAGCCGCAGCGGACGCAAGAGCTTGACGAATTTCATCCCGTTGCGATCGCCCAAAATGGCATTGAGGCGCTTCGCGCCGGCCGCCAGCCGTTCTCCGAATGCGTTCAAGGCTTGTTCGGCATCTTCGAAAGGCACCGGCTCGACATCGCCGCCGTCCGCGACGCGCTCGATCTCGCGACGGGCGCGAATGCGCGTGGCCGCCTCGACGATCGGGTTTTGCTGCGTGAATTTTTGGTCGAACGGATTGGGCATGAGGTTCCCAAGTATTCGCGGTGCCTTTCGGTGAAGTCCGCTTCATATGATGACGCGCCGTTTTTTAGCCGCATTGTGCGTGCTTGCGCTCGCGTGCGGCGGCCGGGCCACGGCTCAACTGACGCTCGATTCCGTCTTCAGCGCTGCCCCTCCATGGGGATCGCAGCCGTCGCGCATCACCTGGGCTCCCGACGGTAACTCATTTCTCTACGTTTTGCAATCGCAAGATCCGTTCCAAACGGTGCCCGTACACGATTACGGCGTGCGTTCGCTGCAAGATCGCATTCTTATCAGCGCAGCAGCTACGCCCGGATCGTTGGTGTGGGCGCCTGACTCGCGCTCGCTGGCCTATACCGTTCGCGGCACACTTTACGTTCGCAACCTTGCAACAAACCAAGATCGCACGATCGATCGGCGCATTTCCGATCCGCAGTGGTCGCCGCGCGGCGGCGCGATCGCGTATGTAAAATCCGCCGACCTGTATGTTGCGACGCTAACGGCATAATGCCGCGCATCCCCGATACGCCGCAGCGACGCCAACTGGAACAGCAGCGGCGCGTTCGCGAGATCGTCTTCGGCGTGCAAGACGGTATCCTGACCACGATGGGAATCGTCACGTTCTTTGGCGTCGCAGCCGGCGGCCGCGCGACCGTAATGGCGGCCGGCATAGTGGCGCTGAT
>Ga0102924_1000258_pt1 | contig 66667 bp, 64 predicted proteins | sample PaiPotPPM11metaG_FD_80116 | JGI IMG/M metagenome (GOLD analysis project Ga0102924, IMG submission 80116) | Iron sulfur acid spring bacterial and archeal communities from Banff, Canada, to study Microbial Dark Matter (Phase II) - Paint Pots PPM... ... | reverse complement strand
TCGGCTTACAACCGAATGCTATTTGACCAAGAATCGGCACTCGGAAAATTTCAAGCATTTGAAAATGAAGATGTTGGCTCCCCGGGCTAGATTCGAACTAGCAACCCTTCGGTTAACAGCCGATTAACCAACTTAATCAGAACTTGCCGGAGTTGGTGCTAATCGAAGGAAATCAGCAAGTTGCGACTAAACCGGACGAATCACTTTCTCCTTCTTTATTCACCTTTCGTTCGCATTTTGCCACCATTCATCGCAATTAGTATTACGTTTTTATGACGGCGCACCAATCACTTGCTTTGCAAGCACGCCGAGCCACTCCAACCTTTCCATTCTGTGCTTTGAATTAGCAACATTTACAACAACTTGGGGAATCTGCTTTTCGCTCAAAGCTAAACCCAAGCCCTAGAATCCAACGACATTTGGCACAGTTTTGGCACACATTGATGGGGAGAGCAACTGCTTCAAAAGCACCAGAGTCCCTTCCAGCCGGCGGCTCGCTGCCTGTGTTTTGTAATTCCCATGGTGCGATTCTCACATAAGTCAATATATACACACTGCTAGTGTGCTATTATATGTCTGTATGAGAATAGAACGGCCATGGATTCTCATACAAATTCACTAAGACACATCAATTGTGTGTTTTATGCGGCTTATGTGAGAATACTATGGACGTATACGTTCCCTTCACTCAATTTGCTCAGTCCACACCCCTGTTCACGGTCAAACAAGCTCGCGACCAATACGGGAAGGATAATCTCAGCCGTTCGATCCTTAATATGTTGCATCGCTTGAAACGCCAAGGCCGCGTCCAGCGACTGGCGAACGGGGTGTACACGGGGACTCTCGCCACCGTGCCCCTCAATCGATATCTTGTTCCATCTGCGCTTCGGGACGATGCCGTAGTTGCGCTTCACTCCGCACTCGAATGGCACGGCCTAGCAAACCAGGTTTTCCAAACCGTGCACTATTTCTCCGCGCGCCCCCGAAAAGACGTGATCTTCGGCAACATGACATACCATCGTGTCGCTCTGCCCCGCACCCTCGATGATGCGAGGCACAAGCTCTTTCAAGTTCAATTGGGTGCCGACCACGTCCTTGCTACCGACAGGGAGCGGTCCCTCGTCGATTGCCTGATGTTCCTTGACTACAGTGGCGGAGTAGAAGAGCTCGACAAATCGCTAGCCATGTTTCCGTCGTTCGATTTTGACGCGGCACTCGAATATCTAAAACTCCTCGGCAAACCCTGGCTATACTCAAGGTTGGGTTTTCTATTGGATCGCCACGCGGACAAGCTCTTCTTCAGAGGGGCACCACGCGACAAGTTTTTGCGCAAACTTCCCTTGGGCGTAGCGTACCTTGGAAGCAAGCGCCCGGGGAATCGGTGGGTGCCAACCTGGAAGCTGATGGTGCCTGAAACACTCGCGCCGTCGGAGAAACGCCAAATACCAACATGAAATTCGATCCCTCGAGTTTTCGTGCCACTGCCAAAACCACAGGCTTTCAACCCGACAACCTCGAGAAAGTCTTTCGTCTTCGGGAACTGCTCACTGAGTTCCAGAAACATTCCTTCCTTCACGGGAAACTCGTTCTCAAAGGCGGGACTGCCCTCAATCTGTTTTACCTCGGCCTCACGCGGCTCTCCGTAGACATTGATCTGAACTACATCGCTACCGTCAATCGCGAGACGATGCTCGCCGAGCGATCCGACATTGTTAAGGCCGTCGAACAAATCGCCACTGGGCTCGGATACAAACTTCAGAATGGCGTCGATGACCATGCCCTGCGCGAATGGCACCTCGGATACGCCAACCATGCCGGCGCGCAGGACCGTATTCAGGCAGAAATCAATTTTCTAATGCGTGCATGCGCTCTCCCGCCACGAGTGCTCCCGGCTGCGTCCATTATCGATTCGCAACCATGTGAGTTTCTTGTCCTGGCTACAGAGGAATTATTTGCCGGAAAGATCAAGGCCATGATCGACCGCGGCCATCCTCGCGATCTGTACGACATCTACCGGTTTACGAAGTCAGGTCTGGCGCATGATGCCGAAATTCTCCGCAAACTCGCCGTGCTTTTCTGCAGCACCATGGATCGTGATTTCAGGGCCTACTCCATCGACCGCACTTCCGACATGGATACGAAACAACTCGACCGACTTCTATATCCGCTGCTCAAGGCAAACGACCGGCCGCACCTCGCCGAGATGCTCGCTGCGGCAAGACCTCTTCTCGCGGGCGTTCTAGAGCACAGCCGTGAAGAACCATATCTGGCTGCCATCGCTTCAGGAAAATACCAACCCGAGCTTCTATTTTCGCAAAATCCGGATATTGTGGAACGCATCCGGCTTCATCCGGCGCTGCTCTGGAAAGCACAGAACGTTGCCGAACATCTCGCGAAATCTAAGAAGTCTGCGTAGCGACGGGACCAGACCGATTGAATTTAACGAATTCTTAGGCCGCAGCAATACCGCTATGGACGTTGCTACAGAGGGAGAGAACTGATGCCTTCTGCACAGCTGACGCCGTCTTCAATTCGTACTTGAAAGTACGGAGGAGCAGAAGGTGAGAATCGCAATCCTAGGGTGGGGGTCACTTCTTTGGGAGGGGGGTCTGGAGTTCGACAGGTGGCATTGCCCCTGGGAATTTGATGGGCCTACTCTCAAGCTTGAATTCTCGCGAATCTCGGAGAAACGCCTTATGGCGCTGACCTTGGTGATTGACACCGACCATGGAGTAGAAACTGCTGTCGCATGGTGCCTCAGCAAACGCGCCACGCTGGCAGAAGCTATTTGCGATTTGCGCGCGCGCGAAGGCACCACTTTGGACAACATCGGCCGAGCTACCCTGCCTTCAGAAGCGGGACCGTTGAATTGCGGTGTTCCTGAAGGCGCAATTGTTGCATGGGCTCGCGCGAAGAATCTCGACGCGGTCATTTGGACGGCTCTCGAAAGCAACTTCCAGGAGAAGACAAGGCATCCGTTTTCCGTGGATGCCGTGCTGTTGCACCTGAAGACCTTGACTCCCGAAGGAAAGGTCAAAGCGGCAGAATATATCTGGCGCGCCCCGGAGTTCGTAAAGACGCCCGTACGCGCAGCGGTTCAGAAGGAGCCATGGTTCTCAGATGCAGGACGTGCCTGAATTCCTATTGACTAGGGTTGATTTGCATATATATGAGGACATCACGCACGCCTCAGGCGATCTTCGCAGCTGTGCGAGATTGTCGGCGCAGCGTTTCGACTGCTGCCGCAACCGCAGCGGAATCCGGAGCCTTTTCTCCCCATTCCTGCCAGAAGTTTCGGGTCTGGCTCAGCGGTTCAATGGCTGGGAACTTCAACTTGATTCGGGCGGGCAGGAGTATCGCATCGCCTAACAACAAGGCTTCACCTATGTCGAGCAGGGGCAAGCCGTCGAGGACACCCGCCAGCGAGTCTGGCATGAGACGGCGGACAACGTTTTGATCTTGATCGTTCGTCAAGCGAAGGATAAGGAAGTTGTTGCACTGGCTGAGGATGGTACGGCTCACGTCGGAGGGGCGCTGGCTCACCACAAGCAGGGAGACGCCGTACTTTCGGCCTTCCTTAGCGATGCGCTCGAAGGAGTAGAGGGCCTGCTTCTCGACAGCATCCGCATCATCACGGACGGGCAGGTACAGATGGGCTTCGTCGCACACAAAGACAAACGGCGTCCGCTTTTCCGGCTGCATCCATAACTGCACATCGTAAAGCAGTCGTGCGAATACGCCAGTGACGACAGGGAGCACATCCGATGGCACTTCGGAGAAGTCCACGACCTTTATGCCGTGCTGTCCTGCGCCCGGGGCAAGCAGCTTTGCGATTTGCTTCGCAAGCCAGTCGTATTTAAGTGCGGTCACTGGTGGCTTGAACATGAAGCCGTACCGGCGGTCTTCCGCCTTGGCTTCGAGGCGGGAAATAAACCGCGTAAGTTTCCCGTTCCAATCTCCCTTGATCTCCGCTTTCGACGACCCAGGCTTCATGCCCGTGTCGTCTTCTCGCAGTTTTGCAAGGAGATCAGCGAGTTTGTAAGGCACGGGCGAGTCTACAGTGAATGTTGCACGGACTGTTTCCTGCTTCTCATCCTTCAGGGTTGTGTCCTTGAACTCTCGGACATGAGTCGTAAACCGCGCTGCCTGGTTGGGCGCGTTCTGATCGCTGCGGTCTAGGATCATCGAGAGCATTTCTTCCCGGTTCAAGAGCCAGTACGGAAGAAAGAGTATGTTTTCCGGTGGGTTGTCGAGATCACCCGGACCTGCGATCTTGAACAGAGAGGCAATAGGGGTTGGCTGTGTGCCGTCCTTACGGAGGGGCGGGTTCGCGAGAGATGCGTACTCGCCGTGCATGTCAAATACGATGATGTTCGCGTGTTTGCGGGCATGTGCACGTTCCAAGATCAACGACACCGCGCAGCTCTTGCCCGAACCGGTACTGCCGAGGATCGCCGCGTGCCTCTGGAAGAAGCGATCGCCGTTGGCGATAGCTGCGGCCGATTGGTCGATGACGAAGTGGCCAAGTTCGAGTCGCTGTTTCTCATCCAGCTCCTTCCCAAGTAACCCCATGAACCGCTGAAGGTTGCCGCCCTCGATGAGAAAACAATCGCGGTCGATCTGTGGGAACGAATCAGCGCCCCGCTTGAACCGATTGCGGACGGTTCCCTCAATGGTGCGGTAGGTGCCGAGCAAGACAACCCGGAGCGAATCGTCCGGCACAATCTCCATCTCAAGCGTTGTGGGTGCCATCGGATCAGGCTGTGCTGTCTGCTCGCGAAGCTGCCGAGTCACGCGCTCCGTCATGCCGATCAGGAATTCCTGGGCAGTCGTACCCTGAATTGCGACAAGGCTCCCGACCGCAGCACGCGGCAAGAGTGAGGCATTTTCCACCGCGATGAGTACGCGGCTCGTGTCCACGGAGGCGACCTTGCCGAGCATGCTCGGCGTGTCGAACGTCAGAATAGGTGAATCACTCATGTCAGTAGCTCCTTTGCCAAAATTCCAATGTCCCACGCATCGCACCCTTCATGCTCGAACTGGTGTCCGTTTGTCACCATTGCGACTCCCGCCCAAGCCTTCGGTTTCGAGAGGCATACGCAGCGAGGCGAGGTCTTCGCTATCTGCTCGACCTTCGTACTAACCGATTGGTTCAAGATCAATGTGGGCGTACCGTCCTGAATCCGCTTTAGGAGATGGGTTTGCAGATGATCGTCATTGAACCCGTAACCCACTACCAGCAGACGCCCGGCCCGCTTGATGTAGTCGTTGGCCAAATCGCGATGCTTGTCGAAGGGGGAGTCGTAGCCAGCTCGGTATTTGTTGAGGCCTGGCGTGATGATGAGTCGTTCCGCGTCCAGATCTAAACTGCATCGCCGTGCATCATTGCCGGATTTATACCAGTCAAAGCTCCCATGCGGCTTCAGGATTATCGCTCGCGGGAAGTGGTCGAGGACGGTGGTCTTGGCGCGCGTTGTGATTCCCCGGCATGATCCCATGCAACTTCTGGCATGGTCGAAAGCGCCCGCATATTGCCCCACGGCTGTAGTGTCCACATGGAAGCCTGCCATTTCACATGCGACTTCGATCAGTCGGTCGTAGTTGGGCGTCAGAATCGGCAATCCAGTCGTCGGCTTCAATGTCTTGGCTAGAAATGTCGTCAGGCGAAGTGTTCTCTCCCCTCGGATCACTGCGGCTATAATTTCGCGTTCTTTCGGCATCAGCAGATCGGACGCTCCTTGCGCAATCCAGCCTTCGAGAGTGTCGGTTGGCGCATGCTTTAGCAGCGCGGCCTCCAATCCCTCATTCGCATCAATGGTCACCTTGATCTGGGACCAGAGCATCGCGTCGGCTCCTGCCAGGGTGCCGGCACGGCTGCACAGATGAGCGGCAAGCTCAGGCATCCCGGAAATTCCCTCAGCGCACGAGAGCCCGGACCCGATCACCAACACAAGACCGTCGGTGAAATGGCCCTGCACAAATTTAACCAGTTCGTTATAATCCATATTCGTACTCAATGTCGCGAGTATATCAATAGCAGCATCTATCCTTATCCCGAAAACCCCAGGTCCCTAACTCGTATTCTGTTGAAGCGCATCTATAGGTCCTTCCCGGTATGCAGGCCAAATGAGGTTCGTTTTGGTTGCGTCCGCCACACGCCAGCTTCAGCCAAGATTTATGACATCTAGTTCGGTACCCATGTGGGCGCGAGCAATCTCTACCACATGTGTGTGATGTGTGAATAGTATCGGCTGTATATGGTCACCAATAGCCGCTAGTGCCGCTACGCCCTGGGCCGTGCGAGCGTCATCGAATGTTGTGAAGATGTCATCACCGATAAAAGGAGCCGGTTCACAGCGACTGGCGTAATCCTCGAGATATGCTAGACGAAGCGCAAGGTAAAGCTGGTCGCGCGTGCCATCGCTCATGCCAGTGACGGGTACCGTCTGGCCAGACTTGCGTTGGCCGACAAGACGCGGCACATCCTGCTCATCGTAGTCTTGGCCAAGGCGTGAAAAAGCACTGTCTGTGAGCGTTGTGAACAGGGCACCCGCTCGGGCTATGAGTGGATCGTGCTGGCTGGCTCGGCGGTCGTCAATGACCCTGCCGATAAATACGGCGCCAAGTTTCAGAACTACCCATTCACGCGCCGCAATCGCAAGCTCGGCCTCGGCACTTCTGCGCTGCTGCAGCGCGACTTCTGCGCCGACACCCTGCTCCCATTGTGCGCGCTCACGGAGCTTACGGTCCTGCGCGGAGAATACCTCTCGGGCCTCTTGGTCAAGTCTTTCATCATCCACGGAAAGTGCTTTGAGTGCGGCCTCGGCCTGGTCCGAATCGTAGGCGACTAGATCGATACGCAGACTCTCTTCATTGTGTCCGTCCGCCTGCGCAATAAGCTGGACGCGCCGATCGGCAAGCGTACCCAGAAGCTGATCCCGCTCGCCGCTCAGATTGAGGAATTCGGCAAGGTCGGTGCCGTTCGGCAACTGGGATGCAAGTGCTGTGACGGCCGCAGTGGCGTCCTGTAGTGCAACATCAGAAAGCTCCCGGTTGCGGGTCGCTTCGGCAAGTCTTCCGGCGGCCTCGGCTCTGCGCGCCTCCGCAACCTTCGCCTGTGAGAGTCGCTCATTGAGGGCCTTTGCCGCCGCATCTGCGGGCATAGTCGCAAGATCCGGAGCCAAATCGTCCACGAGCGTCTTTGCGCGCGCTTCGAATTTAGTGATATCGCGTTGCATGCCCGCCACACGCCGTGTGCGGCTGTCGCGCTCGCGAATATTGTCGGGAACGTCTTTCCAGGCTCCAAGCGCAGCCTCAGCCTCGTCCGGAGTTGCGGTTGCAGGGAGCCCTATCGGTGGCAGTGCGAGCGCCCACCGCTCCAGCCATGAGTCACGCCGATTGACAGCTTCCGTTTGGGCGATGGTGAGTTCTTCGATTCGTGCCTGCGCATCCTGCATACGGGTTTCGAGATCGCGCGCTCCGTCCCAGCTCTCTGAAATTTGGCGAAGCCGGTCTTCGATACGCGCGGCGAGGAGCCCCGCACTAAGCCCTTGCACCTCCTCAAGGCCAACTTCACTAGCCAGCGTTGCCAATGCTGGTTCTATGCCCCGTATCGCCGTTTCAATTGTCGCGAGACTGCCACGGAGAAGGTTGAGCTTCTCGCGTCGTTCTAGCAGACCATGAGCGGCCAGGAGCCATGCGTTCATTTCGGAAGGGGGAAGGGGGACAACGCCTGCCTGAGCCCAAATTGCCGTCCAGGCTTCTGCAATTTCATTATGGCGGGTTTCCGCACCCAAGAGCTGTTCTTTGGCGCTGCCTTGCTTCCTGCATTCCTCTGCCAGCAAAGCGGTGTCGGCGTTATGGGCGGCAACACGCCCAGCGTCTCCAGTCGCATCGTCGGCCAAGCGGTCGGCCTCCAAACTATGACGCTCAAAATCTGTGACCACTTCCGGTAGCGCTGCTCCCGTAAGGGCTTCAGTCCCGCCGAAAAGAGTGATGCGCAGGCGGCCCCATTCCTCGTCGCGCTGTTTGCGTTTTGCAATTATAGTATCTGTAGTGGGCACGGGACGACCCGAAGCGCGGTCGCGCAGCCGCGCCTCGATCTGTGTAACGGCGTCATCCGAGGCCAAGCCCCGTTCGGTCGCGCGCCCGATCTCGTCTGTGAGTTTGTCCATGTCCTTTCGAAAGCGAGCAATCGTGTCGTTGCCCGGAAGAGATATCAGTGCGAGCGCATCGAGATCAATAATCGGAGGGTTCAGCCGGAGCGCGACCTCTTTGAGTCGGTGTTCTTCGGCATGAATCGATTGCTCGATCTCAAGGCGTTTGTCGAGTTGCTTCAGAACCGGGTTCAGCGCCGCGAGCTTCTCGCGGAACGGGCGGGGATCGTTAGTGCCCCCTTTCTCCGAACGCTGTCGTTCCATCTTGGCGGATGAAGCGCGCTCCTTGGCAAGATCGTTCGTATAACGGGCTAACTCCGTAGTGAGCGTTCGGCCTTCTTTTGTGAGATTTCGTACTAGGGCTTGTTCAGCGTCGGTCGGACGATCCTTTTCCAATGCAGCGGCATCCGCGAGGCCAAGTCTAGTTGTAATCTCCACGAGGCGGCCGCGATAGTCGTCGGCTTCGGCCTGAATACGCGGCGAGTCGCGCCGGTTGTTCGTATAAGCACCAATTTCGCTGAATAGGCTCAACAAATTGCCTGCCTCAGCGATGATCGAGTTATCGACGGTGATCGCTGCATGATCCCGCGTGGCTCTTGCCTCATCGTCAGAGGCACGCTTTTGCGTCACTTCCGCCTTGTTTGCAGCATCGAGGCTTACGCGCAATCGTTCGATAAATCCTGCAGGCGTCTCCGGCAGAGTGCCGAGCGCAGCGATACGCGCAAGATCCTGGTCAATAAGCCGTACGAGTGGCAGGACTCGCTTGAGTCGTGACAGCCGGGCGTGCTCAGCGGTTTTCGCGCTTTGCTCTGCTTTAATCTCGCTGAGCCTTTTGGCATATCCATCGATTGCCTCGTTCAAATCCTTCCAATCACCCGCCTTTAACTCGTGTTCGCGAATGGCCTTGCGTGCCTCTTCATATCGATCAAATGCTTGGTAGAAACGACGTTCTTTCGAAGCGCGCGGCGCAAAAATACCGTCGGCCTCGCCGTCCAGATTGCGGCGTAGCTCGGTCAGTCCGCGCAGGCCTGAAGCTGCGGCAAAGAGGCTGGCACCGATATCACCTTCACTGTTCATCATTTCCTCAGCGCCAAGCCGGAGGTTTGGAGTATTGAGGCCGAAAGCGCGGCAAAAAACGTCGCGGGAGAGGTTGCCAAGGAAAGGCACGAGCGCATCGTCGCCGAGCGCATGATCGTCGGCGTCGATTAGTGTGTTCTTGTTGCCCCTGCGGCGCCGGAAAGAAAGTCTATTGCCATTCTGCGCCGCAATCGTTGCGCCGATCCTCAGTTCCTTAACGTCATGCAGAAAGTCATAGCTTGTCTGTCGGTCTATACCGAACAAGAGATCAGTTACAGCCGCAAGAGAACAGCTCTTGCCGGCTTCGTTTGGACCATAGACGACGTGGAGTTTGGCGTCCGGTCGGAATGTAAGGGTACGGCCGGTGAATGGTCCGTAACGTTCGAGATGTAGAGTGAGGATGCGCACAGAGTCAGCTTTCCTGTTGGCGCATGGTACGACCGAGGACAAGAGCGCTCGCGTCGCCGAGAAGCTTGTCGAGATCTTCCGCGAGCGTTATATCACCGGTTACAATCCCGACCGGCAAACGATCAGCTATACTCGCCACAATTTCGGCCGCTTTGGCATGGAGGTTCGGATCGTGCTCCAAGCCAGCAAGCGTGGCGCCGAGATCAAGCGATGTATCCAACAAACCATGACTGGCGGCGGTCGAAACGCCTGCCTCTTTGGTCTCGATTTGCAGTCGTTCGAGCCAGACGTCTTCGTGACAACGATGAGCCGCTGCCTGAACTTCGTCTGTAAAAGTTCGCGGATCGGCCTTCAGGCGGCGATGGAGCGATGTCTGGCCTTCAAGGCGCACACGAAGTGCCAGGAGCCGGCCCTGCGCTTCTTGAGTCACTGGGCGGATTGCGTCGGTGATGTTCTTAAGCATATCCGTTTCTTGATTTACGCCATCAAGGTCGACCGATACCTCTGCCCAGCGTGCAGAGTCGAGAATCACGCGGCGCACATGGGTTACGTGTCCGTCGCTTACATCTACGATCACTGCGCCTTTCGGGCCGCGTTCGCGCACGTTGCGTCCCTGCAAATTCCCAGGAAAGATGATCCAGGGATCGCACGCAATTACTTCATATTCGTGGACATGGCCGAGCGCCCAATATTGGTAATTGCGGCTGGTGAGGTCCTGGACTGTACATGGCGCATAATTGGCGTGGCCGGGCCTGCCATCACAAGAGGTGTGAAGGACGCCGATGTTGAAATAGCCGGGCAGGGGGGCAGGATAGGAAAGCGCATAATTTTCCGTAACGGCTCGCTCCGGGAAGCTTCGACCATGAAGCGCAACCTTGATATCTTTTAATTGAAAGGTTTTTGCTTTGGTCGTCGGAAATTGGTGGACGCTATCTGGCAGTGAGATAGCTTTGGTCACGACGCTCTCAGCATCATGGTTGCCTTTCAGGAGGTACAGCGGAATTCCGGATCGTTCGAGCCGCGCTACCTCGCGATTGAAAAACAGGCCGATCGAGGCATCCTTCCATTCGCCGTCATAGACATCGCCGGCGATCACGACGAAGGCAACTTTGGCGTTGATGGCGTTTGTGACGAGAGATGAGAATGCGTCGCGGCTTGCTGCCGCAAAGCGTTTTGCCACGGATTCGTCTTTGATTGTCAACCCTGTGAAGGGGCTGCCAAGATGCAGATCGGCGGCGTGGAGAAAGCTGAATGGCATGGGATTTACTGTATTTCAACGGTAATAGTGACACAAGCAAAGAGAATCGTCGATAGTTGGCACTATTATAGGCGACGCCGCTTGCTTGTCGGGTACGTGGCCACTAGACCCAACACTTCTAACACTTCGTCATCAGGTCGTCGATGTTCCGGGCCTGGATGAACTTTGCAGGGTTTTCGCCGACGGCCAGTGCCTTGAAGTGAGCTTTACCACATTCAATCTTGGCGCTTTCCTTGTCCCGAAGATCATCGGTGAAAAGACTGCTCTTGGTTTCGACCACAAAGTAGAGGCGCTCCGCACCATCCTTCACAACTAGCACGGCCCAGTCTGGATTGTATGTTCCCAACGGCGTCGGGACTCTGAACCAGCCGGGGAGCTTGGCGTAGACCTTCACCGCTTCGTTTTTCTCTAGCTGCTCGGCGAACGTTTTCTCCACTGTGGCGGAATCATAAACGACGTGCTCGTAAACCGATTTCTCGGAAGAGACCATATTCTTCAGGTAGCCAGTCAGCTCTTCCTGCTCGAAGAGTTCCTGGGCGTAATATTCCTCATCGCCGATGCGCTGGTATTTGATACCGTCCACCAAGGCGAGCCGCTTCGTGCGGTTGATGGACTCGGTCGCCAACTCAACGAACTGCTGGGGGTTCCGCTTGAAGTCATCGAGGCGGTCGCTCTCAGTCAAGATGCGCACGAGACTGCGCCTGGTGAGTTGGGTCTTGTCCTGAAGATCGGTCAGCAGGTCGGGTAGTTCGATGTCGGTTTCTTCAATTGTGATCGGCGCTGCGACCGTGGTTTCCGTCGATAAAACGCCACCTCGTCCGATCGCAAGATCGGCTTTGCGAATCTGGACGCGGGTCTTAGTGATGGGCGGGCATTGTCCGATTGCGCTGGCGCAATCCGTCACGAGCTTCTCATTATCAAACTGCACGCGGTAAGTCGTCTTGTGCTTGATGCGATTCCAGAGTGCCTGGAACTCTTCGCTGTGCAGCACCGCCTGCCGGGTCTTGATCGACCTGCGCTCGTCGGCGTTCTTGATGTCCAGTTTCCCGGCGAGCTTACGGAGAACTTCTTTCACTTGCTGAAGTTGAGCCTGGAATGGCTCCGGGAGTTGCAGCGTGTCATCCTTGAGCACCTTCCTCAACTGATCTTGGACTTTGCCTTTCGCGTCCACGTAACCCGCATCTTTAAGGTGCGTCCAGATGGCTTCCGATTGGGGCACGCCTAGAGCCATGGTCCGCCCAGCGTCATCCTTCACCGGGATGGCGGCAAACTGGTGCTTTTCCACGACGCCAAAGCGGATGCCGGTGTCGTTCTCGATTTCTGTCTGGAGGTTTGCGGCAAACTGCTCATAGGCTTCCGTGGCAATGACGGTGAGGGTGTTGACATCGAAGCCGCGAACGCGTTCGCCCGTGGCGGAATTGACGCAGAGGCGCAGGCCGCGCCCAATCGTCTGTCGGCGTTCGCGCTCGGTGCCCATCTCACGGAGGGCACAAATCTGGAAGACGTTCGGGTTGTCCCAGCCTTCTTTCAGGGCGGAGTGGGAAAAGATGAACTTGAGTTTCGTTTCAAACCCCAGGAGTTTCTCCTTTTCCCTCATTATGAGGTTGTAGGCGCGCTCGGCGTTTTCACGATTGCCCTGGTTGTTCTCGGCGGTATCCGTCCACGTTCCTTTCTTGTCGATGGAGAAATAGCCGTCGTGCACTTCCGTGGCGTCGGACTCCAAATCCAGATCGTGGAAGAGCGTGCGATACTTCGGCTTGGCGGCGGCCCTGCGGTACTCCTCCTCGAACATCACCGCATACTTGCCCTTCACCTGAGCGCCGTCGGTGGTGTAGCTCCGGTAGTGTTCGACGACATCGATGAAGAATAGACTCAGCACCTTGATACCCTGCGGTCGCAGACGTAATTCCTTATCCAGATGCTCCTCGATGGTGCGGCGGATCATGAGACGTTTGAGGGCGTCACTATCCACGTCGCCGATGGCCTCACCCGGACGCAGCGGCGTCTCCAGGTTGCTCAGTTCGAGAAACTCCTCACCAATTTTGCAGCCGATGTTCTGCACCAGGGAGTCAGCGTAGACGGCTCGTCCCGTGACCTGTTGAAGATCGTCGCCGGGCTTCACGGCAACGGTTTCGCGGCTCACGGTCGTCCCGCGCTGTACGTCTAGTTCGACCTTGGCGCTGAAGGTACCCTTCTTGTTGCTGGTGGAGAGCAACTTGACGTAACCCTTGTTGTGGCCTCCTTCCACTTCGAGAGAGGCTACCTCGATCTGCTTCACCAGCTTGCGCTCGTAGGCATCGACCGCGTCGAGGCGATAGAGCATGTGGTGCTTGGCGGCATGTGTGGCGGAGTAACGCAGCGTGCAGAGCGGGTTCATGGCCTCAAGGGCCTCTTTGCCGCGCCCTTCTAATCCACCGTCAACGCTTTGCGGCTCGTCCACGATCAGGATGGGCAGAGTGGCCTTGATGAGATCGATGGGCTTGAAATCTTGGATATCTTCATGCGGCTTATAGAGGTTGTTCACGTCTTTCTTGTTGATGGCCCCAACCGTTACCACCATGATCTGGATGTTTGGGCTGGTGGCGAAGTTCCGCACTTGGCCGAGCTTGCTGGAGTCGTAAAGGAAAAACTCGAAAGGCGCGTTGGCATAAAGAGCGCGGAAGTGTTCTTCGGTGATCTGGAGCGTTTTGTAAACGCCCTCCTTGATCGCAACGGATGGGACCACGATAACGAACTTGGTAAAGCCATAACGGCGGTTCAGCTCGAAGATCGTGCGCAGATAAACGTACGTCTTGCCAGTGCCCGTCTCCATTTCCACTGTGAAATCGCCCGAAGCCAGCGAGGCTGATGGCCGCAGTCCGTTGCGGATCTGGATGTCGCCCATATTGTTCAGGAGTTCGTCATCCAGAAGTTGCAGGCGGTTCCCAATACCCAAGTCGCTCTGCGCATATGCCAGACTTTGCTGCGAAGTAAACGCATCACGGGTAACGGTAAACTCGGTGCGGCAGATTTCCTGCCCACGGAACAAGTCGCAAACCGACTCGATGGCGGTTTGCTGGTAGTCCAGATTGGGCTCAAAGTGAAATTTCATGGTTGTATCTTAAAGGCTTCGCACATTTTCCAGCCCGTGCTGCTGGAGAATGGCGGTAAGGTTGGTCTTGGCCACGTCATCGGCAAAGGCGCTGTCGCGGAAGACCACGGTGCTCTCGCCCGCCGGGGCCAATTGCTTGTGCCAGTCCACGATTCCTAGCGCAAGAGGTTCGACTTCGGCGGCAACAATTTTCGGGGCTAGGCAAACAAGCAAGGTACCCGCGCCAATGCTGTTGACGGTCTTGCCTACGATGGCTTTCTGTTCGATGGGCATCGTCAGGTCAAGGCCGAGCTTGAGCAGCAACTCGAAAAGGATGTCCTCTTCTGTGCGGTCGGTCTTGAGGTGCTCGATGGAGGCTTCAAGCGTCTTAGGAAGATCATCCCGGTTCGGTTCCCACGTCCGTATGTTGCTCGATGCTAGTTTGAAGACGCGGAAGCCAAAATCGCCCCTAAACAAGGGGTTCTCGTCCAGGAGCTTCTTGCCGGCACGACGGAGGCGTTCCTTCGTAAGTTCAGCGATGTTACGGGGCTTGCCGAGCTTGTCACAGAATGCGACTGCTGCCTTCTGGTCCTTATCCTCCGGATCGAGGACTTCAGGCAGTTGAACCATTATGGATCGGCGAGTCCCACCGTCGGTCACGTTTTGAGACCAGACCGCATGGGCTGTCGATCCAGATCCAGCAAAAAAGTCCAACACTAAGGCGTCTGTAGGTGCGGCGTAACTTATCAGGTCGGCTAAGACAAGATGATCTTTTGGATTATCAAACACCCCAGGCCCCAAGAGGTTCTTTAGGGTCAGCGAAGCAGCTCGACCGTCCTTATAAATCACCGGCGTTTTTACGATGCTATCTACTTCAACGAGGTAACTTTTCTGAAGGGGAATAGTGGATTCGTCCTCTCCGAAGAAGACACGATCTTCCGCAATTCGCTTCTGCATTTCGTCCGGGTTACAGCCCCAGCCGCGCGACGGCTTCTTGCATGGTTTAGCGGTCTTTGGATGAATTATGTCGTAATCGGGAATGCTCGTACTTGCTGACGAAATGTCAGCACCGAAGAATAACCCTCTCGCGTCCGAGCGCCAGAAGTGTTTGAGCTTCTTTGCAGGGTCAGCCGTATCAAGACCATCGTAGAACCGGCGCATGCCATCGCCGATTGAATCGTGGTCGTCTCCATGTTCAGTGCGAAGCGCGTTGTAGCGCTCCAAAATGGATTCAAGCCCAGGCTTTTTTTCACGCCAATTGCCAAGCTTTGTGAGCGCGTCTTTGCTTTTCGCAAACACGTGCATGTATTCAACAGTCTCGGAAAAGAACGTCGAATCATTCTTTCTTCCTTTTTCCCAAACTATGGTGATGATGAAATTTTCCTCGCCGAACAATTCGGAACAGACAGCTTTGAGATTCATGGCTTCGTGTTCATCGATGCTGATAAAAATTACTCCATCCTCCCTGAGAAGATTTCTGGCCAGTTTTAGGCGGGGATACATCATGTTAATCCAGTCGGTGTGGAAGCGGCCCGAAGCTTCAGTGTTGGAAGAAATCTTGTTGCCATTGCCGTCCACTTGACCAGTAAGCTGAAGGTAATTCTTGATGTTGTCCTGAAAGTTGTCGGGATAAACGAAGTCCCTGCCGGTGTTGTAGGGCGGGTCAATGTAGATGAGTTTGACTTTTCCGGCATAGGATTTCTGGAGCAGCTTCAAGACTTCGAGGTTGTCACCCTCGATCATGAGGTTGCGGGTAGCGCCCCAATCCACGCTGTCTTCCGGACATGGGCGCAGTGTCCCAGTGGAGGCAGTAAGGGCGATCTGGCGTGCGCGGCGCTTGCCGTGCCAGGTGAGCCCGTATTTCTCCTCCCGCTCATCCACTGCGCCGCCGAGGAGCTGTTTCAGCACCTCGAAGTCCACCTTTCCTTCGGTGAAGACTTCAGGGAAGAAGGCCTTGAGCTGCTCGATATTGCCCGCGACGAGGCCTGGAGATTTGGATTCCGCATCTTCGGCTGTGAGTTTCTTCATCTCTTTTCCTTCAGAGTGCTTTTTCTGTCGCGGTCAGTTTAGCTTCCAGCCGTTTGATTTCAAGATTCAATTCTACACGACGGTTGAGCTGCTTTTCCTTTTCCGCCTGGGCACGCAAGACTGCGAGGTCTTGCTGGAGCCGGGCGTAGGTGTCGAGCCCCTCGCGTAGCGCCGATGCGCGGTCGGGTGAACCCGGCGGGGTAAACGTGCCGGTGATCTGCGCTGCTTTCAAGGCTGCGACACGGTCGAGCCAACCCTGATAAAGGGCAAACAAATCTCGGTTCGGCAGGCTTGAAACCGCAAGGCTGGCGAGGAACGAAGCTTCTTCCGTAGTGGGCGCATCCGATCGAAGCGGGGCCGTGCGGTGCACGTCCTCGATGACGATCTCACCCGCTTCGCCCTGTGACCAGCGTTTGTGCGCCAGCGAGAGGCTGACGGTGTCGCAGTGCGCGGCGATGAGTACGACCGGATACGGAATCGCCCGGTGAATCAGTTCTAGGAGCCGCGTCGGTTTCGCAGTGGAGCGTAGCGTAACGGTGAGCACTGCAATCTCCAGATACTCCCGCACGTCGTCTCGGAATTTCGGCACGGCGATGTTGGTGGGTTTGAGAGCGGCAACCCAAAACAATTCCTCAAGACCCTCTTGAATCTGGCGCTTGTCGGCGGCGGTAGGGGCGCCCTGCTCCAGCAGCAGCTTCTTAGGCACTCGCTGATCCACGCGGGCGTCCTGCGGCAATGCCAACGCGTTGATGACCGGGGCGAAGTTCACGCGTTTGTCACCTCAGGCAGCACGACAAGAAACGCGACTACCTCGAAGTCGTTGATGCCGTGGAACTCGCCTTTCATGGCATGGGTGCCGCCCGGTGTGAACAGACTAGCAACGGCGCGTTCCTCTTTCTTGCCAACAATCGAGGCGACGGCATTGGCGAGCAGGCCTTGCGTGGCACTCATGTCCTTACCGTCCTTAGTCGTTTTGTCAAAGCGGGCGCAGGCTCCGGCGTCGGGCAGGTCGCGCCCGATGCAGAGCCGTTTCAGGCGGTCGAGCGCCTGTTTGGCTTGAGTGAACGGCAGCAGAACCGCACCGTCGTCGCCCACATGGACGACGTAGTGCAGAGCGAGCGGGTAACCCGGCTCGATCGACTTCAGCGCCGATTCCCCCACCGCACGCAGGCAGAAAATGACACCCGGCGGGATAGTGGATTCGCCGCTACTCTGCGCGGTGGTGATGGCAAACGTGCCTAACGGCAGGCTCTCCAATTTCCCGGCGTGCTCCTTGAGGAACCCCGCGAGGTCGATGCGGGAGTCGTTCAGAGTAAGGTCAGCGATGGAAACGCCACTGCTAAGGTCTTCGAGATCGATGACGGCGTCCTGGAGCTTGAGGAGCTGCTTGCGTCGATATTCCAGATCGTTCATTTGGTCACCGGACTGGTGCTCGATGATGTTTTCCTCACCTGTGGCGGAAATATCGAGAAGCACCATCTTGCCGCTGACGCGCTGTTCTAGGTTGATGTATTCCTCAAGCTCCATGTTAGGCCAGAAGTTAATGAGCTGGATACGCTCGTTGAGCGAACCGATGCGGTCGATGCGGCCAAAACGCTGAATGATGCGCACCGGGTTCCAATGAATGTCGTAGTTTATGACGGTGTCGCAGTCCTGGAGGTTCTGGCCCTCGCTGATGCAATCGGTGGCGATGAGCAGGTCAATTTCACCATCCCCAGCGAGGTCCTCGGGACGCTCTTTCGAGCGTGGCGAGAAGGACGTAATTATGCTGGCAAAATCTTTGCGGAGGTTGGGCAATGTGGTCTGATTTTGACCGCCGCCGGTGACGAGGGCCGAGTGCAGGCCGAGTTCCTTCTGCGCCCAGCCCGAAAGCTCGCGATAAAGATACTGAGCAGTGTCAGCGAATGCGGTGAACACGAGTAGCTTTCGATTGTTGGCATTGAGTGGCTGGCGGCACTTGCGTTCGATTTCTTCGCGGAGTGCCTTGAGCTTGGCGTCACGTGCCGCACCCACCTGTTTCGCCGCAGACAGAAGCGTGGCAAGCCGGTTGCGGTCTTCGATGAGGTCTTGTCGCCAGCGGACGCGATCCACGTCTTGGAGCAGCACTTTGACCTTTCGCCCGACTAGCAGGCTCTCGAAAGCCGGGTCGTCTGGGTCCACGTCGGCGATGTCAATTTCCTCTACCGCCTCCGCTTGGGCTTCGATTTTCGCCAAAGTGGCTTCAACGTCGGCGAGCTGGCGCTTGAGCGTGAGGGCAAAAGAAGTGACCGAGCTCTCCATCCGCTTTAGGACATTCACCCGCAAGAGGTGGACAAGGCTCTCTTCGCGGTCCACCTGCCGAAAGAAACTCTCGCCGCCTCGAATCTTAGTGCTGTACTTGGCGTCGTAGGCTCCCTGTTTGTGTGGAAGCACATAGCGCAGAGGGGCGTAGGCCGCGAGGTTGAGGCGGCGGATTTCACTATTGATGTCGCGAATGGAGCTGAACTCACCGGCAACATCCACGTCGGGCTTGATGTTTATGGGCTTGAGTCGCTCCGGGAAGCGGCCAGTCTCTTGGGTGCCATAGTATTTTTCAATGTGTTTGCGGGAACGGGCGATGGTCAATAGGTCGAGCAACTTGAAGTAGTCGAAACCGAGCATGTCCAGGAGACGCGGCGGTTTTCGCTCGGCGTCCTCCAAAGCGAGCCAGCGATTGAATTGAAGCTGCGCTTGGCGAACTGTTGCCTCGATGCTGGCAATGCCGTGAGCGGCGAGAGCCATATCATCCGCTTCGGTGACGAAAGCGATCTGGTTCTTGAGATCGGCGAGGCGGTTGTTGACTGGTGTTGCTGAAAGCATGAGGACTCGGGTCTTGACGCCCTCCTTGATAATGCGCCGCATGAGGCGGTCGTAACGGGTTTCGCGCTCGTTGTGCGTGGCCTTATTACGAAAGTTGTGGGATTCGTCGATGACCACAAGGTCGTAGTTGCCCCAGTTCACGAACGAGAGATCGATGTCGCCCGACATCCCGTCGTCGCGGGACAGGTCGGTGTGGTTGAGAACATCGTAATTGAAGCGGTCGGAGGCGAGGAAGTTGCGGCGGTCGTTGGCCTTATAGAGTGTCCAGTTGTCGCGCAGTCGCTTGGGCACCAGCACCAGCACGCGGTCGTTGCGAAGCTCGTAGTATTTAATGATGGCGAGCGCCTCGAAGGTTTTGCCGAGGCCGACACTGTCGGCAATGATGCAGCCGCCCAGCCGCTCCAGCTTATCGATGGCGCCGACGACGCCGTCCCGCTGGAATTTGTACAGTTTTTTCCAGACGGTGGTGTTGCGAATACCGGTGGCGGATTTGACGATGCGTTCTTCGTCCAGTTCATCACCGAGGTCTTTGAAAATGTGGAAGAGGGTCAGGTAGTAGATAAGCGACGGGACTTTCGGATCGGCGAGTTCGTGAAGACGCGAGAGGAATGCAGCTTTCTGCTGATCGGAAGCTGGTAGCGTATTCCATAGGCTCGTGAACCAAGTCCCAAGGATGGCAGATTCCTCTGGTTTCTCGGAACACTGGATCAGACTGAATTGATTACCGGGAGTTATACCCAAGCCTTCCGTTGTGAAAGCACAGTTGCCAGTGATGACACGACGAAGCTCTGAATCTGGGTTGCCGGCGACGAGGATGGATTGTGGCAGCAAGGCCGAAGCACTGCGCAGCTCCACCTTCTTCCTGATCCACGCGGCACATTCGCGGGCGAGCCACCGGAGTTGAAGGCGATTCCGAAAAGCACGGTCCGTGTCCGAGCCCGTCAGCCCGAGTTCACCTCCATCGGTTGCCGGGAGCACTATGCGGCAGGCGTCGAGTTTTTCCAACAGATCACGCAGCTCCGCGAAGGCGAAAAGGGAAAACGCAGGAGAGGCCAGATCAAGCGACGACAGAGGCGCAAGGGTCTGGCGCAACTCGTCGATCACGCGGTCGCAGCCTGCATTCTTAATGAGTTTCATGAGGAGTCATGTAAATATCTGTCGGTCCGAGGCAGCTCCTTTGCATTGTTCCATCGGTTAGGTGCCCATTCCCTTTTTCGCTTCGACGGCGACGTATTTCTCTGCCGCGTCACGCGCGACCCAGGCCGAGGATAAAACGACTTGTCCCACCCGGAGGCAGTGAAAGAAGGCGTGCCCAGGTAAATGCAGGCGAGACTCTTCACGAGAGGGGAGTCTAACGAATCCTGATCTGTTACGAAAGAGCTATCAAGAAAGCGGCAACGAAGTTGTTAGCGGCCGAGGTCGTGCGTGCGACGGCTAGCTCGAAGCTGCAAAAATGCGCGGACGGCGGCGATCTCGAATTTTGTGCCTTTCAGCAAGTGGTCAAGCCAACCAGGAACGTCGGCGGCGAGGGAGGTCACGCGACCTTGGCGCATGCTCATGATCCGTCGCAAGTCTTTCTCATCGACAAGGTCGGCGGAATTGTCGTAGATCTCCACGCGGTTAATTCCACCTTCACCAAAATCGAGCGCGGTCACAAGATTGTGCGTACTCTTTTGATAGATGTCGCGAACTATTGTCTCGGACGCTGAGTGGCCTCCGCGGTAAGAGCGGGCCTTGATGCGTTTGATGCATTCTTCGACGCTGCCAGGCGTGACGTAATACATCAAAGTCCAGAAACCGTGCTCACGGGCTAGATGCGTCTGCTCAAACGTGACCTGGCTGCGAAGCGTTGTTTCTAGGGCGAAGCTTTTTCGTGCGGAGATGTGGTCCAAAATCCATTTTTGAAACTCGACGTTGACTTGGGAGCGGATTTCTCTGGAGATACCGCGAAACGAACCATCATTCAGTTGCGCGGCGCGGGTGTCGGCATTGAAGAAATCGACCTCGAATTCAGCTACGGGGAAACGGGTTGTTTTGCCACTGCCAGGGGGACCGGCAACGATGACCATTCGCGGTCGCGCCAAGTCAGCCCCCGAAGTCTCTGTCTGCGTCCTTGCGCATATCTTCGGGAAGCTCGGTCTTCAGGAGGTTGCCATGCTCGTCGATGATACCCTTGCGAATCATCTCCGCGCGTTCTGACTCGGCTATCTTGGTGCCCGCAGCGAGGACTTGCGCGGTGAGAGCGTCAAGTTCCGCGTCGTTCTCCACGTCGATCGCATCGAGAGAGAGACGCTTAACGGAAACGCTCTGGAGCGGCTTTTCAGAAAGCATAACAGCTTCAATTATATCGCATTTTAGGGGGATTGAAAGAGGGATCCAACGATATCGGCATCCCTCTTTCAATCTTCGCAGTTTAGATCAAACCGGCTTCTCGGAGGAGCGTGGGACAACCGTGGGGGCAAGTTCCGTCTGGTTCCACTTCGCATCCGTGGTCACAAAGAGTTGGTGCATTCTCATCTCCAAAGAGCGCCGCCTAAGCGATCTCATGGAGTGTACGACCATCGCGTTCGAGTGCTTCTTCAAGAGTCAGTCGCATTTCTGTTCCTCTTCACTTTCGTCGGCCCTGAGTTTCAACTGACCTACGGAGCATTCACCAAGCGCGATGTCATCGCGTATCTGGCCGAAATACTTTGCTTGGATGAGCTTGCCGTCCGGCCCGGGATGGCAATAGAGGTACCGGATTTCAACGATTTGCCCTTCTGTTGGCAGCGGGTAACGCTCCGGTACCCCCACTGTGCCCATGAAGCGCTGGCGTTCCTCTTCGAACAGATACACGGCGATTGACCGGTGTCCGTCGCTAACTTTACTTTACGGGCTTAGGGCCGACGATAAACGAAGCTGTTGTGACGAACTTGCACTTAAAATGTCGTCCTGCTCGTCCACCGGCGTAGGCGGCGTGGCGGTTCTTGCAAACGAAGGCCGGGCGCAGCTTCTTACTTACGCAGTTCTCCGAAGTTTCGCCGCTGAGCGCAGCTCCTTGATCTGCTTGATCGCACCGATCACTTGCGGAACCCGTAGCGACTGAGAAAAAAACATGATCTCAGCCCCTTGGCGCGACGACCTGGCACTATAGCCGATGCTGTATTTGACACGCTCGGATTCAGCATATAGGTCGCGAACTTGCTTCACGTCATCATACGAGACGATCCATTTTTGTCGGACGATTTGCGTGACCTGCGCAGCAACCCGTTCGTGATCCTCATGCTCATAATAGTCGTAGTAAAGGTCTCGGCCCTTCACGTAGTAAGGAGGATCGCAATAAATGAGCGTCTTCTCCGGCCAGCGCTTGCAGCCCTGACGCAGGAATCGCAAAGCGTCTAACTGGGTCAGGCTGATGCGAGTCCGCATCCGAGCGATCGCGGCGATCCGCCTGGCCAGCTCGGCGGCATTGTATCTCGCGTCCATTTTCCATGGGCCGCTTTGATCTCGGCCGCCGATGACGCCCGCATTGAGAATTCCAGAGCGGTTTGTCCTGTTCAAAAAGAACATCGCGAAGCCCAGCGCCAGGTCGTCGTAGTCACCCTGGTGCGTCAGGATGTTCTTCTGCTTATCCCTCACCTTCATCGTCAGCCGTGTATCTCGAATCAGCCGGGAGAGACGATCCGTGTCATCAAGCGCACTTTTCCAGAAGGCATAGACGGGGCGGCTTATATCGTTGATGTGGACGTGTGAGACATATTCGTGGAGAAGTAACTCGAATGCGATCGCGGCGCCTCCGGCGTAAGGCTCGACGTACTCACCGTCCATAAGGCGGTTTTTCTCGATGATGGCCTTAACGAACGGGGCCAGCCTCCCCTTCCCGCCTGGATAGCGCAACGGCGTGAAATGGATGAGGCGGCTAGATAGTCCGTCTGGGTCTAGTTGGTTCATGGCCATAGTTTCTCGAAGAACGGTTGTGCATTGTCCCATGCGACTCGCAGTTCGCGCTCAGTGGGCGAGAAAAAGCGGTTGTGGACGTAGTTGTTCAGCGTCTGAACATGCAGAGGATTTTCCGCGTGGTTTATCGCTTTGAAGATTCCGTCGAGATTTTTCTTCGGGGTTCCCTTCGCGATAATGTCATTGGCGGCTTCCTTTACCTTATCCTGTAACGATCTGTCCTTAGCGCCGCCCTTGGTCATGACGGTGAGCGATATTCCGGATCGAGTCAGATAATCGTCAACGGATTGTTCCAGGAACACCCGGAACAGGACAGAGACCGCGTGCGGGTAGTCTTCGAGCTGGAGCGAGCGAAGCTCTTTGAAAATCTCAGCGATCTTCGGATTCTTGACGTTGAGGTGGCAGTCTTTCGGAATGAGGACCTTCCGCGTCGTCAGCTTGGGTTTCGGCTTGGGTTTTAATGCTGCTGGCAGTTTGAAATCATCACCGGCGAACGTGTCGATGGATGTTTCTTTGCCTGATTTCTTGGCGAGGTCCGGAAGATCGCCCTTGAGCTTCGAAACGTAATCGACCTGTTGGGGGACTTTTTTGATGGCGGTAACGACTACGTCTTTGTTGACCAGATCACGGACGATTCTGCGCAGTGCCTTCATTACCTGATCCGCCGGAAGCTTAGTGACGAGTTTTTGATCTTTGATCTCTAAGCCGAGTTTCGCCCTGACGGCAGGCGTCGATAAGAGGCGGTCCAGAGTTGTGATCGGAAAGCGGGTCCCGATCTTTTCTTTCTCATCGTCGGTCAGGCCTCCATGAGTCACAACGAAGTCGAGGGCCTGTAGGGCTGGGTCTCGCCCGATGAACCGGCGCCGAGCGACGCTATTCCAATCGACAATTCCCCGGCCCTCGTTTTCTCCGGTGTGGCGCATATGAATCCAGGGCGCGCCTTCGGCTCTGTCCTTGACTTCAAAACAATCGAGCGGCTCGACTGTGGAAAGATCAAATTCGGTTGCCAGAGCCTCAAGTCGCTTTTGGATCGGCGCGCGGACTTCAAGGCCGGTGAGTACGGCTGGGCTATTTAGGATCTTGATTGCTGCAAACCGCCGATTGCCCTCGATAACGATGTACTTTCCTTCGGCGTCAGGCGACTTGATGACGAGAAGGCGGTCCATGGGGTTCAGGCCGCCATCCTCAACGATGCTTTCGGCGAGGACGATCAATTTGGTGTCCTGGTCCTCGATAATCTTTTGCAGCACGTCCTTCTGGCCGCTCGCGTTGCTGATGCGGGGATTTTCCAGGTCGAGAAGGAGGTCAGCGATTTTCAGTTGTCTCGCGGGCATTGGGTGAGGCCTCCCGGCGTCTTGCGGATACTATGTCGTGCGGAGCTGTATTCCAAGCTAACAATTACCGTTTGTTTCAATGTGAGGATCGGCGGGTAGTCATCCATAAGGAGTGCATCATGACTCACAAAAAATAGCGCCAACCTCGCAGGCAATGTGGATACAACTGTGCACCAACTGTGCAAGAATCCAACGTTTTCAGGGCATTGGGGATAGCTTTGAGCGAAAAGCAGATTCCCCGATTTGTTGGAAACGTTAGCAGTTAGAAGCAAGAGAAGGAGCCGTTGGAGTCGAGTTCGGTGCGCCAAGGCAGATGTGTTCCCTCGCAAGTGCTCGCTAGGCTGTTTTTCTGAGGATCGAATAGGAGAGTCTAGCGTTTCGGCGATCACAATCTACGGCTTCCGCCACTTATCCCGATGGCCTCCCTCGGTATTTCGCACGCGCTCTACTTGGATCGTTGCGTCCGGATCAATCTCTCTCGCTCGTTCTATGGCTTCGGCTTGGGTCGGCTCGTGACCGCTGATTCTGTTGGCACCAGGCCTGCGAATTGCGTAATCGCCTTCTCCCTCTCGCCGTTCGATAAATAATTTGCCACTCATCGAGGTGCTCCTCCCTTGTTCTATGAGGGCTTTTGAAGAGTATGTCCGTCTTTGCCGTTCAACTCCAAATGTTCGTCCAACTGGACATACGTCGCGCAGAACGGCAAATCCTTTTTTGAGATGTGGAGCGCGATGAACTGTCTATCTCCGTCCAGCGTCGCCCATACCAATCGGTAGAGTGCATCAGAGAAACGGTCTTCCTCGTTCTTGCGTTCTTCGGCCAACTCGGCAATCGCGGATGGGATTCCTAAGCGAGCGCCGCAAAGAGTCACAGAGTTGAACGCTGCCGACTTCGTTGGGTGAGCAACTTCGCTGAGGCGGCCATAATCCTTTCCCATCGTCGGTTCTGGGACACCTCGCGCTTTAGCAAATTCCACCAATTCACTGATTGGTGGGGACCATTTGCCGCCGACTTCGGCTTGCCATTTTGCAGCGTTCACATGCTGGTCCTGAAAGCGGAAATAGAGCGCGATGTACCACGCTTCCTCGAAAGCCCGCAGCACAACCTGAAAACTGTCAGTAGCTCCCGACTCAAAAAGCTGCAACATGGAGCGAAGCAGCGAAGAACATCGCACAAGGAGCGTCAGAACTGCCGTCAGCTGTGTGTTGTTGTGGAACCCATTACAGTCCTCGTGGGCGGCTGCGTTAAACAAGCAATGGTCCATTTCATCTAAGCAGGCAGCAAACTCGGTTCGGTCTAGCGCCATGAGATCCTGTTCGGCAAACCAAGACGCTATCACAAATAGCCGGGTCGAATTGGACAATCGGCTTCGAGCGTTAACTGCTCAGTGCGGCTCCAAGAAGTAAAAGGACCCCGACGACGCCCGCTGCGGTTGCGAATTCCCGGCGCTGTTTTCGCTCCGCTTGAATAACTGCCCAATCCGTTCCGCTGAGCATACGAAGTACCTCTTGCATACTTGGACGATTATTGGGATCAGCGTGGCAACAAACCGAAATGATCTCGCAGATTTCTGGAGTATTTCCGAATGCTCGGGACTTTGGATCAAGCCACTGCCCTTGTTGCGGCACGTGGCCCGTAAGCATTTGGCAAAGGGTCGCGCCGTAAGAATAAACGTCTCCCGGGCGTGAAATGGATGCTCCAGCCGCGATTTCGGGTGCCATATATCCTGGTGTTCCGCCCCTGTTCTCCGAAAAGAGAATGGTAACGAGGCTTCCGTTTCCAAGTGGATCAGCGACCTGAAGTTCGCCCTGCTCTGTCAGCAGGATGTTGTCTGGTTTGAAATCGCCGTGCAGATCGTTCGCAGCGTGCAAATTAGCGAGCGTTCGAGCCAAGTCGGCGGCAACCGCTCGCAGCTGAATACCCGTGAGTCGCCCTGCATATTGCGATAGGGAACCACCTTTCAGGTATGGCATCACATAGAAGGGACGATCGGCAGTGGAATCCGAACCCAGGAGTGGAACGATCCCATGCAGCTTTCGCCCTAGAAGTCGCACCTCTCGCGCAAATGCTTTCCGAGAGTGCGGAAGATGAAACTCGCGGAGAAACTTGACTACGACAGCGTCGCGGGTGTCGCTTCTGTGTCCTACATAAAGGTCCCCATTGCCGCCCGAGCGAAACACTCGTAGATTCAGAACCTGAAAATTCATTTCGACCTCCGGGAACCGGAATACGCCATGCTAAACAACGCATACAGGAATGTACCCCGTTGGTTGTTGGCTGCCTCGATAATAGCATCCGCAAGGTTGCCAGCCCGTAGAGCGGCGTCAAGTGCAAGGTAAAGATCGCGGATAGGGCCGGTAGGACTTGAGTGACCTCCCTCCCAGCGGTTGACGCTAGCGAACGATACACCCAGGAGACGGGCCATCTGCTCCTGAGATAACCCGAGCTTGCGGCGGATAGCCAACAGATGGCTCGAAGGGAGCATGCTGGCAAGGTACGCGCGTCCTTGATGGCTGTCAACAAGTATTATAACAACTGTTATAGCGAAGTGGGGTGTCCAGCACAAGCGCCCGCTCCAAAGATGATGGTGAGTCGATTAGAAATCCGGTTTGCGATTTGTGATGCACCTACCATAGTTGATTGCATCAGTAAGACCGAAGTAAAAATGTTCGACGGGGATATTATATTGTCCATGGCATCGAGTAGGATATCTCGTGTTTCAAATTGTTCTGACTTGCCCAGAATCGGGGGACGCGCCTGGCTCGAAAGATTGAAAGAGGGGAGCCTATTGGCTCTTCTCCTCCGAATTCCCTGCTTTCAGGATTGTCTGTGCGGCGTTGAAAATCCGCGCTGCCGACTGACTGGGAATTTCCTTCTCGCCTTGCAGCCAATGTTGAATGTAGCCGCGTGCGGCCTCTGCGCCGGGCAACCCGAGCGACTCACAGCAGATTAGCGCGACGGATTCGGCCTCTACTTCCCGGATGTTCCGGTCTATTTGTTCTAGGTCCACCAGCTTTTGAGAAGCCGTGTGGCCGAGGACGACGTGGGCTATTTCGTGTAGCGTGGTTTTGAGGGGAAGCTCTGCAATCGGGCTAACCGCTATCTCGCGCTGATGCGCGAAGCCTTGCACGTTGCCGTTGATTTCATCGAATGGGGTGCGGGTGATGCCGAGCGTTTGCAAGGCGGCGTCCAGGTCAAAGCCGGGGATCGGCTGCTCGTAGGGTGCTTCGCCTTCCGTCTGCGCCAAGACAAACCAATAGTTGCGAAAAACAAACCGTTGCCGCACCTCGTCCTGACTCTCTTCGCTTGTTTCCGATGCTCCTTTGCCCGTCACGCGCTTTTTGTAGGTCACGGGCATACACAGGCAGAGGCCCTTTTCGCCCTTGCGCACTTGGCGCTTCAGTTGCAGCCAGCCTTTATAGCTGTTGAGCGGTCCCGGTTCAATCTTCCGGCTGATGCATTGTTCGAGGGCGAGTAGTGCATTCCCAAACGAGTAGTTATGGAAAGCGGTATACGCTGCAAGAAGTTTTCCCGGCGTGTGAACCGCGCTGTACAGCAATTCCCCCCAAGTTGCATGTTCTTGCGTATTAGTCATTGTTGTTTCTCCTTTTTCCTTTTTTCGAGCGGTTTTGTGCTTGAAAAAAAGAAGCAAATTCCCTTCATAGCGGGCTCATTGCGAACGGGCGCGCGCGCCGTCAAGGGCGGCGGAGTAAGCCGTTTATTGGAGCGAAGCGGAAACCCTTGACGGAACAAGCGCGGGACCGGGCGCAGCCTCTTGCGGAGAAGGGAATTTGCGGCGGGACTGTTTTAATCGTGGATGTGAATCAGGGTTGGTGTTCTGAGTGCTTTGCCTGGGTTTTGACTTGATGCACATATCCGTTGGTCAATCCGGCTGTGGGAGATCCGGTGTTGTAGTAGGACAGAGCGAAATCGAGGGCGGCGAGGCCTTCACCGTGAACGCGAGCTGTTTCTGCGTACGTAGTGGAAAGAAGAGCAGCCCCGGAACGGAGATTGGTGCAAGGGTCAAACAGTTGTTCGGCCGTGAGATGCAAAAGGGCGGCGTGCTCGCTGTTCACCTGGAGCAGCCCGATGCTGACGGTGATGCCTTGCGCGAGAAGCCATTTCATCCACGCAATCGCTTCCTCGAGCGATGCGGGTTGTCTTTCAAGAGTGATGGTGCCTCGATTCCATCCCTGGCGGCGGGCGAACTGGTGGGGACGGTTAATGCTGAGGGCGTATGGGTAGAGCGCGGACTCGGTGCGTGCGATGGCTTCGAGGGTACTGACGGGGACGTTCGCTGCGCAGGATTGCGCGAGCGTTCGGAAGGAGGTAAGCGAAATCTTGGTGTTGGGGTTGGCGGTGGGTGTCTGCGCAAAACAAGTGGTTCCGGCGACGGAGAAGATCGTTGCGAAAATAATCTTTGCAAGGCGCATTAGAAATTGGTGGCCGAAAGCACGGGAAGATGGAAAAGCCGCGCCCAGCTTGCGGTGCTGGATTGCTGAATCGCCGGAATACGGGTGCCCTTAGCCCAATAGTCGTTTGCGGTGGTCAATAGAATGGTGGGATCTTCAAGAGCGGAAGAAAGAAAAGGCCATACTAGGATCTGTTCGTAGCAGATGAGCACAGCGGCGTTTTGATTGTGGACGTGGATTGTTCCGCGAGCAAAGAGATTCAATGGCACGCCGTCATCGCCAAGAGGCTTCCACATTGCGATCGGAATGGGAATGCGCTCCTGATAGAGCGCGGTATTATTCTCTCCGCGCGCCAGCAGCACATTAAAGTACCGGTTCTGGTCAAAAGGATTTCTTGAATCGCCGGGTTGGTTTATGCCAGCTCCGATAAGGACGGTGCGGTGCTGCGCTGCGACCGAGGTTAAGGTATCTCCCCAAAAAGCTTCCGTGGATTCATTCCAGTTCGTGACCAGGTGTTCCGGGAAGAGCAGCACCGCCGCGCGAGACTCGATGATGGTGGTTTGCATGGATTGGTGGGTGTTGTATTCAGTCGTGAAATCGGTGTCGCCCTGCCCTGAGCCCCCATAGTTTGTGTTGACCGCTTCCCATCCTGCGGGGAGCTGCGGTTGCGCGTACTGGAATTGAAAGACAAGAGCGCAGAGCGTCAAACAGACGAGGCTCCGTGCTGGCTTGAAACGGAAGAAACTCAGGAACGCTAGGATGAGTGCCAGGCCGAACCATTTCGAGCCGGGGAAAAGAACGCCCGCAGAAAGAAGGGGCGAAGCCCATCCGATGACCCCGAGGGGCGGCATCGCGGTGAGCAGGATGCACAGTGGCACAGAGAATGCCGCCCTTCCTCGTCCGCGCGTGAAGAGCAAACCCCAGGGCAACGCCAGCAGAGCCGCGGCGGCTAGACACAGGAGCAATCCAATGAGCGGCGTGCCCTGGAGTCCAAAGAAAGCGCGCGCTCCGTGGATGAGCGGCCAACTCGCCGCCACGTAGTAGCAGAACATCGAAGCATAGGCGTGCTTTCTGGATTTCGCGTGATAGACGAGCAGCGGAGCGACAAGGGAGAGCGGTATGGCCGCGAGGTGGCCGCTCCAAGCAACCGCCGCCGTCGTGACGGCAATAACTGGAAGGGTGACGCTACTGCTGAGGAACTTCCGTAGCGAATGTCCACAGTGGGCGGAGATGATTCCGAATCGAGGCCTCCGGAATGGCACCGTAATAGCGGCTGTCGAAGCTGTAGCTGTTGAAGGAGGAGATGACCCACAGGGTTCCCGGCGCGACTTTGTAGCTGCCATAGGGCCACGGGTCAAGGGGGCGTTGCAAGTGGTCGCGGAATCGTCCCGCGCTGTTGGGAAGGAGTTGTCCATTGACTCGAATTCCATCTGCGCTCACCTTGACCTGGTCGCCGGGAAACGCGACGGCGGGTTTGAGAAGAGGCGCGCCGCCATCGGGGCAAGCCCCCGCAGTGCGATATTGGCGGCTGAGAGAGATGGAGGCCGCTGCTCCTTGCGGACAGAACTCCACAAGATTTGCGCTGGGCGAATGGCTGGTAATGTAAAACCCTCGCGGAAGGGAGGGCGTGAGATTAAGACGGATGCCGAAAACCCAGCCCGCAATGAGTCCGAGGAAGAAGGGAGACGCCAGCAGACAGGCCCACAAAACGGCGCGGCGAACTCGTTTGCGTAGTTCATATGAGCCACGCGTCTTGAGTTTCAGGGGATTTGAGAGACGGAGTGTCATCGGTCATGACCTCGTTCGTGAGTCCCGCGTGCGGTTGGGCCGGAGCGGGCTGATCTTGCGCCACGCCGCCAATGACAAAGAATTTGTGCACGCTGACTTCGTAAATATAGCGCTTGTATTTGTCCTGGCCGACGCAAGGCCGCTGGTCGAAACTTCCTTCCACATACACATTGGCACCTTTTTCAAGTTCGGTCGCAAGGATTGCCAAATCCCCGTAGAAGACTAGGCTGAACCAATTGGTGTGCTCCGAGGGCTTGTCCTGGCGAGTGAAACGATAGGTTTGTCCAAGCCGAGCGTTGGCCACTGGCATGGAGGATGGCAAATAACGCAGCGTGGGTTTTGCTGCGAGATAACCAGCGAGTTGAAAACGGTTCTCTTGCATGACTTATGGCTCCGAATTGAGATCCAAGCGTTCTATTAAACCTTCTGGCGGGCGAAGCGTGGCGCTCGGCGGTGGCGGAGGTTGCTCTATCGGCGTATCAGTGCCAGAACCGCTTCCGGGTGAAGCAGGCAGGCGTCGGTGCGGGTGCGGTCCTGATGTTGGCTTGCCCCGTGGGGTCAGGTCGGGGAGTGGGTCCTGGGGCGAGAGACCTCCGTCGTGAATGGAAAAAAACTTTGTTGGCGGAGGAATTTCGGCTCGGGAAAGCAGGATGGGGTCAAAGAAGTAGAGCATTTGTGTGCCGTAAATGGGGTAGTGCCCGGAAACAAAGATAAGCATGTCACCGGGAGCGATGATTTTTTCCTGGTGTCCGGCGCTCTCTTTTTTTGGGGGCCGCAGGCGCATGATTTCGTCCGGTGTCATAAGCGGACGTTCAATCTCGTCCATATGCGTGCTCATATGATCGAGGACCGGAGACATGCGCGAGCCGGAAAAGTTGAACGATGCTTTTCGAATGGTCTGCGTCCCCGTCATTTTGCTGAGGAGTTCCGCGGTGTCGTACTGGTTTGGGGCAAAGGCGACGCGAACCTGGCAATTGCTGACGATGCTCTCGTTGCGTCCATATTCGTCCACGATTTGGCGAATGTCCTGGGTGATGAGGTAGGCCTTGAGGCCAAAGCCGGCCATGTAGGAAAGCGCGTCCGCGAAAATTTCCATTCGTTTCAGCGAGGGGAATTCGTCAATCAGGAAGAGCAAACGATGTTTGTTGCGGAGTTGCTCGGAACCCTGATAATCGAGTTTTTCGGTGAGGCGGTTAACGATCATCGTAAAGATGAGGCGCATGAGAGGGCGAAGCCGGATCTTGTCGCTCGGGGGGACGACGAGGTAGAGCGACACGGGCCGTTCGTGATTTACGAGGTCTTGAATCGTAAAATCGCTCGCGGAAGTGGAGCGGCTGACAAGTGGATCGCTGTAGAGCGTTAGTGCCGTCTTCGCTGTGGACAGGACGCCGGAGAAATCCTTGTCCTCCTTGTCGAGCATTTCCTGGACTTTCTCTTTCACGACAGGATGCGTGCGCGTCGGTTCGCCCGTGAGAAGCCGCCAGTTATGGGCGTTTTCTTTGTCGTGTGTATAGGTGAGAAGCTCGGTGAGTGTTTCGCGGAAGGTGAAGCCGGGTCGCGTAAATACGCCAGCGAGCAGGCTGAGAGATGCCTGCCGACTTTCGAGAGCGGCGGCGTAGCACACATGCAGGATCATCCCCGCAGTGATGGACGCGGCGGCGTCCTGCCAGTAGCGCTCCTGTGGACTGTCTTCCCCGGTGCGGACAAGCATGTTCGCAATGTTTTGTGCGTCGGAAACATCGCGATCGGTGAATAAACGAATTTCCGCTAGCGGATTAAATCGGGAAGAGTACTCGGGTTCAACCGGGGAGAACTTGAAACAGATTTGTCCAGCCTGACTCCGAAAGCCCGCGGTCTTGGCCCAATTCTCACCCTTAATGTCGTAGACCACGGTGCTTTCCGCCCACGCCAGGAGTGTAGGAATGACGATCCCTACCCCTTTGCCGCTTCGTGTGGGAGCAAAGGCGAGGATGTGTTCCGGGCCGTTGTGCCGCAGGTAGTGGAGGTGTTTGATGGACTGTTCGTGCCAGCCTCCGACATACACGCCCTGCTTCGCCTGAATCAGATTGGTTTCCGCGATATCGGCTTTTGTGGCCCAGCGCGCCGAACCGTGAAGGTCCTCGGTGTTTTTCGAGAGCGCCTTGGTGCGAGCGAGATTCAGGAGAAAAAAGAGAGCGCCGGAGGCGAACGCGCCTCCCACAATAATGCCCGCGCCAATAAGCAGCGGAAGTGTGATTCGAATGTCCCCAGTGCCTCCCTGCGTCCACACCCATACAAGCCATTTATAAGGCGCGTAAAGGTAGGAAGAGCCGATACGGACCAAGGCAGGGCCGAGCGCGGGCTGATATTCGAAGCGCCATGCAACAAACTGCGTGGCAAGGACATTGGTTAAGAAAAGCCCAATGAAACCAACGATTGTCGGCGTCCAATAGAAGCCGCCGACGTAGCCGGGGTCTCTCGGCTTGCGGTAAGCAGGTGGCTGTCTCAACGTCCCAACTCCTGCGTCTTGCTCCTTTCCTTGACGGGGAGCACACGGGCATTTTCGTTGCTGTAGGCGATGCGCACGTTTTCGCCGACAGCCGGAATCATGTCGAGAAGGTCTTTCCGGTGCACAACCGCGGAATGCGAAGTGATTTGCTGAATGAGATTCTTCTCGGTCTCGCCGATGATGCCACCCCGATAGGTGCCACTATCGGTCTGCGCCTTTTCAATGCGTACATCGGGAGCCATCTGTCTCAGCGCGGACTGTAGACCAACGGGGAGTTCGCCGCCTCCAAGCAGTTTGCGCACGTCGGTGCCTGTGGTTTTGTCGTGAAGGTCCACTTCCCCGCTTCCGGGCTGATGCGTGGCGACAGAGGTAGTAGTTTCGAGTCGTTCGGGATCGGGCTGTGTTTTGAGAGCGGGAATGGTCTGCCCATTCTGTTTCTCCCAGGCGCGCACATCTAATTTGTCGATAAGGTATTTCAGGTCCTGGCTATCGACGGGATCGAAGAGTAGTTCATATTCAGCCTCCCTCCCCTTGGTGTGTGCGGTTGCGATTTGCAGCGCGGTGTCTCCGAGGGTCTTTGGTCCGCGTTCTCCGTTCAATTCTTCGAGGTAATCGCGGGCGAGGGTTGCATCGCGGTCAAAGGCCGCTTCGAGAATATCTTGGAGTTGCGTCTCATCAAGCGGCACCCGGCCCGTCGCATCGGAATCGAGATAGGTTTCAAGGTATTGCCGGGGCCACGCGATAAGGTCGTGATCCAGTTCAGAATTGAGCAAGGTTTCGAGTTGTCTCGGCGACGCGGTGGAGTTTGCGAGCGTAGAGATTTGGTGGTCCACGGAATTTTCGATTACATCTTGGCGAGTGGCTGCGTTCTTGCTATTCATCGAAAAACCTCCTCATCGGTCAGAAGACCGATTCCGAGTGAGATTGGAAGGTCAAGTAGAGATACATATAGCATACATATAGCACCATTGGGATGGCGGGTGTCAATATATTACGTGGTGGTTTCCGATGATCCAACGTCCAAGTGACCGCTGGGAAGTCGAGTCCGAGGATAATTTCTGACTGCCCGACAATACGTACAAGTAAGCAAAATTGATGCACCGCGTCTTCAGCTAGCGAGCCATTCTTCCTGCTCTACGACCGTTTCTTCGGCGCTCTTTGCAGTCCCCACTCGGTCGACTTCTTGCGGGATGATCTGTTTACTCAGTTCATGACTAATTGCCTTGCAACGAGCATCGAAGAAACTTTCGTAGTCATCTGTCATCACGCCGAAGCTGCGGTTCAGCTTGATGAGGTGAGTGGACAAGCACTTCTCGATGTCGGGGTTCTTTGAGATGAACTCCTTCATATATGTTTTGGGAGATTGAGCCCGGATGAGTCGCTTGTTCAGGAAGTCATCGACCAATGTGATGTTCGCCACATGGTTGATGCGTCCCCAATCCGTGCCCTGCTTTTCCAACCAGGACTTCGGAAAGAAATGATGGTAGTTCTTGCTGTTCGCCTGCTTCAGGAACGAGTTGTCCAAGCGAACGATTGAGTTATCCACGAACGACTTTGGTTCCTTGTGAGCGAGGACGCAAAGAATCGCCTTTACGAAGCTTCGGCTCGTGCTGAAGTAACCATTTTTCTCGATGAACTCGGCAGTAACATCTACCGCCCAATCGTAGGTAGGTAGCTTACCTTTCAGAATCTGATCAATCTTCCCGATGTCCTGTGCGACCCTGGTCTCGAGCGACTGCGAATAGCGGCCTCCAAGCGATACCCTCCAAAAAAAGTCTTGCAGGAATTTCTGCCGGTCACCTGTCGGCTTGTCGGGATGCTTGTAAAAGAAATAGGCAAACGGGATGATGAGGCCTGGATAAGGCAACAACCGCGAAACAGGAATGCGGTAGTAGTTGCGGAAGTAGTCAACGCTGGCCCGAATCGCATCGACCGCCTTGGGCCACGTCTTGATCACCTCGTGCTTTGGTAGGTTAAGAATTTCCCTTTTACGGCAGTCCTTCCGGATCAGGACAGTAACGGTCTGCAGGACTGTAGCCGACGACAAGGTGTCGTAATCTACGACCTGTAAGTCTGTGATCAGTGCGTTGAACTTCTCAGAGAGATCGAAGTCCTTGTCGGGGTCATAGGTCTTCGCCACCATGATCTCGAATACCGAGAGCGGTTCACCTCCCACGTTAAGGCGTGTAAAGACCTCCGTTGCTACATCAATCGCGGCATCTTTCATGAGAATGGCCGAGAATTGGTAGCTCTCGATCCGGTTTTTATAAGTGCGGATCTTCTCCTGCAGTTCCTTAGGAAAGCTCGCGAGGTAGGCGAAATCTCCCGACAACAGATCCTTCAGTTGAATGATCTTTTTCTCGTCCCGACCCGCCGCCTCCATCAAAATGATTTCCTCGTGCTCGCTCACTGTCAAATCGACCCAAAACTGCGAGAAATCCTCCTTCTGCTCTTCGCGTTTGATCGTCAGCCCTTTGAGCGTTACAAAAAGACTGGTGAGGCGCTGCTGACCATCAAGGACATATTTGACAGCGTCGCCCTTCGGCGTTTCTGGCAAAGACACTCCACCCAAGTTTCGAATCGAGCGGAGTCGCTCGTTAGTCTTCCAGATAATGAATGTCCCGATCGGATACCCCTTGACGATACTGTCGAGCAGCTTGGCACTCTTCGCCTTGCTCCAGACAAAATCGCGCTGGAACTGTGGGATCTTGATCGTCCCATTTTCGATTTCGGCAAACAGAGAAGTAAATGTGACGGATTGCGGTTCAGGCAGATTCATGGATTCTTAATTCCTCTGAATTGAGTCAGAGCATTTGGGCTGGAAACCCCATTGTAGCTCCCGACAGTCTCACACTATACCCATCAAGGAATTGAAGCGCGCTATTTCTCCTTTGGCTGGGCCCAGGAGCTCGGACAGCGTCCGTTCTACCGCAAATCGAGTCACGAAACTTCTAATCGCCGCCCTCCCATCAGGTTTTATTGGATACGGCTCCGTCCCTAGTGGTGCTGGATAGGTTTACCGGCTCCCACAGGCGAATGGTGTACATTAACTGAGCGTTATTCTGCAAAATCATGGAGATCCCGACTCCAGTACGAGCGACCGGAACCCATTTCTATCGATACTCTGGCCTCCAGCACATTGATTGGCTCAAGCCCATCTTGCATGACCACGAACTGTATTTACCGAGCGTGAGTCAGTTGAATGACCCCCTCGACGGACGGCCCCTACTTGCACCAATGTCAGAAGATAAGATGTTCAATTTTCTGTATATGTCCAACCGCAATCCGACCCTGACAGGCGGCGCTCAGGAAAAAATGGTCGGTACGTTGCGTTACAACATTCACCATCACGGACCCGAGGAACTCCAGCGAGAAATGGCGAAACTTTTCTATAAACATTTGGAGGGCCACCGCATCTATTCTCTATCCAAGCGTTACGACAATCTAAGTCTGTGGGCCAAATACGCGGATGGGCATTCCGGTTACTGCCTGGAGTTTGCGAACGAGGGGGAATTTTTTGAGCGCGCGGTCGAGGTCATCTATGGGGAAAGCATTCCTATGGACGTTACAAATCCGGAGCAAAGACGTGCATATTTCTTGTATTGCAAGCGCGAGGAATGGAGCAATGAAGAAGAGGTCCGAGTTGTTGTGCTGCGTGGCGGTGGAAGTACGGTCAAAATTGACCCGCGCTGGTTGACCCGGCTGATCTTGGGAATGAAGATAACCGAAGCTCATGAAAAATCTATTCGCGCATGGTGTGGCCAGCGCAAACCGGAACTGGTCGTCGTGAAGGCATATCTCGATGAGCTTGACCAAACTGTGAAACTGCGGGCGTAGGTCCTCGGTCCTTCTAGGCTCAAGCTGGGAACTATGCATCCTGAAAGTATTCAAATCTGTAAGACTCGGAACTCCCTTGAAGCTCGGCGAGCGCCGCTTGATTCTGCTCAAAGTCTCTGACTACCTCCCATGTGTTGCTCAAGGCTCCTATGCCCACATCGGCGACCTCGTATACCTTCCTTCGGAGGCCCTGCGCGTATGTAATGACGTCCTGATGAATCAGAGTCTCTCGAAAAAACTTAGGCAGAAAGGCAGGGTCTCTAGGAACACTTTGACCATGGCGCGTCATGTGTCGCTCCCAAATGTAGGGCCACTGCCTCGGAATGAACGTATAAAATTTGGGAGTTTCATCGTGCAAACCAACTTGACGGAACACTGGTTGGCCGAGATGGGCTGCCTTGTTCCGGAGAAGACGCATTAGTGGCAACCAATCGCACTCCGGCCCACTTGGATGCACAATGGGCCCGAGAACATCATAGAACCGTCGGAACGGCTGGTCGTACGGTGTAAGTACAAGCCCAAAGGACGGAAATGGACCTTTCAGCCATTCTGCAATACGCACAAACTGCCCGCGACCCAGCCGCAGACCGGGAATGCGACCCGTAAAAAAGAGAGCGGTACAATCGGCAAGGGTGTCGAGAGTACTCTGAATGGCAATGAGAAAATCCCTGAAATGTCGGCGTGACCTGGCATCCGCTGTTGGATCCCACGTTTCACCTCGGAACTTCTTGCCTGCATCGTAGGTTAGTTTCTGCACTTCAACGAATGACCTGACCTGCTGGTCTGCATCTTCCAGTGACTCCAACATGCTGCGCAGAAGCATGCTGAAATAGCTGAACAGGAGATTCTCGTCGTCTTTCAGAAAAGAAGGCGCAGCGCCGAAAGAAAGAAAGTTTGACTTACAATAGAGGTCGTAAAGTGACTGAGGGATTGCACCAGAGTTGCGTGCTCGAGCCCAATCGTCCTCTGGCTCAGACCTCGTTAACGGAGCGGTCACGAAAATATCGCCAGTCAGAACGCAGTTTTCGAGTCGCATTGAGCACCTCAGGCTGAGCCGATCTTTATTTGCACGGATAAAGTTTCGTAATGATGGAGACGTTTCCGGGCAGTAATGCGATTCTAGCACTCAGCGTTCGCCACGTCCGACGTTCTGCCGCTCGCGTCTGTCGTGGTTTCGTAACTCAGTTTGCAACTTCGTTTGGTATTGTCCGAGCCATCCGCCCCACACGGGCTGGACATCATGAATTCCGCGGCGAATTAAGGTCTCTGCTTCTTTGTGGAAGTATGAAGAATTCTGGAGGAGCGCGTTCGCGCATCCGAGATCACTCACGTGCAAGATGGGTTTCTTTTTGGCGAATCGTTTCTCGATGCGAACGAAATCGTTCACCGCGAGTTTCCCTTGGTTGCGCGCTTCCTCGATCGCGCCCGTGTGATAGATCAAATGCACTTTGGCGTCGGTCCCTTCGACCAGCATGTAGCGTTTCCCCGTTTGTTCATCTTCGGTGTGGAGAAGGACGCGGCCGGCTACGCTCTGAAGCTGGCGGAGAGTCGTGACCTGGAGCGGAAGCCGCTTGTCGGAAACCAGTGCGCCGTGCGCCGCAAGCATCTTTTGCCGGTCCCCACTCTGTTGCAGGGTTCGGAGCACCGTTTCAAAATCCGCCTGCACGCTCCACTCGTGCGGCGCGACGAGCTGCGCGAGGCCCATTGTTTGAAGGTGCATGAGTCGCGCGGCAAGGTGTTTCTGGAGTTGCTGGGCGGATTCAGACAGCGCCGCGTCGTTTGGATTAGAAGTCACCGCAAAGTGGGAAGAGGAGCCGTCGTTGCTGCGTTGCAGGATGCGGTCGAGAGGTGTGTAGCGGTTTTGAAGCGTTTCGCGGCGCTGCGCCTCCTGCGCATCCGCCGGGGAGCGATAGCCCAGGGCTTCGGTAGCAATTTCTTCGGCACGCTCGCGTATGCCCGCGCGAATGTATTCCCTTGGCAAGCGAAGCGGATGTCCTTTGTCGTCCAGCCCTCGAACAGCGACGTGAACGTGGGGATGCTCGGTGTTGTGATGGACGGCAGCGACCCATTCTAGTAGCGTGCCCAGGTCGCGTTCCATCCGTAACAGCAGTTCGCGAGTGTGCTGCTGGAGATTCAAGCGGTCAGCAAACTCAGGAGATACGATGATTTTGAAGAGCCGTTCGTCTCCGGCACCTTGCCAATTGTCGAGTGTGGCCGCGATGCCCAAGTTCTGCTTGGTTGCGTTGAACCCCGCCTCGGCCGTCCTTCCACCCTGGGTCGCCCTCTCGCGGGCCAGGTATTTTCCGTGTGCCTTCCACTGCCCTGGATTCTTATTCGCGGAATAACTGACCCGAACGGCTACGCGCTGATTGAACGTGCGGGGCGCCCATCCACCTGCTGGCCTGGGTGTGCCGCGCGATTTTTGTCTTCGCTTCGACATCTGGACGAGACGAAGCATCGATCGGAGAACACCTGTGTACTTGTGCGGATTTTCGTTTGGGCCATGCTTCGATTTTCTCGGTCGCAATCGAATTAGGGGTTCGTCATTCATCGGCCACCATTCCCTTGAGAGTGTCTCTGTTTTTGTTTGAGATCCCTTCCGCCGCAGCACGCACCAGTTTTTCATAGCGCAACCTGGCACGAACGCGCGCCGCGGGAAGCGCATCTTCTGGGGGTTCGACGACACACGTGATGACGTATTTCAGGAACACGTCGGTAAGAGCGACCTGGGCGTGCGCGAGCGTCTGAAGTCCCTGCACTTGCTTCGCTAGGTTCGTGAGCGTGGCTGCCACGCGCGCCTCAAACTGCGTTGTCGCTTCGGTGTTAGCGCCCTGCCGAATTTCGTGCTCGCAAGCGGCAATGAGGAAGGCTTGCTCGGAGCGGAAGCCACGTTCTCTGACAGCAGCACGAACTTGCTCCCGCAGTTCGGCGGAAGGGTATCGAAAACTTCGCGGAAAGGGTTCTCTACTCACAAAATATCTCCTTTCAAGAGTGGTACCGCAGTGGTACCACAATCTGTTCGAAGTGGTACCACGCATAACGTAAGAAAAATAAGTAGTTAAGCCAGAAAGACACCACAAAGTGACTACAACCCTTTATGTTCCAATACCTGTGTCTTTCGCCGATGAACCGCCTGTATTCCATGCAAGGTGCCCCCATTACCGTTGAAAAGCGTGAAATTGTGAGAGCAACGGTGAAACTACGTGAAAAACCGTGATTGGCCGTGAAGAAGTGTCAACTACCGTAAACATTTGTGAATTCCTGTGAACTCTGAATCTTTTCTTGCTTTACATTTACATCTCATGGTGCTATATGTACAGCACGCTAAGGATCTATGTCAACACAAAAACAATACCGCCGCTGCCTAGAGCAACTAGCCGCCGATCCTCCGAAGAGAAGAGTTGCGCTTATTCGCTCTCTTCTTCCCGCAATAGAAGCGGCGCTGACATCAGGGCTGAATCTGAAAGAAATGTGGCAAGCGCTCCAAACTGAGGGCCTGGACGTGAGCTACCACACGTTCTACATGGTTGTATGGCGCGCCAGAAGAAACTTAACCGCGCACAGCAGCAGGGGAAAACAGATCAAACCTTCTGAGGCAAACACTTTGCGGGAAACGGAACTGGAAACAGTCGAAGAGCGCGACCCGCTGGCAAACCTAAAGCGATTGGAAGAAAACAGGCCTGGATTTCATTGGCGGGGTACGCAGAGTTTGAATGCCATGGTGCACGGAATGGAGGACTCGAATGACAAAAACAAGCGGTAATGGAAGTGGTGCGACTTCAATTCACATTTCCCTTCAAGGGAAGGGTGGTGTTGGAAAGAGCCTGATATCGGCCATCCTGTCGCAGTATCTATTGTCGAAGGGGCAGGATGTACGGGGCGTTGACGCGGACCCGGTGAATCAAACCCTGGCCGAATACCGTGGATTGGCGGTGAGCCGACTAAACCTTTTGAAAGATGGAAGCGTGGACCAGCGGGAATTCGATTTGCTCATGGAACGGTTTTTGACGGAGTGCGGCACATTCGTCGTGGATACTGGTGCGTCCACTTTTATTCCCTTGTGGCATTACGTGTTAGAGAATCAGGCGCTCGATTATTTGCGAGAGAGAGGCAAAAGGGTGTTCATCCATTCGGTGATCACAGGCGGTCAATCACTGAACGATACGCTCAGTGGGTTCGTGCAGCTTGCGGAAACGACGCGCGAGAAGAATCTAGTTGTCTGGCTGAACGAGTATTTTGGCCCGGTGTTGCACGACGGAGCACCATTCAAAGAGATGGCGGTGTATAAAAAGCACGCGAATAAAGTGCATGGCTCGGTGGCGATCGTGCGGCGCACGGCGGACACATTTGGCCGGGATGTGGAAGAGATGATTTCCCAGAAGATGACTTTTGACGAAGCCCTGAATGGAAGTGGTTTTACGATCATGGCGAAGCAACGGCTGCGAGTCGTGCAGCGCGACCTCTTCGAGCAGTTGGATGCAATTCCATTTGTTTGATGAAGGCGTCGGCCAGGGAGAGGTGAAACCCTTGAACTCGAAGAACGAAGTGGGTCGTGAGCCTACTCACGGAGCCCGGAAATCCCCAGCGGAAAAAGTCCGATGACCAATGGAATCGCGCTGGACCTAAAACGGATAACCGCGGAAGTCGCGGCGCGTCATGGAATACTGGTCATGCCGGATGATCCTGCCATGCTTTTGGTTACGATGAATGAAGTGGTATTGCAGCAGGTGATTGGGAATATCGAGGCCCGCACGGAAGAGATCGTGGCCGGCATAGAAGTACGCCTCCGTTCGGCGCAACACGAAGCGTTGGGAATCGTTGAAAAAGAAGCGCGGAAGGCCGGAATTGCGGTGCGTGAGGAGATTCAGAAGGATATTGACGCTGGGCGGCTACACGCGAGAGAATTAATTGTAGAGTTGAACCGCGTCTACTCGCGATCCGCAGTGCGCCGCTGGGTTGCCGTAGGCGTGATTGCCGCAAGCGGCCTGCTGGTGTTGGGTGTTGGCTTGGGAGTGCTGCTTGCTAGGGTGCTGAAATGAGATCATTTCTCGCAATGTTGTTCTATGTCGACTACAAATGCGACACGCAACCGGGATTTCGAAAAACATTTTTGGTGTTTATGCTTATCTTCGTATTCCTCTTGTGGTCGCCGTGGCGCCCTTTGCTTTGCCCGATGTTCGGTGTTTGTCCTGCTCCTGTTGTGCGGGCGGATACTTCCCCTCAGCCTAACCCTCGGCGGGTAAAGAGCCTCAAACACCTCGCGACAACTCCAGCTCCAATTCAAATTCCAGCGGAGCCCTGGGTTCAAACTGCGCCCCACCCGTAAGCTCATCGAGAAAGCGTTCCCACGGTCGTCCAGGGATCGTGAGTCAGTCCGATGCGAGAGCGACCCTCATCCTTGGAACAGTCGCCTTCGATGGTGTGCGGTAGAATGTGAACGCTGAAGTTCCAACGTGAAACGACACCATGATTCTGCCCTTCCACCCTTCTGTCGGGCTTATAGCTGCCTCTCTACGTTGCGATTGACTTTCGCCTTATGTTCGCCTACTCTGTTTTCCCCGCCCTCAGAAGGGCTAATGCGCGTGGCAACGTCTCCCATTCCGGTCTTGGCTCCTGTGTCCCCATCGCCCTGGGAATTGGCCGACAACGGACTGAGTGTTTTCTACGGTCGTCCGGAGACGCCGCGCCTGTTTCACTACTTCCTACCCCGAGCGATCCTGCGGGGCAAACTGATTTTGGTTCTTGATGGTGGGAATCGATTCGATCCGTTGTTGATTGCTCGATTTGCCCGCCAGAGGAACCTCGACTCTTCCAAGTTCGGCCAACACATTCGAATAGCTCGCGCCTTCACATGTTTCCAGTTGACCGAACTGCTCGTGCGTTTGCCGCGACTGCTAAGAACTTTTCCGGCGCAGGTAGTGATCGTCACGGCCTTCCCCGATTTGTATTTCGACGAAGATATTCGCGAGCGTGAAGCACTCACGTCGTTTCAACGGGGCTTGCGGGCGTTGAAGACAGCGGAAGTTCCGGTCGCAATCTTCTCCAATGCAACTTCGTTCAAGTCTTCCCGACGAGTGATGTTTCAAACCCTTGTCGCCCAGGCGAATCAGGTGTTGAGATTCAGCGCGAATGAATCCACCGGCCTAGCTCTAACACGCGAGAAGTTCGATCCCACAATTCTAAGAGCACTGCCTTGAAGGAGACCTCCCGTGGGCCGAACTGTTCCTACATTCGTGCAACTGATCGAGGACGCCGCAGCGCGTTGGTCAAAGTTTCGTCGTGCTTTGCGCCGCAAAGATCAAGAGCACTTCGATAGATTATTTCGAAGCGTCCGTTCCTACACGCAGGCAGCGACCTACCAGTGCAACGACAATCCGATGGAAGCGATTCTGCTGTCCATCGCGCTCGATCTGGAAAAGCGCCTTTGGTCTATCGAACATCCGGGAGAAAATCATGCGGCTCGACGGTTGGATTCTGGACATCTATCCCTGCCCGCAGGGAATGACGATTTGGTTGCTGACTCCAAACCAAAAACGTCACCGACTGATTGACGCCTTCTCGCCAGCGTTTTACGTCTATGGCCCCGAACCACGCCTGATTCGACTTGGGCAAGCTCTCGCAAAGCAAGCTTGTGTCACGGCTCGGTTCACCGAACGGATCAATCTGTGGGAGAACCGAGCCATGACGGTTCTCGAAGTTTCCGTACAAAACCCAACACAATTTCGATCTAAGGGTTATTGGGTACATCAGTTTGATTCTGAGCTTGTACTTTTCAATAGTGACTTGATGTTGGCATCGGTTTACTGCTGGCAGAAAAAGGTGTTCCCGCTGGCACGTATTGAGGTTGAAGCCAACAGCGAAGGTCGCATAGTCGAACTGGAATGTCGAGATGATGAATGGAAAATCGGATACGAACTTCCGCCATTCGAAGTGATGCACGTTCGTTTAGGTGGACTTTCACGGATTGATCCCCAACATGGGCGGCGTGCGGCACTAGAAATCAAAGTAGATGGGCGGGAGTTCGAATTGGACGAATCCGGTGAGCCCGCTGCCATGGCTTTCCAGCACATGCTCAAGCGGTACGACCCGGACTTGATTCTGACGGAATACGGTGACTCGACCATTTTGCCGCGTCTGCGTCAACAAGCCGAGAGGCTAAAGCTGTCGCTTGCCCTCAATCGCGATCCTGACGCCGAGATACAGCAGAGCAAGGCGCGGAGTTACATGAGTTATGGCCGCATTCTGTTCAAGGACTCGGCGACTACTCTCTTTGGACGCCTGCATGTGGACACGCAGAATTCGTTCATCTCAGAAAAGTGTGACTGCGCCGGATTGTGGGAACTCGCACGCGTTACGAAGTTGCCCATCCAGTACGCCGCACGTACGACGACAGGGACGGGCATCTCTTATATGCAAATGGAACTTGCTTACCAGGATGGCGTGCTGATTCCTGAACAGAAGGCCGAGCCCGAAGACCTCAAGACACCCGATGAATTGCTTTGTGCTGATCGAGGCGGACTTGTCTTTACGCCAACGATAGGATTCCACGCCAACGTCGCTGAACTGGACTTCGTGAGCGAGTATCCATCGATCATGGCGAAGTTCAACATCTCCCCGGAGACCGTGAATTGTCCTTGTTGTCCCGATATGCCGCGGGTACCTGAATTGGGCTACCGCATTTGCCAAAAGCGCCGGGGCATCACTAGCCGCGTCGTCGAGCGACTTATTGCAAAAAAGACTGAGTTGAAACTGCGCGGCTCGACTGCGCCAAAGGATATTGCAGCCCGCTATAAGTTACAGAGAGATGCGCTGAAATGGCTGCTCGTCTGCTGTTTCGGCTACACAGGCTATAAGAATGCTCGGTTCGGGAAAATCGAAGCCCACGAAGCCATAAATGCAGTGGCCCGCGAAACTCTTTTGGTAGCAAAGGAAATCTCAGAGGACCAGGGTTTCACACTTTTACACGCACTCGTGGATTCGGTCTATGTCTTGAAAGACGGGGCCAGTCGAGGCGACTATGAGGCACTGATGCGGGACATTGAGGAACGTACCAGTCTTCCGCTCGCCATTGAAGCTATCTATCGCTACGTTGTTTTCCTGCCTTCGAAACAACATGCCGATGTGCCGGTGCCAAATCGGTTTTTCGCCATAAGTGAAGATGGAGAATTAAAGGTTAGAGGGCTTGAGTCACGTCGCCACGATACAGCCCCGATTGTCGTTCGGATGCAGCATGAGGCGTTGGCAATTCTTGCCGAAGCGCACGACTACCGTAGCTACTGTTGCAAACTTGAAGAGGCTCGGGAAGTCCTCAATCGCTGCGTGGCTGTCGTGCAGGACGGCAGCGCTGCAATCAAAGATTTGATTGTCAGCAAGCGCATCACTCGCGATCCGCGCGAATACAGCAAGGCAAATTTGATCGCCATTGCTGCTCAGCAGTTATACGGAAGCGGCGTGAAGCTACGGCCAGGCCAAACCGTCGAATACGTAATCACAGATTCTGACAACCCAGTTCCGAACGACCGCGTCCGCGCCTATGCTCTTTGGGAAGGATGGCACGGATACGATAGGCAGAAGTATCGTGCGATGTTGTTGGAAGCCTTTGAGCCGTTCGAACAACCCACTGGCAGCCTAAATGGCGAAGCTTCTCGCACTTTGTTTCCGCTGTAGGTCTTGGAACATTTCTAATGTCGCGAGACTCAATGAACTGCGCTGTACAATTAGCTATGCGGGTCTTAAAGGCCGCGAAGGCGGATGAAAATTGACCATAAAGTGTTGCAAATGCCGAAAGCGGACGCGTAAGTTCACGGCGGTCTGCGAGCGTTGTGGACATCGGTTCTGCAAAGTGTGCAAAGGATCTGCGGAGTACATGCCACTGCGATCCACTACGCCTGCTTGCTGGTAAGATGCCACGCTCCGCAGTATTGGCATTTGTAGGTTCTTAGCTGCGCCCGGCCCGTTTCCTCAGGCGTGGAAAAAGACTGCCTTTTAACGGATCATGAACTTTAGCTGGTCGAGCAGCGAAAATTCTAAGCAAAATGACGATGGCGAAAAGCAGAGCATTGGCGATCATTTCATTCCCCTTGATGTAGGCGGGAATCTCGACGTGGTTTTTCCCTGAAACTCATTGCGTGTCGGGAACGGGCGGGAGGCCGTTAAGCAACGGAGGCTCTCTAGAAGCGCGCCTTGGGCGTCAAAGGGTACGATCTATCGCATGGGCTGTGGCGCATGTTGGGACGAAATGTGTAGGGAAAAGGGGGACGTGGTGCAGGGAGGTTGGGCCGATTTTGCCAGGCGACTGCCCGCGAGCTCTTCGGTTTGGGTAGCCGCCATGCCATTTTCCGGAAAGCGTCATTCGGCCGAGTGGATTGTTTCCGAATAGTCCGTGATCCGACCGGAATGGGTAAACGCCCGGCGACTAAGCGAAGATCTGGTTGGAACCGTTTCGAATCCGCCACGAGCCAATCTCCGAGATGGTGAAACGGGCAGCTGCCCCAAAGCACTGAGACTCAGCCGCGCCTTAGCATTGCAGCAATTAACAGGCACAGTCCTGCCACGCCCGTTACAAGGCGGATGAGATGCCCTCGCCACCACCGATCCCGCAAACCTGTCCAGTTCGTGGGCGGCGAATCGATGCGCCAAGTGGCAACTATTGAGTTAATCGGCTGATTCAGAAATCTCGTGATTAAGCCGACGGCTACAAAGCAGAAAGTAGCCCCAACGAGCAGACCGGCGCGCGCACTGTCGTTCCGTCCGAGCACAGCCGCTGCAATGGTCAGGAGTATGGTGGCAGCACCTAATATCGGCATCGGCTTATTCAGCGTGCGGACGCCCTGCTGGTGCATCGTGACGTAGATGTTGGCAGCCAAACCGGCTGGATTGAAGAACAGCCACACTCCGAACATCGCGCCCACTACGAGCGCGGCGAGCAGCATGTCGGCAAAATCGATTATCGTTGGGAACATTCACATTTTCCTTTCATCTTCATCGGCGTTGCGTTATATTGGTCCTAATATACTTCGGATAAATTAAAGCGTCAAGCGCAAAGATGAAAAAGACTACGAAACGCACTTACAATTCCACTTCGCGGCGGAAAGCTGCGGAGGCTACACGCCAGTCGATCATCGAGTCCGCTCGCCAGATGTTCCTGGAAAATGGCTACGCCGCCACCACCATGCCGGCCATCGCAAACGTGGCGGGAATCGCCCTGGATACCGTGTATGCGACCGTCGGTAAAAAGCCGGGCCTGTTCCGATTGCTCGTCGAAATGGCGATCTCGGGCAGCGACAAGGCCGTGCCTGCTGAAGCGCGTGACTATGTGCGTGCGATTCGCGCCGAACCGGACGCCGCGCGAAAACTCCAGTTGTATGCCGCCGCCCTTCGCGCGATACAACCGAGGCTTGCTCCGCTGATCCGCGTACTTCAGGGAGCAGCGCCGCTCGATCCCGAACTGGATATGCTGTGGCAGAATATCTCCCGGCGCAGGGCCGCCAACATGCAATTGCTGGCCAAAGATCTGGCTGCAACCGGACGCCTTCGGTCAGACCTTACCGAATCCAAGACAGCAGACATTATATGGAGCATGAACTCGCCTGAGTTCTATCTCTTGCTGGTCGAGCAGCGCGGCTGGTCGCCTGAGGAGTACAAGAGGTGGCTGGCTGATGCCTGGATTCGGATACTATTGGAGCCGCAAGCGTAGGAAGGTAGTCAGGTCAAGACGATGATTGCTGCAATGGTCCCCGGAACGATGGCTCTCAGCTTCGGACAGCCTGCTTGGGCGGGCTCGGATCAAGCATGCCTCTATAGATTGGACGTGTGGAGGTAATCTTCTGCGCGCCTCTGCACAACGGCCATTTTGCATTCCGCAACGTCCAGCAAGGAAGCGACTTGGACACCGTTGTCATCTGTGGTGTCCGGGCTGGAAATGCGGGTGAGTCCTAACCCTCCGAAAAATGACACCGACACGGGACCGTTACGATCTAGGACGATTGTGAGTGTGTTTTCGCTGAGCAAGGTGACCTTGCCGTCGCGAAGATAGAATATTTGCTCGGCTAAATCCTGCGGCTCAAAAGTCGCATTCGTAAAGAAATCGAAATCCTCCGAGATGCGAAGCCCGAGTCTGAGAGCAAGAGCGGTTCCGCCGTACAGCACAAAATGTTTTGGCGTAGCCTTCAATTCCTTCCAGAGCGCCCGCTGCGATGCAGGAAGAATGTTGAGTTTTGGAGAGAAAGTCATTAGCCTTTGCAATTGTCTCCGATTCTCTCCCGGGCCTTCTTGATCGTCCGATCAATATACTCTTCTCGGCGTTTTCTATCTCCTTTGTGCGTAAGATCACGGCAGGCGAGGGTGTTGCGGGCTTCGTTCTCCGATACGCCGTGGGCCAAAGCGTAAACGGCATAAGCGAGATCCACGCGCGTCTGGTCACCGCCGTAGATCGGCTTCGCGCGGAAGTCCTCAATGCTTTTGAGATTCGAAGGGCACAGGCTCCGGTGCCGTAAAGAGGCGGGAGGCGAAAGCTTGAATTTCTCCGCTTCATACAGGCTTTTCACTTCCGCGAGAAATGCGACTGCTTTTGAATAGACCGCTCCCGTGGCCTCATGCAGCCGGACATACGGAAAGGTTCCATCCGTCCTTCGATGCTTGTCTTTGCGATTCGTAAACCCCGCGAGTCTTCCGTAATGTCGCCAATCCGCCGAAGCAAGGTCACCGCCAAAGCGCGACGCCAGCAATCGTGCTGCAAACGTAGAAAGACGTTTCGGCAGAATCTGTCCGTGGTGCAGCCATGCTTGAAAGTTCCCCGGAGAAGTTTCAAGAACAACCGCTGGAGCAAAGCCCTCCGATTTCAAACGCTCGATGACCTGGATACTAGCGTCGTCGATAAGCGAAAGACTATGTTCGCCAGCAGGCCGGATGTAGATGTTCCGTCCTTCGGCATTTTTCAAGCGTAACCAGGAAACGGAGCGAAGCAACGTGCCCGTCTCCCACACACGCGGGAGCATCGTTCCGTGCGCGGCGTTCGGATCAAAGAGGCCGACTTCGAAAGCCTTTGCGCACATGGCGCGGCTTTGCTTCTCGACGGCTTCCGGGGTGCTGATCGTTGTCATTTGCTTTTTTGACTTGACAAGCGCACGACTCGGGCGTAATAACGTACCCTAGTCATAAACAGTCTGTATGTATAGTACCATTGGTTGGCATACAGCAGGGTAAGTTTAGATCGAATGAGCGGGCGCATCTGAATGCAAGAACTTCAGCAAGTGACCGAACGCCGCAATGAAAAGCTGGTCCGGGAACTCGGGCCGCTCGTCGCTTCCTGCCTTGAAGATCATCGCACCGAGGATATCTTGCTGAACGCCGATGGCCGGTTGTGGGTGAAGCGCACGCATCAGGATTTTGAGGTTGCGGGCTCGATGCTTCCAGCGCAAGCCTTGAGCGCGTTCGGCACGATTGCGGCGATTCGCGACACGGTAATCAATCACGACAACCCCATTCTTGAAACGGAACTGCCTACGGATGGGAGCCGCTTCGAGGGTTTGATCCCCCCTGTGGTACGGCAACCGGTATTCGCGATCCGGCAACGCCCTCATCGCGTGTTCACTCTGAAAGACTACGAAAACGCGGGAATCCTAACGGACAAAAGCGATGACCTGAACCGCCAGCGGCATCGCGATGATTTTGTGGAGCTAGTGCGTGGCAAGCGCCACGCAGAAGTCATCCGCGCCGGCATAGCACAGCGGAAAAATATTCTGGTTGCCGGGTCAACGGGCTCCGGCAAGACAACGTTCATAAATGCTGTCCTTGACGAACTGGCGTGTATTTCACCGGATGACCGTGTGCTCATCATCGAAGATACGCCCGAATTGCAATGCAACGTAGAAAACTCCGTGGCGCTCCTCGCGGTGGGGCGTGTGTCGATGCTCGATTGCCTGCGCGCGTCGATGCGATTGAAGCCGACACGGATTGTCGTGGGCGAAGTGCGCGGCGCGGAAGCGTTGAGCATGCTCAAAGCGTGGAACACTGGGCACCCAGGGGGCGCGGCAAGCGTGCACGCAAACGACGCGTACGGGGCCCTGATTCGCCTGGAAAGTCTGGTGGCGGAAGCGACCGCCGCGCCGCAACAGCAATTGATCGCCGAAGCGGTGAATGTGGTCGTCTTCGTGGACGGCGAGCCAAGTATTCGGGCGGGCCGCAAGGTCCGCGAGGTGGCTGTTGTTATGGGGTATCGCGATGGGAATTACGAGCTGGAGTACGTATAGGGGGCTCCATGACGCTGGTGGTTATGGTGTTGGGTTTTTCAGGTGTGCTCTTGAGCACGCTGCTCGATCTGCCAAACACAATGCGGCGGACGCTGGTGGTGTTGTTTGCGGCGGCGCTTCTATGTTCAGGATTCGTTGCACTGGTGCGGTGGTTCACCGTCAGTGGAGCGAGTAGTCGCTGGTTGTGAATCCCAAGACGAAAGGAAAAAACGAAATGAAAGCATTCAGGAGAAGAGTGGAATGGCGGCGTCTCGCAGCCCACACAGGTTTGCTGATGCTGGCGTCGGCGGTTCTCAGTCTGCCCGCATCCGCAGCGGCTGGCGGAGCGGCGTTGCCCTGGGAAGCTCCGCTGACTCGTCTGCAACAGTCGTTGAGCGGTCCCGTAGCGGGCGCGATTGCGGTTATCGCACTGGTAGCGATCGGCGTAACGCTGGTCTTCGGCGGCGAGTGGAATGAATTTGCTCGCCGTGCGGTGTACGCAGTCTGCGCAATCGCTTTCATTGTCTCCGCAGCCGGCTTGCTCGGAGGCTTGTTCGCGGTTGGCGCTGCGGTCGTTTAGCAATGGACGGACCACGGGAAGTCCCGTTTCACGAGTCGGCAAACCGGCCGCAATTATTGATGGGCGGAGACCGGGAATTGATTTTGGTCTCCGCCATCCTGGCGGCGATGTTGGTTTTTGCGGTGATGAAGTGGTGGAGCATTCTTGCCGGGCTCGTTCTATGGCTGATCGCGGTGGGGGTTCTCGCGCGCATGGCGAAGGTGGACCCCCTCTTGCGTCACGTCTATATCCGGCACATTCGTTATCGGGATTTTTATCCCGCCAAGAGCCGGATGTCCGCTCCACCCACTACAACCCCCGCGAATTGGAGATGAATCATGCCCCTTATCGAACAGCACCGTCACGCGATTGGATTAGCCGACCTGCTCCTCTACGACTCCTTGATTGAGGACGGGATTCTACTGCTGCAAGACGGCGGGCTGCTTGCGGCTTGGAAGTTTCAAGGACCCGATCTCGGTTCGGCGACGAATGGAGAAATGGCGGCGCTCAGCGGGCGCTTGGGAGCATTGCTTCGGCTTGGCGGTGGCTGGATGGTGCAGTGCGACAGCGTTCGCGCCCCCGCGCCCGGCTACCCGGAACATCAAGAGTTTCCGGATTCAGTTACAAAGATCATCGACGATGAGCGGCGCGAGCAGTTCATGTCCGAGGGTGTGCATTTCGAAAGCGATTACTATCTTTCGCTGACCTACCTTCCCCCCGTTGCCCGAGAAGAAAAGATCAAAGGATGGATGTTTGAGGGCATGAAGGACCAGCGGGGGAATGCCGCGCGTATCGTGGATTATTTCAAAAACCGCATTGCGAGCTTCGAAGACGTTTTCAAGTCTTTGTTCGCCGTGACGCGCTTGAAAGCAGTGCGCACGAAAGACACGGCCGGTAATTCAGTCGTTCACGACGAATTGCTGCGCTACGTGCATCGCTGTGTGTCATGGAAAGATCACCCCATCCGGCTTCCCGAATTTCCGGTGTATCTGAACGATATGCTGGCCACGGAGGATTTCGTAGGTGGGTTGACGCCACGCATTGGGCGCAAGCATCTGCGTGTGGTGGCGATCGATGGATTTCCCAAAGCGAGCGTGCCGGGAATTCTCGCGGCGCTCGATACGTTGCCGATCGAATACCGCTGGAACACGCGCGCAATTCTGATGGACCCGGAAGAGGCGCGTTCGTTCCTCGATAAGGTGCGCAAGAAATGGCGTTCGAAGATGCGTGGCCTAAAAGACCAGATCATGCAAACGCAGACCGGGGCCGTGAACCTGCACGCGCAAGAGATGAGCATCGATGCAGAAGAGGCCATGAGTGTTGCAGCCGCTGGCGACGTGCTATTCGCGCAATACACCACCACAGTGATTTGCGGCGATGAGGATGAGCCCCGCGTCGAGGAAGCCGTCGCCCTGGTCGCGAAGACGGTGCAAAACTTGGGTTTCTCGGCGCGGATCGAAGATGTGAACAGTGTCGAGGCCTGGAGAGGGAGCCTTCCCGGAGATGGTTATCGCAATGTGAGGCGGGTTGTCTTGCATACACTGAACCTCGCGGACCTTCTTCCGATAAGTGCAGTGTGGGCTGGGAATAAAGAAAATCCTTGCCCGTTCTATCCGCCGAAAAGCCCGCCGCTGTTGTATGCGGCGACAACGGGATCGACTCCGTTCCGCTTCAATCTGCACTCTGGGGATATCGGGCACACCTTCATGGTCGGTCCGCCAGGCTCAGGGAAATCAACGTTCCTCGGATTCATGGTTGCACAGTTCTTCCGGTATCCCCGAGCGCAAGTGTTCGCATTCGATAAGGGCTACTCGCTCGCGGTGCTGACGCATGCCTGCGGCGGAGAGTTTTACGATCTCGGCGGTGAGACCGATGGACTATCGTTTTATCCATTGGCGGACCTCACTGATGACAGCGACCTGGCCTGGGCGAATAACTGGATCGAAAAACTCTGCACGCTCGGTGGTCTCGACATGAAGCCTCATCACCGCAACGCGGTGGCGGACGCCATGAAGCTGACGCAAGGTTCGCCGCGGCGGACGCTGACCGATTTTCTGGCGACGGTGCAGAACAAGGAAGTTCGCTCGGCGCTCGAAGTCTACACACTGAGCGGACCGCTCGGCCGTCTGCTCGATGCGGATAAGGATGGATTGCGGGACGGACGCATGATGGTGTTCGAGATGGACCACCTCATGAAATATGGCGATGGCAATAACAAAGCCACGGTCGCGGCGCTGCTGTACTTGTTCCGGCGAATCCAGAAAAAGCTGGATGGGCGACCCACACTCATTGTTCTCGATGAGGCCTGGGTCTATCTGCGGGATGAGTTGTTCCGGGAATACCTGCGCGACTGGCTGAAGACGTTGCGAAAGCTGAATGCAGTTGTCGTTCTCGCCACGCAAAATCTCTCTGACATCTTCAATTCCGGTATCAGCGATGTGGTTATGGAAGCGTGCCCCACGAAAATTCTACTGGCTAACGCGGAAGCGGCGAACGTGCAGTCGCGCCGTTTGTATGAAGCCGTGGGCCTCAATGACCGGGAGATCCAAATCGTTCAGGGCGCCATTCCGAAGCGCCAGTATTACGTGGTTTCGCCAGAGGGTCGTCGTCTGATTTCGCTGGGACTTGGCGGCGTTGCGCTAGCGTTTGTCGGCGTGAACAGTCCGGATGACCGTAAGAAAGCGGAGGAGGTCATGCGTGCCCATCCCCGAACCTGGCAAGCGGAGTGGTTGACCGAGCGAGGCCGCTCGGATTGGGCGGATTGGTGGCGTGAAGTTGAGGGTGTTCTCGAAAGGAGAGTATCGGCATGAAAAAAGTAATGGTGTTCACGGTTGTGGTGTCTATGCTGTTTTTCGGTGTTCCTGCGCCTACGGATGCGGGAGTGGTGGCGGGTATGGCATCGGAATGGACGCAGATTCTAAATCACGTCCAACTGATTATGGGCTACATCCGGCAAGGACTTCAGCTCGAAAACGAACTGAAGCAATATGAAGAGCAGTTGAAGCAGGGGCTGGTGTTGCCGCAACAGCTCTTTGGTCCTATCCAGCAGGATTTATCGCAGCTCGCGCAAGTCGTGCAAGGCGGGCAAGCCCTGTCGTATTCGATGGGCAATCTCGACGCGCAGTTTCGGAATACGTTTCCGGGCTACAGTTTCCGCACCTCCGGGTATTTTAACGACTATAAGAAATGGTCCCAGACCTCGCTCGATACCACGATGAACTCATTGCGGGCCGCGGGCTTGCAAGGCCAGCAACTGAACAATGCACAGGGGGTACTCGCGCGGCTTCGCACGATGTCCACGGGCGCGGGCGGCCAGATGCAAGCCGTTGAGGTGGGGAATCAGATTGCCGAGCAGCAGGTAGAACAACTGATGTCACTTCGGCAGTTGATGTTGACCGACCTACAGAGTAAACAAGCATATCAGGCGGAGCAGATTCAGAAGGAGCAAGCGGATAGTGCGGCTCTGGAGCAAGTGTTTGGAACGCACCCGCTCGTGACTAGCGACAAAAAATACTAACTCCGTGGGGAGATGACATGAAACGGACATGGATGGCGATTTCGATTCTGGTTCTTGTTTTTGTGGTTATGTTCGTGGGTTGCAAGAAGGCGGAACCGCCAAGCCCTATTGTAAAAATGATGGAGGATGCGGGGTCGGGTGAAGTGGCGAAGACCTCGGACGACGGAATTACTCGATGGCTCGATCAACACAAGGCTGTTCTCTTAGAAGTCAAGAAAAAGTGCATCGAGGTGAGGGCGTCCAACCCGCCGGCGAATTGGAGCGCCACGACCGAGGGCCGTGTGTGTGCGAACGCCTTCTTGCTAGACTCGGGAATTCCGCTGAAGACGGGCGACAAAAAGTATTGAGGTGAGTCCATGAGGAGCAAGCGCAGAGGACAGCACCGGTTCTTTAGGGTATTGGGCCGTGTGATTCTAATTGGTGTTGTTCTGTTAACTGCGACCGCCCTCGCGCACGCTCAGGGACCCAATTCCGTAAACGGCCCATCCAGCATCTTAGACGAATATAAAGGTCTCCAAAACGGCTGGATAACAAAGCTCCTAGGGGCCGCGCAGCGTCTTTTCTTTTTGCTTGCTGGCATCGAAGTAGTCTGGAGCTTCACTCTTCTGGCCATCGAAAAAGCTGATTTCCAGGCGCTCACAGCGACCATCGTTCGCAAAATCATGTGGATCGGAATTTTCTACGCCATTCTGCTCTATGGCGTTACTCCCGGGGGAGGCGGGTGGATTCCCGCCATCATCAACAGCTTTCACATCCTGGGCCAAAACGCATCGTCCGTAGGCCCTTTGGGGCCTGACGCAATTGTGGGGTTCGGCGTGAATATGTCCATCGATCTTCTTGCCTCACTAAAGGCTGCGAATTTCCTAACGGGTTTCGCGACCAGCATGGCACTCGTTTTTTGTGCTGTCGTTATTTTCGTTGCATATCTCGCCATTGCGATTCAATTCGTGGTGGCGATGGTGGAAAGCTATCTCGTGATTGGCGCGGGAGTGATCTTTCTTGGATTCGGCGGTTCGCGGTGGACTGCGGCATACGTGGAGCGGTACATCGCCTACGCCGTGTCTGTCGGCATGAAACTATTGGTTCTGTATCTACTTATTGGTGCTGGAATGACGCTCTCGGATGGTTGGCGATTGGTCGCTCAAAATGCCGCTACGTCGATCGACCCTGCCCGAACTGGATTTGACTTAGCCGCCGCCGCGGTGATGTTCCTCTGTGTTTGCTGGATGTCTCCCAAAATCTCTTCCGCAATGCTGGGCGGAGTGGCTTCGATGAGCGGCGGCGACCTGACAGGTGTTGGCATGGGTGTAGGCATGGCCGCAGTGGGTGCAGGTGTACTTGCGACAGGATATGCCGCACGCGGCTCTGATGCATTGTCCAAAGTGAAGGAAGCAGTATCCGCCGGATCACGCGGATCTGGTGGCGGCTCGAACGGAGCGAGCGGTACGCCACCCCGACCAGGTGGAGGCGGCAATGGAGGGGGACCAAGCTCCCGGAGTGGGGGAGGATCTTCGGCTGCGACGCAAAACGGCATGCCAGGCGGCGCAACTCAACCCGCACCGCCGTCGCGCCCTCCCGCAGCCCAAACGTCGGGCCAGCAGCCCGGCCCACCCCGATCCGGGGCCGCTGCCGCGAATGATTCCTTCCTCGGTGCGCTTGAACGTACGGCAGCGCGTGCCCACTATGCGATGAACAGCATTCGCATTCCGCACGACGGAACGTCTCATGCGCCACCGTCGAGTTCGACAGGCCACGGTGACAGCTAACTATGAGAGGTGGAGCGGTGGCTAAGCAAATTGCACTCACGCAGCAATCGAGTTCGAAAGAAGAGTCCATCGGGAGTCCTTATCTGGTTGCCCGGAGGGAGTGGGACGAACGTTACGGCGGTCTGATTAAGCGTGCGCAGCAGTGGCGCGCGGCTGCTGTCCTGGCGCTCCTCGTGGCTCTTGCCGAGGCCATTGTCATTATTGGTGTAGCGACACGTCCACGAACAGTTCCGTATGTGGTCGCCGTCGATTCTCTCGGGCGCGTGGCCGCGGCGGGCGCCATCGATCGGACTTCTTCCATTGATGACCGCATGAAGCAGGCGGCGATCACGCAATGGGTGCTGGACATGCGCGGCGTCACCAGCGATGGTCTGGCCGAGCGCGCTGCAATCGATCATGTTTACGCCATGATTGGAAGTCAGAGCGCGGCGCAAACAATCGTCACCGACTATTTCCGCGCGAATCAACCCTTCGAGCGGGGTTCCCGTGAAACGGTGCAGGTGGAAGTGAACGCAATCCTACCGAACTCACCGCACAGCTTTGAAGTCGATTGGACGGAAACGCAGCGCACTCTCGACGGCAAACCCATCTCCTCGGACAAGTGGAGAGGCATTTTCACGCTGGCGATCAATCCACCAACAGATGAAGCGGTTCTAAGAGTGAATCCGTTTGGGATTTACGTCATGGATATTACGTGGTCGAAAGTTCTGTGAGGGACACTATGAAAACGAACTGTGCAGTAACAATAATGCTGGCTCTTTTTTTGGTTGGAGGTGCAGTGGGGCGAGCGCAACAGGCAACGAAGAACTCGCCAACTCCGAGCGCAACGCCCGCGCAACCGCCCCCTGCGGTGGTAAAGAAAGAACCCGTGCCGTCTCTGGACAAGTATCCGCTGGCTGAGGCTGTGCGGAGGTTGGAATCAGGCGATACGCCTAAGAAGGGCGTAGCAAAGCGCGCACCGGTTGTACCGGCGCTGCCCGCGAGCACTGCCCCTCCGCCTGTGTCGCCCGAAGTGCCGCGCGGCTTCGAAGCGAAGCGCGACGTGGCGCTGAACGCGACAGGTGTGGAGGCTGTAGGGTTGAGCCGCGAATGGGCAGAGAGCAGCAATGTTCCCTCGACTGGCAAGGATGGCAGGATAGTGTATGCCTACGGCGGTAGCCTTCCCGTAGTGGTGTGCGCGCCGCTGCATGTCTGCCTCCTGGAATTGGAACCCGGAGAGAAGATTGTGGGTGAGCCACATATTGGCGACAGCATCCGGTGGGAGATCTCACCGTCTGTGTCGGGAAGCGGCCCGGACGCAACACCTCTCATCATCATTAAGCCGCAGATTGCAGGCCTGGACACGACGATGGTCGTGCCTACCGATCGGAGGGCCTATTACGTTCGCCTCGAATCGAAACCAAATGAATATGTTGCCCGCGTGGCCTTCTCCTACCCGGAGGACACCAAACAAAAGTGGCAGGAATCTCTTGTGAAGCAACGCGAGGCCGAACAAGAGGAAAAGGCCGCGGCGGAGCGTGTCGCTGAGTTACCGAACGCGGCGCTCGAAAACATGTACTGGAATTATGAAATAAAGGGCGGGGACGCATCCACGCGGCCCCTGCACGTCATGGATGACGGTGCGAAGACCTATATCCAGATGCCCATGGAGACGATTCACCGCGAGCTGCCTGTGCTGGTGGTGAAGGGGCCGAACGGTTCGGAGATGGTGAACTATCGCGTGAAAGACAACATGTACATTGTGGATCGTCTCTTTGACCGAGCCGCGTTGCTGCTAGGGTCGGGAAAACATCAAACGAAAGTGGATTTGATTCGCAAGGCGGAAGTGAGCGGTGCAAACGCACCGGGGCAAAAACCGCAAGCCCAACCCGCGTCGAGCGGTGCGGAAGCCGGGGCACAGCCATGAGCGACATCACACAACCAATGGAATCGCCTTCGGGTTTGGAGCTGCATCCTGACCCGCCGACAACGGCGCGCATCAGCAAGAAAGTGGGCGTGGCAGTTCTCGGAGTCGTGGTCGTGGTTGGCGTCCTTGTGGTGTACGGACTCTATGCGCGCCGAGAGCAGCAACAGGTGGCGCAAACAATGAATGAGGAGAAACATCCTGAGTCCGCACGGAGCAGCGGCGATCAATTGGTAAAGGAGTTGGCTCCGCCCGCTGTTGCAAATCCAGCTCCGGTATTTTCCGGACGTACCGGTGTCGATCCTGGGGAAGTAAATGGGGGAACGCAAGCGCCTGAATCAGGTGCGTTGCAACCTCCGGGGCTCGTGTATCGCGACGATGGGCAGGAGGGTCGGTTGGAAGCACGTGGGGCGGGTGACGGAAGTCGTTCTTCGACCGGCGGACCCACGGAATTATCGGCGGAAGAGAAGATGCGCTTGGCGGCGTTCCGCCAGGAGCAGGAAGCGCTTGCCGCGCCTACGGCCGTGCGTGGAGGTAGTTCGTTGCCGGGTTCGCCCGCGACAGCGCCGGTCAATGACGCCCTGCAACAATTTGGGTCACTCGCCTCGCTCTTGGGAGCTGGAAAAGGACCTGGGATCACGGATGCATCCGCAAACGGCGTGGGTCCGGTGAGTGCGCGGACGCAAGCGGGCAGAGACGATGACCTGCAGAACGAACAAGAGCGCAAACAAGCGTTTCTCGAACAGACGCGCGGACGCGCCATCAATAATTATCTAAAATCCACGCGCACTCCGGCGCTTGGGAAATACGAAGTAAAAATGGGCTGGGACATTCCGGCCATTCTTGAGCAAGGAATAAATTCAGATCTCCCCGGCGAGGTAAAGGCATTGGTCCGCTCGAACGTCTACGACACGGCGACGGGAAAATATCTCCTGATTCCTCAAGGATCGCGGATGGTTGGAGTCTACGACTCCCAGATCGCTTACGGACAAGACCGCTTGCAGATCATCTGGTCGCGGATCATTTACCCCGATGGCAGCTCGATCAATCTAGATGGAATGATGGGCCAGGACATTCAAGGCATGGCTGGGTTTCACGACAAAGTTGATAATCACTACAAACGATTGGTTGGATTCGCCTTGCTTACGAGCGTCTTCACTGCGGGAATCGAGCTGTCGCAAAGGCAAAACACCTCGCTACTCACGACTCCCAACGCTGGTCAAACGGCGTCCAGCGCGGTTGGCCAACAGCTCGGAGAGCTAGGAACAGAAGTCACACGCAAGAATTTAAACATTCAGCCAACCATCAAAATTCCTGTTGGCTACCGGTTCAATGTACGCGTGAACCGAGACATCCTCTTCGAAGCACCCTATAGCCCAGCGGAACTATAGAGGGGACTTGAACAACTTCTAAGGGTCATGTATATATCTCATGTATGGACCGCAACGTATGTTGAGTTGCGGCCACCCCAGCCCCAAGACGGTAGGAATCGTGGCGAAACGACGAAGCGCAAATTTCGCAGTTTATAATGTCAGGCTTCTGAGTGCTCTCGACAAACTCCTGCGGGATAAACCCCGGTATTTGGGAGAACTGTCGACTTCGATCAACGATGCGCTTCTGGCGGTCGACCTCAATACTGTCGAGCTTGTCAATCTTCAATCCAGACAGAAACAAACCGGGAGAGAAACGCAAGTCGTTATCTTGCGGCGTCTTCGCAAGCGTATTCATCATGTCGCTCAAAAGCGGAAGTGTTCGATGAATCAGCTCGTGAATAGCGCTCTTCTGGCTTATTACTCGAAGACTGGAGAAGGCAAACTCAAAAGACCAACCAAAGGACAGGGGGCATCCATGCGATCGTACGACACAATGTCGGACTTGGAGCGTCGCGAGCTTAATCAGATGCTCTCGGGACTTTCAGCAGTGCAGCCAGTTTCCGCGGATGTGGAAGAGCCCAATGGGACGTATTACGAATACGATCGCAATTTGAAAGCGACAGTGAAAGTCACGCCTGACGGAGAACGAACCCCCGTTGAGGGATTTGAAACTCAGTTTGAACGTGCGCCCCAGAAGGGTGCGTACAAAACTACACATGAGGGAATGACACCCTGAGCCAGCAGAAGCCAACACTGTTTATTATCGCGGGACCGTTGGGCGCCGGTAAGACAACTTTCTATGAAGCCTACTTGAAAGAAGCGTTCCCCAGTCTGGTTCCCCCAGTAAGACACCAGCAACAACAGTTTCTCAATGACCGGCGTTCTTTTGCCGTCGAGGACATTCGTGTGGACACGCAACTGCTGGACGAAGCCAAGGCAGCAGGATATTCCACGAAGGTACTTTTTATTTCTACGGAAGATGCGAATTTGAATGTCGGGCGGGTCTTGGTGCGCATGAGTCGAGGGGGACAAGCCGTGCCCATATCAAGCGTAATTGATTCCTACAGGGAGTCACCGAAGAATCTTCCCGAAGTCCGCAAACACACCGATGAGTTAATCGTGTACGACAATACCGCGCATCGCCGTGGTTACCGCGTAGTGGCTCAGTTCATCGGCGGCGACTTGAGTAAGGCCGCGCAGACGATACCGGACTGGGCTACTAAGGTGTTTGGCAAGGAATTGCACACGGCAAAGCAACACGCGAAGCCAGGTCACGGACGATAATCCCATTTCACAAAACAGGTGAGTCGCGCCCTACAAATGCGTGGAGGACCGCCACTCCTTTGAGACGATAGACGGAAAAAGAGGCGGGGCATCTTTTAATCAAGAAGCCCCGCCCCTTCGTTGGTTCAATCGCTATGCGGCAGCCTTCCGCGCACTGTTTCCTTTTTTCTTTGCCGCCTTCTTCGCCTCTTTGTCAGCGCCGGCTTGCGCAACGGCGGCGCGAAGAGCCTTCGCATCGATTTTGTAGAGTGCGGCGGCGTCAGTTAGGGGGTCGTCGTCCATGTTTTGGTTGGTTGTGTTCACACAGTCTAGCAAGATGGCCTCGAAGATGAGTTGCGCAATGCCTCTCGCGTCGGCCTTTTTGTAAAGTGTCCGGGCCTTCTCTACCGTCTTCCAATCATTCGTGTCTTTCGGGTCCTGCAACCCGTGGCGTTTGGCAAGCTGCTTTGCCAGATCATGCCTGAGAGAGCGCAACAGGAAACGTGCAATGATTCGCATCTCCTCTGTTCCAAGCTGCGGCTTGACCTTCTTGAGAACCTCGGCCATGAGGCGGTGCCTGAAAATGAGCGTCCGCTTGTCCTTTCGCTTCTCGATAGCTTTCGCCCCTTTCAATTGGAGGCGCTGTTTCTCTTCCTTCTGCCGATGGGGGAAGTGGATTGTGCAAGACAGGTCGGCGCAAACCTTGGCGAGTCGGCCTTTGTCCATGCCGTCCGCAAAGATGGCGGGGGTGAGGTGGCTACAAACGCTGTGCTGCGGTAACGGATGTGCCCCTTTCTTAGTTTTCCTGCTGATAACTTCCACGTAATTCTTTCGTGGGATGATCGGGGTCTCTCCCGAAATGTTGAACTGGTCGGAAATCATCACGAGCTTGGGCATTTTCTGCATGCGCTGCGCGATATGGTTGTCGAGCTTGTTGTTAAAACACACGGCATCGCTGCAAGAATTCTCCCTGACTTCGGAAAAAAGCAGGCTGTTGAATCCGGTGCGTTTGGGGCATGCCTCGCAGCTTCCTGCTTCCGGTACCAATATCGCGTCATCCTTCGAGAACGGTACGCTTTTGAGGCTCAGGTAGACGTTGTGCTCTATCCAAGCCTGCAACCGTCCCACAGGGACGAGGCTGCGCTCCTCGTCGTTCCCCGCAAAGTAACCGTCGAAGCAATGGGCCAGAGCTTTCTCTTGGGAATCGGCACTGAGCTTTGCCAGAAGCAAAGCGTGCTCAATGCCGATGTGCTTCGCGGTGAATGCGGCCGCAACTGTAGGTATGAGGTCTAGCAACTTGATTCGTTTAGCGATGTAAGACGCGGCTTTTCCGATCTTGGCTGCAATCTTCTCAATCGTATAAGCGCCTGTTTCCCGGTCAAGGAGTGCCCGAAAGCCCTGCGCTTCTTCGAACGGATGTACGTCGCTTCTCACGACGTTCTCGATGATTTGAATTTCCAGCACTTCGTCGTCCGTCAAGTCCAGTGCCAGCCGCACAGGAACCCTTTCGAGGCCTGCGCTCTGTGCGGCCCGAAAGCGCCGCGCTCCGGTGATGATTTCATACTTGCCGCCGTTCTTCCGCACGAGCAACGGTGAGAGAACCCCCTTCGCCCGGATGCTCTCGGCGAGTTCGTCGAGCGCCGCCACATCGAACGACTTGCGAGGATTGGTACTCGATTCGACTAACTCCTTCATCGGTATTTCCACGTATTCTTTCAAACTAGTTGCTGTGTTCATGACTTTCTCCTTTTTCTCGATTTAGTTTTTAGTACTCGCTCGGCAAAAGCAAAGTAGTTACAGAACGGTCTGCTTCGGTGATGACCCACAGTTTTTCTCCTGCCACGGTTGTGTAAGCGCTCAGGAGACGGAATCCATGCTCGAGACTTCGGGCGTTTTCTTGGCGGTCCTCCTCTTCCAAGTCGCCCCAATCGCCAGAATGGTGACGGGCAAGAAACTCGCCTGGGCTTTGTCCAGCCTTCTCCAATGCGAGCAATGCGCCCGGTGTTGCAACGATTTGCCCCAATCCAAAGAGAGACAACGTGTTGACTTTGCTCATGATTCAGTTTCCTTTCTGTTTGTTTTTTTGCTTCTTTTGCGGCGTAGTGAGCCGCAAGAAAAAGCAAATGCTCTTCCTAGACGCGCCTTTGCGCATGGCCGTCCGCGCTGTCAAGGGCGGCGGGGTTAGCCGTTCATCGGAGCGCAGCGAAGACCCTTGACAGAACAAGCGGGCGGAACAGGCGCATGCTTTGCGTTGGAAGAGCAATTCAATTTCGTGAAGAGGTTTTTACCGATTGGAAGGGGTTGAATTTAGGAAGGCACACTCTGCTTCAGAATCACGATGCACTTACTGGCCAGAAGCCGCTTTCGAATTCCAAAGACGACCACCGAAATATGATGCTGGGCCTGCTCCAATTCTTCGAATATATTATTGCTGAAACTAAAGACATTGAAATTCGTTAACTTGGCGAGTAGTTTGTTTCGCCAAAGACCTATCGCACAGGCAGCCCAATATGGCAACTATAGAATCCTATGTACAACCGCCAAGGCTCTACCGATACCGCTCGCTGAAGGAATTTGATCGCGAAATGGAAGCGATTGAAGGTGGCTTCGTGTTTTGCGCCGCTTACCGAACCCTGAATGACCCGATGGAGGGGCTTTTTACCTCAAGCCAGAACCTAAGGGAGAGCGGAGACTACCGTGCCGTTAGAGAATCAATCACCGACAACAAATCTCAAATTGGAATGTGCTCGTTCAGCGAAGTGCGCAATCACGAGCTGATGTGGGCGCACTATGCAGACCAGTTCAAAGGGATATGCATCTCTTATAGTTTCTCGAAGTTGTTGAAAGGGCTGCCAAAGGCTGTAAAGTTTGTCCGCATGTTTTACAACGAGACAGTGCCTACCATCCACCGCAGCAAGAAAGACGCTAGCGAGATTGCAAGAATGGTTCTGTCCTATAAGAATTACAGGTGGCTATACGAACGCGAGTGGCGGATGTTCGCCCCGCTGGGCAATGCCCACTACCGGAACACTGGATGTGTAGAACGCGTATATCTTGGCTCCCGCATTCCGGATGGGGACCGGAATCGAATCACGAATAGACTTAAGCAATTGAAGATTAAGACGCGTGATATGACCATCGATAAATACTCCATCAGCTTTGAAGCCAAGTCTCGATCCCCAAGGGACGATGGAAATTAAGGAGGCCCCTAGAAAGGGGCCCCCTCGCCACTAGTCGGCAGATCAGGCGGCGCTGCGTTCGGGTCGCGCTTCTCAGCGCGATCGAGTTTGCCCATCTTACCGAGGTGGATCTCCGCGAGACGGACCTTCACCTTCTTGTGCTTCTTGTCGTTGAACTCGCGGTAGCGAAGCTCGCCTTCGGCCGAGAGATGTGTGCCCTTCTTCAATGTGGCGGCGAACGTCGAAAGATTGCCCCACGCGATCATCCGGTGCCACTCGGTGCGGTTCACGTACTCGCCCGATTTCTTGTCCTTCCAAGACGCTTGCGTGGCCAGCGACAAAACGGTGTATTCGTTTCCGCTCTTGGTGGTTTTCACTTCGGCGTCTTTGCCCAAAAATCCAATCAGTCTTACGGTGTTGTCATACATCGGAAATGCTCCTTTGATGCCCTGAGTCTCTCAAGGCACACCACCCGGAGGGCGCGAGCGTGAGCCAGCTCCCAAGTGCCAAGGTCTGCTTTCTTGGAGGGGCCTGCGAAGTGGGAGGAACCAAGACCCCGTGGGGGCGCTCCTGCGAAGCAGAAGACCGCCGTGCCGCCGGGCGCTGGCTTATTTGCGGTCGCGGTGCTTGAGAGTGAAAGCGGCTGAAAAGGAATTGCAAACGACAAGACCGTTGACGACGCATTTTTTGGTAACAGCCGAAGTTGAAGCCACGCGGCACGCACCGTTTATGTCCCTGCTAAGTTGGCTTGGAAGGCTGAGGCATCGCAACGTGGCGATTGTGATTCGCGTGGGCTGAAATATCGGGAATATCGCCGCACGCAGGGCACGTAGACTTGAATTCGACTGGAGTCGCGCTGCGGAAACGACAACTCACGGAGAGTCGCCGCGGAGCCCTACAAGTAAGACGGCAACTCAGCTCACTCGATGACGAATGGGTCAGCAAAGGACAAATTGCGAGACTACCGATTGGCCATTTTCTGTGCCATGTAAAGGAGAAGCTTGCGATCTGATTCCTCAGACTTTCCCAATAGACGGCGAAACTCGTTGAGATAACGTGCTTCCTTGCCAGTGCTACCCCAAACGATCTCGTCGGACGACTTTCGCTTTAGGATGTTTAGCATTTTGGGCGGCTCTTCGCCCTCGTAGAAGAGTTGATAGAGTGGGCATTCGAGGGCGCGAGCCATCTTTTCCAGCGTTTCAATGGCCGGGACTGTATGACCATTTTCTACGCGGGATATGTAACAACGAAGCAAGCCCGTACGCTTTTCGATGTCGCCCTGGGAGAGTTTCTTTTCCTCGCGCATTTCGCGGAGGCGGTCACCAATAATCATGGCTCATCATTACATTCAGCTCCGTACTGAGCAAGAGTTGGTATCTGACTGGTGCAGCGCCCAGGCCCCGTAACCCATCTCAGAAGAGTGCCCAAATGCGGGAAAAATGTGCTTTGCATTTCATGGTGCTATATGTATAGTATCATCTTGAAGGAGGGCACCATGCTCCCGACCAGTCGCCACATGAGTCAGATTGAAGACGGCAGGACGAACGGCGATGCACCCAGCAGGATATCGGCTGTGACAAAAGAAGAATCGTCACCGGCCCTTGTTGCCTGCTTCGTTCTGCCTCCCAAACAGGCTGAGACTTTGATTGCGGTCCTCCAGGATTTCGTCTCTAGCGCTCACGGCTTGGTTCCCGCGAACTTTTCAGCCTTGGCAATGGCCCCACCCGAAGATTTAACCACCGTTTGGTTGACCCACCCCGAAGCCGCAAAATGTCTCGGTATTTCGACCACCACCCTTTACCGATACGCGGAGCAGGAGAGAATCGAATTTAGAAAGATCGGAAACCGTCTCGAGTATCGCCGTTCCGCACTCGATCGATTCAAAGAGCAGCACGTACGCCCCGCACGTCGACCACGCCGCCAAGAGGTATAATTGCGTCGGCGCCTAACTCCGGCAAGTCAGAGGAGCGCCATTGGGACTGTATCAAAGAAGTGATTCACGATTCTGGTGGATGAGCTACACGATGAACGGTGAGCAACATCAAGAGTCGACCAAGACAGCCAGCAAAGAACTCGCGATCAAAATCATCAAGCACCGCGAGAGCGAGATCGTGCTGGGCCTGTTCAAGGTTGGCTGGGCGGGCGAGCGAATGACGTTTGACCAGCTATCCGCTGAGTTCGAACGATCTCATTTCGCGGGCCTCGCCGAAAACACCGTGAAGGGCCATCGTGCCTATCTCAGGCACCTGAAAGCATTCTTCGGCGAATCAAGGTTGGACCGAATTACCGTTGAGATGGTCGAGGAATACCGAAGACAACGGCGGGTACAGCCAACAATGTACAACGCAAACCGCACCATAAAAGGAGCAACCGTCAATCGAGAGCTGGAATGTCTGAAGTGCGTCTTCGATCTCGCCGTCAAGCGGAAGTATATTCCCGAAAATCCTGCCGCCGGGGTGAAGCACTTCAACGAGCTCCGCGAACGACCCATTCGCAGAATGCTTACCGTCGAAGAGGAACTGCGCATCCTGGAGGCTGCACCACCCCATCTTCGGGTGGCCATCATCCTCCTCTCCCAGACGGGCGGGCGAACCTACAGCGAGGGGTTCTCGCTGCGTTGGGACCAAATGAACTTCGAGGACAAGCTCATCCGTTTGGACAACAACGTGAAGACTCCAGGCTCAGCGGAACCAATTCCTTTGTCCGAGTACGCGTGCGAAGTTTTGCAGGCATGGAACAAGGCGCAGGTTCCCAAGAGTCCTTTTGTCTTTCCGAGCCCGCATCTGCCAGACCAGCCGATTTCCACGGTCAAGACGGCTTGGAAGGCCACGCTCAGAAGGGCGGGCGTACCGCATTTTCCAATCTACAATCTGCGGCACGTCTTCTGTACCCGTTTGAGTGGTGTCGCAGCAGACGCTGTTGTACAGCGCGCGATGCGGCACACGAGCCCCGAAACCAAGCGTCGCTACCAACTCGGTATGACGGATCAAGTGCGGCAAGCCGTTGAGAAGTCGAACAAAAAGGCCTATGGCCGAAAGAAAGTATTACGTTTTTATGACGTTCGGCCGGGCGAAAAAACGGAAGGAGCGAAGTCCGTCTGTAACTAATTGAAGAAGAAGGAGAATTTGGCTCCCCGGGCTAGATTCGAACTAGCAACCCTTCGGTTAACAGCCGAATGCTCTACCATTGAGCTACCGGGGAACTGAGCAAGTAGACTTCTAACTTACAACAACTTGCAGACTCGTGCC
>Ga0102924_1000257_pt1 | contig 66857 bp, 69 predicted proteins | sample PaiPotPPM11metaG_FD_80116 | JGI IMG/M metagenome (GOLD analysis project Ga0102924, IMG submission 80116) | Iron sulfur acid spring bacterial and archeal communities from Banff, Canada, to study Microbial Dark Matter (Phase II) - Paint Pots PPM... ... | reverse complement strand
GTCGGCGGGCCCCGGGTCGGACAGCCCGGAACGCTTGAGCTGCTCCACCACGGTCGGGAAGAACTTCGGCGGTATCGACAGGTAGAACGCGTAGTTACCGCCGGTGCCGCGCTCGGCGTCCAGCTGGCGGACGGTCTCCGCGAGCTTGTCGAACGCGGCGTCGTCGGTGAACTCGCCCGACACGAACCGCACGCCCTCTTGCATCTGCTGCCAGACGGTCTCGCGGAACGGCGTGCGCGCGTACTCCTTGATCGACTCGTAGGTGATCTGCGCGAAGTCCTCGTCTTCCCAGTCTCGCCGGGCAAAGCCGACCAGGGAGAAGCCGGGCGGAAGCAGGCCTCGATTCGCCAGGTCGTACAGCGCCGGCATCAGCTTCTTGCGGGCCAGGTCCCCGGTAACGCCAAACATCACCATGACGCACGGGCCGGCGACCCGCGGGATCCTGCGATCTCGCGGGTCGCGCAGCGGGTTGCCCGGGTCGAGTCCGGCCGCGATCACCCCGGGGTTAGCCGGCGCCGGTCCTCCAGCGCCGGCGTACGGCATGTCCATGATCGGAACCTCCTGTAGTTCCTAGCCGCTCTAAGAGTTGAGGCTGAGCTCGTTCTTGATCGTGGCGAGCATCTCGTTCCACGACACTTCGAACTTCGAGACGCCCTCGTCTTCGAGGACCTTGACCACGTCGTCGTAGTGGATGCCGAGCGCTTCGAGCGATGCGAACAGCGCCCGTGACTCCTCATAGGTGCCATGAATCGTGTCGCCGCGCAAGACCCCGTGGTCCTCGGTAGCGTGCAGCGTCGCCTCTGGCATCGTGTTCACCGTGTCCGCGGTGACCAGGTCGACCACGTACATCGTGTCGGGGTAGGCCGGGTCCTTGGTGGAGGTCGACGCCCACAGCGGCCGTTGCACCTTCGCGCCCTTGGCGGCGAGGGCGCGCCACCGGTCGGTGTCCAGCTTCTGCTCGTACAGCTCGTAGGCGAGCCGCGCGTTGGCGACCGCCGCCTTGCCCTTCAGCGCCAGGGCCTCCGGCGTGCCGATCTTCGTCAGGCGCTTGTCGACCTCGGTGTCCACCCGGGACACGAAGAACGACGCCACAGACCCGATCGTGGCGATATCGTGCCCGTTCGCGGCGGCCTGCTCAAGGCCGGCCATGAAGGCGTCGATGACCTCGCCGTACCGCTCCAGGGAGAAGATCAGCGTCACGTTGACGGAGATGCCCTCCGCGAGCGTCGCGGTGATCGCCGGGACGCCCTCGGCGGTCGCCGGGATCTTGATGTACATGTTGGGCCGGTCGACGAGCCACCATAGCTGCTTGGCCTCGGCGATCGATGGGGCCGTCTCCCGGGCGAGCACGGGGGCCACCTCGATCGACACCCGCCCGTCGACGCCGTCGGAGCTGTCGTAAACCGGGCGGAGCACGTCGGCGGCCCACCGGATGTCGTAGGTCATGATCATCCGGGCGGCCTCCTCGACGGAGACGCCGCGGATCGCCAGGTCCTTGATCTGCTCGTCGTAGGCGTCGCCCTTGGCGAGCGCGTTGGCGAAGATCGTCGGGTTCGACGTCACTCCTCGCACGTGGAAGTCCCTGATGAGGGACTCCAGGTTGCCGGTGCGCAGCCGGTCCCTGCTGATGTCATCCAGCCAGACCGACACGCCGGCCTTGGTGAGTTCCCCGAGTACGTCAGTCATTGTGACCGCGTTCCTTCCGTCTATAGCTTTGTACTTCGCCGCTTTTTTGCGCCGCGCCGGGTCCCGCTCAGCCCCGCGCCTTGGCGATGGACGCCTTCGCGGCGGCCGCTACGGCCTCCGCCGTGATACCGAACTCCTTGTAGAGCACGGCTTCCGCCGCTGACGCGCCGTAGTGGTCCACGCCGATCGACTCGCCGGCGTCGCCCACGAAAATCTTCCACGGTGGGGTAATGCCCGCTTCGACCGACACTCGCGCACGCATGGCCGCCGGAAGCACCTCCTCCTGATACGAAGAGTCCTGCTCCTGGAACCATTCCACGCACGGCATCGAGACAACCCGCGCCGAGATCCCCTCGGCGGCGAGCAGCTCGCGCGCCGCCACCGCGATCTGCACCTCGGACCCGGTACCGATGAGGATCACGTCGGTGCCGTCGGCCATCACGTAGGCGCCGCGCTCCGTCAGCGCGGCGGGAGCGAAGACGACCCGGTCGAACGTCGGCACGTTCTGCCTGGACAGGACGAGCCCGGAGGGACGCTCCGTGTTTTCCAGGATCGCCTTCCACGCGAACACGGTTTCATTCGCGTCGGCGGGGCGGACAACGGCCAGGTGCGGGATGTTCCGCAGCGACCACAGGTGCTCGACGGGCTGGTGCGTCGGGCCGTCCTCGCCCAGGCCGATCGAGTCGTGCGTCCAGACGAACGTGACGGGGATCTCCATCAGCGCCGCGAGCCGCACCGCACCCCGCATGTAGTCGCTGAACTGGAGGAACGTGCCGCCGTAGGGCCGGGTGAGACCGGAGAGCGTGATGCCGTTGAGTATGGCGCCCATGCCGTGCTCGCGGATGCCGAAGTGCAGCGTGCGCCCGTAGGGGTTGCCCGGCCACATCGTGGACTGGCGGTTGGCCGGGAGGAAGGACGGCTCGCCCTCCATCGTCGTGTTGTTCGACTCAGCCAGGTCCGCGGAACCGCCCCACAGCTCGGGCAGGACCGGCGCGAGGGCGGTGAGGATCTTGCCGGACGTGCGCCGCGTGCCGGTCCCCTTGGGGTCGGCCGGGAACTCCGGCAGCGCGGCCTCCCAGCCCTCAGGCAGAGAGCGGGAGGACAGCCGGGCGAAGAGCGCACTCCGTTCGGGATTCTCCTTCTCCCAGGCCGCGAACTGCGAGTCCCACTCCGCGTGCAGGTCCTTGCCCCGGCCCGCGACCTCACGGGCCCGGTTCAGCACCTCTTCCTCGACCGGGAACGTGACGGCCGGGTCGAAGCCGAGGATCTCCTTGGTCGCGGCGACCTCGCCCTCGCCGAGCGCGGCGCCGTGGGCGGCGCCCGTGTTCTGCTTGGTCGGCGCCGGCCAGCCGATGATCGTCCGCAGCACGATGAACGACGGCTTGTCGGTGACGGCCTTCGCCGCCTCGATCGCGTCGTGCAGCGCCTGGACGTTCTCCTCGTAGCCGTGGTCGGTCACCCAGGAGACGTGCTGCACGTGCCAGCCGTAGGCCTCGTACCTGGCGCCGGTGTCCTCGTCCTTGGCGATGATCGTGTTGTCTTCGATCGAGATGTGGTTGTCGTCGTAGAGGACGATCAGGTTGCCGAGCTCCTGCACCGCGGCGATCGCGGAGGACTCGTGCGTCATCCCCTCTTCGATGTCGCCGTCGCTGACGAACGAGTAGACGAAGTGGTCGAACGGCGACTCGCCGGGGGCGGCGTCGGGGTCGAGAAGCCCGCGCTCGCGGCGCACGGCCATCGCCATGCCGACCGCGTTGCCGAGGCCCTGGCCGAGCGGCCCGGTCGTGGTCTCGACGCCAGGGGTGAGCCCGCGCTCGGGGTGGCCGGGGGTGATCGAGCCCCAGGTGCGGAACGACTTCAGGTCGTCGAGCGAGAGCGCGTAACCGGACAGGTAGAGCTGGATGTACAGCGTCAGCGACGAGTGGCCGCAGGACAGCACGAACCGGTCACGGCCCGGCCACTGCGGGTCGGCGGGGTCGTGCCTGAGCACCCGCTGGAACAGCAGGTAGGCGGCCGGAGCGAGGGACATCGCGGTCCCCGGGTGCCCGTTGCCTGCCTTCTGCACGGCGTCCATCGCCAGCACGCGGACCAGGTCGACGGCCCGCTTGTCCGCGGCCGTCCAGTCAAGGGCGTGGTTGCTCACCTTTTCGTCACGGATCCCTTCTCCATGCTTATCTGGCATCCGCCGCTGCCGGCGGGAGTATCTGGAGTGCGCGGCGGAACGCGGGCAGGGGAAATCCCCTGGCGAGCACTCTGATTTTGGCCTGGCCGCAAAAACTCACCTGTCCTGGCACGGCAAAATCAGAGTACTCGGCGGCCACCATGCCACGTTTCAGAGCCTATCCCGAGAAGCAAACCGGCGAACGCCCGGGGCAGCACCGTTTCCACAAGGTTCACTATCGCGCTGGTCTAGACCATGTGCGCCATCAGGTCTAGACCAATTCTCCGCTAACCCCGCACCTCGGGCACCAGTGCGCCGCGGCCGCGCACAGTAAGCTTCGCCCCATGTCAGAGCGCGAGCAGACGCCGTTCGACCCGCACGCGGTCCTTGAGAACCGCGCGCCCGGCAGGACGCCGGTGGGTTTGATCGTCGGCACCGTGATCACCGCGGCCTGCGCGATCGTGGCGCTCGGCCTGTACGCGGCGCAGTCATTCGCCGCCGGCGCCGGGCCCGCGCCGTTCGCGATCGCGCTGCCCCTGGCGCTGCTCCCGGTCCCGCTGCTCGTCGCGCTCGTGCTCTGGATGGACCGGCTCGAGCCCGAGCCCCGCTCCACCTTGCTGTTCGCGTTCGGCTGGGGCGCGGGCGTCGCCGCACTCGCCGCGCTGATCATCAACACCGCCGACCTCCAGTACGTCACCCAGCCCGCGCTCGGGGCGACGACCGGGCAGTACGTCGCCGCCACCTTCGGCGCCCCGGTGGTCGAGGAGACGCTGAAGGGCTCGGTCCTCATCGGCCTGCTGTGGCGCCGCCGGGCTGAACTCGACGGCCCGACCGACGGCATCATCTACGCGGCGATGGTCGGGCTCGGGTTCGCGATGATCGAGAACGTCGGGTACTACATCAACGCGCTCATCACCCCGGACAGCGGCGGCGTCGCCCTGCTCGGCTACACCTTCGTGCTGCGCGGCCTGGTGTCGCCGCTGCTGCACCCGATCTTCACGTCGATGACCGGCCTGGGCGTCGCCTACGCGGCGAACCGCAGGCACGGCGGGAAGTGGGCGGTCGCGCTCGGCCTCCTCGCGGCCATGATCCTGCACGGCACGTGGAACGGCCTTTCCCTGTACGGCACGGCGGGCCTCGTCGCCGGGTACCTCATCATGGCCTGCGTGCTCGTGGCGCTGATCATGATCCTGGTCGCGGACCGCCGTCGCATCGTCCGCCAGATCCACCGCTACCTTCCCGGCTACGAGCGGACCGGCCTGGTCACCGACGAGGACATCGACATGCTCGGCTGGCTGCCCGCCCGCGCCGCCGCGCGCCGCTGGGCGCGCTCCGTCGGCGGCCGCCCCGCCGCCACGGCGATGTCCGACTTCCAGCTGGCCGCCACGGAGCTGGCCCTGGCCCGGCACAAGGCGGACCGCGGCGTGCTTGACTTCAACGCGTTCGCGGAGCGCGAGCACGCGCTGCTGTCCCTGATGGCCGTCGCCCGTCACGCCTTCACCCGCTGCGTCCCCGGCGGCTCGGAGATCACGCCCGCCCCCTGGGCGGCGTCCGCGTCGGCGTTCACCCACCACACCGGCCCCTGGTCATACGGCGAGCCGCCGCACAGATGATCACCGTGAGAATGTGGGAGAGTGGGACCGTCTCCCTGCTCGACGCCTACGGGGCGGGGCCCGATCCCGAGCGCACCCGCTACTACCGCCTGCTCTGGGACCTCAGCTCGTGACGCCGCCCTCGCCGAGGGTGTCTCGCGCCCGGCGCAGGTAGGCCTGCTCGGCGGCGTTATCGGTGCTCGCGGCGGCGCGGTCGTAGTCGTCGGCCGCCTCCGCGGTCCGGCCGACCCGGCGCAGCAGGGCGGCGCGGACCGCGTGGTAGACGTGGTAGCCGTCCAGGCCGAGCGCCTCCACAAGGTCGAGCGCCGCCTGCGGTCCCTGAGTCTCCGCGACCGCGACGGCGCGGTTGAGCGCGGCCACCGGTGTCGGCGCGACGGCCATCAGCTGGTCGTACAGCGCGAGGATCTGCCGCCAGTCGGTGGCGGCGGCGGTCTCGGCGTCGCAGTGGACGGCGCTGATGGCGGCCTGGACCTGGTACGGGCCCGGGCGGCCCTCGCGCAGGCAGCGGCGGACGAGCGCGTGGCCCTCGGCGATGAGCTCGCGGTCCCACCGGCCGCGGTCCTGGTCGGCGAGGAGCACCAGGTTCCCGCGCGCGTCCGTGCGCGCCGGGCGCCGGGACTCGGCGAGCAGCATGAGGGCGAGCAGGCCAAGCACTTCTGGTTCGTCCGGCATCAGGCCGGCCAGTAGCCGGCCGAGCCTGACGGCCTCGGCGGTGAGGTCCGTCCGGCCGAGCTCCTGGCCTGAGGTCGCCGTGTGGCCCTCGTTGAACACCAGGTAGACGACGGCGAGCACGGCGCGCAGGCGATCCGGCAGGTCTGCGTCCCGCGGCACGCGGTAGGGGATGCGCGCGTCGCGGATCTTGCGCTTGGCGCGGACCAGCCGCTGGGCCATGGTCGCCTCGGGGACCAGGAACGCGCGGGCGATCTCGGCGGTGGACAGGCCGCCGAGCAGGCGCAGCGTCAGCGCGACCCTGGCGTCGGGGGCCAGGGCCGGATGACAGCAGGTAAAGATCAGCCGGAGCCTGTCGTCGCGCACGGGATCCTCCCCGGTAGGCGGCTCGTCGGCCGGGAACAGCAGCGAAGCCTGGGCGTGCCGGTCCTCGCGCACCGATTCCCGCCGCATGCGGTCGACCGCCCGGTTGCCCGCGGTGGTGATGATCCATCCGGCCGGGCTCGGCGGGAGGCCGGTGCTCGGCCAGCGGTCGACGGCCACGGCGAAGGCTTCCTGGACCGCCTCTTCCGCGAGGTCGATGTCGCCGAACCGGCGGACCAGGACCGCGACCGCCCGCCCGTACTCCCGGCGGAACACGTCGGCGATCGCCGCCGGCGGCATCTCCTCCATCGCGCTGTTCAGCCCCCCGGTCGCTTAGCTCTCGGCCTCGCCCTGGAACGGGCGGACCTCGACGGGGAGCAGCCGGACCGCCTCGGCCTGCTTGCGCGCCCATCCGAGCGCGGCGTCCAGGTCGGGCACCTTGATGATGACGAACCCGCCGAGGTGCTCCTTGCCCTCGGCGTAGGGGCCGTCCGTGGTGAGCAGTTCGCCGTCGCGCAGCCGGACCACGGTGGACGCCTCCGGGCCGTACAGTCCGCCGGAGAACACCCACGCGCCCGCCGCCTTCATCTCCTCTTCCACCTTGCCCAGGTCCCGCATGATCGGGTCCAGGATCTCGGGCGGCGGCTCGCTGCCGCCGACGGGCTGGTGCATGGCGAGCAGGTAGTACTTCATCGACGCTCCTCGGTCTCGCTGGCCGGCCGTTGCCGGCCTCCTACCCTCTACACGAAGAGCCCCCGCCGGTATCGACAGCGCCGCGCCGGCGATTAACGCCCTGTTCCCTTCGCTTACCAGCCAAGGGCGCGCAGCCGCGCGTCGTCGATGCCGAAGTGGTGCGCGACCTCGTGGATGACCGTGCGGCGGACCTCTTCGGCGACCTCCTGCTCGGTCTCGCAGATCGCGCAGATGGCCCGGCGGTAAATGGTGATGCGGTCGGGCAGCACCCCGGCGTACGCGGTCGTCCGGCTGGTGAGGGGGATGCCCTGGTAGAGCCCGAGCAGGCCGGGCGGTCCTTCGTCGTTTTCGACCGTGACGGCGACGTTGCTCATCAGCCGCCCGAGTCCCTCGGGCAGGCCGTCCAGCGCCGAGGCGACCATCTCCTCGAAACGCGCCGGGTCAACCTCGATCACCCGTCCATTGTCCACCCCTGTCCACCCGCCGGCGGTCTTCGCCGCCCGCTGTCGTGTCCCTGGCGGGTTGCGTCCGTTCCATACGCGACATATCTTAAATTGTGCTTGTTTGATGAAGGGGATGACCGAGATGACGGTCTGGTCCAAGGCCCGGACGCCCGGCTGGTCGGGGAAGGCGGTGCTCGCCCTCGGACTGCTCGCCGTCCTGCTGGTGGCGGCGGTGCCCGCGGCGCTGTTCGTCGGTGTGATCTTGATGCTGTTCGGACACGTGATCGGGGGACTCGCGCTGTTCGGGGCGTCGATACTCGCGGCCGGAGCGGCCGTCGTGCTCGCGGGCCTGAGCGGTGTGCGGCACCTGCGCAGGCTGATCGGCCAGCAGCGTTACCGCCTCGTGCAAGTGCGCGGCACCGACTACCGCTACGAGTGACGGCGCGGCCTGGTTAGGGGCGGCGCTGGTCACCGTGGCCTACAAGTGAGAAGCTAGGTTCATGGGGGATTACCCGAGCAGTCCGGCACGGCAACTCGCGGCGGCGTGGAACGCCGCCGCGGCCGCGCTCGGCGAATGGCGCGAGCAGGTATCGGCGGCGACCTCCGAGGCCATGGAGAAACTTGACCCCGCCGCCCGCTCGGCGGTGGAGGCTGTGCGCGCCGCGTTCACCGGGAACTGGGGCGCCTGCCAGTGCATGTGCGCCACCGCGCACCCCCAGGACAAGGGCGTGTGCGACGGCGGCGCCATCCTCACCCGGCGCCTTGACGGCGTAGACGTGCCGCTGTGCGCCCCCTGCGCCGTTGCCCAGGGCGTCGCGGAGATGCCGCACTAGCGGTGCTCGCCGCCGCCAGCGCGGGTGTCGAGTCGACGGTGGACCCGTTGGCCGTGCAGCTGCCTGTGTGACTGCGACAGCGGCTGGCCGGCGAGCCGGGCGGTGATGCCCGCATTGAAGTTGGGGCATTGCGTGATGTCCTCGTGGGGACAGCGCAGCCCGTGACTGATGGCCTCGCGGGCGGCCTGCGCCCGGGCGATCTGCTCGTCGAGTTCCGCGATCTTGCGCCGCGCGAGCTGACGCCAGCCGGGCGTCCCGTCGCGCGGTACGACGAGGGCTTTCTGCTCGGCCAGGGTGAACCTCGCGTCGCTGTAGAGCAGGATGGCGGCGACGAGCCTGGCCGCCGATTCTGGGTAGCGGCGCTGCCCGGAGACCCTGGCTGGCGGGGGAAGCAGACCGAGTTCTTCGTAGTAGCGCAGCGCCGAGGCGCTGACGCCGGCGCGGCGGGCCAGTTCGCCGATGGTGAGCAGGCCGCCGGACGGGTTGACTTCAGGTGCGCTTGAAGGCGTTGACTGCCGGTCATGGGAGCTCAACATGAAGGAAGCATGTCACGGACCGTGAGGCGGATGGCGACCGCGGCCGTCGAGTACGCGGTCGGACAGGCCGGGATCGCCGTCGTGCGAGCCCTCGACCGCGACGTCGTCGGCCAGGGCCATCATCCCCGGGGCACGGCCGGGAGCGTGACCGGCTGGGTCTTCGCCCACCGCCCGTCCAACCGGCAGCGTAACCGCTGGGTAGTGTCGCTGCTCGGCGTGCCGAGCGGAAGCCGCGTCCTTGAGATCGGCTTCGGCCCCGGCGTGGCGGTCGCGGAACTGGTCGGGGCCGGCGCGGGTCACGTGTACGGCATCGACCATTCCGGCGTGATGCTCCGGCAGGCGTCGAGGCGGAACGCCGCCGCCATCCGGGCCGGCCGGGTCACTCTGATCAATGCGCCGGTCGATCAGCTTCCGGCCGCCCTCGACGGCCCCTTCGACGCCATCCTGGCCGTCAATTCCCTCGGTTTCTGGCCCGCGCCGGCCGAACAGCTCGCCGAGCTGCGCCGCCGGCTCGCACCCAGCGGGCGCATCGCCATCGCGTCCCAGCCCCGCTGCCACGGCGCCACCGCGGGCACGTCCCGCAGCGCCGCCGACGAGATCGAGAGTCTGCTGCGGAGCGCCGGTTTCACCCAGACAAGCACCGAGACCCTCCCGCTCAGCCCGCCAGTAGTCTGCGTCCTCGCTTCCGCCCCAAGCAGCCCAGACGCGTCGCGCGAGGCACTAAGCCTTAATCCTGCCTTCCCACCGACCCGCCAGCGTGATCGCGGGTCAGAGGGGGGAGAAGGCAGCGAGGACACGCATTCTGACCGAGCAAAATAGTGGTCGGCCGGGCCCCGTTCACGTGGAAGGCCCGGCCCGCGCGGCCCCGGTCGCCGTTTGGCGGCTGGGCGGTGCGGGGCCGGGCCTGTTGCCGGCTACTGGCGCGAGCCGCGCGGCCGGAGCTTGACCCAGGCGAACACGCCGACGGCCACGAGGAGCAGCCACGGGGAGAACAGCACGTGAAGGGCGAAGCTGATGACAACGATGCCAATGATGACGGCAAGGGCGATGGCGATGATCGCGGCCATGGTGATCGGTCTCCGTTCAAGTCGGTTGTCTACGGGGCGGGTTAGCGGGCGGGGTTCCTGCGGGCGTCCACCCAGGCGGCGGCGATGGACTGGTCCTCGCCGTCCGCGGGGAGAAGCAGCCAGGCGGCGATGTAGAGGGCCGCGCCGGCGCCGGTCAGCAGGGTCAGCGCTGCGATGCCGACGCGGACGAGCGTGGCATCGACGTTGAGGTAGCGGGCGATGCCGCCGGCTACGCCGGCCAGCATCCGGTCGTCGGCGGACCGGCGCAGCGGGCCGGCTTCCTGCTGGTCAGTGGCGGTGGTGGACCTGGTGTCGGCGGTCGTTGTGCTCATGACTCAAGGTTGCCGCCGGCGGCGCCCGCAGTGAATCGGGATCAGCCCTGCCCGCACCCTGGGGTGCCGTCGCGGGCATCAGGGCTATCCCTGACGCGGCCGGGGAAGCGGATCAGGGACTAGGCCGTCTTGCGGTGGTAGGTGGTCATGGCCAGGGCATAGGCGACCACGAGGATGCCGGCGCACCAGGCCAGGGCGGTCCAGATGTCGCTGCTGACCGGCTGCTTAGCGAGCAGGTCGCGGACGGTGTTGACGATGGAGGTGACCGGCTGGTTGTCGGCGAAGGCCCGCACCGGCCCTGGCATGGTGCCCGTGGGCACGAACGCCGAGCTGATCAGCGGCAGGAAGATCAGCGGGTAAGCGAAGGCGCTGGCGCCGTCGATGGTCTTGGCGGTCAGCCCGGGGATGACGGCGATCCAGGTCAGCGCCAGCGTGAACAGGACCAGGATGGCGATGACCGCGAGCCAGGCCAGCGGTCCGGCTCCGGAGCGGAAACCCATCAGCAGCGCGACGGCAACGACCACCGCGAGTGAGACGAGGTTGGCGACCAGCGAGGTCAGCACGTGCGACCACAGCACTGACGAGCGGGCGATCGGCATCGACTGGAACCGCTGGAAGATGCCGCCCTGCATGTCGGTGAACAGCCGGAAGGCGGTGTAGGAGATGCCGGAGGCGATGGTGATGAGCAGGATGCCGGGCAGCAGGTAGGTGACGTACCGGCCGGTGCCGTGATTGATGGCGCCGCCGAGGACGTAGACGAACAGCAGCATGAACGCGATCGGCATGATGGCCGTGGTGATGATGGTGTCGGGGCTGCGGGTGATATGGCGCAGCGACCGGCCGAGCAAGACAGCGGTGTCGCCGAAAAAATGCTTGTTCATGACTGTTCCTTAGCGGTCTGGGAGTTGCCGGCGGCGCTGCCGTCGCCGCCGGTGCCGGTGATGGCGAAGAAGACGTCCTCGAGGCTGGGCTGCTTCTCCACGTACTCGACCTTGGCCGGGGGGAGGAGCTGCTTGAGTTCGGTGAGGGTGCCGTTGACGATGATCCGGCCCTGGTGGAGGATCGCGATCCGGTCGGCGAGCTGCTCGGCTTCGTCCAGGTACTGGGTGGTGAGCAGCACGGTGGTGCCGTGCCGGGTGAGTTCCCTGACGGAGTGCCAGACTTCGAGCCGGGCCGCGGGGTCCAGGCCGGTGGTGGGCTCGTCGAGGAAGATGACCGGCGGGTCGCCGATCAGGCTCATCGCGATGTCGAGGCGGCGGCGCATCCCGCCGGAGTACGTCGCCACTTTCCGCTCGGCCGCGTCGGTGAGGGAGAACCGGGCGAGCAGCCGGTCGGCGACGGCACCCGGCTGCTTGACGTGCCGCAGCCGGGCGACCAGCACCAGGTTCTCGCGGCCGGTGAGGATTTCGTCGACGGCGGCGAACTGGCCGGTGAGGCTGATGGACTCGCGGACGGCGGCGGGCTGGGCGGCGACGTCGCGGCCGTTGACCGTGGCGGTGCCGGCGTCTGCTTTCAGCAGGGTGGACAGGATGTTCACGACGGTGGTCTTGCCGGCTCCGTTGGAGCCGAGCAGGGCGAAGACGGTGCCCGGGGCGACGTCGAAGTCAACGCCGCGCAGCACGCGCAGCGTCTTGTAGGACTTCTCCAGGCCCTGCACGCGGATCGCCTGCGCAGACGGTGCTGTCATGGGGGTTTCCCTTCAATTTCCGGTGTCTTCTTCTGTGGCACGGTCGATGGCGCTCGTCAGCCGGTCCCGCTCCCGGACGATCCACTGACCCTGCGGGTAGTTCTTGAGGAACTCTTCTGCGAACTCCACCGGGTCGTCCCCGACGATTTCGCGGACCGGGGTACCGCTCGCCGCGCCCTGCTCGAACAGGTCGGCGAGGTCCTCCAGCATCGTCAGGCCGCCTTCCGACGTCCCGTGCCCGAAGTAATACGAAAACCGCTGCAGCGCCTCGATCGCCGCGCGGTAGCTCGCGGGAAGCTGTTCCACGCGCGCCTTGTACTGCCGGTAGCGCCTCTTTTGCTCGATCCACTTCGCGGCCATGTCTACTTGCCTCCTTCGCGGAGCTGTTCCAGCCGTTCCGCCAGGAAGCTCCAGTTCCTCCAGAAGTCGTCGAGGTACTCCCGCCCCCGGGCGTTGAGTGAGTACACCTTGCGCGGCGGCCCCTTCTCCGACGGCACCTTCTCCACGTCGACGAGGCCGCGCTGTTCCACCCGGACGAGCAGGGCGTAGACGGTGCCCTCGGCGATGTCGGAAAAGCCCTGGTCCCGCAGCCAAGCGGTGATCTCGTAGCCGTAGGCGGGCCGGCCGGCCAGGATCGCGAGGACGATGCCCTCCAGCGTGCCCTTGAGCATTTCCGTTATCTGCTTGCTCACGGAACACCCCCTTTCCGGGTACTCAGTACTGCTGACTACTGGTACATAGTAGCGCTAACTACCAGTAGATAGCAACACTGAATAGCGAGGGCGCAAGCCGGATCACGGAGCCAGCGAAGATCAAGATCAAGAGCGAGATCGGCCCGAACGGAAGCGTGCTTCACCCGGCGCCGCCCCATGACACCTGGCGGCGCCCGGCGACCCCTGGGTGATGGTTACTCGCAGAACACCTGCATCTTGGTGTCGGGGTCGTTTAGGTCGACGGTGACCTCGTCGAGCTGCTCGATGAGCTCCTCCAGGTCCTGCGGCCTGAGCTGGCCGAGGTCGACCGGTACCCCTACCTTGTCCAGCTCGGCGTTGACCCGGGTGATCGCAAGCGGCGGAAGAAGGCTGGTGAGCCTGACCCCGGCCCGTAGCAACTGAAGCGGGACCCGGATGTTGATCCGGCTCGGCGCGTCGCTTGAGTTGTCTTCCATCAGTACGCGCAGGTACTTGGGCCGGGGCTTCTGGCGGGACAGGGCCCCGGCCTGCGACTCGGGCCGTTCCGGTTCGACGGCGTCGATCAGCCGCTCGGCCTCGTCCGCGGTGATCTTGCCTTCGGCCAGCATCTCCAGGATCTGGCGGCGCTGCTCGTTCACTGTTGCTCCTTGTCTCACTTACCTGACGCTTACCAGGAAGGCCGTCTGGCCATCATCAAGTTCGACCCGGGTGCCGGGCAGCGCCCACAGCAGCCGCGCCGCGCCGCGCAGCGCGCCCGCCGGGTCCACCCCGAAGGCGCGGCCGGTGACCAGTCCCGCCAGCACGGCGAGCACCAGCAGCGGCGACAGCACCAGCACTACTGGCAGCACGGGGACGTACAGCCGCAGCCAGCGGCCGCTACGACGGCGATAGCCCACCGTCACCAGCTGGGGGATCACCGGGACTTCTCCAGTTCCTCCAGCGCCTCCTTGGCGCTGATCTCGCCGCGCCGCAGGCGGTCGATGACTTCCGCGCCGGCGGGCGGCGCCGGGTCGATCTCGACGAAGTCGAGGTGCTCGGCGATCCGGTTGAGCCTGGACTTGATCGTCGGGTAGCTCACCCCGAAGATCCGCTCCATCTCCTTGATCGAACCGTGCGAGCGCACGAACGCGACCACGAACACCTGGTCGTCAACGCTGAGCTGAGCCAGCTGGGGCGGTTCGAACTGGCCCTCGACGGCGACACCGCTGTCGACGAGGCGGACCCGCTCGACCACGAACGGCCGCCCTCGTGTCAGGTCAGTGAGTTCCTGCCAGTCCACGCGCGGCTCCCTAGCTCTCGGTGACATGCCCTCCATTCATTAGTATCTTGATTTTCTTAAGACGTCAACGTGAGAATCTTGAGATTCTCAATCTGAATCTCAATGTCCTGAATCTCTAGGGCAGCAGAACGAGCTTTCCCGTGGCTTGGTTGGCCTCCATGTACTGGTGAGCCGCGGCGACGTCGTCCAGGGCGAAGACCCGGTCGATGCCGGGCCGGAAGGTGCCGGCCTCGACTTCGCGGACGACCCGCTGCAACGCGTCCCGGCCCGCGCTGCCCTTGAGGTCGTCGCTGTGGAAGGCCGTGAGCCTGGTCCCGGACGGGATCATCGCTATGGGCTCGAAGTCCGCGACCGCCCATCCGCTGAGCGAGCCCGACACGCACACGGTCCCGCCGCGTCGGACCAGGTGCAGCGAGTCCACCACGGTGCCCGCACCGACGAGATCCAGGACATAGTCCGGGCCCTCGGGCCAGACGGCGTGCACGGTCTTGGCCAGCGACCCGTCGTCGACGAGCGCGTAGTCGGCGCCGGCTGCGGTAAGCGCGCGGGCCCGGCCTGCGTGCCGGGTCGTGGCCGCGACCTGGACGCCGTAGCCGGAGGCGACCGATGCGGCCGCCATCCCCACCGACGAGGTACCGCCGCGGATCAGCAGCCGCCCCCGGCCGCCAGGGACGACCGCCAGCGCGTCCAGCGAGCCCAGCGCGGTCAGGTACGTCTCGGGCAGCGCGGCCAGAACGTCCCACGGCAGCGTCGTGGTGACGGGCATCAGCAGCGAGTTCGGCCGCAGCGCATACTCCGCGTAGCCGCCGTCGAACTCCCGGCCCATCTCACCCATCACCGCCGCCACGGTCGTCCCGTCCGGCAGCCGGGGATCGGTCGAGGCGGCCACCGTTCCCACGCACTCGATCCCGAGCACCCGCGGGAACGTCACGTTCGGCGAATGTCCCTGACGGGTCCTCAGTTCCGACCGGTTCAGGCCCGCGCCCTTGACCCGCACCAGGCTCCAGCCCTCCCGGGCCGCTGGCACGGGCAGGTCACGGATCTCAAGGACCTCAGGGCCGCCCGCCCTCGTACAGACGGCCGCCCGCATTTTGCCTTGCCGAAGATCATCACGCATGCGTCTACTGTCGCCACCAGAAGCCGCGGCTGGCCACCGGTACAATGCCAGATCATGCCCGTTGGCCGCCAACTTCCCCGGCCCGGCCCGGCGTCGCGCCAGTGGCCGTCCGGAGGGGTCTACCTGTGGCCGCCAGGGGGAACAACCGCGGCGAACTCCCATCCGCGCGGGCACCTCGTGTACGCGGCCAGTGGCGTCCTGTCGGTGCACACGGAACGCGGCACGTCGATCGTCCCCGCCAACCGCGTCGCGTGGACCCCCGCCGGCTTCGCGCACTACCACCGCGCCCACAGCCAAACCGAGATGCGGATCCTGTTCGTCACACCATCCCTAGCCCGGTTCCTGCCGGGCCATCCCGCCGTGTTCACGGTCTCCGGCCTCGCCCGCGAAGTCCTGCTCGCCCTCACGGGCCCGCGCACCCACAGTGACGCCGAACACGGCTACGACCGCGGCACCCTCGCCCGCCTCCGCCGGGTCCTCGTCGATGAACTCCGCGAAGCGCGCGAGCAGCCGCTGCAGCTGCCCGAACCACAAGATGACCGGTTGCGGGCCATCGCGCGGATGCTGCACGAGCGGCCCGCGGACAACACCTCACTGGCCGAACTCGGGCGGACGGTCGGAGCCAGCCCCCGCACGCTCAGTCGGCTGTTCCGCAACGAGCTCGGCATGACCTTCTACCAGTGGCGCACGCAGCTGCGCGTCTACCACGCCCTAGTCCTTCTCGCCGACGGCCATGACACGATCCGCGTCGCGCACGCCTGCGGGTGGGCGAGCCCCAGCAGCTTCATCACGGCCTTCACCAGCATCGTCGGCACCACACCGGGCCGCTACCGGACCAGCGGGAGCCCCTTACGGGTACGACACGCGGCGGAGCGCGTCCGGGGTGAGATCAGCCAGGGTCGGGTAGCCGTCGACCGCCATGATCAGGTCGGCTTCGGCGAGGAGGGTGCGCAGGACGTGCTCGATCCCCTTGGCGCCGCCGAGGGCGAGTCCGTAGGCGTACGGGCGGCCGATGCCGACCGCGGCGGCACCCAGCGCGAGCGCCTTGACGATGTCGGCGCCGGAGCGGACGCCGGAGTCGAACAGGACGGGCCGTCCCGCGGCCGCTTCCACCACGCCGGGCAGGCAGTCGAGCGCGGGCAGGCCGCCGTTGGCCTGGCGGCCGCCGTGGTTCGAGACGTAGACGCCGTCGGCGCCCGCGTCGAGCGCCCGGCGGGCGTCGTCGGGATCGCAGATCCCCTTGAAGATCAGCGGCAGGCTCGTCAGCGAGCGCAGCCAGGCCAGGTCGTTCCAGGTCAGCGGGTTACCGAAGATACCCGCCCAGTGCGCGACGGCGGCCATCGGGTTCTCTTCCGGCGACTGAGCGAGCCGGGAACGGAACACCGGGTCGGACGTGTAGTTGGCCACGCAGAAGCCCCGCAGCTGCGGGAAGTTGCTGGTCGCCAGGTCGCGGGGGCGCCAGCCGGTGACCCAGGTGTCGAGCGTGACCACGATGGCCTTGAAGCCGGCCTGCTCGGCTCGCCTGACCAGGCTCTCGGCGAGCTCCCGGTCGGTGGGCGTATACAGCTGAAAGAAGCCCGGGGTCGCGCCGAGCCGCTGCGCGACCTCTTCCATCGGGTCGGCGGACAGCGTCGAGGCGATCATCGGCACCGACAGGCCGGCCGCGGCCTCGGCGGTGGCCAGGTCGCCGTGCCCGTCCTGCGCGCACAGCCCGATGACCCCGATCGGGGCGAGGAACACGGGCGACGGCAGGCGCAGGCCGAACAGGTCCACCGACAGGTCCCGGTCGGTCGCCCCCACCAGCATCCGCGGCATCAGCCCCCACCGGCCGAACGCGGCCACGTTGGCCCGCTGCGTCTGCTCGTCGCCCGCGCCGCCCGCGACATAGGACAGCACCGAAGGCGGCAGCGCGTGCGCGGCCCTGGACTCAAGCTCGGCGAACGACATCGGCAGGCTCGGCACGGTACCGCCAAGACCCGCGAGGTAGATCTCCAGCTGGAAGTCGCCATACGGCGCCCCTGGTCTGGGCCCAGTCTCGGTCATCGCGGAACGCTCCTCACGGCCATGAGTTTACCGTTGGAACCATTCATCCTGCTTCCGCCGCGCGAGCCCGCAGGCCCGGACGGCACACCAGAATTCAGGTGCCGATGAGGCATGCCGGCGGCTAGCGTACGCAGATGATGAGCACTGTCCCGGTTGCCGGAGTGACGCTGCAGTTCTGCGCCGATTCGAGCGAGTTCCTTGCCGCGGCTGGTGACTACCTGGCCGTCGACCCGGTGGTCAGCACGGTCGTAACCACCGTCGCTCACCGGGTGCTGTCGCAGCAGGCTGAGGGGATCGCGCAACCCGACCGGAATTGGTGGCTGGTGGTCAGGGACGCGTCCGGCGCCGTGGTGGGGGCCGGGATGCGCACCGCGCCGTTTGCGCCCTACCCGCTGTTCCTGCTGCCGGTGCCCGATGAGGCGGCCGTGGCCCTGGCCCGCGCGTTGCACGAGCGCGAGGAGGAAGTGCTCGCGGTGAACGGGGCCCTTCCGGCCGTTGAACTGTTCGCCGCCGAGCTGACCCGGCTCGAAGGGGGCCAAGTCCAGGTCAGCCAGCACACGCGGCTGCACGAGCTGGTGCGGCCTGCTCCTGTGCCCGGCCACCTGGAGGCCGCGACTGAGGATGACGTGGGACTGGTCACGGAGTGGTTCGGCGCATTCATGGGCGACGCCGACGAACAGGCGGGCCGCCCGCGCGGTGCCAGTGCGCACGAAGTACCTGACCGTGCGGAGACGCTGCGTCGGCTCCGAGCCGGCCGGCTATGGTTCTGGGTCAGCCAGACCGGAGCGAGAGTGCATCTCACCGGCGTCAACCCACCCTCGTTCGGGGTGGCCCGCGTGGGCCTGGTGTACACGCCGCCGGGCCAGCGCGGACGCGGCTGGGCCAGCAATGCCGTCGCCGAGGTGTCCCGGCAGGTCCAGGCCGAGGGCGCACGGGTCTGCCTGTTCACCGATCAAGCGAACCCGGTCTCGAACAAGATCTACGCCGACCTCGGCTACCGGCCGGTAGTCGACATGGCGAACCTTGTCATCGTCCGCTGAGGCGCGGCCGCGCGGACTTCTGGTAACGTTCACCCCAGCGTCAAGAGTGCCAGCGTCAAGCCCCGGCTCGCTGGCCGGCAACCCTCCTCCGCGGTGGGGTGCCCCGGGTGAGGACGCGGCCCGATCCCAGTGGGGACGGGCAAGCGCGGGCCCGGGACTCGGGTCCCCGGGAGCGCTGGAGGCGCGCTATGACCCTGCTGTCATCTTCACCGGTTACTGACTGGCCGCTCGCTGACGTCGTCGGGGGCGACCTCACGGTTCCCCTGGTCACCGGCGGGACCGCGCGGTACGTCAACCTGGACTACGCGGCGAGCGCGCCGGCCCTGCGGGCGGTGGCCGACCAGGTCACGGAGCTGCTTCCGCTTTACTCGAGCGTGCACCGGGGCGCCGGGTACGCCTCCGCGGTGTGCACCAGCGCCTACGAGGCCGCCCGGGCGACGCTCGCCTCGTTCGCCGGCGCCCGCGCTGACGACGTGGTCATCTTCACCAGGAACACCACCGACGCGCTCAACCTCCTCGCGACCGCCGTACCCGGGCCGGTCGTGCACCTGGACGTCGAGCACCACGCCAACCTGCTGCCCTGGTACGGGACCGGCGCGCGGGCCCGTGAGGCGCGGGTCGTGCGGGCAGGCGCGACGCTGAAAGAGACCCTGCGGGCGGTGCGGGCCGAGCTGGCCGGGACGCCGGCCGCGCTTCTCGCCGTGACGGGCGCGTCCAACGTGACGGGGGAGTGCCTGCCCGTCGCGGAGCTCGCGGACCTCGCGCACGCGCACGGGGCGCGGATCGCCGTCGACGGTGCGCAACTCGTCCCGCACCGGCGCGTTGACCTCGCCGCGTCCGGCCTCGACTACCTCGCGTTCTCCGGGCACAAGCTGTACGCGCCGTTCGGCGCGGGCGTCCTTGTCGGCCGGGCTGACTGGCTGGACGCGGCCCCGCCGTACCTGGCCGGCGGCGGCGCCGTCCGGCAGGTGCGCCTCGGCGCTACCGACTGGGCCGCCTCGCCCGCACGGCACGAGGGCGGCACCCCCAACGTCATCGGCGCGGTCGCCCTCGCCGCCGTGTGTCGATTTATCGACTCGCTGCCCGCCGGCGAGGTGGAGGCGCGTGAGAGTTTCCTCACCGACCGCCTCGTCGCCGGGCTTGCCGCGATCGAGGGGGTGCGCATACTGCGGCTGTGGCCGGATGCCGGCGACCGGGACCGGATCGGCGTGGTCACCTTCACGGTCGACGGCTGGCCCGCGCAGCACGTCGCGCAGTACCTGTCGGCCGAGCACGGCATCGGCGTGCGCGACGGGCGGTTCTGCGCGCACCCGCTCCTGGCCCGGCTGACCGGGGCCAGTGTTAATCCAGCCAGTGGTAATCAAGAGGGCGCCGCGGTCCGCGCCAGCCTGGGGCTCGGCAGCCGCGCCGCCGACGTCGACCGCCTGGTGGACGCGCTTGCCGCGCTCCGCGCGCAGGGTCCCGCCTGGGCGTACGCGGGTGCGGCGGGCGGTTTCGCGCCGCTGCCCGACCCCCGCGCCCTGCCGGACTGGCTGGCGGGAGGCCCGGTGGGACGGCCATCGCCCTGTGCCGGCTAAGAGCCTGCTTGAAAACGTGGGTGACTTGCGACTCGGCCGCCCTGACCGACTGGCCGCCTGAACATTCTCACCAGGGCTGCGACCAGCGCGATCTCAGTCCGCCAGCGCCAGGCCTTTGACGATCAGGGCCGGCCGACGGTAACAGCCAGTTCATCTTGCCGGGAAAGTTGCCGCCGCCGTGTCGAATCCACCGATCCTCGCTTGACGTATTGGTGAGGGCGGCCGGAGCGGCCGGCGGCCTCGACCCTGGTGAGGATCGCGATGGCGAAAGTGGAAGCCGACGAGCCTGGCCCGGCGGCCGGTTGGCGCAAGTGGGCGGCGCTGGCCGTGCTGGCGCTGCCCACCCTGCTCGTCTCACTGGACCTGTTCATCATGCTGACGGCGCTGCCGCGGCTCAGCGCCAGCCTGCACGCCGACAGCGTCCAGCAAGTGTGGATCTTGGATATCTACGGCTTCATGGTCGCCGGGTTCCTCATCACCATGGGCAACGTGGGCGACCGCTTCGGTCGCCGCCGGCTCCTGCTCGCCGGGGCCGCCGCGTTCGGCGGCGCCTCGGTGCTGACCGCCTACTCCACCAGCCCGGCGATGCTGATTACCGCCCGCGCCCTGCTCGCGGCGATCGCCGTCCTCATCGCGATCACGCTGCGCCACATCCCGCCGATCGGCCAGGCACAGCCGGACCGCGAGGCAGAGCCCGAGGCGGCCGGGCACGCCGACCCGGCCCCCATCATGCCAGGCAGTTGAGTCAACCAGGCTTAGCTGACATCGTTCCTAATGACAGGAGGTCACCCGATGATCCAGTACGCGGTGCTCATCTTCGAGCACACGAAGGACCTTCCAGCCGAGGTCCTGCAGGCCCACGCCGAGCTTCCCGGGCGCATCGCCGCCGGTGGTGGCCGGGTGATCGCTGGCCTGGCGCTGCACCCCGGTGAGACGGCCACCACCATCCGCGGTGACCTGATCACCGACGGCCCGTTCATCGAAACTAAGGAAGACCTGGCCGGCGTCTTCGTCCTGCAGGCACGCGACCTCGATCACGCGCTTGCGCTCGCCGCGATGACCCCGGTCGTTGACGGCGGTGTCGAGGTCCGGCCGCTGCTCGGTTTCCAGGTCATGGAGCAGGCTTGAGTCCAGTCGAGGATGCGGTGGCCGAGGCGCACCGTCGCGAGTGGGCGTACGTGCTCGCCGCGACGGTGCGCGTCACCCGCGACCTCGACGCGGCCGAGGAGGCCGTGCAGGACGCCTACGTGCACGCCGCCGCGACCGTCGTCCATCTCCTGTACGCCGTCGGTCACACCGCGCCGTCCGGCCCGGATCTCGTCCGCGAGGACCTCACCAGACGCGCCCTCGACCTGGCGCGGATGCTGCGCCTGCTGCTCCCCTGGGACCTGGAGACCGCGGGGCTGCTCGCTCTCCTCCTGGTGCATGAGGCCCGGCGCGACGGCCGCACCTCGGCGGACGGCCGCCTGCTCCGGCTGAAGGAGCAGGACCGGACGCGGTGGGATCGCACGCTCATCGGGGAGGCCCACCAACTCATCGTCGAAGCGCTCAGCAGCGGGCCGCCGGGCCGGTTCACCCTCCAGGCGGCCATCGCCGCGCTGCACGCCCAGGCCCCCAGTTACGAGGCGACCGACTGGCCGCAGATCCTTACCCTCTACACCGAGCTGCTGCGAGTCTGGCCATCGCCCGTCGTCGTGCTCAACCGGGCGGCCGCCGTCGCCATGGTGGACGGGCCGGCCGTGGCCCTAGCGGAAATCGAGGCGCTCGAGGACGCCGGCCGCCTCGCGGACTACCGCTACCTGCCCGCAGCCAAGGCAGACCTGCTGCACCGCCTGGGCCGGAACGCCGAGGCCGCCGAGGCGTACCAGGCCGCCCTCGCCCTGCCCGGCAACGCCGCCGAGCAGGAGTTCATCACCGAACAGGTCAGCCAACTCACCCGTCACCAGCGGGCGTGATCGATCCGCCCACGCCAGCGCATCGGCCACAGGACAGCCCAGATAACAAGGGTTAAATAACAAGCTAAAAGGCCGGCCCCGGCCCGCCGCCGGTGACGCGGCGCATGAGTTCCTCGAGCGTGTCGAGTTCGGCCGCGCTAAGGGCCGCGAACCCAGGCGGGGGCTCGCGCTTGATCCGCAGGATCCGCTGCGCGGCCTCTTTGCCCTCGGGGGTCAGGGCGACGAGCTTGCGGCGCCGGTCGGCGGGGTCTGGGCCGCGTTCCACGAGGCCGCGTTCCTCGAGGCTGTCCACGATGAGGGTGGCGTAGGGCGCGTCGACGCGGACCGCCTCGGCCAGCGCACTAAGCGACATCGGTCCCTCCGTGAGCCACAGCAGCGCCTTGACGCGGCCGCTGCCCCGGCCGAGGTTGAGCGCGTCGCGCAGCACCTCCTTCGAGGGATAGCTGTCGGCCAGGTGGCGCATCGCCGCCCAGATGCGGGCGGCCTGGTCTTCTCCGGCCGGGTCGTGCCTGGCCGGGCCGTCACGAGCCGTTGGCTGCTGTGTCATGGACGAGTCCTTCCCTGTCCGCGATCGCCGGGCCCGGTGCCTTGTCCGTCAGCATCTCACGAACACGCGCCGCTGTGCCGAGTGCGCGCCGGGTGGTCGACGCGTAGCCGAGCACCGCGACCGCGAGCGCGCAGGCGGCGAGGACTGCCCACGCGGCGTGGCTGGCGGACGCGAGCCCGGAGGCCGGCACTCCCGCCACGATTGAGCCGGTGATCGCGACCCCGAGCGCGTTGCCCGTCTGCCGGCTCGCCGACGCGACGGAGGCGGCCACGCCGGCCTGGCTGTTCGGCATGCCGGAAACCGCCGTGTTGGAGATCGGCGCGTTGACCAGGCCGCAGCCGAGCCCGAGCACCACGTAACAGGCCAGCAGGTACGGCAGCGACGTGGCGTCGCTCAGCCGCGTCAGCAGGATGAGCGCGGCCGCGCAGGCCAGACCCGCCAGGACCAGCGGCAGGCGCGGTCCCCGGCTGGCCACGAGCCGGCCGGAGATCGGCGCGAAGACGAAGATCATCGCCGCCATCGGCAAGGTCAGCAGGCCGGCGTGCAGCGCGCTGTAGCCGCGGCCTTCCTGCAGGTAGAGCGTGTTGAGGAAGAGGAATCCAGCCAGCACGCCGAACGCGAGCACCGCGATCAGGCTGGCACCGCTGAACGGCAGGCTGCGGAAGAACCTGATCTCGAGCAGCGGCTGCCTGCGGCGGGACTCGACCAGCACGAGCGTGACCGCGGACACGGCGGCGACGGCGAACATCGCCACGATCAGCGGCGACCCCCAGCCGTCGGAAGGACCCTCGATGACGGCGTAGGTCAGCGTGGCGAGCATGGCGATGATCAGCACCTGGCCGTACGGGTCGAAGCGGCGCGCGGTGGCCGCCCTGGACTCGGGCACGAACAGCTGGGTCAGGATGATCGCGGCGATCCCGATGGGGACGTTGATCCAGAAGATCGCCCGCCAGCTCACGGTGGTGACGAGCAGGCCGCCGACCGCAGGGCCGAGCGCGAGGCTGATGCCGAAGACGGCGCCCCACACGCCCATCGCCCGGGCCCGCGCCTGACGCTCGGTGAAGGTGTTGCTCACGATCGACAGGGCGACCGGGTTGAGCATCGACCCGCCGAGGGCCTGCAGGCAGCGGAAGATGATGAGGGCCGTCACGCTGGTCGCCAGGCTGCACAGCAGCGAGCCGAGCGTGAACAGGGCCAGGCCGATCTGGAAGACGCGCCTGCGGCCGAAGCGGTCAGCCGTCGAGCCGGACGCCATCAGGAGGCTGCCGATCACCAGGGTGTAGGCGTCGACCGACCACTGCAGGCCGCTGAGTGAGGCGTGCAGGTCCTGCTTGATCGCGGGCAGCGCGACGTTGACGATCGTGACGTCGGTGCCCACGATCAGCAGGCTCATGCAGCAGATGCACAGGATCAGCCACGGCCGTCGATTACTTGTAGACATATATCTATTGTATCTCTATAAGTAATTGGGTTGCGCGCTCCGCCCCCCAGCGCGTGCGGGCGGCTAGCCGAACAGGGCGAACAGGCCCCGGCGGCCGTCCAGCGGTTCGGCCGGCCCGGTGAAACCGGCCCCGGCGAGCAGTGCCGCCTCGACGCCGTTGAACGCCGCCTTGCCGACCTGGAGCGCGAAGGCGTCGGTGCCGGCCGCGGAGGCCAGGCCCGCGGCCTGCGTGGCGCAGATGCCGAGCGCGGCCCGCAGCCGCGGCTCGGTGAGCCCGAGCAGCCGGCCGGCGGTCACTCCGGTGCCGATGACCGCCGCGACGGTGCCGGCCGACCAGCCGCCCCAGTCGGCGAGTCCGGTCTCGACCAGGGCAGCGGCGCTCATCCCGGCCCCGATCGCCGCGGTGGCGGTCACCCCGGCGGAAACGCTCTCGGCCCGGCCGGACAGCGCGGCGCCGGCCGCGAAGACCGCCAGCCACGCGGGATGGACGGGCTCCGCGTTCGTTTGGCCCGGGCGCACCGCGGCTTCGCCGGCGGCGGCCGTCGCGGCGGCCGCCGTCAGCCAGGCGGTCCACGCCGGATCGCCGGACGGCCCGGACGGCGGCAGGGGGCGGACAGCGAGCAGTGCGCGGACCACGTTGCTGCCGGCGCCGCGGGCGGCGGCCTCGCGGAACGCGGCGAGGTCCGCGTCCGTTACCTCGACTCCCGCCCCGGTGCCCGCGGCCCCGGTGCCACTAGCCTCGGTAGCCGCCGCGGCGAGCGCGAGGATCTCGTCGGTGCTGCTCACGATGCCACCTCCGGGCGGAGCGCCGCGCGGAGCTCGGCGGTGTCGTGCGCGCCCGCCAGCTTATCGACGGCGTCGCGGGCCCGGTCGCCGGCGGCCTCGCCGAGCACCGGGCCGAACAGGGCGCGCACCTTGGTCAGCAGTTCGCTGTCGTTCAGCGGCAGGCCGGCGCTGCCCCTGGCGTGCTCGACCGCCACCTCCACGGGCGGCGATCCGGGCGGGGCGCCGCGGTCGACCCTCAGGACCGCCGCGTCGCGCGGGACGTCAGCGTCGGCGTCCAGGGAGATCAGCGAGCGGAGCCTGGCCACCTCGGATGCCGTCGCGGCCGGGTCGCTGAACTCGGCGAGGCCAGCCCGCCCGTAGAGCAGGCCGACCGCGACGCCGTGCCTGGCGCTGAACCGCGATTCCAGGCCGTCCCCGGGCTGCTCGCGGCCCATCAGCTCGGGAACCAGCGGATTGCACCGCAACGTGACCCCGGTGATCTCCGGCCGCCCCCCGGGCTCCGCCAGCCGGGCGTGCGCGGTGATCGCCGCGTCGATCGCCGGGTGCGCGACCACGCCGCACGGATACGGCTTGATCGCGTTCAGCTCCAGTTCCCAGCGGTGCCCGGCCGGCCAGCTAAGGCCGAGCGCGGCAGCGTCCACCCGCGCCGCGAGCACCTCGAGCACACCGCCGGCGCCGAGGGGATCGGCCGGCCCGCCAAGCCCGGCGGCGGCGAGCCGGGCGGCTAGCACGCCGTTCGCCGCCGCCTTCCCCGCGTGCAGCGGCTTCGTCATCGTGCCGAATCCCTCGCGGTGCCCGGCGGTCATCGTCGCGGCGAGGGACAGCGCGCGGGCCGCCGCTTCGGCGTCAAGGCCGAGCAGGGCCGCCCCGGCGACCGCCGCGCCGAACACGCCGCAGGTTCCCGTGATGTGCCAGCCGTGGTCGTAGTGCGCGGGGGAGATCGCGCAGCCGATCCGCAGTTGCGCCTCGCAGCTGACGGCGAACGCCCCGAGGAACGCGGCACCGTCCGGTGCCGTCTCCGGGACGAGCGACATGACGGCGCCCAGCGCCGACGCCCCGGGGTGAATAACGGTGGCCAGGTGGGTGTCGTCGAAGTCGTCGAGGTGCGCGGCCGTCCCGATCGCCAGCGCGCCCCAGTAGGGATCGAGTGCGGGACCCAGCCCGGGCACGGTCACGTCCCCGGCGCCGCCCGCCTCGCCGGCCGCGGCGAGCAGTATCCCGACGGCCGCCGACGGGGCCGCCGCCACCGTGGTGCCGAGCACGTTGAGCAGCGACCGGCGCGCCGCCCGCTCGACCGCCGGCGGCAGCGGGCCGCGCGCCGCCCGCAGCATCGCGGCGCAGAAGTCCTCGGTAACGGTAGGCATGTCCCCACCGTAAGACCGAGCCGCCTCCTTGAGGAGTGCGAGCCCGCGAAGGTGACGCCGCGTACAGGCAACTGATTGCGCATTGTAATTGACTGGCGTCACAGCGGATACGATTACGACATCCAGGGTCGAGCCCGGAATCTCCCTTCTTCCTCGCGGGACGACGTAAGTGGGGTCACTCGTTTGAGCAGCTAAAGGCTGATGTTGCGCTAAACACAACATGTGTTAGACTGGAGAAAACAGCATGCCAGCGAAGGAAATCCTTCACGCGCTGCGGGAACTGGCGTCGGCCGGCTGGCGAGTGGAGCTCACCGGCGGTCGCGCGCATGCCTACGCGCGGGTCTACTGTCCAGGGGGCGACGCGGGGTGCCCTCCAGTTACCGTGTACGGCACCCCCAGAGTGCCAGAGCATGAGGCCGAGAAAATTATCAGGGCCATGCGAAGGTGCCCCCACGGTGAATGAACGCGCGAACACGAGGATTCGGAGGTGGAGGTGTACACCTACTGGTTCGATCTGCAAGTGGACGGGCCGGTCACCGAGGATCGGGTAGAGGCGCTTGGTGACATCCTGGCGGCGAACGGCGGGATCGACGCCACGGTCCAGGCCGGCGAGGATGGCGGTGTTGTCATGTTCTCCCGCGAGGCAGACACCGCGCTGCACGCCGTGATCTCGGCGATTGAAGATGTCAGGGCAGCCGGAATCACGGTGACGGGAGCGAGGGAAGACCTCGTGGTTACCGAGGAGATCGCTGCTCGAGCGAAGGTAACCGCGGCGGCTGTGCGCTACTGGGTCGTGGGGGAGCGCGGGCCCGGAGGCTTTCCGGTACCAAGGGTGCGGCACGCTCGCAACAGCCTTTACTCCTGGGCAGAAGTCTCCGCATGGCTTGCCGCCGCGAAGCTGGGCGAAGTAGATCTCACGGCAGCGGAGGCGGCGCGCGCCTGTGCCCTGGTCAACGCGGCTCTCACGGTGCGCGACGGAATGCGCGAGCTGCCGGCCCGCGACCGCCCGCTGCTCGCCCGGTTCGTCGGCTTACAGGCCCGCGGCCGCCAAGATTTCGTCGGGGGACATTGAGCCAGGCGGAAGTCGTTCGGCGGCGGCATGGTTGGCTAGGCGCTGGAGCACCTCGTTGACCGGAGCGGGGACGCCGTGCTCGCGGCCGAGCAGCACGATCTCCCCGTTCAGGAAGTCGGCCTCGATCGACCCCGTGCCGCGGGTCAGCGACTGCCAGGACGAGCCGCCGCCGCGCGGGGCTCCCGCGACCGGGGTGTAGTCCACCTGATCACCGCGGGCCTCGCGCACCTCGCCGGCGCTCGCGTAGCCGATGCCCGCCGCGTCGAGAACCGTGACCCCCTCGGCGGCCGCGCGGTCGCTCAGTTCCCCGGCCGCGGCCGCCGCGGCGCCGTCCAGGCTCTCGCCCTCTGGCACGCAGAGCGCCTCGACGGCGTTGCCCAGGTTGCCGAGCAGCTTGCGGTACTTCCAGCGCATTACCTCGGGGCTGACCGGCGCGAGAAACCGGCTCTTCGCCAGGTCGGCCGCGACCCGCTCGATCGTCTCGTCGGTCCCCGCCGGGTAACGGCCGACCCACAGCAGGCCGGCCAGCGGATCGCCGTAGGCGGCCACCTCGCCCGGCGCGAGGTGCGCCGCCGGCAGCCACACGCACATGCCGTACACCCGGCGGAACCGGCGCAGGGCGAAGCGCTCGTTCGCCACTCCGTTCTGCGCACAGATCACGGGCAGGTCCCGGTCCGCGCTGCCGCCGCCCGCCACCGGGCGCCGGGCCCACTCGGTGAGCGCGGCTACGGAGTCCTGCGACTTGGTGGCGAGCACGAGGACGTCGCCGGGGCGGAGGTTGATCTCGTCGGGCCCGCCGATCGCGGCGGCGGCGACCGTGTCCGTGCCCTGCGGGGTGCTCAGCCGTAGCCCGCGGGCGCGCAGCGCGTCCAGGTGCGCGCCCCGCGCCGTCAGGACAACCTCGTGCCCGGCCAGGGCCAGGCACCCGCCGATCGTCCCGCCGACCGCGCCGGCGCCGATGATGATGTATCGCACCCGCTCGATTTTCGCACGGGTAACAGGGGCCCGCGGCAGGGAAGAAGATGCTCGTTGGGCGGCGGAGTTCGCGACGACGAAGGGACAGGCATGAACTACTGGGACTACTCGGAGCGGACGGACCGGCTGAGCGGCGGGGCGCGGCGGATTCCGGTCGACACGCCAGGCGGGCGGTTCAGCGTGTGGACCAAGCGGGTGGGGAACAACCCGGACCTGAAGGTGCTGCTGCTGCACGGCGGCCCCGGCGCCACCCATGAGTACCTGGAGGCGTGCGACAGTTTCCTGCCGGCGGCGGGCATCGAGTACTACTACTACGACCAGCTCGGGTCCGGGTTCAGCGACCAGCCGGACGACCCGTCCCTGTGGGAGCTTGACCGTTTCGTCGACGAGGTGGAGCAGGTTCGGCGGGCCCTGGATCTCGACCGGGACAACTTCGTGCTGTACGGGCAGTCCTGGGGCGGCATCCTCGCCATGGAGTACGCGCTCGCCTACCAGCGGCACCTGCGCGGCCTGGTGATCTCGAACATGATGGCCAGCGCGCCCGCCTACACCGCCTACGCCGAGCGGGTGCTGATGCCCGCCATGGACCAGGGCGTGCTCGCCGAGGTCAAGGCCCTTGAAGCGGCGGGCGACATCGAGAACCCGCGCTACATGGAACTGCTCATGCCGCACTATTACGAGCACCACACCCTGCGGATGCCGGCCGCGGACTGGCCGGACCCGGCCGTGCGCGGGTTCTCGCATATCAACCAGAAGATCTACGTGTCGATGCAGGGACCCAGCGAGCTGGGGATGAGCGCCGACGCCAAGCTGGCGCGCTGGGACCGCGTCGCCGACCTGCCCCAGATCGAGGTGCCGACGCTGGTCATCGGGGCCAGGTACGACACGATGGACCCCGGCCACATGGAGATGATGGCGGGGCGGCTGCCCAGGGGCCGGTACCTGTACTGCCCGAACGGCAGCCACCTGGCGATGTACGACGACCAGGACACCTACTTCGCCGGCCTCGTCGACTTCCTCACCACCCTGCCGGCCGCGTAACTGACCGGGTGGGCTGTCCTACCCGGGGATAGGCTGCCGTTATGCCTGCCGAACGCGAAGACCTGGTCGCGCTCATGCCGTTCGCTGAGCAACTCGGCGTGACCCTGGACGAGGCGAGCGCGGACCGGGTGGTCGCCCGCCTGGCCTGGGCGCCGCACCTGTGCACCACCGCCGGCATCATGCACGGGGGAGTGCTCATGTCGCTGGCGGACACGGCGGGGGCGCTGGTGACCTTCCTCGGGCTGCCGGAAGGCGCGACGACGGCGACGATCACGTCGACGAGCCAGCTGTTCCGGCCGGTGACCGGCGGGACGGTGCGGGCCGTCGCCGTGCCGGTTCACCGGGGCCGGACCACGGTCACCGCGCAGACCAGCCTGTTCGATTCCGGCGAGCGCCTGGTCGCCCAGACGACGCAGATCCAGGCGGTCCGCGGCGGTGCCTGACTGTTTCAGTCGTTTCTCGCGACCTCGGGTCCCGTGATGCGTTTGAGCAGCGGGAAGGTGGCCGCGATGATGCCGAGGGACACGATGATCCCGCCGGCCGTGAGGAGGTAGTACGCGGCGCCGGGCGCCACGATCGAGTGGTTCTGCTGCAAGGAGGCGTTCATCGCGGCGGCGCCGAACCCGGTGCCGATCGCGACGACGGCGACGGCGAGCAGCGGGACGGCGCCTTCAAGCGCGACGACGCGGCGCAGCGTGGCGAGCCTGGCGCCGGTTAGCCGCAGCAGGCTGAACGGCCGCTTGCGGTCGGCGAGCCCGGCCGCGATGCCCGCGGCGAGCGTGCAGCCGGCGATCGGCAGGCTGACCAGGATCACCACGTTCGCGAGCTGCTGGTAGGCGTTGTTGGTGGAATCATCCTGCGCAGCCAGGCCGCCGAGGGTGGACGGCCCGGTGAGGTTGGCGCCCGGGTACGTGTTCTCAAGCACGGTCCTCGCCTGTTCGACCGCTGGGACGGAGCCGTCCGTCCCCACGTTGACGGCGACCACCCCGAGGCGGTCAAGCCGCGAGGCCGGGACGTTCGCGGCCGGCCAGGTGATCTCGGTGGCGTTCACCCCGAACAGAGAGCCGGAGAACCCGTCCGCCGGGAACGCCGCCGCTGACGCCCCGGCCGGGCAGCGGCCGAGGGCGGGCACGGCCGCGAGCTGCGCGCAGGACACCGCGCCGGCCTGAACCGGGGTGGGAGGGCCGAACGGGTTCATGCCGAGGTTGTGAAATGTCGCTGGGATGGCCAGCCCGGGGTCCTGGCGCACCACGACCACGCCCTGGACGCCGGGAATCCCGCTCAGCCGGGCGGCGAGCGGCGCGGCGGACGCGGCAGGCCCCGCGCTCGTCGCGGCGACAGTGCGCCCGTCGTAGCTGATGGCGGGCCGCTGGTCCGCCAGCTGGTTCGTCAGCACGTTCACCTCGGCGGCGCTGCCGAACTTCGTGCGGTCCACGACGTCCTGCGTCGTGATGGCCACCACGGCCGCGGTGGTGATGAGCAGGGCGAGCACGAGGCCGCTGACGGCGCGGAAGGCGGCCCGGGGGTCGTCGGCGAGCCGGCGGGCGGCGAGCAGCGTGCCGGGGCGGCTGGTCCGCCTGGCCATGAGCCTCGCCGCGGCCATGGTGATCCACGGGCCCGCGATGATCAGGCCGACGATGATGAGCAGGTAGCCAGGCACGAATGCCAGGACCTGGGTGGAAGGGCTCGACGGCTTGCCGTGCGCGACGAAGAAGCCAAGGTCGGCGAAGCCGGCCAGCAGCGGCAGCACCCGCCAGGCCCGTGGCGGCTTCGGCGTCTGCCGGCGGGCGACGCCCAGCGGGGAGATGTGCACCCGGTGCAGCGCCAGCCGGGCCGCCGCGGCCGCGGCCACCGGCACGCCGATCGCGACCGCCAGAATATCTGGCGTGCTGAGCGACAAGTCGGCGGGGAAGAACGGCTCGCCGACGAACGGGATGCCCGCGACCGGGACGCGCAGGAGGAAGAAGACACCGAAGCCGGCTGCCACCCCCAGGATCGCGGCCGCGGTGGATTCGGTGGCGGCGAGCAGGGAGACCTGCTTGCGGGTCGCGCCGACCAGGCGCATCGCCGCGAACCGCTGCTCGCGGCGGGCGGCCGACAGCCGGGTCGCGGTGGTGATGAAGATCAGCACCGGGGCCAGTATGGCCAGGGCCACGACCGACAAGATGAGGTCGATGGTCTTCGCCTGGGCCCCGCCGCCGGGCGGGTTGTAGATCAGCCCCTTGCGGTTGACCGGGTTCTGGAGGTCGCCGGGCACCGTCTTGGCGATCGACGTCACCGGCACGCTGTTGGGCGTGGCCGCCAGTTGCGCCGGGGTGCGCCCGACGATGAGGACCAGCGTGTCCGGCGACGAAAGTCCGGCGTCGCCGATCGTGCCGGCCAGGCGGCCCGGGTAGCGGTCGGCGAGCTGGTTCGCGGGGGTGCTGCGCAGCAGCGCGGCGAGTGCGGGCGAGGCGTAGTACTGGCCAGGCGCCGGGTCATGGGAGATGCCCGGCGGCACCGGGGACGAGGCACCGGTGGGGGCCACGTCGAAGCGGTTGATCTGCTGGCCGTCGAAGGTGTCGGTGCTTGGGTGCCACCACAGCGGGGCGGCGCCCGCCGTCGGGTCGGCGGGCACGAACGCCGTGCCGGTCCACCACCAGGCGTGGCTGTTGTTCCAGGCGGTGACCGCGTTGGTCGCGGCCACGGCGGTCAGCAGCAGGCCGACGCCGACGCCGACCGCGACGGCCAGGATGACTAGCCGGGTGACGGCCTCGCGGCCGCCGCTCAGCACCATCCGCAGCCCGAGGGGGATCACGGCGTGCTCCCGGTGAGCGTGGTGACCTTGCCGTCGCGGACGATGACCTCACGGTCGGCGTAGGCGGCGACCCTGGCGTCGTGGGTGACCAGGACCACGGTGGTCCCCCGTTCGCGGACGGCGGCGGTGAGCAGGTTCATCACCAGCTCGCCGGACATGGAGTCCAGCGACCCGGTCGGCTCGTCGGCGAACAGCACCTCCGGCTCGGCGACCAGGCCGCGGGCCAGTGCGACGCGCTGCGCCTGCCCGCCGGACAGTTCACCCGACCGGCGCTGCTCGAGCCCGTCCAGGCCGAGCGAACCGAACCACTTCCGCGCGGCCGTCATCGCCGGGCCGCGACGGGTGCCGGACAGCAGCAGGGGCAGCGCGACGTTCTCCTCGGCGGTCAGCTCGGGGACCAGCTGACCGGACTGGAACACGAACCCGAACCGGTCGCGGCGCAGCGTGCTGCGCCGCTCGTCGCTCAGGGTGTCCAGCCGCTCCCCGCCGAGCCAGACCTCTCCCTGATCGGGCACCAGGATGCCCGCCAGGCAGTGCAGCAGGGTGGACTTTCCTGAGCCGCTCGGGCCCATGATCGCGACGATCTCGCCCGGCCTGACCCCCAGCGAGGCGCCGCGCAGGGCAGGCGTTTCGCCGAAGGACAGGACGAGGTCGCGCGCCTCGATGATCTTTGCCGTTCTCGGGTCCGCGATCACCGGTGTACTGCTCGGGCGAGCAAGTCCAGCCGGGCCGCGGTGTGATCGATCCATCGGAGATCAGCCTCCAGGCGGTAAATTGCGTGGTCGGCGAGCAGCACGTCGAGGGTTTCGCCGCGCTGCTTCAGTTCGGTGAGCTCGCGCATCCGTTGCAGGTGCGCCGCTCGCTGGGCGTCCAGGTAGTTGTCGGCGGGCCGCCCGAGCATCAAGGCGAGCACCACCTTGGCGAACAGCTCGCTCTGCAGGTCAGGCTCTGGCTGGACCGGCTCGGCCAGCCACTTCTGCACGTCGGCGACGCCTTCTTCGGTGATGACGTACCGCCGGCGTTCCGGCCCTGCCTCCTGCTCGACGGGACCGGCGACCGCCTTCCCGTCCCTGGCTAGCCGGGACAGGGTCGCGTACACCTGGCTGTAGCGCAGCGGCTTGCCCCGGCCGAAGTAGGCGTCGTAGTCCCGTTTCAGGTCGTATCCGTGGCTTGGTCCCCGCTCAAGCAGGCCAAGCAGCGTCAGTGGAACAGTCACAACCAAGAGAATACTCCAGGAGTATTCTCTTGGAAAGTAGTTGAGGTGGCGAATCGAAGGTCGTTAGAACGGAGAGTTGCGAGCCATCCCCCCGGGGACTAGTCGCCGGCCGGGGGTGCCTGCTCCTCGGCGTCGAGGCCGATCGACTCGCGGAACGCGGTGAGGCCCGCGACGGTCAGGTCGTGCTCGTAGCGGACCAGGTTCGCGGGTTCGAGGATGATGCGGCGCATGATCGCGGGCTTGCCGAGGCGGTTGCACCGGTCGGCGCCGTTGTCGGTGTAACCGGTCTTCCTGCTGACGGCGAGGGACGCCAGGTTGTCCTCGAAGGCGGTTGAGGTGATGAACTCCGCGTCCAGGTGGTCGAAGATGAACGCGCAGATCACCTGCCGCATCGCGGTGCCGATGCCGCGGCCCTGGAAGCGGCGGCCCAGCCAGGATCCGGTTTCGCCGCCGCGGGTGACGAGGTAGTCCTTGGTGCTGAACCCCTGGGCGCCGACCAGTTCGCCCGCGAAGAAGACGGCGAAGTCGGCGTTCCACTGCGCGGGAGAGAAGCTGGCGCGCTTGCCCCAGTGATACTGCGCCACGTTCCGCGGCATGTCCGCCGGCGGCGTGAGCGACCACGGAAAGCCGAACGGCATGAAGTCCGCGTCGTGGATGTCCGTCGCGAGATCGGCGAGCGGGCCGAGCAGGTCATCGGTGATGCCGCGGAGTTCGACGGGGCCCGCCGTGATCCGCAGCGCTAGCAGTGGCAGCGCCGTCGCGGCCGTCGTCATCGGCTTTCTCCCTTACGCCCGGTCGTTGCCTGTGGTGGCGCTATATGACCATAGTGGCAGTGCCGGACGCCACCGAGTTTGCGCTGGCCCGCCGCTCGGGTCCACACGCGGAAGCGGATCGTCAGCCACCACGGGTACGGTCCCTTGCATGGCAACCGCACGCTTTCCGAGCATCGTTATCGACTGCCCCGACCCCGCAGCGCTCGCCGCTTTCTACAGCGCGCTCCTCGACTGGAAGTCCGACGTGCAGGCCGACTGGGCCGACATCCGCGCGGACTACGGCCAGTGCATCTCCTTCCAGCAGGTCGACGACTACACGCCGCCAAAGTGGCCGGAGCAGGAGGTGCCGCAGCAGATGCACCTCGACCTGGTCGTCGACGACCTCGACGCGGCCGAGGCGGCGGTGCTCGAGCTTGGCGGGACCAAGCACGAGTACCAGCCGGGTACGACCTTCCGCGTCTTCCTCGACCCGGCCGGGCACCCCTTCTGCCTCTGCCTGAACTAACCGGGCGGAGCCGGACAGCGCCGGCGCGAGCCCGGCCCGGAGGCCGGCGCGGCCCTTATAGTCGCTGAGGTGACGCCGGGGGAGAAGCGGACTCTTTCCGCGGTGCGGGCCGAACTCGCGCGGCTCGTACGGTACGACGACGAGTCGCTCGTGCACGACGACTGGATCAGGCAGCGCTACCAGGGCGGCTACGCGGAGACGTACGCGCCCGCCAGGCGGGAAGCGGTGGCGACGGCGTGGCACGAGGCCGGGCACGCCGTCGCGGCGCTCGCCGTGGGCGCGCGGTTCAGTTCGGCGTCGATCCGTGCGGGCGGGCGCAGCGCCGGGCGGGTGCACTCAATCACCGGCGGCGGTGCGGACGGGTTCGTGATCGCGGCGGGCGGGCAGGTCGCCGAGGGGCTGCGCGGCTGGACGCTGCCGTCGACGGACGCGGAGGTGAAGGGATGGCTCGCGTCGTGGCGGGACGACGGCGGTGACGCGCGCCGGTTCCGCGCCGGGCTGGCGGCAACCCGGTTTTCCGGCGACGAGGTCGCCGCCTGGCGGCATTGCGTGGACCTGCTGACGCCGCTGCGCCTGCAGGTCAGGTCGCTGGCCCGCGGGCTGCTCGTGTGGCCGCGCCACCTGCCGTACGCGGTCGCCGCCGAGCTCGCGGGCTTCGGCGTCCCTGCCGGACCTGGGCGGTAGCCCCGGATCAGGGAAGGGGAGTTGCTATGTCGCTGGCACCCCCACATCAGGGACGCGGCAAAGTCGTGATTTATGGTGTGGCCTGGGGGTTCGCTGGTGCGGGGTGGCGGCCTGGGGCGTTCACGGGCGGCGGGCGGGGTCTGGGCCGCCATCTCCTCGTGCGTGCCGATGAGCAGGAACGGGGTCCGGGCGAGGTCCGCTGCCAGGGCACCGGGGACTTGCGAGGCAAGATCTCCCAGGATGGTTTCCCGGTCGTCGGTGACCTCGACGACCTGCACCAGCGCTTCGAGAACGGGGTTCCGGCCCGCCTGCCGTGCTTCTTCCCGAACGATCCGCAGTTGCCGTTCGAGGTCGCCTGGTGACCACCGGACCTCATGCTGGTGCCCGTCCGGGAGCGTGCGGCCGAGCCCGCTGAGTGCGACCACGTCGGCATGCCGGGCGGCGGCGCGGAGGATGACAGGGTGACCGCCTCCGACTGCGAGCCGGACGCCGCCGCTGGCCGGCAGGTTCTCCAGCCGGGAATCATGCAGCCTTAGCTGCCCGTCGTCGCGGGTGACGGCCTCCCCGCGCAGAAGTGCCGCGGCGATCTCGGCGAACTCGGCTGTCCGGGCGGCCCGCTGCCGCGGTCCCGGCCGCTCCTGGCCGATGTCCGACCACTCGCGGGGCGTGTGCCCGGCGCCAACGCCCAGCACGACCCGTCCGGGGGCGAGGATGTCCAGGGTCGCCGCGTCCCCTGCCGTGTGCACAGGCTCGCGGACGCCGGCCTGCACCACGTAAGTGCCCAGCCGCAGGGTCCGCGTCACGGCCGCAGCGGCACCCAGCGCCGGCCACGGCGACGCCCACCCGCCAGGATGATCACCCGCCAGCAGCGCGTCGAACCCGGACGCCTCCAGCCGCCGCGCCAGCGACAGCCACGAAGACAGGTCAGTCGGCGTGCCCTGCACGCTCACGGTGATGTCGGCCATGGGACTAACCTGCCGGTCCGCGAACCCCCCGGCAAGAAGTTAACCGGTCGGCGAACGTTCCCGATCGAGCATGATCGCGTTCCCGTCAAGGCCAACATGCCCACGCTGTACAGGCAGCCCGGGAAGCTGCCCTGGACCGCGGTCCCCGCCGCCTCGGCCGTGAGCACAGGTCACGGCCGCCGGAGCCGCATGCATGAATGCGACTTTGTCGGGTCTCTGACCCCCACATCCCCGTAAGAAATGCAAGCGAGGAGCCCAATGCTGTTAGGTTAACGCCGCTCCGCGGACGCGGCGACCGTTCTGCTTGTCTGATTTGTCGCGCATACCGGCAGCTCAGGTTCATGATCGCGAAGGATTCTCATCGCATTCGATGAAAATCCTTCGCGAAAGGAAAATGCTTCGCGATCATGGCGCGGGCCGGCAGGCGCGCGATGGCATCAGACCCCAAGCGGCCATCACCCGCATTTTCTCGGAAAGTATTTCCTACATCGGTATTTGGAACGCTAACGCGGAAACCTAAGGGCTGCGGGTGTCGGCCTGGCATCGTCGGCAAACCGGGTCATTCAGGGCGACTCCGGGGGCAGGGGAAACCGGCGTTACGTTCTCGGCGCTGGGTCCCGTACCTCGTAACGGTCCGCGCACGACGTGGGAAAGCGCTGGATGGTGAAAGCTGGGCGGGGGGAGTAAGCCGCTTACGTTCGGGATCATGCTGTTTTGACCGGAGTCAGCCGAAGACCGGGGGGCGGCGTTCCAGGAACGCGCGGACGCCCTCCGCGTAGTCGGGGCTGTCGAGGGCCGACTCGCGCAGCTGGGCATGCGAATCGTCGTCGTGGGTCGTGCCGTCCATGATGCGGGCGATGGTCTCCTTCACCGCCCGCTGGGTGACTCCGGAGCGGGCGGCGAGGAGGGCGGTGAACTCGCGGACCCCGGCGTCGAGCGCGGGCGGGTCGGCGAACACCTCATCGACGAGGCCGAACGCCTGGGCCTGAGCCGCGCTGTAGTCCGCGCCGGACATCAGGATGATCTTGGCGCGAGACGGGCCGACCAGGTCCACCAGGCGTTTGGTGCCGCGCAGCGGGTATACCAGGCCGAGCTTCGCCGGGGTGATGGCGAACCGCGCGCCCGCCGCCGCGAACCGGATATCGCAGGCGATGGCCAGGGCGCAACCGCCGCCGTAACAGTGTCCGTGCACGGCGGCCAGCGTGGGAGCGGGGAAGGTGGCGAGGGCTTCTTCCGCGGCGAGGACGGCGTCGTCGTAGGCGGCGGCCTGCCCGCGCGTCATCCGGGTCGTTTCGAACTCGGAGATGTCCGCGCCGGCGGAGAAGGCCCTGGTGCCCGCGCCGCGCACGACCAGGGCGCGGATGCCGGGCAGCGCGGCGGCTTCTCCGAGCAGCTTCGGCAGCTGGGAGAACATGGCGTAGGTGAGCGCGTTCAGCCGCTCCTGGCGGTTGATGGTGAGCGTGGCGACCGCGCCGTCGCGGGTGAGCAGCAGCGGCTCGGTGTCGGTCACTGTCCAGCCTCCTGGTGCTTGTCGAATGTGATGCCCGCCCGGGTGAGTTCTTGCAGTTCCGCACCCGTGACGCCGAGTTCGTCGCGGAGCACCTGCGCGGTGTGCTGCCCGAGCCAGGGCGCCGGGCGGTCGTAGGCGCCGGGGCGCGAAGCGCTGAACTTGGCGGGCTGGCCGAGCGTGCGGACCCGCCCCATCAGTGGATGATCCATCTCGACGATCATCTCGCGCGCGGCGAGCTGCTCGTCGCCGAGGGCCTCGTCGTAGCGGAGCACCGGGCCGGCCGGGACGCTCGCCTCGTCGAGCGCCGCGAGCCATTCCGCGGTCGTCCGCGTCGTGGTCACCGCCTCGATGAGCGCCTCCAGCTGGTCGATGTGCGCGATCCGTTCCGACGGCGTGCGGAACCGGGGGTCGTCGAGCCACTGGGGGGCGCCGAGGGCGTGCGCGGTGCGGACCCAGAGCCGGTCCGTGAAGGCGCCGATCGTGATGTATCCGTCCTTAGTGCGGTAGGCCTGATAGGGCGCCGACAGCCGGTGCCGCGTCCCGGTCGGCCGCGGCACGCTGCCCGCGCCGAAGAACGCGCCCGCCTCCCATACCGTCCAGGCGACGAGCGAGTCGACCATGGCGACGTCGATGTACTGCCCGATGCCCGTCCGCGCGCGGACGAGTTGAGCCGCGAGGACGGACTGCACGGCGGTCATGCCCGCCGCGATGTCGTTGACCGCGAACCCGACCTTGGCGGGCCGCCCGTCAGGCTGCCCCGTCATCCGCAGTACCCCGGTCACGCCCTGCGCCATGATGTCGAACCCCGGCCTGGACGCGGACGGCCCGGTCTGCCCGAACGCGCTGACCGAGCAGTAGAGAACGTCCGGCCGCAGCGCCTTCACGTCCGCGTAGGACAGGCCGAGCCTGGCGGCGACGCCCGGCCGGAAGGACTCGAGGACGAGGTCGCTGCGGGCGGCGAGCCGCAGCGCCAGTTCCCTGCCCCGGGGGTCGGTCACGTCGAGCGCGACGGAGCGCTTGCCCCGGTTGGCCTGGATGAACGACCAGGACTCGCCGCTCTCGTGGACGGGGCCGAGGTTGCGGGAATCGTCACCTCCCGCGGGCTGCTCGACCTTGATCACGTCCGCCCCGAGGTCGGCGATGACCATCGCGGCGTACGGGCCGGCGAGGAACCTGGTCAGGTCGAGGACGCGGAAGCCGGCGAGCGGCAGCGGCGGGCCGCCAGAGGAATCCATGTTCACGATCGTCGATGCGGGCACCTGAGGCGTCAAGGCGTACCGTGATCCGCGTGCCCGCCAGGCACCCGGGGCGGGGCCGGGCGGTGGAAGCGCTCAAGAGGTAGCGCGGCGGCGACCTGGTCCTGGCCGACGGCTCCGGCGTGGTCTCCGTGCCGCCTTTTGTTACGGCCCGGGGGCCCGCTGGATCGAGATCACCGACGCGCCGTGTACCCGCGTCGGCGGGCCCACCACGCGGACCATGTGCCCGGCCGCGATGCTCGTCGCGGCCAGCGCCGCCACCGCGGCGGCCAGGCACGCGACCTTCACGACGCGCGGCCAGGAAAGCGTTCCCAGGCTGCCCCGCTCCTCGGCCGATGCCCCGTACGGCGGCGCGTCGCCGGCCGTACGGGCCGACGTAATCTCGGCAGACATGATCCCCCCGGTTCATTCCTGCTAGCAGAGGCCCCCGTGCCCCGCGCCTGACCTACCCGCCTGCCCGCGACGCCACACTAACGAGGCCCGGATCTCCTGCTTCGCCGCGGCCGGCGCTGCTCGGCGGCTCGCGCGGTCACGGGCCGGGGGCCGGGGAGACCAGGCCCGTCTCGTAGGCGAGGACGACCGCCTGGACGCGGTCGCGGAGGCTCAGCTTGGTGAGGATGCGGGCCACGTGGGTCTTCACCGTCGCCTCGGACAAGACCAGCTCCGACGCGATCTCGGCGTTGGACAGGCCACGGGCGATCAGGCCGAGTACCTCCAGCTCGCGGGGCGTGAGCGCGGACGTGTCGCAGGCCGCGTTCCCCGTGCGCGGTGCCGTCCCGGCTGGGGCGCCGGAGGCCGCGTTGCGTCCGGGCCTCCCCAGGTCGGCCGGGTGCGGGGCGGCCGCGAACCGCTCGACCAGCCGGCGGGTGATCGACGGGGCGAGCAGCGCGTCGCCGGTGCGGACGAGCTGGACGGCGGCGACCAGGTGCTCGGGGGTGACGTCCTTGAGCAGGAAGCCGCTCGCTCCGGCCGTGAGCGCCGCGTACACGTACTCGTCCAGGTCGAACGTGGTCAGGATGATGATCTTGGTCGGCGCGGCACCGGCTTCACCGCCGGCCCCACCCGCGGCGACGTCGGCCAGGATGCGCCTGGTCGCCTCGATGCCGTCCATCACCGGCATCCGCACGTCCATCAGCACTACGTCCGGCCGGTGCGCGAGCACGGCGGCGACCGCCTGCGCCCCGTCCGCCGCTTCCGCGGCCACGTCGATCCCTGCCGCCTTGAGTATGAGCCGGAACCCGCCGCGCACCAGCGCCTGGTCGTCGGCGATCACCACCGTCAGCGGCCGTCCCGCGCCGCCCGGCGACTCGCCGAAGATCCTGTAGTCGCCGATCATCCGGGCATCCCCGACACGGGCATCCCAGACACGGCATCGGCCGCCGGGGCCGGCCGGGCGAGCGGTAGCACGGCCCTGACCCGCCAGCCGCCGTCCGGCCGCGGTCCCGCTTCCAGTTCACCGCCGTACAGCGCGAGCCGCTCGCCGAGCCCGAGCAGGCCGCGCCCCTGGCGCGGCGCGCTCCCCGGATCAGGGCCTGCCGGGCCGGTGGCCTGGCCGTCGTTGGTGACGGTGAGCTCGAGCCGGTCGCCCCAGTCGACCGCGACGGACGCCGAGGCCTGCCCGGCGTGCCGCAGCACGTTGGTGAGCCCCTCCTGCACGACCCGGTAGGCGGCGAGGTCCGCGCCGGGCGGCAGCGGCCGGGCGGACCCGGTCGCCGACAGCGCCACCGGGAGCCCGGCGGCGCGAACCCGGCCGATCAGCGCGTCAAGCTCGCCGAGTCCCGGCTGCGGGCTTAGCGCGGCCGGGGCGCTCGCGGTGGTGCTGCCCGCAGTGCGGGAACGGGGCCGCATGGCGGGCTCATCGGCCCCGTCGGCGGCGGGGCTGAGCAGCCCGAGCAGGTTCCGCAGCTCGGTCATGGCCTCCCGGCCGGTGGCCTCGACGGCGAGCAAGGCGTCCTCGGCGTCGGCCGGCGAGGACGCGAGGATCTTCCGCGCCGCGCCCGCCTGGACGATCATCACCGAGACGTTGTGCGTGACCACGTCGTGGAGTTCCGACGCGATCCGCGACCGCTCGGCGGTCAGGGCCCGCTCGGTCGCGACCTTCGCCTCGTCGGCGGCGCGGCGCAGCCGGGCGGTCGAGTCGGCGAGCCGGCGGCGCAGCACGCGGAAGCCGAGGCCCGCCGCGCCCGCCGGCAGGATCGCGAAGATGGCGGTCAGCCGTCCGGGGAACCGCGGCAGCTCGTTGCCCAGTGTCCCGGCAACCGCGACGGTCACCACCGACACGATGGCGATCGCCAGGTTCCTGTACCTGCTGTACGTGATCGCGCTGTAAGCCGCGTAGACGGCCGTGCCGAGCGCCACCGGCGGCACGTACGAGCCGTGCACGGCCACGATCGCGGCGGCGATCACGAGCCAGACGCCGATCGGGTAGAACCGCCGCGCGGCGAGCGGCAGGGCGGTCATCGCGGCGGCGACGAGCAGCAGCAGCGACGGGTGCACCGGGGAGCCGATGATCCCCAGCTCGCCTGCACGGCGGACCGGGAGAAGAATCTGCTGGCCAAGCGGGCCGAAGGCGGGGCTGGGGACCACGAAAACGGGCTCGACGGTGTGCTCGCCCATCTCGTAGACGGCCCCGATCGCCGCACCCACCGCGACGGCGGCGTCAAACGCGAGCGCCCACCCGGTCGGGGGCGCGTCACGCGGTTCCGACCGTGCGAAGAAGGCGATCATCCTGCCGGCAAGTCCTGCCACGTCATCATTGTGGCCGGTAAACCAGGATCAGGCATCCACCGCGGCACGTATCCGGCCTACATCGCGAGGATGATGCGCTCCGGGGAGTAAGCCGCTTACGTTACGGATAATCGGTCAACGGAGTGACGCGGGCCGCCGGTCTCCGCGACTACCGTCACCGCCATGGACACGGTGGTTCAGCTAGAGAATGTCTTCAAGCGCTACGACGGTGCGGCCGCGGCCGCCGTCGACGACGTGAGCCTGCGGGTCGAGCCGGGCGAGGCGGTGGCCATCATGGGGCCGTCCGGGTCCGGCAAGTCCACGCTGCTCAATCTCATCGCCGGAATGGACAAGCCGACAAGCGGGGCGATCCGCGTCGGCGACGAGCGGGTGGACATGCTCAGCGAAGCGGGCGCCGCCCGGTTCCGGCGCCGCCAGGTCGGCATGATCTTCCAGTTCTTCAACTTGCTCGACGACATGACCGTCGTCGACAACGTGCTGCTGCCCGCGCAGCTCGCCGGGTCGAAGGCCCGGGACGCGCGCAAGCGCGCCGAGGACCTGCTCGTCACGCTGAAGATCGCCCACCGTCGCGACGCCTACCCGGCCCGGCTGTCGGGCGGCGAGCGGCAGCGCGTAGCCATCGCGCGGGCGCTCATCAACCGGCCGTCGCTGCTGCTCGCCGACGAGCCCACCGGCGCGGTCGACACCACCACGGGCGACGAGATCGGCCGCCTGCTCCTCGAACTCAACGCCAGTGGCCAGACGCTGATCATCGTCACGCACAGCCCCGAACTCGCCCAGCGGTACGCCCGGCGGGTCGTCCACATCGCCGACGGGCGCGTCGCCTCGGATACAGCGGTGGCCCGTCCATGAGCGCGGTCTTCCGCGCCGCGCGCGGCGGTCTCGGCGGCCGAAGACTCCAGGCCGTCATCATCGGCCTCGTCGTCCTCGTCGCGACCGCCGCGTCGACCCTGGCGCTCGGCATGCTCGCCGACGCCCACAGCCCGTTCGACCATGCGTTCGCGTTGCAGCACGGCGCGGACGTGGCGGTCACCGTGGACACGTCCACCGCCTCGGCCGCGCAGATGACGGCCGCGACTAAGGTGGCCGGCGTCACGGGCGTCGCCGGGCCGTTCGCGGCCGAGAGCATCACGGCGCAGGTCCCCCTCCCGCAGGCCGGCGGCACGATCTCCACCCCGCTGAACCTGGTCGGCCGGTCCTCACCCGGCGGCCCGGTGGACGACCTCACCCTGCAGCAGGGCCACTGGCCGACGAACGACAGCCAGATCATCCTGTCGGCGAATGAGAACTTGCCAGGCAACCTCGGTTCCACGATCACCGTCGGCAAGCAGACGCTGACCATCGTCGGCATCGCGAACTCGGTTACGAACACCGCCGACGGCTGGGTCCTTCCCGCCGAGATGAACGCCATCGCCGGCAGCGGCGGAACCGGCCAGGCGCAGCTCCTGTACCGGTTCGCGGCCAGCGCGACCACCAGCGACCTTAACGCCGACATCGGCGCCGTCAAGGCCGCGCTGCCGAGTGGCGCGGTCACCGGCACGACCCCGTACCTCGCCGTCCGCCAGTCCGAGCAGTCCAACGTGGCGCCGTGGGTGCCGTTCATCATCGCGTTCGGCGTGATCGCGCTGGTCATCTCCGTGCTGATCGTCGTCAACGTGGTCAGCGGCGCCGTGGTCGCGGGCACCACCAGGATCGGCGTGCTCAAGTCCGTCGGCTTCACGCCGCTGCAGGTCGTCGGCTGCTACGTGCTGCTCGTCGCCGTGCCCGCGGTGACCGGCGCGGTCATCGGCGTTGTCTGCGGCAACCTCCTGGCGGCGCCGATCTACGCGCAGAACGCGCAGGTGTACCAGGTCGGCGTGCTCGGCGTGCCGTTCTGGGTCGACGTGGCCGTGCCGCTCACCGTCCTCGTGCTCACCGTCGCCGCCGCCGTCGGCCCGGCGTCGCAGGCCGGGTCGATGTCGGCGATCCAGGCGATCGCGACGGGCCGCGCGCCCAGGGCGAGGCACGGCTTCTTCGCCCAGCGGGCGCTCGCGAAGCTGACGAGCGTGCCCCGCCCGGTCACCCTGGGCTTCGCGTCGCCCGCCGCCCGGCCTGGCCGCACGTTCGTCACGCTGGTCGCGGTGCTGTTCGGCGCGGCGGCGGTGACGTTCGGCGTGGGCCTCGCGGCGTCGCTGAACCACGTCTACAGCGACATCTCCCAAGATTCGAGGCTGCCGGTGCGGGTCACCCCGCTGCCACCGGGCGTGACCCAGAACCCGGGCGGCGGTGGCGGCAGGCCCGCAGGAGGAAAGCAGCACAAGGTCGTCCTCGGCATCAACGGGCCAGGCGCGCCGTCGCTGACGACGGCGCAGCAGCACGCCATCACGACGGCGGTCGACGCCCACCCCGGCACGCTGCACTACCTGACGGAGGCGCAGGACAACCTGGAGTTCCCCGGCCTGGCCAACGCGGACGGCGGCGGCGCGCAGATCAGCGCCTACGGCGACGGCGACCCGGCCTGGTCTAACCTCGCGCTGATCTCGGGCACGTGGTACTCGCAGTCCTCCAGCGTCCCGCAGATCGACGTCAACACGCTGTTCCTCACCGACACCTCGACGGCCGTCGGCGACATCTACACGATGGTCAACGGCGGCCACCAGGTCACGGCGAAGATCGTCGGCGAGGTCTTCGACCCCGGCAACGACGTGAGCGTCTACATGTCGCAGGCCACGCTCACCGCGCTCGACCCTTCGGCCGGCGGAGCCAGCCAGTACATGATCTCGCTCAAGCCGGGCGTCAACGCCGACGACTACGCGAGCGGCCTGCAAACGGCGCTCGGCCCCGCGTACTTCGTCAACGCCAACGAAGGCGGCGGCAAGGCGCTCATCGCGATCACGACTCTGGTCGCCATGCTCACCCTGCTGATCACCGCCGTCGCCGGCCTCGGCGTGCTCAACACGGTCGCCCTCCAGATCCGCGAAAAGGCCCACGACATCGGCGTGTTCAAGGCGCTCGGCATGACGCCGCGGCAGACCCTCACCATGGTGGTGTGCTCGGTCGGCATCACCGGCCTGGTCGCGGGCATCATCGCCGTCCCCGCGGGCATCCTGCTGCACCACGGCGTGCTCCCCGTCATGGCGCACGCGGCCAACTCCGGCCTCCCGGCGTCGGTCGTCTCGGTCTTCTCGGTGCCCGAGATGATCGGCCTCGGCCTGGCGGGCCTGGTCATCGCGGTCGTGGGCGCCCTGGCGCCGGCGACGTGGGCGGCCCGTTCCCGCACCGCCAACGCGCTCCGCACCGAATAAACCCAAGAAAAGGAATCTCCCGAACGACAGCGTGCTCCGCCCGTCCCGCCCACGGCACGTCCGTGGTGCGGGCCGGGCGGTGCCGCTTTCCAGGAAGCCATGCCCGAGCGTGGAAGCGAATGGCCCGCAGGCAGCTGCTGAACCTGAAGCGGATGGCCGAGCGGCCATCGTCGGCGCTCAGCGCGTGACGTTGAAGCGATTGGGGCCGCGCGTTCCCGGCAGGACGAAGAAGACGAGCAGGATGATCCAGCCCACGAACGGCACGAAGCCGATCCACCACCACCATCCGCGCCGGTCGGTGTCGTGCAGCCGCCTGACGGCGACGGCGATGCCGGCGATCACCAGCGGCAGCCCGACCAGAATGTCGAGGACGATGCCCGCCGCCGTGGACTGGTCGGATATCCAGCTGACGATCAGGTCGGCCACGGCCTGAAGCAGGGCGAACCACCAGAAAGCGGACCGGGATGCCCGTCCCCGCCAGGTGAAGATGTTGCCGATCGCCCCGCGGACGGCATCGACGAAGCCGACGGGGCCGCCGTTCAGATACGAAAGCTGACCGCCGCTACCGGGGTAATACCCGCCCCCGCCGTACTGCCCGCCGGCGGGATACTGCTCCCCGCCGCGGTAGGCGTTGTAGCTGCCTCGCTGGCCGCCCGCCCAGTCGGCGCCCGGCCCAGGCGCCTGCTGGTCCTGGCCGGGACCGCCGAACTGGTCTTGGCGCGGGCGCGGTACGTCCTCCTCGGGCGCGCGGGTGTCTTGCCCTCCCGAAGCCTGGGACGGCTGCTGGTTCGGCTGAGACGGACGGGGCCCGTAGGGCTCCTGCTCCGGCTGTCCGTTGGGATTGCTCATGGTGCGCCTCCGATTCCCCCGGATCGGTGAGTCGCGTGTGAGTATCCCCACAATGAGCAACTGATAGTGCACAATTAGTAATTCGCTTCTTCTCCTCCCCCTGCGCCGTGCCCGCGCGCCGGGTCCTGGATCGGCGGAAACTGGACGTCGGAAACCCGCGATCGCAACGCTAACGAGCCCCTAACGGCGAGCGCCCGGCGGCGGCTTCGCGCGGGAGTAGCGTCGAAGCGATTCGGGCGGAAACGCCGGCCCGCAAAGGCTTTCGTGAGGTCGTGATGACGGGGCTCGCAGTGCGCGGGGGCGTTAGCCGTCGGCTCCTACTCGCCCGGCCGCCCGTCCGGCGCGGGCGATTGTCGACGCCCGCACGGCTCAGGACGCAGGCGCTGGCCGCCGTGGTGCTCGCCTGCTGCCTGGCCGCGCTGACCGCCGTTCTGTTCGTCCAGTTGCAAGGGGACTTCAGTGCTATCGGGCAGCGGGATGCGCAGGAAGCCGACGCGACGACGGGCCTGTACTTCGCGCTCAACGACATGGACGCGCAGGTGGCGAACGTCCTGTTGGTCGGCGGGGACACTACGCTCGCGGCCGACCGGACGCAGGACATGGCGATCTACGCGAGCGACCGGACGGCCGCCGACGCCGATCTCCAGCAGGCGACCGCCGGGGAGGCGGACAACGCCGCTGCCGAGCGGCAACTCGGCCTGGTCCTGGACCGGATCGGCCAGTACGAGACGCTTGCCGCCGACGCCCTGCTGACGAGTCAGGAGTCGCACAGCGCGGCCGGCCACGCGCCCGCCGCGGCGATCGCGTACTACCGGCAGGCGACCAGCCTCATGCAGTCCGGCATCCTGCCGGCGGTCGGGTCGCTCAGCACGGTCAGCGCGACCAGACTCGACGCGGCCTACGGCGCGGGAAAGTCGGCTTCTGGGACGGGCACCGCCTTGGTGGTCGCAGTTGGCGCGCTGCTCGCCGCGGCCCTGGTAGCGCTGCAGATCGACGTCGCCGTGCGGTTCCGGCGGCTGTTCAGCCCCGTTCTCGCCGTGGCGACGGTGCTCACGTTCGCCCTCGTGGCAGTGACCGTGGCCAGGCTCAACGCGGAATCGGACCGGCTGAACGTCGCCCGGTACGACGCGTTCGGCTCCATTCAGGCCCTGTCCCTGGCGCGCGCGGTGAGCTACGACGCGAACGCGGACGAGAGCAGGTACCTGGTTGACCCCGGTAGCGCCGCGCAGTACCAGCAGTCGTTCCTCGCCAAGTCGCAGCAGATCGCCAACGTGGGCCCGACCGGCATCTTCGGCTATGACGCCGCGCTCGCCGCCGATATCGCGGCCTACCAGCGGGATAACTCCGTGGTGCGGTTCGGCGGGTTCCTCGGCGCCGAGTTCCGTAACATCACGTTCCCCGGCGAGCGGCAGGCCGCGGTCGCCACGCTGCTCGCCTTCCAGCGCTACGAACGGGACGACCGCACGCTGCGCGCACTGGCGGCCAAGAACCTGGCGGAAGCCGTCGCCTACGACATCGGAACCGGCGCGAGCCAGTCCGACGGCGCGTTCAATCAGTACGACGCGGCCCTCTCGTCGGTCATCGCCGTCAACTCGGACGCTTTCGCCGCGGCCGTCGCCAGCGGCGAGGGCGGCTCCGCCGGTGAGCTGATCTTTCTGGAGGCGGGTCTCGTGCTCGCCGTGGCGCTGATCATCGCAGGGGTCAGGCCACGGCTGGCCGAGTACCACTCAGGCTAAGTCCCGCCCGCGGTGCGGGACTCCCGGCCGGCCGTTTCCGTTGTTAGGCTGACGGCTGGGAGGCGCTCGATGGAATCGTTCGCTGGCAAGGTGGCGGTGGTGACCGGGGGCGGCTCAGGGATGGGCCGCGAACTGGTCAGGCAGCTCGCGGCGGAAGGCTGCTCGGTCGCCGCCTGCGACGTGCACGAGAAGGCGGTCGCGGAGACGGCGGCCCTCGCCCGCGCGGCCGCGCCCGACGGCACCGCGGTCACCGGTCACACGTGCGACGTGGCCGACGAGGCGCAGGTGCTGCGGTTCCGCGACGAGATGCTCTCCGCTCACGGCACCGACCACGTGGACCTGGTCTTCAGCAACGCCGGCATCGGCGGCGGCGGCAGCTTCGTCGCCGACCCCCGCGAGCAGTGGGAGCGCGTCTTCGCGGTCGACTTCTGGGGCGTCTACTACTGCGCTCGCGCGTTCCTGCCGCTGCTCATCAAGAGCGCGGAGGGCGTCCTGGTCAACACCAGCAGCGTCAACGGCTTCTGGGCGTCACTCGGCCAGGGCGTGCCGCACACCGCCTACTCCACCGCCAAGTTCGCGGTGAAGGGGTTCTCCGAGGCGCTCATCGAGGACCTGCGCGTCCACGCGCCGCACGTCCGGGTCACCGTCGTGATGCCGGGGCACGTCGCCACGAACATCGTGGCGAACTCGATGATGGCGTTCGGCGTGCCCGAGGCCGACGCGCTCGCGGCGAACCAGGGGTTCCACGACAGCGCGCCGCTCAGCGCGGCGGGCGCGGCGACGGTGATCCTCGACGGAGTGCGGGCCGGCGCGTGGCGCATCCTGGTCGGCGCGGACGCCCACGGCCTCGACGCGTACGTCCGCGCCCACCCGGACGACGCCTACGACTACGCCAAGCTGACCGCGGCCGCGGCCGAGCTGGGATTGGGTGGTCAGTAGCGACCGTAGCGCTCGCGCCAGAGGTACTCGGCCTGTTCCCGCGCCAGCCGCCGCGCCTCATGGCGGTTCAGGTGACCGTAGCGGTCTTGCTGGAAGTGCTTCTCGATCTCGGCGCCCACGAAGCCGGCGAGCAGCTCCTTGGCGAGTTCGTGACGCTCGGGGATACCCTCGCGCTCGCGGTGGTGCTCGTACATCCGCATGGCCTCGAAGGCGGCGGCGCCCGCCAGCAGTTCGTGCGTGACCTCGTGATGCGGCCGGCCGCCCCCGTACACCTGGTCATAGGCGTCCCGCGCGTGATGATGAGAGAAAAGTCCCATACGCCGGAACATAACCGATTCCCGGCGGGCGCGATCCCGCGCGAATACGGGGCCGGCCGCACGCAGGACCGCGGATTATCTGGGCAGTCTTGTCCCGTTAGGCTTCGCTGGTCACAATCCGCTCGCAGTGTCACGGAAGCGACCTGCGCGCGGGGCGTTCAGCGGCTACTGTCTGTCGCAGAGGGTGAACATCAGATGCGGCATAGTGATAGGGCGTGCGGGTGGCGGTAGCCCGGCGCCTTGCGGCGCTCGCGGCGGGCGCCGTCAAGGCGGAGACGGCGGACGCGGCTGACGCGGTGCAGCCGCTGATCGCCGCGCACCGGCGGGTGTTCCCCGGCGCCGACGCGGGACTGCTCCGCCGTGCCTACGCCGTCGCCGACCACTGGCACAGCGGGCAGGTCCGCAAGTCCGGCGCGCCGTATATCACCCACCCGCTCGCGGTGGCGATCCTCCTCGCGGACATCGGGATGGACACCACCACGCTGGTCGCCGCGCTGCTGCACGACACGGTGGAGGACACCGGGCTGACGATCGGCGAGGTGAAGGCCGAGTTTGGCGCGGAGGTCGCGGTCCTCGTCGACGGGGTCACCAAGCTCGACGGGTCCAAGTGGGGCGACCACGCGGAAGGCGAGACGTTCCGCAAGATGATCCTCGCCGCCTCGATCGACCTGCGGGTGCTCGTCATCAAGCTCGCCGACCGCGTGCACAACCTGCGCACGCTCGGCCATCACCCCAAACGGGAAAAGCGCGAGCGGATCGCTAGGGCGTCGATGGAACTGCTCGTGCCGTTCGCGCAGCGCCTCGGGCTGTACGAATACCAGCGGGAGCTGGAGGACCTGGCGTTCGCCACCCTGTCCCCGGAGGCGTACGGGCGGGTCGCGGCGCTGGTCAAGCGGACGGAAGCGGACAGGGACGCCGCACTCGGCGAGCTGATCGCGGGCATGCACACCGAACTGGCCGCGGCCGGGGTCCGCGCCCAGGTGGAGGCCCGCACCAGGCACCTGTACTCCATTCACCACGGCCTGCCGGGCGGTGGCGGCGGGTGGATCTCCGGCGCGGGCGCGGCCGCGGGCGCCGGCGACGTGGCCGGGGTGCCGCTGCGGCCCACCGAGGCGGCCCGCGTGGTGGTCGTGGTCGACGGGGCGGAGGCGGACTGCTACATCGCGCTCGGCGTGCTGCACGGCCGCTGGCAGCCGGTCGACGACCGGTTCCGCGACTACATCAGCATGCCCAAGTACAACATGTATCGCTCGCTGCACACGGCCGTGCTCGCCGGCGGCGAGCCGGTCGGCGTGCTGATCAGGACGCAGGCGATGGACGCCGTCGCGACCTACGGGGTCGCGGCGCGGATCCGCGAGGCGGGCGGCCGGGACGGCAAGGTCACCGCCGACCTGGCGCGCCGGGCCGACCTCGACTGGCTCGACCGGCTGCTCGCCTGGCAGCCCCTAGCCGCGCCCGGCGACTTCCTTGAGGGGCTGCGCGCCGACCTGAGCCAGGGCATCGTCGTGTTCACCCCGGACGGCGCGCCGGTGAAGCTGCCCGCCGAATCGACCGCGGTGGACTTCGCCTACGCGGTCTCGCCCGCCACGGCTGGCAGCGCCGTCGGCGTCCTGGTCAACGGGATGCGCAAGCCGATGGAGAACCGCCTCTCGCACGGCCAGGTCGTGGACCTGATCACCGGGCCGTACGCGGACCCGCCGGACTCGTGGCTGGCCGCCGCCCACAGCGGCCACGCGAGGGCGCACCTGAAGGCGGCCATCGCCCGCCGCAAGGGCGAGGAAGCGGCCGCGCTCGGCCGGGCGGCGGTGGCGAAGGCCCTGTCCGCCGGCGACGCCGGGCGGGAACTGCGCGACATGGAAGACGACGGCACCGCGTTCAGCGCGGCCCGCCGCCTCGGCTTCACCGACCTGGACGCGCTCTACGAGGCGATCGGCCTGGAGCAGGTCAGCGCGCCCGGGTTCCTGGCGGATCTGGGCATCGGGGTTCCCCAGGGCTGAAAACCAGAAGTCGTTCTGACCGATCCCGGTCGTGACTCACATCGTCACCGCGGATCTCATGCGAGCAGCGCCTCGCGCAGCGCGCGGTACCGGCTCGGCGGCACGTTGAACGCGACGCTGCCGACCAGGCGCCCGCCGCGGTGGTAGGTCGCGACCAGGCCCTTGTCGAGCGCGCCAGGATCGCCTTCGGCGATCGTCACCTCGTCGGCGAGCCCGGGGGAGCCGAAGGACTGCATCCGCAGGTCTCCCTGGTCGCTCCAGAAATAAGGCACGGGCCGGAACGGCTTGTCGTCAACCGGGTCGCCCGCCAGCGTTGCCCGGAGCGTGGCGGCCGCGCGGCGGGCGGTGTCGGTGGGCATCGACCAGTGCTCCACCCGGCGCGGCGCGTCATCGAACAGCGGGTTGGGGAACCTGGCCACGTCGCCGACCGCGGTCACCGGCACGCTGCTCACTGAACCGCCGGCGCCCGCGACCGCGGACAGGCCGTTGTCGCACAGCACGCCGTCGGTCAGGTCGAGGCCGGTGCCCGCGAGCCACTCGGTGTTCGGCCAGGAGCCGATCGCCTCCACCACCAGGTCGGCGGGCAGCACGTCGCCGGACAGGACGACCCCGGTGACCCGGTCCTCGCCTGCGTAGCCGGTCACGGCCCGCCCGAGCACGAAGGCCATGCCCGCGCGTTCGTGCGTGCGCTGGACCGCCACGGCGAGCCGTTCGCCGAGGACGCGGAACATCGGCGGGCCGGCCGGCTCCACCACCGTGACGTCGCAGCCAAGGGCGAGCGCCGTGCAGGCGACCTCGGACCCCACGAAGCCGGCGCCGACCACCACGACGCGCGGCCGGCGCAAGCCGCCGGACAGGGCGGCACGCAGTCCGGCGCGCAGATCCGCGCAGTCGTCGAGCGTGCGCAGCACGTGCCGCCCGCGGCCCGGCCCCTCGGGCCCGGGGACGTCGAGGCGCCGCGGGCGCAGGCCGGTGGCGACCACCAGGCCGTCGAAGCGCACGGTGCCGCCGTCGGCCAGGGCGAGCTCGCCGGCGCCCAGGTCCGCCGCGGTGACGGGCACGCCGAGCCGGAAGGTCACGTCGGCGACCGACGCGCGGCGGCGGAACGCCACCCGCTCGTGCAGCGCCGCGAGATCGTCCGCGTCGGTCCCCGGCGTGGCCTCGGCGTCGGCGAGCTCGTGCGCGAGCAGCTCCTTCGACAGCGGCGGCCGGGTGTAGGGCATGTGCGGCTCCGCGCCGATGACCGTGACGGGGCCCGTGTGTCCCGCGGCGCGCAGTTGCTCGGCCGCGCGCAGCCCGCCGAGGCCGGCGCCCGCGATGGCGACGTGCTTGGTCATGGCTCCTTCTGCTGGCTAGCGGGCTGGTTCGGTGAGGGTGACCCGGCGGCGCTGGGGTGGCGCGTCGCCGGGCACCCGCTCGTGGATGGGGCCTGCCTACCGTACCCGCAAGGGATCCGCGGCCGCGGCGCGCCGATCGCGGTGACGGGCCCGAACACCCCCTCGAGGGCGCCCCGGATCAGCGAGGCCGGCGTCCCTAGGTCACTCACGCCCCGTCCCTCTCCGCGACTCACTCGTGCGCCCCCTCACTCCTGCGCCAGGGCCAGCCGCAGCGCGGTCAGCCGCCGTAGGTTGCCCTCCACGTGCCGCTCGGCGAGCATCCGGGCCCGGTCCGCGTCTTCCGCGGCGATCGCGTCCGCGATGGCCGCGTGCTCGGCGGATACGACGACGTGGTCGAGCGGCCCGGTGGCGTCGGCCGACCCGTGGTCGGTAGCCCTGTCTTCGGTGGCGCTGGCCTCGGGAGGCAGCCAGAGCAGTTCGGCGAGCTGCGTTTGCAGCTCCACCTCCAGCCGGGTGAGCCGCTCCGACTGGGACGCCTGCGCGACTTCGATGTGGAACCGGCTGTCGGCCCTGATCCGCGACCCGAGCGTGGACGCCTTCGACAGCTGGTGCACGAGCGTGTACAGCCGCCGCACATCGGCGCCCGACGCCCGCGCGGCGGCGAGCTTGGCGGCGGCGCCGGACACGGCGAACTGCTCGTCGGTCAGGTCGCGCAGCGCGCTGGTCGTCATGCCGCGGAGCCGCTCGCGGAGCAGGTCGACCGGAGGGGACGCGGGCCGGCGGACGAACGTGCCGCCCGTCCGGCCGCGCCTGGTCTCCACGAGCCCCTGCTGGCGCAGCGAAGCTAGGGCTTCCCGCAGGGTCATGGCGGACACGCCGAGCTGCCCGGCGAATTCGGTTTCCGGCGGCAGCTGCTCGCCGTCGACGAACAGCCCGAGCTGGATCGCCTGGCTCACCCGCTGTACCACCTCGTCGGCCCGCCCCGCGGCGGCGAGCGGCGAAATCAGCGATACGGAGTGCCGACCGTCCGTCATGCCGTTAAGACTATAAGAGCGTGGTTTTAACGGATGGTGACGCGGCTGCTTCGGCGGGTGCGGCCGCCACTGCGGTGGACCGCGGCATGCCCGTGCCCGTGGACAGGCACAACTGGAGCACGAAGATCCAGAGGACGACCGCCGAGGAGACGTGCACCCAGACCAGGCCGGCCGGCAGGTGGTTGAAGTACTGCACATAGCCGATCACGCCCTGCAGGCCGAGGCCGACGAGGACGATCCAGCCGAGCCGCACGGTCCGCCGTGACACGCCGGCGAACCGCAGGCCGATGACCAGCGCCACGGTGAGGGCGCCGATGAACCAGCCGATGTCCGCGTGCAGCTGGGTGACCGACTCGAGCGAGAAGTGGAACCTGGGCACGGTCGTCCGGTGGCCGTTGTCGTCGATCGTGGTGCCCGCGAGCGGTCCCGTCCCCGTCACCACGGTGCCCGCGGCGAGCATCACCGCGGTGACGGCGGCGAGCAGGCCGGCGAGCACGCGCAGGTCGGTGCGGACCGGAGGCGGCGCCGGAGCGCCCGCGACCGACGCCGCGAACGCCGAGGCTCGCGCGTGCAGCACCACCGCCGCGGTGAGGATGATCGCCGTCGAAAGCAGGAAGTGCGCCGCGACCAGCGCGGGGGGCAGCTTGAGGAGCACGAGGATCCCGCCGAGCACGGCCTGGGCGACGACCCCGAGCGGCAGGATCGCCGACAGCCAGACCAGGTCCTTCCGCGTCCTGCCGTGGGTCAGGTAGTAGCGGAGGAAGGCGATGAACGTCAGCCCGGCGATCGCGATCAGGGGGAAGTTCAGTAGCCGGTTGCCGAACTCGATCGCAGTGTTCAGCGTCGTCTGGCCGGCCGAGTGCGCCGCGACCGCGCTGGTCTTGGTGCAGCTGGGCCAGTCCGGGCAGCCAAGGCCGGACGACGAAAGCCGCACCGCCGCGCCCGTTGAGATGATCACCGCGTTGGCGATCACCGACGCCAGGGCCCAGCCTCGCAGCGACTTCGCCGTCGGCTGCCAGACGAGGGCAATTAGTCGGGAAAGCACGCGCCAATGCTAGCGCTTCCTCGATTAGTCCCGGTCACGTCCCTCGCGCGCGGGCGCCTCGCCACGGTCCCCCTCGGAATCCCCGCCATCCCCGGCCGCTCGCGGGCCCGCTGGGTCCGCGCCGAGCCGCGCGGCTACTCCCTCGAACCAGCGACCGGGCCAGAGGCGGTGGTCCGCGTCGGCAACCTCGGACCACTGGGACCACTCAACGCCCACCGCCACCACCCACCCCGGAGACCCCCGCCGCCTCGTCCGGTCCACCGTCGTTGCTATGTTCCACCCGCTCACAGAGAGAAACGGACGCGCACGCCATCGGGTTCGGTGATCATGACCCTGTGTGGGGGCAGTCACGGCATAAATACCCCTAGGGGGTATAGTGTTGCCTGGCGGACGACGCCGAAGCCGGGGAGGAACAATGCACGCCGTACTGCACGCCCTGTCGATCACCGGGTCGATGACGTGGGAGATCACCTGGGCGCTGATTCTGGGGTTCGCCCTGTCGGCGGTGATCCAGGCCGTCGTCCGCAGGTCCACGGTGGTGCGGCTGCTCGGCGACGACCGGCCGCGCACCCTGGCGATCGCGGCGGGTCTCGGCGCCGCGTCGTCGTCCTGCTCCTACGCGGCGGTGGCGCTGGCCCGGGCACTGTTCCGCAAGGGCGCGAACTTCACCGCCGCGATGGCCTTCGAGATCGCCTCGACCAACCTGGTCATCGAGCTGGGCGTGATCCTGGCGCTGCTGATGGGCTGGCAGTTCACGCTCGCGGAGTTCGCGGGCGGCCCGCTGATGATCGTGTTGATCGCCGTGCTGTTCCGACTGTTCCTGCGGGACCGGGTGCTGAACCGGGCCCGCGAGCAGGCGGACCGCGGGGTCGCCGGGTCGATGGAGGGGCACGCGGCGATGGACATGTCGGTGCAGCGGGAGGGCTCGTTCGCCCGGCGGCTGCTGTCGGGAGAGGGGTTCACGTCGGTCAGCCACGTGTTCGTCATGGAGTGGGCGGCGATCATCAGGGACCTGGTGATCGGGTTGCTGGTGGCCGGCGCGATCGCCGCCTGGGTGCCCGACAGCTTCTGGAACGCGTTCTTCTTCAGCGGTCACCCCCTAGCGGCGAAGCTCTGGGGGCCGCTGGTGGGCCCGGTGGTGGCGATCATCTCGTTCGTCTGCTCGATCGGCAACGTGCCGCTCGCCGTGGTGCTGTGGAAAGGCGGGATCAGCTTCGGCGGCGTGGTCGCGTTCATCTTCGCCGACCTGATCATCGCGCCGATCCTGAACATCTACCGCAAGTACTACGGCGCCCGGATGGCGGCCTTCCTGCTCGGCACTTTCTTCGCCGCCATGGCGGGCGCCGGCTACGTGATCGAGCTGGTCTTCGGCGGCCTCGGTCTGGTTCCCGACCGGGCCACCGCGAAGATCCCCGACCAGGGCGTGTCCTGGGACTACACCACCTGGCTCAACATCGTCTTCTTGCTGCTCGCCGCCGCCCTCATCGTCAGGTTCGCGCGGACCGGCGGCGGGATGATGCTGAAGATGATGGGCGGCGCCCCGCCCGAGCCCGCCAGCGGCGGGGACGGGCCCGCGCACCACGCGATGCACTGAGTAAGGGCTGGTGGCCGGCCACTTGCCCGAGGGTTTACTCCTCCCGGATCGCCGCGACGGGGCTCATCCTCCGCGGGTGATGCGGCGCCGGTGCCGCGCGGATGACACTGGCTTGTCCCGCGCGTCATCCGGGAGCGAGCGCTGTCGTCGCGGACAACTCGTATGAGGGAGGTCTGGCATGGCGGGCAACCCTGGCCGGGTTCGCGCCGGCGGACGCGGTCCGCAGGCGACGCTGCGACAGCCTGACCCCGCTGCTCCCGTCCCGGGGGAGCAGGTACTTCGCGGCTGGCGGGCGGTCTTGTTCGCCCCGGCGGGCGACGGCCAGCGGCGGCGGCGCGGTAGCGACGGCATGCGCCTGGCCGGCGCGGTCGTCGCCCTGGTGTGCTGCGCGGCGATCATCCGCTACAACTCGCGCATCGACCGCGCCATCGCCGCCGTGCTGAACCCGCCGCCGCGCAGCATCACCTGGCTGGTGACGGTCGTCTACCAGGCCGGCTCGTTCGGTGTCGTGGCCCTGGTGCTGCTGGCGGCGCTGGCCGCGCGCCGGTGGGTGATCCTCCGCGACATCGCGGTGAGCGCCGCCGTGACGGCCGCGGCCTGCGGGGTGCTGATCTGGCTGATCGGGGACCGCGGCGGACGACCGCCGGGAATCGTGATCCAGGGATTCTACGTGTCGTTCCCGATCTTCCAGATTGCCCTGTTCGTGGCCGTCGCCACGGCCGCGCTCCCTTACCTGGCGCGCGGCCTGCAGCGGCTGGTCGAGGTGTTCATCGCCCTGGTCGCGCTGGCCTCGGCCGTCGGGGGCCACGGACTGCCGCTCAACGTGCTCGGCAGCCTGGCCATCGGCTGGGGGGCGACCGCGGTTGTCCGGCTGGCGTTCGCCTCCCCGCTCGGCCTGCCATCGGCGCAGGACGTGCGGCTGCTGCTGGCCGAACTCGGCGTCCAGGCCGCCGGCGTGCACCCGTCGGCCCGGCAGGTCTGGGGGGTGGCGAAATACGAGGCCGCCGAGATAACCCAGGGGACCGGCCCGGGCCGCCTGGACGTGTCGGTCTACGGCCGGGACGCGGCCGACGCCCGGCTGCTCACCAAGCTGGGCCGGTCCTTGCTTTACCGGGACTCCGGGCCCACCCTGACCCTCACCCGGCTGCAGCAGGTGGAACGCGAGGGATTCGTCACCCTGCGCGCCGCGCAGGTCGGCGCGGCCGTGCCGGAACTCGCGGCCGCGGGCACCGCCGGACCGTCCGACGACGCGCTGGTGATCACCCGGCTGCCCGCCGGCCTGCGGCTCGCCGACCTGGAGGGCGCGGACCTCGAGGACGCCGCCGTCGACGACCTGTACCGCCAGCTGCTGATCCTGCGCGGAGCGGGGATCGCGCACGGCGCCGTCAGCGGTGACACGCTGCTAGTCGATCCGGTCACGCAGACCGCCGTGATCGCCGACTTCCGCAACGCGACCGCGACCGCCTCGCCGGTTCAGCTCGACCGCGACGTGGCCGGCGTCATCGCGGCGACCGCGGCGGTCATCGGCACGGAACGGGCCGGGCGCTCCGCCGCCCGGTGCCTGGGCCCCGACACGCTCGCGCCCGCCCTCAGCCACCTGCAGAAGGCCGCGCTCGACCCGGCCGTCGGCCGCAGCCTGCGCGGGCGCCGCGGGCTCCTCGAGGAGGTCCGCCAGCAGGCCGCCCAGGCGGCGTCGATCGACGTGCCGGCCCTGATGGAGCCGCGCCGGGTGAGCTGGCCGACGCTGATCATGGTGGTCGGCACCCTCGTCGGCGGCTGGGCCCTGATCGGGGTGCTCATCGACGTATCCAGGTCCTTCGACACCGTGATCGGCGCCGACTGGCTGTGGGTCGTCGTGGCGTTCGCGCTGTCCCAGCTCGCCTACGCGTCCTCGGCCGTCGAGGCCGTCGGCAGCGTCGCCGGGCCGCTGCCGTTCGCCCGGGTGGCGGCGCTCGAGGTGGCCAACGCGTTCAGCGGGCTGGCCGGCGGCACGGCGGCCGTCTTCGCCACCCGGGTGCGGTTCTTCCAGCGTCAGGGGTACGACGCGTCCGTCGCGCTCAGCTCGGGCGCCATCATGACCGCCTCCAGCTGGATCGCGAAAACCGTGCTGTTCCTGGTGTCGCTGCCGTTCGCCTGGAGCAGCGTCCACCTCGCGGTGACCCCGGAATCGGGCGGCGACTCGAAACTCGTCTGGATCATCCTCGCCGTCGTGGTGCTCGTCGCCGTGGTCGCCGGCCTGGCGCTGGCCGTGCCGCGGCTGCGCCGGCTGGCGGCCGAGAAGGTGATGCCCAAGGCCCGTGACGTCTGGGCCAACCTCAGGCTGGTGGCCAGTTCCCCGCGCAAGATGGTGCTCCTGCTCGGCGGGTCGTTCGGCGGGGAACTGGTCGTGGCCATGGCCCTGTCCGTTTCACTCCGCGCCTTCGACGACCATCTCCGGCTCCCCACCCTGATCGTCGTCATCACCCTCGCCGCGATCGTCGGCGGCATCGCGCCGTCGCCGGGCGGCATGGGAGTGGTCGAGGCGGGGCTGATCCTCGGCCTCACGGCGGCGGGTGTCTCGGAGGCCGACGCCACCGCGGCGGTCTTCATCCAGCGCCTGTTCACCTCGTACCTGCCGCCGATCTGGGGCTGGGTCACCCTCGTCTGGATGCGCCGGCGGGATTACGTGTGAGCGATGCCCGGGCACGCCGTCGGCCGGCCGGCAGTCAGGCCGCACCCGTTCGGACGAACATTCAAAATCTTTATTCCGAACGGGTGCGTGGCGTCTGCGATCTTGACACGGTTTGTTAGTGATGCATCAATTTGTCTAATGGACGGGCTGCTGTCTCTCCAGGAACTGCAAGAAGCACCAGGCGCTGGGGAGGGCCACGTGTCAGCAGAAGAGACCACGGCACCCGCGGGAGTCGACGCCGACGAGCGGCGGCTCCACGAACTGGGCTACGCCCAGGAACTTCGCCGGCACATGTCCGGCTTCTCGAACTTCGCGGTTTCCTTCACGATCATCTCGATCCTGTCCGGGTGCCTGACCCTGTACGGGTACGGGATGAACACCGGCGGGCCCGTGCTCATCACCTGGGGCTGGCCGTTCGTCGGGATCATGACCCTGTTCGTCGGCCTCGCGATGGCGGAGGTGTGCTCGTCGTTCCCGACGGCCGGCGGGCTGTATTACTGGTCGGCCAAGCTCGCGCCCAAGAACCCGGCACTGTGGTCGTGGATTACCGGATGGTTTAACTTTCTCGGGCAGGTCGCGGTGACGGCCGGCATCGACTTCGGTGCCGCGTTCTTCCTCAACGCGCTGCTCGACGTGCAGTGGGGCTTCGATACGCGGCCGTGGCACACGATCGTGTTGTTCGCCGCGATCCTCGTCCTGCACGCGCTGCTGAACTCCTTCGGCGTCACGCTCGTGTCGATCCTGAACAACGTTTCGGTCTGGTGGCACATCGCCGGCGTCCTGGTCATCGTGCTCGTGCTGGCCATCGCGCCTTCCCACCACCAGTCGGCGTCGTTCGTATTCACGCACTTCGTGAACAACACCGGGTGGAGCTCGAAGTTCTACGTGATACTCCTGGGGCTCTTGCTGGCTCAGTACACCTTCACCGGGTACGACGCGTCGGCGCACATGACCGAGGAGACGAAGTCGGCGGCGGTCTCCGGGCCGCGCGGCATCGTCATGTCGATCATCGTGTCCCTGGTGGCCGGCTGGATCCTGCTGATCGGCGTTACGTTCGCCATCCAGCACTACACGACGGAGGTCGGTGCGACCGTCCCGCCCGCGCAGATCTTCATCGACGCGCTCGGCGCGACCGGCGGCAAGCTGCTGCTGCTGATCGCGATCGTCGCGCAGCTGTTCTGCGGGATGGCGTCGGTGACCGCGAACTCCCGGATGATCTACGCGTTCTCGCGCGACGGCGCGCTTCCCGGGTCCTCGCTCTGGCACAAGGTCAATCCCCGGACGCGGACGCCCACCAACGCGATCTGGCTGGCGGCAGGCGGCGCGCTCGTCCTCGGCCTCCCGTACCTGGGGAACAGCACCGCCTACGCCGCCGTCACCTCGATCGCGGTCATCGGGCTTTACGTCGCCTACGTCCTGCCGACGTTCCTGCGGCTGCGCCTCGGGTCGGCGTTCGTCCGCGGGCCGTGGCACCTGGGCCGCTGGTCGAAGCCGATCGGGATTGTCTCGGTGGCCTGGGTGGTCATCATCACGGTGCTGTTCATGCTGCCTACGGCGTCTCCGATAACCTGGAGCAACTTCAACTACACGGTAATCGCGGTCGTCGCCGTGCTCGGCTTCGCCGGCATCTACTGGGTAGTCTCCGCGCGGAAGTGGTTCACTGGGCCCCGGGTGCAGGGCACCGCCGAGGAACTGGCCGCCATCGAGTCCGAACTGGAGTCGCTCGACTGATGCTCTCGCTCGAGGATCTGCGGAAGCTTATTGCCAACGGCGAGATCGACACGGTCGTCGTCGCGCTGACCGACATGCAGGGGCGGCTGCAGGGCAAGCGGTTCCACGCCCGCTATTTCCTAGACGAAGTGGTGCCGCACGCCACCGAGGCGTGCGCCTACCTGCTCGCCGTCGACACGGACATGAACACCGTGGACGGGTACCAGCTCGCCTCGTGGGAGACCGGCTACGGCGACTTCATGCTCATCCCGGACCTGGCCACGCTGCGGGCGGTCCCGTGGCAGCCGGGCACCGCGCTGGTGCTCGCCGACGTGGCGGGCGTCGAGGAGGGGCACGAGCCCGTCCGGGTGTCGCCCCGTCAGGTGCTGCGGGCGCAGCTCGCGCGGGCGGCGGAGCTGGGCTGGACGGCGATGGCCGGCACGGAGCTCGAGTTCGTCGTGTTCGAGGGCGGCTACGAGCAGGCCTGGGATTCCGGCTACCGGTCGCTGGTCCCGGCTAACCGGTACAACGCGGACTACTCCGTGCTCGGCACCGGGCGGATCGAGCCGCTGCTGCGGGACATCAGGAACTCGATGTCCGGCGCGGGCCTGTACGTGGAGTCCGCGAAAGGCGAGTGCAACCTGGGCCAGCACGAGATCGCGTTCCGCTACGCGGACGCGCTGCGGACCGCCGACCAGCACTCGATCTACAAGACCGGCGCGAAGGAGATCGCCGCGCGGCACGGGTACGCCCTCACGTTCATGGCCAAGCCGAACGAGCGGGAAGGGAACTCCTGCCATATCCACCTGTCGTTCCGTGGCCCCGACGACTCACTGGTCATGGCGGGCGACGGACCTTACGGCCTTTCGCCGGCCGGGGAGTCGATCATGGCCGGCCTGCTCGCCGGGCTGCGCGAGCTGACGCTGCTGCTCGCGCCCACGATCAACTCCTACAAGCGCTTCGCGGCGGGCAGTTTCGCGCCCACCGCGGTCGCCTGGGGGCCGGACAACCGGACCTGCGCGCTGCGCCTGGTGGGGCACGGACCGTCGCTGCGCGTCGAGTGCCGGGTGCCAGGAGGCGACGTCAACCCGTACCTGGCCCTGGCCGGCCTAGTGGCGGCGGCCCTGTCCGGTGTCGAGCAGGCCAGTGCCGGTCAGCCACTGGCGCTGCCGCCGCCGGTGACGGGGAACGCGTACGCGGCGGACGGGCTGCCGCGGGTGCCGTCGACGCTCGACGAGGCCCTCGGGCTGTGGGAGTCGTCCGAGCTGGCGGCCGGCGCGTTCGGCAAGGACGTCGTCAGCCACTACGCGACGATGGCGCGGGTGGAACTGGACGCGTACCGCAGCGCGGTGACCGACTGGGAACTGCGTAGGTACTTCGAGCGTATATGACGGTTATCGGGCTCACCACCTACGCCGAGCACGCCCGGATGCTCGTATGGGAACGGGATTTCGCGCTGCTGCACGCGAGCTACGTAGCGGCGACGTCCAAGGCGGGCGGTATCGCCGTTCTGCTGCCACCGCAGGAGGCCGGGACAGACGAGGTGCTTGACCGGGTCGACGGCCTCGTGCTGACCGGCGGCGCCGACGTCGACCCCGTGCGCTACGGCGAGGCACCGGGGCCGCGGACGTCGCCGCCGCGTCTCCTGCGCGACGAGTGGGAAACCGCGCTGGCCCTAGACGCGCTGCGCCGCGGCCTTCCGCTGCTCGCCATCTGCCGCGGGCTGCAGATACTCAACGTGGCGCTCGGCGGGATGCTGCACCAGCACCTCCCGGACTTGACCGGCGGTCACGGGCATCAGCCCGAGCCGGGCGTGTTCGGCGCCGTCGGCGTCCGCCTCGAGCCGGGAACGCGCACGGCGGAGCTGATCGGCCCGCATGCGCTGGTCTCCTGCCACCATCACCAGGCCCTATCCCGGCTGGCGCCCGGCCTCACGGTCACCGGGCGCGCGGAGGACGGGACGGTGGAGGCCGTCGAGGTCGCCGGCCAGGAGTTCGCCGTTGGCGTGCAGTGGCACCCGGAGGAGAACGCCCAGGATGTCCGCCTGTTCGCGGCCCTGGTCGAGGCGGGACGGCGCTACCGGGAACGGGTCAACGTCTTCATCTCAACGGAGGAGTGAGCCAGGTGGACAGACTGAGCGGCCGGGTGGCGGTCGTCACGGGCGGGGCGAGCGGCATCGGCCTCGCCAGCGCCCGGCGGCTGGCAAGCGAGGGCGCCCGGGTCGTGCTCGCGGACGTGGACCAGGAGGCGGGCAAGCGCGCCGCGGATGAGGTTTCCGGACTCTTCCTGCCGGTCGATGTGACCGACCCCGATTCGGTTGAACAGCTGTTCGCTGTTGCGCATCAGGAGTACGGGTCGGTCGACATCGCGTTCAACAACGCGGGGATCTCCCCGCCGGAGGACGACTCCATCCTGGACACCGGCCTTGAGGCCTGGCGCCGGGTGCAGGAGGTGAACCTGACCTCGGTCTACTTGTGCTGCAAGGCGGTCATCCCCTACATGCGGCGCCAGGGGAAGGGCTCGATCATCAACACCGCGTCGTTCGTCGCGGTGATGGGCGCGGCAACCTCGCAGATCTCCTACTCCGCGTCCAAGGGCGGGGTCCTGTCGATGTCGCGGGAACTCGGCGTGCAGTTCGCGCGGGAAGGCATCCGGGTCAACGCCCTGTGCCCCGGGCCGGTCAACACCCCGCTGCTGCAGGAACTGTTCGCCAGCGACGCCGAGCGCGCGCAGCGCCGCCTCGTGCACGTCCCGATGGGCCGGTTCGCCGAACCGGAGGAGATCGCCGCCGCGGTCGCGTTCCTCGCCAGCGACGACTCCTCGTTCATCACCGCTTCGACGTTCCTCGTAGACGGGGGGATCTCAGGCGCCTACGTCACCCCGCTGTGACCGGCCTGGACGGTCGGATGGGCGTTCTACTCGTCGGCCAGTAGTTCGGGATTGGTGGAGATCGCTACAACGGTGAATTCTCCGGCTTCGTCAGCCCACAGCCGTACGTGGACGTACAGCCCGTCGCGCGGCTCGATGGTGGTGACACCCGGTTCAGTCTCGTTTTTGTAGGAGCGCCACCGGGCTTGCCAGCTGCGGCTGGCGATCGTCTTGAGCACTTCAGCGACAAGTTGACCGTCCTCTGGCGACTTGCAGCGATACATGAGCGCCTCGGTTTCGCCGGCCGCCGCCTGGTTTGGGACCTGAGAGATCGCGGGTCATCCGGGTGGGAGGCCCCGGAGCGTGTGCCGTTTGCGGTGCTTCGTCACGCTTTGCCCGGCGCCCCGGTCGGCTGTTTTCGTCATTGCGGGTCATCGGTGGCGGATATCGACATTTTTGACCCGCAATCAGCTCAGAGCCGCGCAATGATGGGTAGTTTGTTCTATTTTATGGGGCCAGAATGGGGGTTGTCGCGGTCTCTTCCCCGCTTTGACCCGCAATCACACTGGTGGGCCGGGGTGAAGGCAGGATGGAAAGGTTCACTGATCGGTCCGGGCAATGTCGGATGAAGCGGCTGTGGTCTCCGGACGCGGTTCGACAGCCCCTTTGGTGGTACGAGGCGGGCTCTGCGTGCCGGCGGCGCCGGCCGACGCCGCGACCACGCACGCGATTCCCGCCCACTCCGCCGGCGACAGGTGCTGGCCGAGGAGGGCCAGGCCGATGAGCGCCGCGACCGCGGGCTGCACCGACATCCAGACGCCGAACAGGCTGGTCGGGATGCGGCGCAGCGCCTCCAGTTCGAGCCGGTAGGGGATCACCGACGACAGCAGGCCGATGCCGGCCCCCGCGGCCAGGTACGAGGGGCGGAACATCTTCGGCGCCCCGGCGATCACCCCGGGCCCGGTGACGGCGAGGGCGGCCACGCACATGGCGATGACCAGGCCGGACGCGCCGGGCAGGCGCTGCCCCGCGGCCTTGGAGCCGATGATGTAGCCCGCCCAGGCGGTGCCCGCCGCGGCCGCCCACGCGACCCCGGCCCAGTTGAGGCCGCCCAGGCCGATCGTGCCGGCGAGGAGCGCGACGCCGGCGGCCGCGAGCAGGGCGTAGCCGAGGCCGGCGACGAGCCCGCCGGCCTCGCGCCGTCCGCCGTCCGCGCCGGGTCCGGCGGCCCTGAGCGTGCCGGTGACCGTGACCGTGAGCGGGCCGAGGAACTCGATGGTGACCGCGATCCCCAGGGGAATGCGGGCGAAGGCCTGGTAGATCGCGAAGTTCATGAACCCAAGCGCGATACCGAACGAGAGCGTGATGACCGCGTCCGCCCCCGCCCGCCTTCTGGCGAGGCCGGCGACCGCGCGGGCGGTGCTCCGGCCGGCCACGATGAGCAGGATCAGCGCGGCGGACCACAGGCGCAGCGTGGTGAGCGAGGCAGGCGGGAGCTGGCCGAACAGGCGGTCGGCGATCCCCGCGCCGGTCTGCACGGACACCGCCCCCGCGAGCACCAGGGCGGCGGGCAGCACGGGGCCGGCGGACCCGGCCGAGCCTGCGGACTGGCCAGCGCCAGTGTCCGTCTCAGCGCCCGGGACGCTCGCGGCGTCTACTCCCAACGGAAGAAGCGGGCGGCCAGGGCGATGCCGGCAACCGCCCAGACGGCGAGGGTGAGCGCGTCCCTGACGGGGAAGGCGGCGGCGTTCGCGAGCACGTCGCGCAAGCCGGTGGACAGCGCGCCGCTGGGCAGCAGCTCGAGCGCCGAGCGGGCGCCCTTCGGGAACTTGGTGAGCGGGAACACCACGCCGCCGATGCCGAGCAGGACGACGTAGATGAGGTTGGCGGCCGCCAGGGTCGCCTCGGCGCGCAGCGTGCCCGCCAGCAGCAGCGCGAAGCCGCTGAACGCGGCGGTGCCGAGCAGCACGAGCAGCGGGACGACGACGATGGCGCTCATGCTGGCGTTCGGCGACCAGCCGAGCGGGAGCGCGACGAGCAGGATGATCGCGGCCTGGAGCAGTTCGACGCCGATCACCGTGACGGTCTTGGCGGCGATCAGGCCAGGTCGTGACAGCGGCGTCGCCCCGAGCCGCTTGAGCACTCCGTACCTGCGCTCGAAGCCGGTGGCGATCGCCTGGCTGGTGAACGCCGTGGACATGACCGCGAGCGCGATCACGCCGGGAGTCATGAAGGCGATCCGCGTGTAGCCGCCGCCGAAGTCGATCAGCGGTTCCAGGCTGAACGCGGACAGCAGCAGCAGCGGGATGATCAGCGTGAGCGTGAGCTGCTCGCCGTTGCGCAGCAGCTGCCTGGTCTCCTGGGCGGCCTGGGCGGCGATCATCTGCCGCATGGGCGCGGCGCCCGGCTTGGGAGTCCAAGTCCCCGGTGCGGTTCCCGCTGCCGTGGCTGGCCCGGCGATGGGCTGTGTCGTCAACCCCTCAGGTCCCTTCCGGTCAACTCAAGGAAGACGTCCTCAAGCGTGCGTGACTCGATCTGCAGGCTGCTCGGCAGCACGCCGCGGTCGGCGCACCAGGCGGTGACCGCGGCGAGCAGGGCCGGCTTCACGGTCCCGCCGGGCACCTCGATCAGGTACCGGCCGGCCGGCGACTCCTTGGCCGCGCTGCCCGCGGGGAGGGCGGAGAGAAGGCTGTCGATGTCAAGCTCCGGCTCGGCGCGGAACCGGAGCTGGCCGGCGGAGCCGGTGAGCGTGGCCGGGGAGCCGCCGGCGACCGCGCGGCCGTGGTCGATGATGACCACGTGGTCGGCGAGCCGTTCCGCCTCCTCCATGAAGTGCGTGGTGAGGATCACGCCGACGCCGTCGGCCTTGAGCGCCGTGACCAGGTCCCAGGTCGCGTGCCGCGCCTGCGGGTCCATTCCCGCGGTCGGTTCGTCGAGGAAGACCAGCTCGGGGCGGCCGAGGACGGCGGCGGCCAGGGACAGGCGCTGCTGCTGCCCGCCGGAAAGCCGCTTGTAAGGGGTCTTCGCGTGCGCGGTGAGGCCGACGATGTCAAGGAGCCACGCCGTGTTGTGTGGTTTCACATGGAACCGACTCAGCGTCCTGAGGTACTCCCCGGCGGGGACGGCCGGCGGGATGCCGCCGGCCTGGAGCATCACGCCGACCCGCGGCTTGAGCTGGCCGGCGTCCCTGACCGGGTCAAGTCCGAGCACGCGGACCGTGCCGTCGTCGGCGCTCCGGTAGCCTTCGCAGACCTCGATCGTGGTGGTCTTGCCCGCGCCGTTCGGGCCGAGTATCGCGGTGACCTCGCCCCGGCCCGCGGTGAGGCTCAGCCCGTCGACGGCGGTCGTCCGCCCGTACCGCTTGACCATGCCGGTCAGTTCCACGGCGGGACTGGGCTCGGCACGCGGCGGAACCGGGGGCGCAGTACTCACGCACGCAGTTTATGGGGCGCTGCCCGGTGCCGCACCGCTTGGGTCCGACATTCTGTAGTAGATCAGGCTTGCCGGTTGCAAGTCGTGGCGCGCTTGACGGCCCGCCTGGCGGCCCGCTTCAGGTGCTTGTGCTTGAGGTGGCGGCTCTCGGCGGGCCAGTCAGGGCCCTCCGGCCAGCTGGCGACCGCCTTGGGCGCGGCCGCGTGCGGGTTGCGCGCCGCGGCGAGGAACCGTTCGAACCTGGTCGCGCCAGGCAGCTCGACCCGGGCCGACTTGAGTTGAGCGTGGCAGGAGCGGGTAACCCGAAGTCGTTCGGGCGAACAGTCTTGATTGTCGCCGGAACCCAGGACGGCATCGGCGAGCTCCGCGTCGGCCGGCCCGGCGCTGATCTCCAGCCAGGACAGCTGCTGCGTGCGCAGGTACACCGGCGGCATGCCGTAGATCGTGTCGATCGCCTCGACGACCGAGGTGCAGGACCCCGTGTTGCCGTAGAAGCCGTCGCCGTGCGCGTGCAGCTCGGGGTGGTGCGTGTGCCCGGACAGGTAGCCGATGTAGCCCTGGCCGATGAGCTCATCGGC